>Ga0170475_102555804_pt1 | contig 20394 bp, 21 predicted proteins | sample Soicark_Litter_5_FD_111474 | JGI IMG/M metagenome (GOLD analysis project Ga0170475, IMG submission 111474) | Avena fatua rhizosphere microbial communities from Hopland, California, USA. Combined Assembly of 48 SPs
AGGCGGGTGACGGCCGGGTTGGCGGGCGTGGCGTGGTGCGGGTTCATGCCCACGCCGGAGAACGCGAACTCGGTCATGTGGGTGTGGCCGGTCAGCGCCGCGCCGGCCCGTCGCAGTCGCGCCACGGCAGGGCAATCGGCCGTGGCTGGGGCGCGGTCACGCAAGGCCAGGGACGCCGCCGTGGTGGCGAACCCGGCCACATCGAACAGCGCCTTGACGCTGACGGCCAGCCCGGCCAGCGGGGGCAGCGGGATGCCTGCTCGGAATTGCAGGTCGATGGCCTCTGCGGTGGCCTCGGCATGGCCGGTGAACCGTTGGAGGTAGGTATGGGCATTCGCAGCCGCATCGGCCGCCAAGGCGCTCTGGGCCAAGGCCTCGGTAGCGCTTTCGCGGCCGAGAAGAATGGCTTCGCGCACGGCGCTCAGGTCATGGGTCATGGAGAAATGGTCGAAGGCCGTGCTACACTCTACGGGTTTGTCTGAGGGCGCCCATGTAGGGTGCCCCGATGAAACCGCAATCCTGCGAAATCGCGAATCCGGTTGTTGAAAGGTGTTGAACGCACCCTGCCTGGCGGTTGTCTCCAAAGACACGCTGCCGAAGCGGAGGCTTTCAATTCAAGCCGGATTCTAGAACCAACCTTTGGAGTTCACATGTCTGTCACCATGCGTGAAATGCTGGAAGCCGGCGTTCATTTCGGCCACCAAACCCGCTTCTGGAACCCGAAGATGGCCCCGTACATCTACGGCCATCGCAACAAGATCCACATCATCAACCTCGAGAAGACGCAGCCGCTCTTCAACGACGCGATGAAGTTCATCCGCCAGCTGGCAGCCCGCCGCGGCACCATCCTGATGATCGGCACGAAGCGCCAGGCCCGCGAAGTGATCGCCGCCGAAGCCCAGCGCGCCGGCATGCCCTACGTCGACCAGCGCTGGCTCGGCGGCATGCTGACCAACTTCAAGACGGTCAAGGGTTCGCTGAAGAAGCTGAAGGACATGCAGGCCCAGATCGAAGCCGGCACGGAGATCCGCATCAAGAAGGAAGCCCTGCTGTTCCAGCGCGACCTGGCCAAGCTCGAGAAGGACATCGGCGGCATCCAGAACATGAGTGCACTGCCTGATGCCATGTTCGTGATCGACGTCGGCTATCACAAGATTGCCGTGCTCGAAGCCAAGAAGCTTGGCATCCCCGTGATTGGCGTCGTCGACTCCAACCACTCGCCGGACGGCATCGACTACGTCATCCCCGGCAACGACGACTCGTCGAAGGCCGTGGCGCTGTACGCGAAGGCCGTGGCTGACGCCGTCCTCGAAGGCAAGGCCAACGCGACGAACGAGGTCGTGCAAGCCGTGTCCGCCGGCGGCGACGAGTTCGTGGAAGTCAACGAAACGGCCTGAGCCCCGCTGCCCCGGTTCGCCTGAATGGGCGGGCATGAAAAGGGGCTCTTCAGCCCCTTTTTTTTAACCCCACACACGATTCAATGGAGCGCGCCTCGGAAGGCGTGCGCCAAACCCCTCACGGAGATTCACGATGACCGCAATCACTGCAAGCATGGTCGCCGAGCTGCGCGCCAAGACCGACGCGCCGATGATGGAGTGCAAGAAGGCCCTGACCGAAGCCGCAGGCGACATGGAAAAGGCCGAAGAACTGCTGCGCGTCAAGCTCGGCACCAAGGCAGGCAAGGCCGCTTCGCGCGTGACGGCTGAAGGCGTTGTCGCCGCGTCGGTGGACGGCACCGTCGGCGCTCTCGTCGAAGTGAACTGCGAAACCGACTTCGTCTCGAAGAACGATGACTTCCTCGCTTTCTCGAAATCCGTCGCGGAACTGATCGCCAAGAACAATCCGGCCGACGTGGCTTCAGTTGGCGCGCTGCCACTGTCGCAAGCCGGGTTCGGCCCGACGGTCGAAGAGGTGCGCAAGGGCCTGATCGGCAAAATCGGCGAAAACATGTCGATCCGCCGCTTCAAGCGCTATGCGGGCGGCGGCCAACTGGCCAGCTACCTGCACGGCACGCGCATCGGTGTGGTCGTCGAGTTCAACGGCGATGCAGTCGCCGCCAAGGACGTGGCCATGCACATCGCCGCCATGAAGCCCGTGTCGCTGTCGTCGGCCGACGTCCCGGCCGACCTGATCGAAAAAGAGCGTTCGGTCGCCACGGCGAAGGCCGCCGAGTCGGGCAAGCCGGCTGACATCGTCGCGAAGATGGTCGAAGGTTCGGTGCAGAAGTACCTGAAGGAAGTCAGCCTGTACAACCAGGTCTTCGTGAAGGCAGCCGACGGCAAGGCGACAGTCGAGCAGCACCTCAAGGGCGTCAAGACCGATGTCAAGGCGTTCACGCTGTACGTCGTGGGTGAAGGCATCGAGAAGAAGGTCGACGACTTCGCTGCCGAAGTGGCTGCTCAAGTGGCGGCCGCCAAGAGCGCCTGACCTTCGCACGACCCACCGGAACATGGGGCTGCATGCCCCTTGTTCCACCCAGACGGATAGACTTCGACGCGGCACCGCTCACGTGCCCGCGTTCATCGACCACAGGGAGATCCCCGCATGCCGGCGTACAAGCGCATCCTGCTGAAACTTTCGGGCGAAGCCCTCATGGGCGACGATGCCTATGGCATCAACCGCGCCACCATCGTGCGCATGGTGCGTGAAGTCCAGGACGTGACCCGGCTGGGCTGCGAAGTCGCCGTCGTGATCGGCGGCGGCAACATCTTCCGCGGCGTCGCTGGCGGTTCGGTCGGCATGGACCGCGCCACAGCCGACTACATGGGCATGCTGGCCACCGTGATGAACGCGCTGGCCCTGGCTGACACCATGCGCCAGGAAGGCATGACGCCCCGTGTGATGTCCGCCATCGCGATTGACCAGGTCGTCGAGCCGTACGTGCGTCCGAAGGCGCTGCAGTACCTCGAAGAAGGCAAGATCATCGTGTTCGCCGGCGGCACCGGCAACCCGTTTTTCACCACCGACACCGCCGCCGCACTGCGGGGCGCCGAAATCGGCGCCGAGGTGGTGTTGAATGCCACGAAGGTCGACGGCGTGTACACCGCCGACCCGAAAAAGGATCCATCCGCCACGCGCTACAGCAAGATCAGCTTTGACGAAGCCATCAGCCGCAACCTGCAGGTGCTCGACGCCACGGCGTTTGCCCTGTGTCGCGACCAGAAGCTGCCGATCAAGGTGTTCAGCATCTTCAAGGAAGGTGCACTGAAGCGCGTGGTGATGGGCGAGGACGAGGGGACCCTCGTTCACGTTTGAGTTGAGGAAACAGCCATGACCACCGCAGACATCCGGAAGAATGCCGAAGCGAAGATGACGCGTTCGATCGAATCCTTCAAGAACGACCTGCAGAAAATCCGCACTGGCCGCTCCCACCCGGGCATTCTTGACCAAGTCCAGGTCGAGTACTACGGCTCCTTGGTCCCGATCAGCCAGGTCGCCAACGTGTCCTTGCTGGACGCGCGGACCATCACTGTGCAGCCGTGGGAAAAAGGCTTGGGCCCGAAGATCGAAAAGGCCATCCGCGAATCCGACTTGGGCCTGAACCCGTCCGCCCAGGGCGATCTGCTGCGCGTACCGATGCCCGCGTTGACGGAAGAGCGTCGCCGGGAACTGACGAAGGTGGCTCGCAACGCCGGTGAAGACAGCAAGATTGCCATCCGCAACCTGCGTCGCGACGCCAACGAGCAGGCCAAGAAACTGACCAAGGACAAGGAAATCTCGGAAGACGACGAGCGCCGTTCGCTCGACGATCTGCAAAAGCTGACCGACCGGTACATCGCCGAAGTCGATCGCCTCACCGCCGCCAAAGAAGCGGAGATCATGGCCGTCTGACGGTCGTCATCCGGGTAGATCGCTTGTTTTTCTCGAAGACACCATTGGAATCGCAGTCCCGTATTCCCCGTCACCTGGCCATCGTCATGGATGGCAATGGCCGGTGGGCCAAGAAGCGGTTCATGCCGCGGTTCTTCGGCCACAAGCAGGGGGTTGATGCGCTGGTGCGCACCGTGCAGGCCTGTGCCGACCGCGGCATTGAATACCTGACCGTGTTCGCGTTCTCCAGCGAAAACTGGAAACGCCCTACGGAGGAGGTATCGGGCCTGATGGATCTGGTGCTGGTCGCCGTGTCCAAGTACCTGGCCAAGCTTGCGAGCGAAGGGGTGCGAATTCGCATCGTCGGCGACCGCTCCCAAGTGTCGGACAAGGTGCGCAACGCCTGGGACCAGGCCGAGCGCGCCACTGAACAGAATCGGCGCATCACACTGTCGGTGGCATTCAACTACGGCGGACGCTGGGACATCGTCCAGGCCTGCCAGCAGGCCATCCGCGATGGCGTGCCGGCCGATGCGCTCGACGAGGCCCGCCTGTCGGGCTACATGGCGATGAATTTCGCCCCGGACCCTGATCTGTTCATTCGCACCGGTGGCGAAGTGCGCATCAGCAATTTCCTGCTCTGGCAGGTGGCGTATGCTGAGCTGTTCTTCAGCGACTGCCTCTGGCCCGAGTTCGGCGATGCCCAGCTCGATGCCGCGCTGGCCGACTACGCTGGCCGCGACCGCCGTTTCGGCGGCGTGAAAGTGGCAGACAACCTCGTCGAGAAGGCCTGATCCATGCTCAAGCAACGCGTCATCACCGCGGTGATCATGTTGCTCGTCCTGCTGCCTGTGTTGTTTGCGCCCGTGACTTGGCCATTCGCGCTTCTCACGCTGGCGATGGTTGCCGTGGCGGGGTGGGAATGGGGACGCCTGAACGGCGCGGGCAACACGGCGTCCCTGGCGATGGGCGCGGTGGTGGGCATCTTGTGCGCGGCTGCGCTGTGGGCAGGCTGGGTCGGCGTGGGTGCCAGTCCGGCATGGTGGATTGCGGCCGGCGTCTGGGTACTTGGAGGGGCCATGGCTGTGAAGGTTGGCCCCGCCGCATGGCCTGGCTTGCCGAGGCCGGCCCGCTGGGTGCTGGGCGTGGCGATGCTGTTCACGGCCTGGTTGGCTCTCGCGAGCGCCAAGGTGGTGGGCGTGAACTATTTGCTCTCGGTGTTCAGCTTGGTGTGGGTGGCAGACATTTGCGCCTATTTCGGTGGGCGGGCCCTCGGCCGCCGAAAGCTTGCTCCCACGATCAGCCCTGGCAAGAGCTGGGAGGGCGTTTGGAGCGGCATGGCGGGCGTGATGGTGTTGGCCGCAGCCTGGATCTTCGCTGACAAAACCTGGCCGCTCGGTTCCCCCAGCGTGTTCACGCTGCTCTGGCAGCGGTTCGACGCGCTCGGGCTGATGCTGGCCTTGGTGTTCCTTTGCGCCATGAGCGTGCTCGGTGATCTGGTCGAATCGCTCGTCAAGCGCGCGGCCGGCGCCAAGGACAGCAGCCAACTGTTGCCAGGCCACGGTGGGGTGCTCGACCGGGTCGATGCGCTGCTGCCAGTCTTTCCCATCGCGATGGCGCTTAGCTCGCTCTGACCCCATCGCTTGTTGCAGCGCCGTCAACCCTGGTGCTCCCCATCATGTCCAAGTCGTCCTCGGCCCGTCAGCGGATCTGTGTTCTCGGTGCCACCGGCAGCATCGGCACCAGCACGCTCGACGTGCTGTCTCGCCATCCGGATCGGTATGAGGTGATCGCGCTGACGGCGCACGGCCGCGTGGCTGAGTTGCGTGAACAGTGCCGGCAATGGAAACCCCGTTTCGCCGTGGTGGCCGAACCCGGCCCGGCACAGGTACTTCAGCGTGAACTGCGTGCCGCCGGGTTGCGCACCGAAGTGCTGCACGGCAACGCGGCATTGTCCGAAGTGGCGGCGCATGCCGACGTGGACGTCGTCATGGCTGCCATCGTGGGCGCAGCCGGTCTCGAGCCTTGCATCGCCGCCGCGCGCGCCGGCAAGCGCCTGCTGCTGGCCAACAAGGAGGCCATTGTGGTGGGTGGCGCGCTGTTCATGCAGGCCGTGCGAGACGGTGGCGCCACGATGCTCCCGATCGACAGCGAACACTCCGCGATTTTTCAATGTTTGCCCGAGGACCGCAGCACCTGGGCGCAGCGCATCGACCACATCGTGCTCACCGCGTCGGGCGGCCCGTTCCGCGACCGCGACCCGGCCACGCTGGCGTGCGTCACGCCCGAGGAGTCTTGCGCGCATCCGAACTGGGTGATGGGCCGCAAGATCTCGGTGGACTCGGCGACGATGATGAACAAGGCGCTCGAGGTCATCGAGGCGCGCTGGCTGTTCGACCTGAAGCCTGAGCAGATCCGGGTGGTCGTTCACCCCCAGAGCATCATCCATTCGATGGTCGTGTGCCGCGATCGTTCGGTGCTCGCGCAACTCGGTACGCCCGACATGCGTGTGCCCATCGCCTATGGCCTGTCCTTTCCAGAGCGCATCGAGTCCGGCGCGTCTCTGCTCGACCTCACGTCCTTGTCCGCACTGACGTTCCGACCTGCGGACGACGAACGGTACCCAAGCCTGCAGCTCGCATGGCAGACCTTGCGGGCGCCGGAAGGCAGCACCACGGTGCTCAACGCCGCCAACGAAATCGCCGTGGCGGCCTTCCTTGCAGGAACCATCCGCTTCGATCAGATTCACAGTGTGAACGCGCGCTGCCTTGATGCCATCTCGCCGGACGCGGCGGCGTGCCGCAGTGTCGGCGGTTTGCTGGAACTCGATGCGCGCGCCCGCCGCCAGGCCGATGCCATCGTCGGAGCGCTGACACTATCATCCTAGATTCCGCAGTTGTTCGCGCGTCTGCGCGCGCCACATGAACATTCACATCTTTTCCCACGTCGGCCGCCACCTCGCAGGTGACAGCGCGACCCACTCGAGCGGGCCGCGCTGCAGCCGGTTTCGGTGTGTTCAATTGCGAAACCCAGGATGACCACGCTGCTCGCCTTCATCGTCACCATCGGTGTTCTCGTGGTCTTCCACGAGTACGGTCACTTCCGGGTAGCCCGGGCATGCGGGGTGAAGGTCGAGCGGTTTTCCTTCGGTTTCGGGCCGGTCATCTGGCGCTACCAACGCACGCCAGACGACACGGAGTACACGTTGTCTGCGCTTCCCCTCGGCGGATACGTGCGCATGCTGGGGCATGGGCCGGAGCCGGTGCCATCTTCCCAGCACGCGGTCGCATTCAAGTACAAGCCGCTGTGGCAGCGCACCGCCATCGTGCTCGCCGGTCCGGTTGCGAACTTCCTGCTGGCGATCGCACTGTACGCGGCCTCCAGCTGGCTGGGCGTTGACGAGCCGCAAGCTCGGCTCGGTACGCCGGCACCTTCCACCTTGGCGGCTCAGGCAGGCCTGCGCGCGGGCGACTGGGTGAAGGCGACGTCATCGGACGGTCTGACCTGGCAGGAGGTTCGTTCGATGTCCGACTTGCGCTGGTCGCTCACGCAGGGCGTGCTCAACGGCGAGCGGCTTCACCTGAATGTGTCGGACGCGCTCGGGCACGGCGCGCGCACAGCGGTGCTCGAACTCGATACCCTCGGCACGAAGGAAGTCGATGCCGCGGTGATGCGCCGGGTGGGTGTGTCGCTGTGGATGGGCGAGCCGGTGCTCGGACATCTCCGCCCAGGGCCGGCGCTCGAAGCCGGGTTGCGCCGCGGCGACCGCGTGCTCTCCGTCGATGGCGTTTCCATCGATGATGCGAACCAGCTGTTCGCCGTGATCCGGGCGGATGCGAACGGCGCGCCGATGGCGTGGCGCGTGGAGCGCAATGGCCAAGTGCTGTCGATGACCGTCACGCCCGAGAGCCTGCTTGAACGCAATCAGCGCGTCGGCCGCATCCAAGCTGAACTTGGCCAGCCGCCACAGACCGAGGAGGTCAGCTATGGCTTCACGGAAGGTCTGACCCGGGCTGTCACCCACACCTGGGAGATGTCGGCCCTGACGCTGAAGATGCTGTGGCGCATGGTCACGTTCGATGCGTCGTGGAGGCAACTGAGCGGCGTGCTGACCATTGCCGACTACGCTGGCCAGTCGGCTCGGCTCGGCCTGTCGTACTACCTGGGCTTCCTTGCGGTAGTGAGTGTGAGCCTCGGTGTGTTGAACTTGCTGCCGCTGCCGGTCCTCGATGGCGGGCACCTGATGTATTATCTTTTCGAGGCAGTGACTGGACGCCCCCCTTCAGACGTGTGGCTTGACCGGCTCACACGCGGCGGCCTGGCCATCATGATCATGATGATGTCGCTCGCTTTCTACAACGACGTGGCCCGCTACCTGGGCCTGCACTGATCACCGCATGCGAAATCCCCCCGCCTTCACTGTGTTCCGTCCGAGTCTTGCCCGTCCCACCGTCATCGCCATGGCAGCGGTCGCCGCCCTGGCTTCGCTTCCCGCCTACGCCGTCGAGCCGTTCGTGCTGAAGGACATCCGTGTCGAAGGCCTCCAACGCAGCGACGCCGGTACGGTGTTCGCCGCGTTGCCCTTTCGCGTGGGCGATACCTACAACGATTCGAAGGGCGCGGCCGCGCTTCGCGCGCTCTTTGCTACCGGCCTTTTCAAAGACGTGCGCATCGAAATCGATGGTGACGTGGTCGTGGTCATCGTGGACGAACGTTCCGTCATCGCCAACATCGATTTCGTGGGCCTGAAGGAGTTCGACAAGGACGTGCTCAGCAAGGCCTTGAAAGACTTTGGCATCTCCGAGGGCATGCCGTTCGACAAGGCGCTTGCCGACCGGGCCGAGCAGGAACTCAAGCGCCAGTACCTGACGCGCAGCCTGTACGGGGCCGAAGTGGTCACGACCGTGACGCCGCAGGAACGCAACCGGGTCAACGTGACCTTCACGATCACCGAGGGCGCTGCCGCCAAGATCAAGGAGATCCGCATCACGGGGAACAAAGTGTTTTCCGAGGGCACCTTGAAAAGCCAGATGGACCTCAACGACGGCGGCTGGCTGAACTGGTACACCAAAGCGGACCGCTACTCCCGCTCCAAACTCACGGCCGACCTTGAAACCCTCAGGTCGTACTACCTGAACCGCGGCTACCTCGAGTTCGCCGTCGAATCCACGCAGGTGGCCATCTCTCCGGACAAGCAGGACATCACGATCACCATCAACGTGGTCGAGGGGCAGAAGTACACCGTCACGGGCGTCAAGCTCGAGGGCGAGTACCTGGGCAAGGAAGAGGAATTCAAGGCCCTCGTCAAGATCCGGCCGGGAGAACCATACCGGGCCGAAGCCGTGGCCGAGACCACCAAGGCCTTCACCGACAGATTCGGCAACTTCGGCTATGCCTTTGCGCGCATCGATGCGCGGCCCGAGATCGACCGGGCGAGCGGCCATGTCGCCATCACGCTGTTCGCCGAGCCGGCACGCCGTGTGTATGTGCGCCGCTTCAATGTCTCGGGCAACAGCCGCACTCGTGATGAAGTGGTACGCCGCGAGTTCCGGCAGTTCGAGTCCTCCTGGTACGACAGCCGGCGCATCAAGCTGTCCCGCGACCGCGTCGACCGCCTTGGCTACTTCAAGGACGTCAACGTGGAGACCACCGAGGTGCCGGGCACGGCCGACCAGGTGGACCTGAACATGAACGTGGTCGAGAAGCCGACCGGCAACCTGATGCTGGGTGCAGGTTTTTCGAGCGCGGATCGCTTCTCGATCAGCGGCTCGATCAAGCAGGACAATGTCTTCGGCTCCGGTACGTACCTCGGCGTGGAGGTCAACACCAGCAAGTCGAACCGCAACTTCGTGGTGAGTGCGTCAGACCCGTACTTCACCATCGATGGCATTTCGCGCTCATTCGATGTCTTCTACCGCACGAACCGCCCAACCAACAGCCAGGGCGAAGACTACAAGCTCATCACACCGGGCGCATCGGTTCGATTTGGCGTGCCTTTCACCGAGTACGACACCATCTACTTCGGCGTCGGCCTCGAGCAGACCGAGATTCGGGGCGACTTCGGCCTGCCATTGCAGTATCGCCAATACCGCAACGATTTCGGCCAGAAGAGCACCTCGGTGCCACTCACACTGGGTTGGTCCCGTGACGGCCGTGACAGCGTGCTGGTGCCCAACGAAGGCCAGTACAAACGCGTGAACATGGAGTGGGGTGTGGCGGGCGACACGCGCTACGTGCGCACGAACGCGCAGTTCCAGAATTACTGGCCGATCACCAAGCAATACACCTTCGCCTTCAACGCCGAGGCGGGCTACGGCGCAGGCTTGCAGGGCAGGCCGTTTCCGCTCTTCAAGAACTTCTACGGTGGGGGCCTGGGCACCGTGCGCGCCTTCGACCAGAACTCGCTGGGTCCGGTGGACTGGGGTGGCGCTTACCTGGGCGGCGCCAAGCGCCTCAACGTGAACGGCGAACTGTACCTCCCGGTGCCGGGTTCGGGCACCGACCGCACGCTGCGTATCTTCGCGTTCACCGACGTCGGCAACGTCTGGGGCGAGAACGAGAAGGTCGAGCTGGACAGCCTGCGGGCATCCGCCGGCCTGGGGTTGAGCTGGGTGTCGCCGATCGGTCCGCTGAAGATCAGCTATGGCACACCGATCCGCTACAAGGTCAACGATAGAATCTCCCGTATCCAATTCCAAATCGGGACTGCGTTCTAATGAAAAGCTCTCTGGTGAAGTGCGCTCTGGCCGCTGCAAGCCTGGTTCTGGCGGCGTCGGCCGCACAGGCGCAGGAGTTGAAGATCGGCTACGTCAACAGCGACGTCGTGCTTCGGGATGCAGCGCCGGCGAAGGCCGCGCTCGCCAGGCTCCAGGCTGAGTTCGCCAAGCGGGACAAGGAACTGACCGAGATGGAAAACAACCTGACGAAGGCTGTCGAAAAGTTCCGCAAGGATCAGGCCACGCTGGTGGAGCCCGACAGGGTGCGCCGCGAGAGCCTCTTGCAGGATCAGCAACGTGAGTTCCATCGCAAGCGCCAGGAGTACCAGGAAGACGTGAACAAGCGCCGCAACGAGGAATTGGCCTCCGTGGTGGAGCGTGCCCAGAAAGCGATCAAGAAAATTTCGGAAGACGAGAAGTACGATCTCGTCATCCAGGAAGTGCTGTTCTCCAGCCCTCGCGTCGACATCACCGACAAGGTGATCAAGGCGCTCAATGCCCCTCAGGGCAAGTGAGCGTGGACGCGATCACCCTGGGTGACATCGCTGCCCACCTCGGCGGCGAGCTCATCGGTAATCCTCTCCTGATCATCGACCGTGTCGGCCCGCTCGACAGCGCCACGCCCCACACGATCTCCTTCATTGCGAACCCTCGGTATGCAGCACAGCTCGCATCCACGCAGGCCGGTTGCGTGATCGTGGCGCCGGCATTGCGCGATGCCGCTGTTGCACGCGGGGCGGCGCTGGTGTTTCCCGACCCCTACCTTGCTTTCGCTCGCCTCACGCAATGGTGGGCCGCGCAGCATCGCCCCCCCGTGGTGCCAGGCGTGCATCCCACCGCATGTGTGGATTCCACAGCGCGGGTGGCCGCCAGCGCGAGCATCGGCCCGTTCGTGGTCATCGAGGCCGATGCCTTGGTTGGCGAGGGGGTCCAGATCGGGGCCCACGGGTTCGTCGGCCGAGGCTCCACCATTGGCGACCACACCCGTCTTGCGCCTCGAGTGACGTTCAACCACGGCTGCCACATCGGTGCCCGGGGCATGTTGCATCCGGGCGTGGTCATCGGCGGTGACGGCTTCGGCTTTGCACCAAACCAGGGTCGCTGGGAGAAAATCGAGCAACTGGGCGGCGTACGCATCGGGGATGATGTCGAGATCGGCTCGAACACTTGCGTGGACCGCGGCGCCCTCGACGACACCGTGCTGGAGGAGGGCGTCAAGCTCGACAACCTGATCCAAATTGCACACAACGTGAAGATCGGGGCGTTCACCGCGATGGCCGGCTGCTCTGGCGTTGCGGGCAGCACCGTGATCGGCAAGCACTGCATCATCGCGGGGGATGCCATGCTCGTCGGCCACATTCAGATCGCCGACCACGTCCAGATCTCCGGCAGCACCACGGTCACCCGCTCCATCACGAAGCCTGGCGTCTACACCGGCCTGTTTCCCATGGACGACAATGCAACTTGGGAAAAGAACGCCGCCACGCTACGCAACCTCCACGCCCTGCGCGACCGCGTTCGTGCCCTTGAAAAAAAGAAATAAAGCTGCGTTGGACGCGATGTGAGACTGAGGCATCTCGTCGAACAATGCACTAGCACACCATGATGGACATTTACGAAATTCTGAAGAAACTGCCGCACCGCTACCCCTTCCTGATGGTGGACCGGGTGTTGGACATCAAGGCGGGCGAAAGCATCAAGGCGCTCAAGAACGTCAGCGCCAACGAGCCATACTTCCAGGGCCATTTTCCTGCGCGCCCCGTCATGCCGGGCGTTCTGATGGTCGAGGCGCTCGCGCAGGCCGCAGGTCTGCTGTCGTTCGCCACGTACGGCGTCCAACAAGACGACAACTCCGTGTTCTATTTCGTCGGCATCGATGGCGCCCGCTTCAAGCGGCCGGTCCAGCCAGGCGATCAACTCATCCTGGACGTCAACCTCGAACGGGCGAAGTCGGGCATCTACAAGTTCGCCGGGCGGGCATCGGTCAACAACGAAACCGCCGTGGAGGCGAGCCTGATGTGCACCATGCGCCGCGTGGTCGACTGAACCGGAGGCTGCGATGGCAACGATCCATTCCACAGCCGTCATCGAGCCGGGCGCCCAACTGGGCCAGAACGTCTCGATCGGGCCTTACAGCGTGATCGGTGCGAACGTGCGCATCAATGAGGGCACCGAGATCGGCCCGCACGTGGTCATCCAGGGCCACACGACGATCGGCCGCGACAACCGCATCTTCCAGTTCGCGTCGCTCGGCGCTGTCCCGCAAGACAAGAAGTACAGTGGCGAACCCACGCAGCTGGTCATCGGCGACCGCAACCTGATCCGCGAGTTCGTCACGTTCAACCTGGGCACCGCCCAGGACCCAGGGGTCACGCGCCTTGGCGATGACAACTGGATCATGGCCTACGTGCACCTGGCGCACGACTGCCAGCTCGGCAACCACGTGACCATCTCCAACAGCACCCAGCTGGCCGGTCACGTGCACATCGGCAACTGGGTCACGCTCGGTGGCCTCACGCACATTCACCAGTTCTGCAGGGTGGGCGACCACGTGATGACTGGCATGGGTTCGGCCATCGCCCAGGATGTGCCACCGTACATGATCACCACGGGTGCGCCTGCCGAGATCCGTGGCCTCAATGCCGAGGGCCTGCGCCGGCGGGGGTTCACGCCCGAGCGCCTGGCCGTCATCAAGCAGATGCACAAGCTGCTTTACCGCCAGGGCCTGACGTTCGAGGCCGCTCGCGAGGGCATTGCGGCGTTGGCTGGCACGGTGCCGCAAGCCGATGACGACGTGGCCCTGATGGCACGTTTTCTCGCCGAATCCACACGTGGCATCGTTCGCTGAGTGCGCGGCATGTCGATCGACTCTCCGCGTTTCGCGATGGTTGCGGGCGAGGCGTCTGGTGACTTGCTCGCCGGGCTGTTGCTTGGCGGGCTGAAGGCCCGTTGGCCGGGCCTGCAGTCGCATGGCATCGGAGGCCCGCGCATGGCGGCGCAGGGATTCGAGGCGTGGTGGCCCCACAGCAAGCTGGCGGTGCGAGGCTACCTCGATGTGCTCTTTCGCCTGCGCGAGCTGCTCGGCATCCGCAAGTCCCTTGGCGATCGCCTGTTGCGTGAACGCCCGGATGCCTTCATCGGCATCGACGCGCCCGATTTCAACCTGGGCCTCGAGACCCGGCTGAAGGCGCGAGGCATCAAGTCCATTCACTTCGTCAGCCCGTCGGTGTGGGCCTGGCGTGGTGAACGCATTCTGAAGATCGGCGCGGCCGTCGACCACATGCTGTGCGTGTTCCCGTTCGAGCCGGCCCTGTACGCGAAGCACGGCATCTCGGCGACTTACGTCGGTCACCCGCTCGCCGACACGATTCCGCTCCAGGTGCCGCGTGCACCGGCGCGGCTGGCCCTCGGGCTGGCGGCAGAGGATACCGTCGTGGCCCTGTTGCCGGGCAGCCGGCGCAGCGAGATGAAATACATCGCGCCGAGGCTGCTGGCCGCCGCCACGCTCATGAAGCGAGAGCGACCGGGGCTCAAGTTCGTGCTTCCGGTGGTGCCGGGGCTGCGCGACATGGCGGAGGCCCTGGTGCGCGAACATGCTTCGTCTACCGGCGTGGTCCTGCTCGACGGCCGGTCGCACGAAGCGCTGGCGGCATGTGACGTGACGCTCATCGGCAGGGCACCGCTACGCTGGAGGCCGCGCTGTTCAAACGTCCCATGGTCATCACCTACAACATGAACCGGCTCGAGTGGTACCGCTTGCGTCGCATGAACTACCAGCCGTGGGTGGGCCTGCCCAACATCCTCTCCAACGATTTTGTCGTACCGGAATTGCTCCAAGACGCAGGTCGCCCCGACGCCCTGGCCAAAGCTGCGTTCGATTGGCTTGACGACCCCGCGCGCTGCGCCCGGCTCGTCGCGCGCTTCGATGCGCTCCACCGGGAACTCCGTTGCAACACCGCCCAAGCGGCCACCCATGCGATCGAAAAAGTCCTGTGCGCCTGAGCAGCTCGGGCTGCACTTCGACGTGGCCGGCCTGCTGGCCGGTGTCGATGAGGCCGGGCGTGGCCCGCTGGCCGGGCCGGTGGTGGCTGCGGCCGTCATCCTCGACGACCTCCAACCGATCCGGGGGCTGGACGACTCGAAGAAGCTGACCCCCCGCACCCGCGACCGCCTGTTCGATGAAATTCGCGCGAAGGCCTTGTGCGTCTGCATCGGCGAGGCCTCGGTGGAGGAGATCGACCGGCTCAACATCCTGCACGCCACGATGCTGGCGATGAAGCGTGCCGTCGAGGGGCTGCGCCTGAAGCCCGCCAAGGTGCTGGTCGATGGCAACCGCCTGCCGGTGCTCAAAGTGGCGGCCGAGGCCATCGTGCAGGGTGATGCGACAGTGCCGGCCATTTCGGCCGCATCGATCCTTGCGAAGGTGCATCGCGACCGCTTGCTGCTGGCCCTCCATGATGTTCATCCCCAATACGGGTTCAATGCGCACAAGGGCTACGCCACCATCGAACACCTCGAGGCGCTTCGTCGCCACGGGGCTTGCGTGCATCACCGGCGCTCGTTCGCGCCCGTACGCGAAGCCATCACGGTGACCGAGATCCGCATCGCATGAACGTGCGTGTCGTTACGTCACGCGACAACCCGTTGCTCGTGCGCCTGCGCAAGCTCGCGGGCGATCCGGGCGCGTACCGCAAGCACGGCGAGGTGTGGATCGAGGGCGACCACCTGGTGTCGGCGTTCTTGAGCCGTGGTGGACACGCGCCGCAGGCCGTCATTACTGAAGCTGGCTGGGAAGACCCACGGTTGCGCGACCTGGCCCGCCGAGCGGACCACGTGACCGTCATCCCGGCGGCGCTGATGGCAGGCCTCAGCACGCTCGAATCTCCGGCGCCGATCGCATTTGCCGTGCCCTGGGGGGGCGCGCTGCCGCTGCAGCCTGGCCTGCCCACCATCGTGCTCGATCGCCTCCAGGACGCCGGCAACGTGGGGGCGGTGCTGCGCAGCGCGTCCGCGTTCGGCTTCAAGCAGGTCGTGGCATTCAAAGGCAGCGCCGCGTTGTGGTCGCCCAAGGTCTTGCGCGCAGGCATGGGTGCGCACTTCGCGCTGCACCTCGTCGAGGGTAGCGACGTGGCTTCGCTCAACGCACTCGGCGTACCCCTCGTGGCCACCAGCTCGCACGCCGCTCGGGCGTTGCACGAGGTGGCGTTGCCCTGGCCATGCGCCTGGGTGATGGGCCACGAAGGGCAGGGCGTGTCGGAGGCTTTGATGGCGCGGTGCGCGCTCGCGGTGCGCATTCCGCAGCCGGGTGGTGAGGAATCGCTCAACGTGGCGGCGGCTGCCGCGGTGTGCCTGTACGAGTCCACACGCCAGCGCAGCGAGGCCGAGCCGAGGCCCGCTCCGCGGGCAGCGAGCTGACGTTGGCAAGCCCGGTTTTGTCGCCTCGTCGAGCGCCCCACTTTTCCGGGAAAGCAGTGGCTCGCGCCGATTCAACCGGCTTGACAAGGGACGAGAACCGCGCGGTTCGCGATACGCCTTCAAACTGTCCGCCACGGAAGTCACCTTTGCCCAGTGGGATGCTTGCATCGCCGACGGAGGCTGTGTGAATGAGGCCTCGGAGTGGGCCTACAAGAACCGACCTGTGCACCCGCCATGCATGCCTGACAAGGCGTGTCAGCACCCATTTGACGAAGGATGGGGGCGAGGCAACCGCCCTGTGATCCACGTCAGCTGGGAAGATGCCCAGAAGTACGTACGCTGGATCAGCCGCAAGACCGGCCAGACCTATCGCCTGCCAACATCGGAGGAGTGGGAATACGCGGCCATGGCGGGTTCCAGTGCCAAGTTTCCGTGGGGCCCCAAGCCGGAAAAGAACCAAGCCAACTGCGATGGCTGCGGCAGCCGTTGGGATGATCGGCAAACCGCTCCGGTGGGCTCGTTCCGGCCCAACAGGTTCGGCTTGTACGACATGGTCGGCAATGTGAACGAATGGGTTTCCACCTGTGTTCCGTCGCGCTCACCGGGCAGCCAGGAGTGCGTCGGCTACATCTATCGCGGTGGGGCCTGGTCCTTCCACGCGAACAAACTCGACATGCACAGCTTCGATTGGACTGGAGACGATAGGCGCTTTAATTTCATCGGCTTTCGCATCGCCCAGTAGGAATCGCCGACCGTCTGGCTGCCGACGAGTCCGCGCGCCTGCGCGGTCTTGTGCGCGCGGCTATTCTCAGTCACTCACCGATCGACTTCACAAGAGTACACGCCATGCTTCGAACTTCCTTGCTGGCCCGCGCTGCGCGCGCGGCCGTCCTGTCCACCGCCGCCGTGTGCTGCGCCTTTGTTGTCGTGGCTCCTGCCGTGGCCGCCGCCCCGATGCTCAAGACGCAGGCGCCCGGCTACTTCCGCCTGATGCTCGGCGACTTCGAGGTCACCGCGGTCAGTGACGGCACCGTGCAATTGCCCGTCGACGAGCTGCTGCAGCAGCCCGCCGCCAAAACGAAAGCGGCGTTGGCCAAGGATCATCTCGCCGTGCCCACCGAGACCTCGGTCAATGCATTCCTGGTCAACACCGGCTCGAAGCTCGTGCTGGTCGACACCGGTGCGGGCAACCTGTTCGGCCCCACGCTGGGCAAGTTGCTCGACAACATCCGTGCAGCCGGCTATACGCCCGAGCAGGTGGACGACATCGACATCACGCACCTGCATCCGGACCACATCGGTGGTGCGCTCGCCCAGGGCACCATGGCCTTCCCGAAGGCGACCATTCATGTCGACAAGCGCGACGCCGATTTCTGGTTGTCAAAAGCTCGCATGGATGCCGCGCCCTCGGAATCCAAGGCCTACTACCAAGGCGCCAAGGCGTCACTGGACCCCTACATGGCCGCCGGCAAGTACAAAACTTTCGAGACCGATGGCGAGATCGTGCCGGGCGTGCGCTCGGTGGCCACCCATGGCCACACGGAGGGCCACACGGCATACGTGGTGGAAAGCAAGGGCCAGAAACTCGTGCTGATCGGTGACCTCATCCACGTGGGCGCCGTGCAGTTCGAGCATCCCGAAGTGACGATCAAGTTCGACACCGACCAGCGCCGTGCCGCCAAGGCGCGCGCCGAGGTGTTTGCAGAAGCCGCGAAAGAGGGGGCCTGGGTAGGCGCCTCGCACCTGCCATTCCCTGGGCTCGGGCACCTGCAGGCGGTGGGCAAGGGCTACCGTTGGATCCCTGCGAACTACAGCACCTTGCTGAAGTGACCACATGACGGAGGGCCGGGAGGCCCTCCAAGGTCAGTACATCAGCCGGTCGGGCCGGATGTCGCGAGGATCGTGGTGGCGATTTCCTCGATCGACTTGTGCGTCGACGACAGCCACGAGATGCCTTCGCGGCGCATCATTGCCTCCGCTTCGGCCACCTCGTGCCGGCAGTTGTCGATGCTGGCGTACTTGCTGTTCGGGCGACGCTCGTTGCGGATTTCGCAGAGGCGCTCCGGTGCGATGGTCAGGCCGAAACACTTGCTCTTGTGAGGGGCGAGGCTTGCCGGGATGCTGCGGCGGTCGAAATCCTCGGGGATGAGCGGGTAATTGGCCGCCTTGATGCCATGCTGCATCGCCAGGTACAGCGACGTGGGCGTCTTGCCGCTGCGGCTCACGCCGACAAGGATCACGTCCGCCTGCTCCAGGTTCTTGGCCGACTGACCGTCGTCGTGGGCCAGCGAGAAGTTGATGGCCTCGATGCGGTCCGTGTACTCCTGGCTTTTCGAAATGTCGGAGAAACGCCCCACGCGATGGTTTGACGTGATGCCGAACTCGGTTTCCAGCGGCTCGATGAAGGTGTTGAACATGTCCAGCACCATGCCCTTGCACTGGGTCTTCAGGATGTTCAGGATTTCGGAATCGACCAGCGTGACGAACACGATGGACCGGCGGCCCTCGAGTTCGGTGGTGTGGTTGATCTCGCGGACCACCTGAAGCACCTTGTCCACGGTGTCGATGAACGGGCGGCGTACATGGCGCGGCTTGATCGCGAACTGGGCGAGGATCGAGTTGCCGAAGGTTTCGGCGGTGATGCCGGTGCCGTCCGAGATGAAGTAAACAGTGCGATTGAGCATGAAAGGCAGGCGGAGCAGGGATCCGACATCATAGGCAAAACCCCGTAGAATGCAGCGCAAGAGTTCCTCCATATGCAACGGTCCGTGCCCCCGCCCTCCCTTCAGTCGCGCCCGACCGTGCGCTGCCGCCGTCTGCTTGAGCCCTTGGAGCTTTGCTCGGGTTCGCTGGGCCGCACTGGGAACCCATCGATTTTTCAACATCACGGAGTTTTCCCATGTCCAGCCTCAACTTGGCGACCGCCCTGGTCGTACCGTTTGAACACCTGAGAATGACCGACGTCGAGTCGGTCGGCGGCAAGAACGCCTCTTTGGGCGAGATGATCAGCCAACTGGCGGCGTCAGGCGTGCGCGTGCCCGGCGGTTTCGCGACCACGGCCCATGCGTTCCGGCAGTTCCTTGCCCACAACGGCCTGGCCGATCGCATCGCCAAGCGCCTGACCACGCTGAACACCGACGACGTCCGCGCCCTCGCCGACGCGGGTGCCGAGATCCGCCGCTGGATCGAGGACACCCCGTTCCCGGCCGACCTGGACGCGGCCATCCGCGCCGAATTCGCGAAGCTGACGGCTGCGAGCCCCGGCGCATCCTTTGCCGTGCGTTCGTCGGCCACCGCCGAAGACCTGCCCGATGCCAGCTTCGCCGGCCAGCAGGAAACCTTCCTCAACGTCGTCGGCATCGATGACGTGCTGCACAAAATGAAAGAGGTGTTCGCCAGCCTCTACAACGACCGCGCCATCAGCTACCGCGTGCACAAGGGTTTCGCCCACGGGGACGTGGCGCTTTCGGCCGGCGTGCAACGCATGGTGCGCTCCGATCTCGGCGCTGCCGGCGTCATGTTCACGATGGACACCGAAAGCGGCTTCAACGATGTGGTGTTCATCACGTCCAGCTACGGCCTCGGCGAAACGGTGGTGCAGGGCGCCGTCAACCCGGACGAGTTCTACGTCCACAAGCCCACGCTGAAGAATGGCAAGGCCGCGGTCATCCGCCGCAACCTGGGCTCCAAGCTGATCAAGATGGAGTTCGCCACGCCCGAAGAAAAGGCGAAGTCGGGCAAGCTCGTCAAGACGGTCGACACCGCCACTGAGCAGCGCAACCGCTACTCGCTGTCCGACGCCGACGTCACTGACCTGGCCAAGTTTGCGCTGATCATCGAGCAGCACTACGGCCGCCCGATGGACATCGAGTGGGGCAAGGACGGGGGCGACGGCCAGATGTACATCCTGCAGGCCCGCCCTGAGACCGTGAAGAGCCAGCAAGGCGGCAAGGTCGAGCAGCGCTACAAGCTCAAGGGCACGGGTACGGTGCTCGTGTAAGGCCGTGCCATTGGCCAGAAGATCGGCACCGGCCCTGTGCGCATCGTGCACAGCCTCGCCGACATGGACACCGTGCAAGCAGGTGACGTGCTCGTCACCGACATGACGGACCCCAACTGGGAGCCGGTGATGAAGCGCGCTGCGGCGATCGTCACGAACCGCGGCGGGCGCACCTGCCACGCGGCCATCATCGCGCGCGAGCTCGGCATCCCCGCGGTCGTGGGCTGCGAAAACGCCACCGACGTGCTGAAGGAAGGCGCGCTCGTCACCGTGGCCTGCTCCGAAGGCGATACCGGCTACATCTACGACGGCCTGCTCGACACCGAGGTGAGCGATGTGCAGCGCGGCGAACTGCCGTACTGCCCGATCAAGATCATGATGAACGTGGGCAACCCCCAACTGGCGTTCGACTTCGCGCAGATGCCCAACAGTGGCGTGGGTCTCGCGCGGCTC
>Ga0170475_116102421_pt1 | contig 20387 bp, 18 predicted proteins | sample Soicark_Litter_5_FD_111474 | JGI IMG/M metagenome (GOLD analysis project Ga0170475, IMG submission 111474) | Avena fatua rhizosphere microbial communities from Hopland, California, USA. Combined Assembly of 48 SPs
CGTGACGTCTATGCGGCCCTGAAGAAGCTCGGTGTCACCCACGTCCACTGGAGCGCGGGCTCGCTCGGTTGGGATCACTGGTCCAGCGACTTCGTCTTCTATGACTTCGTCACGCACTACTTGGCAGGTGCCCAACCGGCAGACGGCGGACGCTTTGCCGCCCTTCCCGCCACACCCCCCTCAGACGAGCCTCGTTACCGCTGGTTTCGTCTGGTGAGCTGCGACCGAGACCAGATCGTCTCGGCCCTCGATCTAGACGGCATTTTCGAGGGGGCCAACCCGCCCCCTGCGCCACCGGATGCCACCGCCAAACTTTGGCTCGTCGATTCGAGCTGTCCCGGCCGGGTATCGACGCAAGGGCTCACCCTCGTGACCACCCGCGGCCCGTGGCAATTCTGGTCATTTCCCCAATCGAAAGAAGGAGCACGACCTTGAAGCGTCCCTTGTTGTTGGTTCCCCCTTGGCGTGATTGGGGTCGGCAGCTCATCCAGTTTGCCCGGTCGAACCCCATCGATCTCGCATTGTGGCTGCTGAGTGTCCCTGCCCTGCTTTGGGTGATTCACATCCTTGGCATTGGCTGGGATTTTCACATCCTCGAGCATCACGGCTTTCGCCAATCGCAGAGTGCCATCAGCACCCAGTTCATGTTGCGCGGCGGTCCCCTCTTCGCGTACGAGACGCCTGTGGTGGGGTACCCGTGGGCCATCCCCTTCGAGTTTCCTGTCTACCAATGGCTGGTCGCGCTCGTGGTCAAGACGCACCTCTTCCCGCTCGATCAGGCGGGTCGCGCGGTCAGCGTTTTGGCCTTTTTCCTGGCGGCCTGGGGGCTATGGCGCGTGGTCAAAGGATTGGGACTGAGCCGCACCGAAAGGTTGCCGTTCGTCGTCCTTTTTCTTCTTTGCCCAGAGTGCCTCTTCTGGTCCCGCACGTTCATGATCGAATCCACAGCGCTGTGCCTTGGCATGTGGTTCTTGGAGCGCCTCATCGCTGCGACAGAGCCTCAGGCCAAGACCTCCGCCATCGTCTTGTGTGCGGTCCTCGCGCTTTTGGGTGCGCTGGTCAAATCGACGACCTTCTTGGGCTTTGGGGCGGCTGCGGGGATATTGGTAGTCGTCCGCGGTGGACGTGCCTGGCTTGCCGGCAATCGACGCTTCGCTCTTCGCGTGGCTGCCATTGGATTGGGCAGCCTGATTCTCGCCTTCATTGCCCTCGAAGGGTGGGTTCACTACACAGACGCCCTCAAGACCGCCAACCCTCTCGCGCGCGAGTTTCTAACCAGCAATCTCGTCGGCCCTTGGATGACCGGCACCTGGGAGCAAAAGACGTCGCTATCGACCTGGAGGGTCTTCTATCTAGATAGGACCCAATTCTATCTTGGCGCCCAATGGGTCCTCTTGGCTTTTCTTCTCCTCCCCTTCCTCGTCAAGCGCAGCTTGGCTCTGCTGGCGATCGCGAGCTTCCTCCTCAACGCCCTCGACTATGCGGTCTTTACGAATCTGCACATGATTCACGATTACTACCAGTGCGCGAACGCCGTCTTTCTGACCAGCGCCGTCGCATTTCTCGTGGTGGGATTGATGCGGCTTGGCCACGCCCGAGCAAAGCTTGGCGCCTTGCTGGTCACCGTTGTCATCGGGCTCTCGATGATGGACACATACCGCACTGGCGTTCTCCCCACACAGAACATCAACAACGCCGGGCTCGAGCCCCTCGCGAAGGTGGTCGACGACTTCACGTCCGCCGAGGACGTGGTGGTCATTTTCGGTGCTGACTGGTCTCCCGAGATCCCGTATGCCGCCAACCGGCGGGCGGTCATGGAGCGCATCAGGCGCCCCATCGATCACCCGATCATGAAAGAAGCGCTCGAGCTCTTGCGACAGCACGGCTTCCGCGTGGGCGCCATGCTTTCCTGCTACACCGAACAAGGTTCTCCGCTCACGGCCGAGCGCATCCGAGTCCTCGGAACGCCTGTCTTGCGGGCTGCCAACATCGTAGGCTGCGACGTCTACACGCGCTGACGCGGGGCCGATTGGGTCAGGTCCTTAAGGCGTAAGCTTGTAGACCCAGAAATCCTCGTCACCCATCAGTGGCGATTTGGTCGTGTGAAAGAACAGCGCGAAGGAACCCACGTCCTTGGGTGCCGGAAGGCCGCGGTTGGAGATCACCAAGACCTGACTCTTCTTTTCTCGGGCGACCTCTGCTGCCTTTTGCACCAGGCCCTCCACCGAGAAGCCTCTTCGGCGTCCGTGAAATACGATGGTCTGGTTGGTCTCATCGGTCTCAGAGCTGATGAACGTCCGATCGAGATAGCTGGTGACGGCGACCGCATCCCAGTCGGGACCGATGATGAGAGGCAGGTTCTGCAGCCCGGCTTTCTGAATGGCTTGCGCGGTTTCTTGGCCGCCGGAGAAGGCATGTTTGCGATCCTGCTTGGTGGCCACCCAGAAGCCCTGCACCTGACAAATCCCCACCAGTGCGAGCAGCAGATTGCTAACCCAATTGCGAGCTCTCGGTCTTTCGAGGCGCCTCACCCAGTCCACCACGATGAAAAGAATGAGGAAGTGCCCCCAATGCCGGATGTGCCCCATATAGCGAGCGATCTGAACCACCGATATCAAGACGGTTCCTGACGCCAGAATCAGAATCTCGGGCCATGCCGGGAGAAGGGCCAACAGCAACACGATAGGCAGTGCCTTGGTCGCGTGTTCGAACAATGAGGGATAGAGCGCGACGTATTGGCTGCCGCCCACCCAAAAATGAATGTCGTCAGGTTTCCGAAGCGGGAAGAACGCAGCCATCATGCGCTGGAAGGTCGGGACGACCGCGGACGAGTCGAGAGCGGCGAAATTCCAACCAGGCGAGTAGGGATTGGGATCTGGTGGGTTCGTCGCAAGATAGGTGAAGACGAAGACGCATAAGAGGGCGCCGCAACCCACCACCGCACGACGCTGGATTTCGAAAGAGACCGCGGCTGGATTGGCGTCTGAGACGTGAGCTCGTGCGCGATGAATCACGAGCAAGGCGGCGAGACAGAACGAGAGGATGAGTCCGTAGATGCTCGACAGCGCCAAGAGAGCGAGGCAAACAAAGCTCGTCCAGCGTGTCCGGAACGGACGATAGGTCGCCGCGAAAGCAAAAGCCGCCGTCACCCCAATGGTGTAGTTGCGGGACATGATCCCGTACTCGTATCCAAACAGATAAGAAAACAGGAGCGCCACCTTGATGAGGCGCGGGAATGGCGCATATCGCAGAAGTAGAAGGCCAGCGGTCCCTTCAGCGACGAAGGTCGCCAGGTGCAACAGGTTGACGTTCCTCGATACCAACGTCCAAACCCGAAGGTACCAATACCAGAGCGGCGGATGACCATCGTAGACGCGATCTCCGGTCACGATGTCCCAGAAGCCGGCGGCGTCTCTAGCCAAGACCCAAGGGTGGGTTTCGTCCCGCCAGAACTCGTGATGGAATTCTCCAAAGAGCAAGACGGCGCCCCAGACCAAGGCCACGAGACCTGCGAACCACCACCCCCCTTCCCGGGACCGAAAGAGGAACGACGAGCCTTGGCGGAGAATCTTCGAAGCGGTCGATTTCATGGAAAGATGGCGACGCGTTTGAGGTGCAAGGCCCCGACGCCGGGGCGTCGAAGTCGCAGAGTCCGTGTCTTGGTGTCGCGGGGATGGCAACTCCAGGAGTCAAACGGAGAGCGGCGCTGACAGACCTGACGCCATCCAGTCCCCTCGGGGATTTCGATATCCAGGGGCAGAGCACGCTCTTGGCAACAATCGGCCCGATTCTCCACGACGATCTTGGAGATCCGTACCGTCCTCCCCAGGTCGATGGAGACCCAGGGACCATCCTGAAACTGCGTATGGACGAAGAACGGCTTCTCGGAGCGGGTGCCCTCGCCCGACATCGGGGTGTCGGGAAACGCGCTGCTCGCTTGCCACTTGGCCCGGGCTCCCAAGTCAGGAGGAAAGAGCCACCGGCGAACGGGCGGCATCACGCCTCCTACCAGGAGGACCAAAAGGCTCAGGGTCCCGAAGAGCCCCAAGGACATCGTTGCCCCAGCCCCCAGAATATCCCGAGGAGGAGAACCGATCGCTGCAAGCGCCTGCCCCACCTCAGACGGGGATGGTTCGCCCCCTCTTGAAGCGATTCCCGCGGCTCTGAGAACCCTTCGCTTCAAGCTCCGCTGCCGTTCGCGCCAGCGCCGGGGTCGCCTGATTGCCAAAAGGTCGGCGGCCTGAGCCAGCGCGGCCATCCGACGCCGCTGGCGGCCCCAGAGGTCGGGGGACGCGAACGCATGCTTGAGACGTTCCCAGGGCTCGTCAAAAAAGAGCCTCCGGAACGCGCGAGAAAACGGTTTCAGTTTGTCACCAAAGGGAAGCAAAACAGATGCAGAGAGAGCGCGTCCGGTTCTACCCGCCGGCCATCCGCTGTCGTGAGGGGAGGCCTTCTCTTCGCTTCGTATCTTCGAGGACAAATTCCGCGGTCGGGGTTCCCGTCGCCGTGACGAAGATCTGGTAGGAAAATAGCGTTCGCGAAACGCGAATGAGCGCCAGGTTGACCTTCACGGCGGTCTGTCCCAGGAACCCGTCTCCCAACACCTTCGGAAAGGGCGCCGGCACGCCGCGAATCTCGATGTTGCGGAAGCCGGCATCGTCGAGGAGTTGTTTCAATCCCCGGAACGTGAAGAGGCGTTTGTGGGTGATGTCGAGGATGCCGACCTTGCCGTAGTTGAATTGGCCGAAAAGCAGCTGAATCCGCTGAATGAAGAACGCAATGTTCGGCGTCGACAGTACGAGCTTACGTTCGCGGAAGTCGAAGCCGCTCCGCAATTGCTCCAGGAAGGCCTCGGGACGGGAGAGATGCTCGATGATGTCGAGCAGCAGGATGCAATCCGTCTCGCTGACGTCAATCGGTTGGCCGCCGTCCAAATCGGTCACCTCGAACGTGATGTGCGGGTGAGAAAGGGCTGGGGCGAATTGATCGACGATGCGAACCTCACAGCCTTTGGCGGCAAGTTGGCTCGCCATCTCGCCGGGACCTCCTCCGATGTCAATGACGCGAGAGCCTGGGGCGACCGCTTCGATCGCGTAGGTGTGGCTGCTTGCGTAGCCCAGTTTCAAGTCGTACTGGAGATTGCCCGCTTCCACGTCGAATCGACGCTGGTAGAGAATGTCACGTTTGTGAGCGGCATTCTTCAATGTCGCCAGCATCACGTCTTTCGCGTAGCGCATTCCGTCCACGCGGCAAATCTCGTCGCCGTAGTAAGTGGGAATGGGGATTTCCACTATCCGCGCCTTGAGGTTGACCAACTGAATGATGATCTCGGTATCGAAGTGAAAGTCGTTCGAATTGAGACGAAACGGGATCCGCTTGAGGGCGGCCACCGAATAGGCGCGATAGCCACTGTGGAACTCAGACAGCTTCGTTCCCAAGATCTTGTTCTGGGCGGCCGTCAGAATCTTGTTCCCAATGAACTTGTAGAGGGGCATGCCACCTTTGAGAGCAGCGCCTGGAACCATCATCCGACTACCGAACAACGCATCGGCCTCGCCCTCAGCGATCGGCTGACACAGACGCGGCAGCTCCTCGGGAGCGTATTGACCGTCCCCGTGGAGCAGCACGACGACGTCGAACTTCTCTGCGATCGCGTAGGTGTAGCCCAATTTTTGGTTGCCGCCGTAGCCCTGGTTCAGCTCGTTTCGCAACACCCTCAGCCGGAGCCCGGGATGGCTATCTCTGTAGCCTCGCCCGATTTCGAGCGTCCGGTCTTGGGATGCATCGTCGATGACCAGGATCTCGCAGTCGAAATCCTCGAAGAGAGATCGCGGGATGCGGTCGAGGACCTGCTCCAGCGTAGATTCCGCATAGTAGGCGACGATGAAAATGAGCAGGCGCTTCTTGTGCATGAAAACCCCTCGACGGAAGGAAGACAACCCTGGCGAGGCGTGATACCACGCAAATTGACTCCAGGTATAGTGTTCCGGCTTGCGAAAATGGCCTCGAGAAGGGGCTCCCGGCGGCTGCGCTGTCGGTAAGGAGCCGCCCCTCGGGCGTCCCAACTTCGCCCCTGAGGGGCGCCCCAGGGCGTGCTTGTCGTGGAGAGCCCCATCCGTCGTGCCGGGATAGCAAGTAGCCCCAGTGGCTGCCAGCCCAAAACACCCGCTCCGATGGTCGGCGGGAATAGAACGTCGGGGTGAGAACGGAACAGATCCATCGTCCTTGGCTTACCTACGCTGCCTCTCTGACCGCTCACTCCACAGGAACTGCCAATGAGGGATGTGGTCCCCTTACTCCTCAGTTAGTATCCGCTGCGACCTGGTCGCGCGTCGGATGGGCCATCCTGCGGACTTGCAGGTCGAGAGGAAAAGGTCATGGGTAGTGCCCGCACGCGGCTCTTGGTTATCTGTCCGGTCTATAACGAAGAAACCAACATCGAATACTTCTTCGGGCGCATATCCAAGGCGTTCGCCGAGGTCGATCAGAGCCGCTACAGTTGCTCGCTGCTGTTCACGAACAACCGCAGCACCGACGGCACCCTGGATCTGATTCGTCGGTTGGAGCAAGAGCACGCGTGGGTGAATCACCTCACCTTGAGTCGCAACTTCGGCTACCAGCTTTCGGTCCTATCGGGATTGACCGAGGGAGATGCCGATCTGTACATGATCTGCGACGTCGACTGTGAGGATCCCCCGGAGCTGCTCCACGCGTTTCTCAAGGAGATCGAAGCGGGGCGAGACCTGGTGTATGGCATCCGCAACAATCGGCCCGACTCCTGGCTGATGGCACGCTGCCGTCGAGGCTTCTACTCGGTCCTACGCGCGTTGGGCGACTACAAGATTATCCCCTACATGGCCGAGTTCGCCATGTCGCGCAGAACAGTGCGTGACGAGATCGTGGACAACGCCAACACGTTCCCGTTCATTCGCGCCGAGGTCGGCTACGTGGGCTTCGACACATTCGGCATCCCGTATCGACGCGAGGAGCGAAAACACGGGGAGACTCACTACAACTATCTGGGGAATTTCAGGTTCGCCGTCGCCGGAATTCTGTCTTCGACGACCTTCCCCCTGCGGGCCGCTCTCTACCTCTTGCCGGTCGTGCTGAGCGCCATTGCCGTTCTCTGCTCGCTCTTCTTTTCGGGCCTGTTGCGCTTCGAGTCGACGATGCTGGGGGTGGTCACGTTGACAGCCTCCTACACAGTCTGCGCGCTAGCCTTTCAATCGATTTACCTCGCGCGGACCTACCAGAACGGTTTGGGTCGCAGGCGGTTCATCATACCGCAAGCATTCCAACCTGTCGGCACACCTTCCTCGAAAAGACTCTGCCTCGGCCCTAGCCGAGGCATGAGGACGATAAGCCCTCCTCCCTATTTGCAGAGCCCGTCGATGCAGAGCCCGTTGGAACAGGGCTTGCCAGCTCGCAGATCACATTCAGTCGCGACCGTGGGCACGCACCAGAGATCAGCAATGCCTGAGTCCGCGGTCTGAAAAAGGCCGGAGTCGGTGGTCAGCGCCTGGCATGTGCCTCCAACATTGCCACAGGTCATTGGATTTGAGGTATCGGCGCAATTCCAGACGCAGTGGTGATGGAAACATAGGGACTTGCTGGCACCCTTTGGTGTCTCCGTCGTTTTGGCACTCGAATCCGGCCTGCTCGATGGAGAGACATCCACCATTTATACATAGGGTGTCAGCGGGACAGGTTCCTTGCGTCCGGTCAGGGGCGGTACAGGCGGGCACGCATCGCTCCTCGACGCAGACGCTTCCGGCCTGGCACGAAGACGCCCCCGAGCCGACGCAGGGAGTTGGGTTCAAGATGCAGACGTCGCGACCTTTGTCGCAAGCGTAGCCGACGGGGCATCCCGGTGGATCTCCTACCAAGGAGGGGTGGGAGCATCTGGCTGCGCAGATGCCGTTCACACAGGCTCTGACCCAGCCACCCAAACATTGCGAGCCGGGGTGCGGATAGAGTCCTGGCGATCGGCAATTGGTGATGCATTTGGTACCTTCGCCGCAGAAGCTGGCCGATGGGGCGCAGACGCCATCGATGCACAGATATGTGGCGGCGCAATCGCTATTGGCGTTGCAGCTGCCAGCGAGGGGCGGTCCTCCTTCCACAGGCGCATCCATGACAGCCGAGTCAGCCTCCGAAGCGCCGACATCGATCGAGGTGCCCAGAGCGACTTCGCTCGAAGCGTCGACGTTCATGCTATCGACCGCCCCCGCATCGAAAGCGGCGTCGGGAGGGCTGACCGGATCTTTCGAACAGCTCGACCAAAATGCGAGGCCAGCGAAGACGAAGACAGCAGCAGATGCGCTTCGCTTCATGCGCGATATCGTCGCAACTGTATGTGTCCGCGGTCAACCGATCGACGTGATCGCGATCCCGCTCACCCCTTCAAGAGCCTCGCGTCCTTTCAGCCAGCTGAGCGAGCGTTTCGCTGGCGCCACGGGAGGCGAGCGGCTCGTACTTCAGAGGAGGAACACGCCGAGTTCGACCTTGGCGTTGCGCTCTCGAGGCGCCTTGCCAGGAGCCATTGCACCACTCTTGCTCATCGACAATGAAACAGGCCGCCTCTGGCCGTGGTGGGACTCGTCAAGCCGTCTCCGTCGCCCCACCCAAGCCATAGGTCCTTGCCATTCTGCGTTCCCATCACAGTCGTGAACAGTGCGTCCTGGGCGGTCGGGGCGTTACTGAACGTGACATGCGACCACCTGTCTCCGTCATAGTGGAGCAGCAAAGGCTTCCCCGTTTGGTCCCAATATTCGTCGGTGCCCGCAGCCCAAATATCCGAGCGACGGGTGCCCCAGATCCTCTGGATAGCGCCTGGTTCAGCGACCTCAGCTGATTGCCAGCGGTTTCCGTCGAAATGCTCGACGATCGCGAGCTGCTCTGACCCCCAATTGATCCCGCCCGACCAGATGCTGTCGTTGGAGGTTCCCCACAACGTCTTGATCATACCTAGCCTCGACGAGGCAACGATCGTCCACGAGCGCCCATCCCAGTGACCGTACGCAGCCACGTCCGTGGTGCCGGAAAGAATAGAACCACCCGCCCAGACGTCATTGCTCGCTGCCCCCCAGAACGCCCCTGCAGAGAAGGAGTTGCTATTGGGTTTGGGATAGCGCTGCCAAGAACGTCCATTCCAATGCGAAAAGGCGAACTCCTGCGACACCCACAGATCGTCAGATTGCACTCCCCATACGGCGGTAATCCGGGCGTCCGCATCGACGCCCGCGCTCATATCGTTCCACCGAGCACCGTCGAAATGTAAAAGTTGCGAGCTCCGAGTGCCCTCGCTGGTCTTGGCCAACCAGATATCACTCAAGCTAGACGCCCAGATTGTGAGGTACAGGGTTGGGGAAGGGCTTTCAATGAGAACCTCCCAAGAAGCCCCGTTCCAGTGCTGGACGGACATCCCCCTGCTCTCGTCGGAGGTGAGCGCCAACACGTCGGTCGGCCCGAGCACCTGCACCTGAGTAACTGCGCCCGACACGGGACCGGAGGGCACCGCTCCAGCGTCCAATGGCCTGTCCCGTGCTCCCCCGTCGGCCAGTCCCCCATCGACCGCAACATCGACGTAAGGAGCAAAAGGGACGAGAGGAGCCTCTTTGCACACGAGGTGCCCAACCGGCGATGTCTGGGGCGACTCGTCAGGCAGAGCGTCCTGCGCATCCGGAGTGCCCGCATCTCTTGCGATGCTGACGTCAGGGCTCCCTTCTCCCACATCGGGGGCTTCCACGGTGGAGACGTCATTACTTGCTCGCCTGGCATCCACGGGGCCGACATCCATGGAAAGAAGTGGCCGTTTGCCAGGATCGTCGTCGAGCCTCAAGGACCGGGAGTGATCGGAGCAGGCCAGTAGCTGGCCGAGCAGCGCGGCAATGGAACACCTGACACGGTTGAGGGTGAGCCAGGACTTCGACATAATCTAATGGTTGCTCCTATGCGGCGCCCCACGCAATCGCCTTCGACGAGAGCGGGCGTGCGCGCTCTCACACCCATCGCCGAAGGCTTTGATTAGCCCAGGCGCGCCAGCGTTTCGCTGGCGCCCCAGAAAGCCAGCGGCTCGTACTTCGGGGGGGGGAAGACGCCCAGCTCGAGCTAGATCTTGGCATTGCGCTCAGCGATGCGCGTCTCTACCAAGCGCCGCACCGACGTGGGCACGCCACTGCAGCAGTTGATGGTGCCAGCGAGAGTGGGTTGCTCGAGCAAGCTCGTCAGGATCTCGGCTACGCGGGTCACCGGCAGATAGTCGCGCAATTGCTCGCCGGTCGACATCTCGAAGGTCGCACGCCCTTCGGCCAGCGCGCGATCAAGCGAGGCGAGCACGCTCTTTGGGTTCTGCCCTACCCCGTGCATATAGAAGAGCCGCGTCCATTGCAGAACAAAGGGATGCTCTTGCTGCAAAACCTGGAGGAACTTGCGCAAGCTGTCCTTTGCAATGGCGTAAGGAACGCTCGGTGCGGACGGCTGGTCCTCCTTCAGACAGCCATTGGCGGAAGGCCCATATTCCAGGCAGGTGCCGGTGACCAACATATGCCGCAGCCCCGCTTCCACCAGCGACTTGAGAAACGCATAGTCGCGGGGCAGGTTCTGCTCGAAATGGAGAGGCGCCATGAAGTTGTCGAGACCACCCCAGGCGAGGTGCGCCAGGGCATCTACTCCCTGGGCAAGATCCGCGCTCTTCATGTCGTGGATATCGCGGGCAATGAACGCGACCGATCCGTACCAGTCCAGCGCTTCGGCCTTTCTGGTATCGCGCGCAACGGCGACCACTTGGTGGCCGCGAGCGAGCAAGCGGCGCACCAGGTGCTGCCCGACGAAGCCCGTCGCCCCCGTGACCAGAACCTTCAAGCGATGACTCTGAGCTGGGGCACGGCGACCACGAACTTGGCGCCCCAGTCGCGAACGTGAGCCTGCTGGACCATGACCTCATCGCTGATGTTCCAGGGCAGGATCAGCACGAAGTCGGGTTTGCGCTCGCTCAATGCGGCTGGCGGCAAGATCGGGATGTGGCTCCCCGGGAGCAACTTGCCCTGTTTCGAGGGCGCGGCGTCACAGACGAACGCGAGCAGGTCCTTCTTGATCCCCGCGTAGTTCAACAGCGTATTTCCCTTGGCTGCCGCGCCGTAAGCGGCGACGGTTTTGCCGGCCCGCTTCTTCTCAATCAAGAACGCGACCAGATCGTCCTTGATACGGTCGGCCTTTTTCTGGAGCTCGCCGTAGGTGCTCAGGGTGAGCAATCCCGAGGCGGCTTCCTTGGCAAGCACCTCCGCGACAGCCTGGGTCGCGGGACGGGCGTCCGACTGGTGGCAACCGAACACGCGAAGGCTTCCGCCGTGCGTGGGGATCCGCTGGACGTCGAAGATGCGTAGGCCGGCGGCAGAGAAAATGCGAGAGACGGCGGTGAGCGACAGATACGAGAAATGCTCGTGGTAGACGGTATCGAACTGCACTTCCGCCAGCAGGCGCTCGAAGTGGGGAAATTCGAGCGTGATGGTTCCTCCCGGCTTCAGCGCGGCTTTCAGGCCGGCCGTGAAGTCGTTGATGTCGGGCACGTGCGCGTACACGTTATTGCCTGCGATGAGGTCCGCCGCTCGCCCGTCATTGGCAAGCCTTGCCCCCAAGTTCTGTCCGAAGAACTCGCGCAAGACGGGGATTCCCATCGCCTCTGCGGCAGCGGCGGTGCTCGCGGTCGGCTCGATGCCTACGCACGGGATCTTACGTTGAACAAAGTTCTTGAGGAGGTAGCCATCGTTCGAGGCGACCTCGATGACGAAGCTGTCCTCCGTCAGGCTGAGGCGCGCGCACATCTCCTCGACATAGTTCGCCGCGTGCTCGAGCCAGGTGCGCGAAACCGACGAAAAATAGGCATAGTCGGCGCTGAACAACTCGTCGGCGCGCGCGTAGTCCTCGGTCTGGACGAGCCAGCAGGTGCTGCATACGCGGAGCTTGAGTGGAAAGTAGAGCTCCGGCTCCTGCAGCTTTTCGTACGTTAGATATGCGTTCGAGGGCGGTGCGAACCCGAGATCCAGAAACGCGCTGCCAAGCTCGGACTGACAATGCCTACACTTCATGTCTGCTCCAGTCCTGCGAAGTTAGATGCAAGCGGCGGATGGCCGTGGTCACGTGCGGAAAGATCCTGAATGGGCAGTGGCCATTGGATCTGGAGGCGAGGATCCGTACAGAGGACGCCGCCCTCCGCCTCGGGGGCAAAGTGGGCCGTGTGCAGGTACAGCAGCTCACTGTTCTCTTGGAGGACCTGAAAGCCGTGAGCAAAACCCTCCGGGATGATGAACATCGCCCCGTTTTCCGGGTTGAGTTCCAGGGCGTGCCACTGCAAGAAGGTCGCGGATCCCTTTCGCAGGTCCACGGCCACGTCCCAAACGGCACCCCGTAGGCACCGCACGAGCTTCATTTCTGAATGCGGGGCCCGCTGATAGTGCATGCCACGCACGGCACCGACGTGCGTCGTACAGGAGTGGTTGATCTGGACGATGTGCCGCCCCATCAGACAGTCCGCCAGCTCGCGGTCACAGAACAGCCTGCCGAAGCTTCCGCGCGCGTCGGATCGACGTGAAGTCTGTGCGATGACGAGCCCGTCGATCGCGGTCTGCTGAAGCGTGAGCGCCATCCTAAAGCCCCGTGGCCTGGCGATACGCTTCGAGCTGGGCGTGGCTCTCGACCCGTCCCTGCTCGAGGAAGGCGCGGTACCAGGCTGCGGTCATGGCCAGTGTTCGAGCGAGGTCCCAGGCAGGGGTGAAGGAGAGACGCTGACGCGCCTTGGAGCTATCCAGGCAAAGCTGCCCTGCTTCGTGCGGGTGCTTCTGCGTGGAAAGCTCATACGCGAGCCCCGGCCAGTGCTTCTTCATTTCATCCAACACCGCCGCCACGCTCACGGATTGCTGAGCGGCGGGCCCGAAGTTCCAGGCTTCCGCGAACTCACGCCGCCCTTCCAGCAGCTTCTTGCCAAGGACGAGATAGCCAGCCAGCGAATCGAGCACGTGTTGCCACGGCCGGGTTGCGCTCGGATTGCGAATCTCTAGCCGCGTGCCACTCATCGAGGCTCGCACGACGTCGGGAATCAGTCGGTCTTGCGACCAATCACCGCCGCCCACGACGTTACCCGCGCGGGCCGTCGCGATGAGCGCCGAGGTTTCGCCGGCGAAGAACGAATCACGGAAGCTGGCCGCCACCAGCTCGGCGGCAGCTTTTGAGGCGCTATAGGGGTCCTTGCCGCCCAGCCGATCCGTCTCCCGGTACGGCCACACCCACTCAGCGTTGTCGTAGCACTTGTCCGTCGTGACCACGACCACAGCCTTGAGCGAAGGCAGCTCTCGGCAAGCATCCAGAAGGTTGGCGGTGCCCATCACATTGCTCGACCAGGTGTCGAGCGGAGCTCCATACGAACGCCGCACCAGCGGCTGGGCCGCCAAGTGAAAGACCATCTCCGGCTGGAAAGTCCGGATGGAACTTCTCAGCTTGGCCGCGTCGCGGATGTCCAGCCGCTCGTCGTCGATTCCCAGCGCCAACTGCTGCCAGTGGTTTGCTTGGTCCTCAGGGTCGAGGGCAATCCCTTTTAATGAGGCGCCAAGGGAGCTCAACCAAAGGCAAAGCCAGCTTCCCTTGAATCCGGTATGTCCGGTCACGACGACGCGGAGTCCGCGATAAATCTGCAGCGAGCTCACGCCCACATCTTCCAGGGTGCGTGCCCGTCTGACCAGAGCTTCTCTAGCTGAACCTTGTCGCGCAAGGTGTCCATCGGCTGCCAGAACCCGTGATGTCTAAAGACCGAGAGCTGTCCTTCGGCAGCCAGTCGCTCGAGCGGCTCTCGCTCCCAAAGCGTGGAGTCATCCTCGATGTACTCGAGCACCTGCGGAGCCACGACGAAGAAGCCGCCATTGATCCAACCGCCGTCGCCACGCGGCTTTTCCTGAAAGCTGAGCACCCGGTTCTCGTCGAGCAGCAGCGAACCAAATCGCCCGGGAGGCTGTGTCGCCGTCAAGGTGGCCAAGCGGCCGCACTGCTTGTGAAAAGCAACCAGCGCGGTGATATCGACGTTGCCCACGCCGTCGCCGTACGTGCAGCAGAAGTCCTCACCCTGAACATAGGGGGCGATGCGCCGCAGACGCCCCCCCGTCATGGTCTGCTCGCCCGTGTCGACAGTGTCACCTGCCAGGGCTCGGCGTTGTTCTGGTGAACCGTCATCTGGTTGTTGCGCATATCGAACGTGACGTCGGACATGTGCAGGAAGTAGTTCGCGAAGTACTCCTTGATGACATAGCCCTTGTAGCCAAGGCAGATCACGAAGTCATGAATGCCGTGAGCCGAGTAGCTCTTCATGATGTGCCAGAGGATCGGCCGACCGCCGATCTCAATCATCGGCTTCGGGCGCACAGTGCTCTCTTCGCTGATCCGGGTGCCCATCCCACCCGCGAGAATCACTGCCTTCATCGTACTTTCCTCTCTCCTCTGAGCGGTACCAGCGCCAGGAGCTTTGCGTCGATCGGGGGCCACGTAACCCGGTCCATTGGGCGAAGGATCTAGGCTGGGCACTCGGCCTCGTCAAGCCACCAGCGCGAAAGGCACTGATGGTCGCTTCGATCGCGCCCTGGTGAACGGACCGCGAGCTTCAGAATCGCAAGCGTCGGTAGAGGAACCAAGGGAGACCGCGGAGGCAGGTGGTGACCCACCACCAAAACCAGGGAAAGTAGTGCTTCCCGCCGCCGATACGAGGCCTGCGTAGCTGCCTTATCACCTGTTGGGCCACCTGCTCGGAGCGAGCCACCGGGAACAACAAACGTTGGCCAAAGGTTTGTGGCGTGTCGACATAGCCAAGCGCCAGCACGAGCACCTCCACGCCGCGATCGGCCAGCGCGTGACGAAGTCCCAGCGCGTATGTTTCGAGGGCAGCCTTGGCGGCAGAATAGGCCAGGTTCTTGGTGCGAGGGGCCACGGCCGCGATGCTGGAGAACAACACGATGGAGCCGCGGCTCTGCAATGCCATGAGCTGACCGAAGGCGGCGGCGATCTTGGCAGGCCCAAGGTAGTTTCCTCCCAGGGCGCTGCGAACTGCCCCTGGATTGGGACCCTCGTCGCCGCTGACGGAGCCTCCTGCCGGCACGAGGACGGCGTCAATCTCGCCCAGTTGCTGGCGGCACGTCTGAGCGAACGTTTCAGCGTCCCAGCTCTCGTCGGCGATGTCCTGCGCGAGAGGCCGACAACGTACGCCAAAGCGAAGGTGCAAGTCTGCCGCGCTCGCCTCGATGTCGCGCAAGTCGCGCGACACGATCACCAGGTCGTAGCCGGCCTGCGCCAGGCTTCGGCCGAGGGCTCGTCCGACGCCCGAGCTGGCACCCACGATGACGGCCGCGGGCACTCAGTGACTCGCTTTCGCAGAGGGGTTCACACTCAGACTCCCGTTTGTGTCCGGAGACGCGATCGGTAACGTCGCTTCGGGTCAAAGCGCGCGAGGGATTCGCGAAAGCGACCGTATTCCGGGAAGACCCGCTCGCAAACCGCTGCAGACAAGCGACTGTCCTTTGAGAGATTGACGACCGCGCCATGCGCCATGGCGAGGGTGTCGATTTCCGCAAAGAGCGCCGTGGCCTTGCGGGAGGCGGGGACATCGAGAGCAAGACAGATGCCCGTCCCGGAGAAGCGCAACAACGAACGTGCTCCTTGAAAGAGCTTGAGTGAGCCGAGGGTGACCGGCAGTTTGGCAGCGGCCAAAAGCCCCTCGAGCGCCAGCACGAAGGCCTCCCAGTGCTCGAAGGGAACGATGATCTGGTATTCCCGGAACCCTTTGCTGCCGAAGGCCGCAAAGTAGAATTCTTTCCCGCAGAGCGGGAAGTGCGCCGCGTGCAGCGAAAGGACCCGCGGCTCGACACGGCTTTGAAGATACCCGTAGGCGCCCATGGCGAGAGTGGTCGACAGCCTGTTCCAGGCAGCAACGGGAAAACGCGAGCGCAACTCCATACGGGGACGCGCCTCGGCCTCTTCGGGAGATGGCGGGTCGACGAATCGTTCCACGTAAACGACGCCCGCGCCAAAAGCCGGCCCACGGCGGTTGAGGTTGTTCCACGAATACAGGCAAGCTGCGTCCGCCGCTCTGGCACGTAACACCTCGGCCGATTCGATCAGGTTGTGGACGGCCACTGCCTGCAACTCGATGGCCTTACCGGGCAGAGTCGACGTCCGTAGTCGCGCCCTCGTGATGATGCCGGTCAGACCGGCTCCTCCCAGGGTCAGCGCAAAAGTCTCCGCATTCTGCTCGCGGCTGCACTCCAGGACCCCGTGATCGCGATGGTGCAGGGTGAAGGACTCGACCCAGTCAGCGAAGTTGCCGGAGTGGTACTGACTCTTGCCGTGGATGTCGAAGCCCATGCAGCCACCGACGGTGATCGTCGGGTAACCGGGCATGGCGGGCAAATACCTGCCTCGCTTTGCAAGGAAGTGCGCCAATGAGCCGATCTGCACCCCGGGCTCGAGCTCGACGACGCCCGACGCCGCGTCGTACGCCAGGATTCGATCGAAACGGGTCAAGTCGATCGACACGGCGTCTTCGCCGAAGCTGGCGGGAGTGTAGGAGAGGCCGGCGCCACGCGCGATGGCAACTTCACTGGACCCGATCAGCTCGACGAGGCTCCGGTACGTCTCCGGCCGGGTCACCCGTGCGGTGATCTCCTGGGTCGAGTCAAAGCTCTTCATGCTACTTCCACATGCGCTTGCCGCCCCGCAGGGGATGTCATCAGTGAGGAGCTACCGGGCGCCAGATGGCCCAAGGACCGATGTTCCGCTCGAGCGCGTAGTGCGCCGCAAGATAGTCGTCGAGCAACGTTGGCCCCTCCTTCTGCGAGTCATTGGGCTCATACCAGGCACAACCGGGGCCGCGCACCACAATCTTGGGCCGGGTGCGCTCGAGGTCGGCGACCATTTCGGTCTGCCCCTGCACGCTGTTGGTGGTGCCAGGATCGAAGATCATGTACTGAGTCGCACCAGGCCGCTTGGCCAAGTAGTGAAGATCGAGATTGCTGGCCATCGTGATCCGGTGGCTGTAGCAGGCAGAGAAGAACGGCTCATCGGGGCGGGTTTCTCCAGCCACGAAGCGGGCCACCTCGAGTCTGTCGGGATGCGCGAAACGCACGTCGCTGTGGTTGCTCCAGAGGTCTTTGAGGCCGTCCATGCGTAGAAGGGCGGGAGGCCCGAAGAACCAAGTCAGCAGCGCCAAAAGGAGAACCGGTTCGCGCAAACGAGCTCCCCCTGCGATCACCAGCAGCGCAATCGTAACGGGAAACCCGTAGGCGACATGAAAGTAGTCGAACCGGCGCAATGCCTGCGGAAGGGTGCTCAGAGAAAAAGCAACGAGCAGCGCCAGCGTGCGGAGCGCGGGGGTCACTTCAGCTGGCAGCGCGCTTCGCCACACACGTCCTGCGCGGCTCAGCAAGGCGAAGGTCGCGATCACACCTGCTGTGACGCCCAGCAAAAGGCCGAGCCGGGTGGGCTCGACGAGCCACGCAGACAAACGCAAGTTCAGGTGGCTGACTTCCACGATCTCGTCGAACGGAGGAATGGGCAGTTTGCGCCCAGGCATTATCTTCTGCGAGAGGTCGAGCACGAGGTCGTGGAGAGGACGTGAGATCCCGCTCTGTATGATCACGGGCAGCCAAAGCACGAGCACCGTTGCGAGGAGCCCCATCAAGAAATCCCGCTGCCGAGCCAAGGAGCCGGCAAAAAAGGACTCCCGTCGCAGAAACCACCACAGGAGCTCCATGGGGGCCAGCAGGCCGCAGACGTAGACGAACAAATCGATGCGCAGGTAGGAAACACCCGCGAGCAAGATGCCGCTGACAAAATATCGCCAACGTGGCGATCCAGGATGAGGCAAGGTCGCAATCAACGCCAACCCCAGCAGAATTGCCACAGGATAGGCAAAGAGAACCAAGCCCAGCCCGCTCTGCAGAACCAGGACCGCCGCACAGGTCCAGGGGCAAAAGCGGTGACCTTGCGATCGACCGACCAGGCGCCCGGCCAGCACCGCGCTTGCTATGCGGACCAACAGTGTCAGAACACGGACCGTCCAGATTGCCGGGAGGTGCAGAGCAATGACGGCGCGCACGATCTGCACCACGCCGGGCGGGTAGCAGAAATGAAAATCGCGGTACATTGCGAAACCGCGCCGCAACAGGAAGGCGTCGGTGAAGAGCAAGCCTTCGTCATACGGACCGAGTGGGGTGCTCGCGTACGCGCCGAGAGCACGCAGCCCAAAGAAGATGACGATCAGTGGCAGCCAGGCGAAGGGTCGGAGCTTTCGAAAGCTCCGCATCAGCGTGGTCGCCCCTTCTGTAAGACGACGAAGATCACGCAAACGAGGCAGGGCAAATCTCCGAGGCACCTCGGCCCCTGGCGTTTCTGACATTGCGGCTCCTCCTATACAACGCCCCCGGCGGCCCTCCCAGCGGTTTCGCGGTGAGGCAAATGTTGGTTGCACGCCTCTGGGCGGTCGTGAGTTTGCCGTCGAGCATCCTTGGATCCACCGGACATTCGATTCCGCGGCCACCCTCCCCTGACGTATAAACCACCCCCATGAACGGACCGGTTCTTTCCCTCGTGTTGCCGATCTACAACGAGGAGGAGATCATCCCCGAGCTCGACCGTCGATTGAAGACGTTCCTCGCGAACGTGGGTGCGGGCGTAGGCGAGAGCTGGGAAGTCGTGTTCGTGAACGACGGTTCGCGCGACAAGTCGTTGCCGATGCTGCTCGAGCTGGTCGCCGCCGAGCCGCGCTACAAGCTGCTGTCCTTCTCCCGCAATTTCGGGCACCAGCTGGCCATCACGGCGGGGGTCGACCGTGCCGAGGGCGAGGCGGTGGTGGTGATGGACGCCGACCTTCAGGATCCCCCCGAAGTGGTAGCCGACATGCTGACCAAGTGGCGTGAAGGCTTCGACGTCGTGTATGCCGTGCGCGGCAAACGCCATGGAGAAACGCTGTTCAAGCGCTTCACGGCGGCGGCCTTTTACCGCATCTTTCAGCGGCTGCTCGGAAGCCTGAAGATCCCGCTCGATACGGGGGATTTCCGCCTGATGAGCCGCCAGGTGGTGATGACCCTGCGGGCCTTGCGCGAGCAGCACCGCTTCGTGCGCGGCATGGTGTCCTGGGTGGGCTTCAAGCAGACCGCCGTGCGCTACGACCGACCGGCGCGTATGGCCGGCGAGACCAAGTATCCCTTTCGCAAGATGTTGCGCTTTGCCATCGATGGCATCACCTCGTTCTCAGTCATCCCGCTGCGCGTGGCCACCTGGCTAGGCATCGTGGCAGGCTTCGGAACGATGATCGTCGCGGCATGGGCCGTCTACGAGAAGCTCTTCGGACGCGGCGTCGTGCAAGGTTGGACGACGATCATGATCTTGGTGGGCCTGGGCTCGTCGGCGCAGTTGCTGATGACGGGCATCCTCGGCGAGTACGTGGGTCGCATCTACGAAGAGGTCAAACGCCGCCCGCTATACGTGGTGGCCGAAGAGCGAAACTTTCTCCCGCCGCGCAGTAGCTAGGCTGTTGGCGAAGATATCGGCGCCATCCTGAAGGCAGGCGCGCTGTATCAACTTTGTTGGCTACTCACCATCGCGCTACCCGTTCATCCCGATCGGCGCGAGCTCGGCGGTGATCCTTCGGACTGGGGCCAGGTCGCTGGCGGCGCGGACTGCTTCGGCGGCGAGGTAGCGGCCGAAGGGAACGGGGAGGCCGAGGGCCTCTAGGTGAACCAGGGCCTCGCGGACGCCTCGCGACAATGAGGACGACTCGGGGGCCCGGCCGCGCATGCGGGCGGTGAGCAGCCAGGACCAGCCGCCTAGAAAGTCGAAAGCCTGGAGACGGGCGATCTGGAAGCCTTGGCGGGTCAGCAGGGTGCGGAGCTGGGAGCGGCCGTAGCGGCGGAAGCGTTTGAGGCGCATGTCTTCTTGGCCGTAGAGGAGCTCGTGGGCGGGCACGACCACGAGTATGCGCGCGCCGGAGCGGAGGCAGGTGGAGAGATCGCGGACTGCTGCGAGGTCGTCCTCTTGATGCTCGAGCCAGCCCGAGACCACGGCGCGCTCGAAGAGTTTCCAGGAGCCGTTCTTGCCCATGGAGGCGGCGTCGCGGGCGACCTTGCGCGCTTCCTCATAGTCCGACCACCAGGACCCTAGCAGCGCTCCCACGACCGGATCATCGGACCCTCCGACGACCAAAATCTCCTGGCCACGAGCCTCCATGCGACGCCTCAAGGATGCCGGAAAAACCCCGGGCGGTCGAAGTCCAAATGCGGCGAAAGGCGTTCTTGCGCCGCGTCCTGGTACGATGAAAGGAGGTTCCGCACGTCACCCCCGACCCGGAGGCACGCGAC
>Ga0170475_112369782_pt1 | contig 20342 bp, 25 predicted proteins | sample Soicark_Litter_5_FD_111474 | JGI IMG/M metagenome (GOLD analysis project Ga0170475, IMG submission 111474) | Avena fatua rhizosphere microbial communities from Hopland, California, USA. Combined Assembly of 48 SPs
AATTTGTGGATCTATGAAGCTTGAGTTAGCCCAGTACCGTGAACGTAAAGAATTTTCTAAGTTTGGTGCTAACTTAGATGAAAATACTAAGTTTTTATTAAATCGTGGAGATCATCTAGTTGAACTTTTAAAACAACCACAATACAAACCTCTTACTTTAAAAACAAATGCTAACAATTTACGGAGTAGTTCGGGGTTATTTTGACTCAGTTGAATTATCACAAGTCTCTTCTATTGAAGTTGCTTTGCATGATTTTGCAGATAAATCATTTATAGCGCAATACTACATGGATTTATTGCGTAGAAATTATGAACTTAATTTAGGTGTATTGGGCCATATTATAGAATTATTTTTTTTTACTAAAGATGGAGTTGGTAAAGCGAAAAATAGTTATAATAATCAAATTTTAAATAACATTAAATCTAACATCTACAGCTCTTTTGGAAAATCTTATAATTATTTAAAAGAGAAATTTAAAGTATACGATTTTGGGGTAGGTTTTGTTAACTCAGTTATTAGTACTGTAATAGTTTCAGCTGATAATTTTAGCAATTCTGATACTGTAAATGGCTTAAAATTATTAAAATTTTTACAATCCGAAATTGCAGATTCATACTTTGTTTCAGAGTCTCCATCTACAATAATCGACTACACTACAAGTGCAAACATCTCAAAAACTTTTATAACTGCATCTCAACAATTTTTTTAATATCTATTTACAAAATTTTGTTCTACCTATTTTAAAAGATTCTATTAAATTTGATTCAAAAACTATTAATACAGTTATTAATGAATTTTATTACATTAATTTTGTTTTACCTTCAACTTATAGATTTAATGCCCTATTACCTGTTATAGGTTCAGGAAAATTTTTTGTTGGAAGTGTTTTTGCGCCAATGCTATCAATTAATGGAAATTATGACACGTTTAGTATGATAAGATCTTCATTGAATTCTGTTGTTAATAACACTATTGACGATGTCGATCATTTTGAGGTTGAAAGCTCTTATTATAAGAAAAACGTTATTACATCTTTAGAGGACTAGTCTAAACTTACTAATTTTTCATTAAGAAAAGAGAAGTAGTTTAACGGCTAGAATCATGGTCTCCAAAACCATTGGTAGGGGTTCGATTCCCCTCTTCCCTGTTTTTTCAATATTTTTTAATTTTTAATAAAAAACTATTAGATAAATTATGGCTGCAGAGGAATTTGATATACAAAAAAAATATGAACGTAAAAAAGAAGAGGAACGTCAACGAGAAAAAGGTATCGTTGAAGATAAAAAAAGGATAGTACAAATAATAAAACTTTACGCTCCTGCTGGCGCAGCTACAGCAGGCCCACCAATAGGACCAATCCTAGGCCAACATCAATTGAATACTGCTTTATTTTGTAAGGACTTCAATGCATTAACAGCGAAAATGGATCCAGCTTATATAATACCTGTTTTTGTAGTTAAACGTGCAGATAAGACATTTGAAATTATTCTGAGAAATGTTGCTACACACAGTTATTTAAAGAGTGGACTTTCGCTGCTGCATGTTAGATCAATTGGTCTGGGCTATGGTATCTCGTATTTAAATGCATTTTCTACTATTATGAAAAAATTCTCTGATTTTAAAAAACAACAGAAATTTTTTTATTTTGATATTAGAAAAGCTATTAAATTAGTTTATGGTACAATGTATTCTTGTAAAATTAGAATTTATTAAAAATTTTTTATGAGTAAATATATAACTAAGTATTCATTAAAATACAAAAGTCTACGCCTTTTAAAGTCTTTTTTAAAAAAGAAACGTAGATATTCGAGTGGTCAGCATAAAAAAAATTATTATATTTTGCTGACATTTTTTGAAAATTTCTATTCTTGGCGATTGAATATTTCTAGGCAAATAAATTACAGTAAACAAATAATTCTAAATAAATTTCTTCAACACATTAATTTTTCTTTAAATTACGTTGTATTTAAGCTAGTGGTTAAAGATGCACAAGAGTTTTTATTTTTAAGAGATTTTTTTTTTTCAAAACAAGTTGATTTTAAATCTAATTTCGAAAGGAATGGAAACGTACTTACGTAACCAATCAATAGATTTTTTATCATTCAAGTTTCTTTTTAATGGCGGATACACAGGTATAGTTTTTTTTAATAAAGATTTAGATATTTCAAATTTTTTTGACAGTATGCTGACAAATAATAGTGCTAGTAAAATATTGGGGAAAACACTTATCCCAATATTTTTAAAGTATAATGGGTATACCTTTTCACTTTTGCAGTATAATAGAATAGTTAACTTAGGCTTTCATTTATCTAAGAAATGTCTATTTGAGTCAACGGTTGCACCGCATACTCTATTTAAATTATTTTTGTTAAATTGGTCTTTTAAATTACATGCCAACACTAAATCAATTATCTAGAAATTCAAGTTCTTCAAGGCGTTTAAGAAAAAAGCATTATAATGGAACAAAACATTTAGGGGGTTGTCCCCAAAAAAAGGGTATTTGTATACGTGTGTATATAACTAAACCAAAAAAACCTAATTCATCAAACCGTAAGCTAGCAAAAGTTTCTTTGGGTCGGAGATTAGCTTCGAAAAAAGTTTTAGTATCTATACCAGGTCAGGGCCACAATTTGCAGAAATTTTCGGTTGTTTTAGTTCGTGGTGGTAGAGTGCGTGATTTACCAGGTGTGCATTATAAAATGATACGCGGTAAGTATGATTTTGATGGGCCAGAAACTTTTACTCGATGCCAAAGGCGCTCATTTTATGGTATTAAGAAGCCTAAATAAATTAGTGTGTATATTTTTTAAAGTATTGTGTTAAAAAACTTTTTTAATGGTCATTCATATTTTTTGCGAAAAAGAAATCGTAAGCAGGTTTTGTCTTTAGTGGTTTTAAAGAAACGTAAAAAAAAGGTTAAAAAATTAGTTTCATTGGGCAAGTCAAAAGCCGAGCAGTTGTTTAAAATTAATGTGTTTAAGACACTTTCTTTAAAGTTATTAAAAAAAGGGAAGGGTAGATTAGCAGAAAATCTAATTAATCGTATGTTTTTTTTTTTTGCGGGCTAAAGGTGTTAAATCCCCTCATAAGTTAATATCAGAAATATTTACTAATTTAAAAAATCCTTTAGGGATCCGACTGTATAAAAAGGGACGTAAGGTTTTTAGATACCCTACATTGTTCCACTAAAACGTCAGTATTCGACAGCTGCAAGGTATTTAGTGTATAGTGCTCGTGTGCGTACCGAAAAAAGTATTGTGGTTCGCTTAGCGAATTCCATACTTGAGGCTTCGAAAAAAAAAGGATTGGCTTTTAAGAGAAGAAAGCAAATACGTCTTGTAGCAGATCAGAATGCTCATTTGGTTCGTAAAATTTATAAAAAATACAAAAAGTACCGACGATATTTACATAGATAATTTTAAATGCGAAATTTACTAAATTTAAAATTTTTAGCTGTAACAAAAGCCCAAAAGGCTGGTCGAAGCCGTTCTGGTTTGCAGTCTTTTTTTCATAAAGGGGGTGGGGTTAAACAAAAATGGCGTATAGTTGATTATTTTCGAGTACTGAAAAATATTCCAGCGGTTGTAAAAAAAATTAGCTATGATCCATCGCGTTCTGCGCCCTTAGCCCTCCTAGCTTATAAAAATGAAATTTTATCCTACATAATTGCTCCAAAAAATTTGGCTGTTGGTCAAATTATTTATTCATGTGATGAAGTTTCATTAGGAAATATACATCATTTTCAGCCTGGTAGTGCTCACTATTTACAGAAGTTTCCAATAGGGACTTTTTTACATAACATTAGTTTGTCATTTAATAGTTTGAAAGGTGCACAGTTTGTTAGATCTTCTGGTGCATGCGCCCAGGTTTTGAGGAAATCGTCTCAATTTGTTGTTTTACGACTGAAGTCTGGAGAGCATCGCAGGTTTTTTGGTCTTACGGTTGCCACATTAGGAATACCAGATACTTTACCTAGTTCATTGCGCAGTCGTAAGGCTGGAACATCTAGAAAACGGGGAATTCGTCCAACTGTCCGTGGATGTGCGATGAATCCCATTGATCATCCGCAAGGTGGTGGGGCGGCAAAATCATCTGGAAAGCGTGGTGCTTTTTCACCTTGGGGTAAATTTTCAAAGGGAACAAAAACAGCAAAGCCAAAATTACGTAGTAAGTTTGTTATAAAGTTAAGATATGAGAAGTAGTTGGAAAGGTTGTTTTTCTGATATTGAAATTGATCAAGAATATTTAGAAACCATGGAAACGAGTAAGTTTTTGAAAATTTGGAATCGGGGTAGCACTATACTATCGGTTTACGCTGGTTTAAAGGTATTAGTCTATAACGGCCGTAATTTTACAAAATTTACAGTTAAATCTTTTATGGTGGGCCATAAATTTGGTGAGTACGTTCCAACAAAAATTATGGGAAAACTCATTCATGAACGTAAAAAAAAGAAATAGTTTTTAATTTAAAGTTATGGGACATCTAACGCATGCGATAGGGTTTAGAGTAGGAAAAAGTGTACCTTGGGCATTTAGGGCCCATAGATATGATTTTGATGCGATGCAGTATTTGAATTTGTATTCAGCATACGACGCATATGTAAAAAAAAGTTTTTATGCTGGTTTTAATGGTGTGGCATTTAAACTATTGTATTCTCATATTGGTTTAAGACCTTACAGAAGGTTTTTGAGATTAAGTATATACATGTTTAATGGCTTTTTAGATATTTATATTCGTCGTTTTCGATTAACAGTATTACCAAAAGTTAATTACTTTTGGTTAAAAACAAAATATGCGCGGTTTCGCTCTGCATTGACTTTAAATGCATTTTATCGAAACAGTGTGCGTTATCGACAGTTGACTACATTTAAATATTACAAAGCGTTTTCTCGATTTTTGATGCACCAGTTTAGATATGATTTTCGAAATGTGTCTTTTATGAAAAATAAATATTATCCAATGTACATACGGTTTGTTCATCTATCCTTTAGGACGATTACGGCTAAGGTTTTAGGTAATTATATTATAAGACGTTTAAAATTAGGATATTCTATAAATAGTGTGGTTAAGCCATTAATTACAGAGGTTCGCAAAACTTCTTCATTTAAAGGTATATTCGTAAAATTTAAAGGTCGCTTGACCAGGAAACAGAGAGCTTCGTACAATAAGCGAATTTTGAAGTTTGGTAAAATTGGGTTTTCAACGGTTATGGAGAAGGTTGATTATGCTTATACTCGATATATTACTCGTTATGGTTCTTGTTCAATTAAAATTTGGTTGTGTCGGCGCTTACCTAGAAATATTTATCGTACTTTATCTTTTAAGGGCCGAGGTCTAGGTGTTAAGCGACAAGGCAAAAAAAAAATTGCGAGTTTATCATGTAAAAAACGCTAAAGTGCAGAAAAATAGGATCGCAAACGCTTTGTTTGTTAAATATGTTAAGCGTTTAACGCATAAGCGTTTGTTTAATTTAACAGATTGGAGGCTTTTACTTTTTTTTCTAGTACGGCGAAAGTACCAAAAATTGTATTTAAGAAAATATGTTGCGTAAAAAATTTCAAATTTAGTTAGATCTTTTTATGACAGTTAAGACCACTAATAATTTAAGTAATCGAAGAGCAAAAGGTTCAAATGCAAAAGGATTGCAAACGAAATTAATAAAAGGTAATAAAAGTGTTAAAGGAAGACGAATTAATTTTAAACTTTACTATAATTTTGGAACAGACAAAACTAGAAATTTGATACGAACTCATAAAATCGTTTTAAAAGCTTTGGGCAATTGTCGGCTTTCAGCGCGCCATATTGAAACTGGCCGACGCATGATAAAACGGTTATTGTCACGTAAAATTAATTTAAGTGTGAGAGTTTTTCCTTTTTCGGCGGTTACTAAACGTCCACATGATGTTCGAATGGGTAAGGGTAAAGGAATGAGAATTACGGATTGGATTTACCCAATTAAAGCTGGTAAGATACTTTATGAAATAGTTCCGTCTTATATGATTCGTTCTTATGTTACTCCGTCAACGGCAAAGCATTTATTTTATGCACCTATCGTATCAATACTAAAAAAATTAAATTTGAAATTTCCGATACCTGTTAAGTCTTTTTTATTAGAAATATGATTTTTTCGCATAGCAAACTTTATTGTGGTGATAATTCGGGAGCTTTAATACTTCAATGTATAAAGATTTTACCTTTAACAAAATCGCGCTGGGGTAAAATAGGTGATATAGCATTGGTAACTATTAAAAAAGCTAAACCAAACAAAAAAGTAAAAAAAAGTGAGAAACATCGTGTGTTGCTTTTAAATACGAAAGCCATTACTCGGAGATTGGGGGCGCAAGTTTCTTTTTTTTCGAATGTGGGTGTTATACTAAAAAAAGATGAATACGAACCATTAGCGAGTAGGATTACTGTACCTGCACCTTATGAAATTAGGCATAAAGGTTTTTTAAGAATTTTAACGATGGCATCTTTTATTGTATGAGGTATAATTATAAGGAGTTAAACTTGTCTACTTTTGAAATTGATTATTACGAGAGATGTTTATGGGATATTCTTTGCAAAAATTCAATTTTTTCTAGTTCTATAGTAGAAATAAGTACTATTTGCCCTAGATTAGATTTATTTTTGCGTCTTCCTGATGTAAGATCGTTAAATGACATAAATTTAATAAAATCATTTCATTTTCTTTTGGTTTTGTTTTTTGGTTTAAATCTAAATTTTGAATTAAAACATTTAAAAAAAACTAAAGTGGGTGGAAATCCAAATAAAATTTTATCAGAATCTTTTACGGCTTATTTTTTTAATTCAATTTTTTCTAACTCTACTGTTTTCTCACAGTTTACATTTTTAATGTTTTATTTATTGCCGTTTTTGAAATCTAAGCAGTCTAGTTTTGAGTTTTATAAAAATAAGGGTAAATTAATTTTTATTTTGCCTGACTTGAATAATTTAGTAACGGGGGCAGGTTCATTATCGTTATACTATGATTATTTTGATTGGGAATCCGTTATTTTAAGTTTTGAATTTTTTTCTGCTGATACAAGTTTTAAAATAAACAGAATGTGTTATTGTTTTAAAATCTTATGAAATATTTAAAGCCAAAGGATTTTCGTAATCGACTTAATTTTTCAAAGTTAGAATTTAAAAAATTGTTGCTAAAATCGATATTTTTTGATCGTAGATTACCTAAAGCATTTCGCTTATATGTCTATCGGTTACTCATTATAAATGGGAGAAAACATACTATCGTTAGAGTTCGCAATCGTTGTATTTTAACTGGACGTGGGCGAGGTGTTTATTCATTCTTTGGTCTTTCGCGATTTCAGTTTAAAAAACTAGCAAATTTAGGACTTTTAACAGGTGTAGAACGAACAGGTTGGTAGCTTTTATTTAATTTAGCATATGGATCGTTTAACTACTATTTTTTCATCAATTAGATCGGCATCTAAAGCGCATCGCCGCCACGCGGTAGTTCCCGCCACGCGTCTGAGTTATTTAGTTTTAGAAAAGTTTTATAAAGATGGCTTAATTCATGGGTATACAATACACCCAGGTTTAAGATTGAAAATTAGTTTGAAGTATAATCGTTTTGGTGTGGGATTATTACGTAATTTAAAAAAAATTTCAAATTCTAGCAATCGTGTATATCTTTCTTATTCGCAATTATCTAGGTTTTACAAACAAAATGCCTATGTGTTAATTTCGACATCGTATGGTTTACTAACACTTAAGGATATACGGTTTAAAAATTTACGTATAGGTGGTGAATTAGTAGGTATTTTTAGTGTGTAGGCTTATTTTTTTATGAACTTTCTGTTTAATTTGAATGCTTTAACTAATTTTGCTGTACAAAAAGATTTAGTAACGCTTTCGTCAACTACTGAAGTTAATAAACGGCACTTATTGAAAATAGAAAAAATTAATTTAAATAAATATATTATTTACTTAAGCAATGCAGATGGATTTTATTCTTTAATTCGTAAATTTGATAATATTCATTTAAGCAGTAACAAGCTTCTTTTTTTAACATCGTCATCTTTTTTATCTTTTCGATCAATATTAAAAACTTTTATTAATTCACTGAGTGGTGGTTATTATTTTGAATTTATTATAAGGGGTATAGGTTACAGGTATAAATTTCATAAAAAAAAAAATAGTTTAAGTCTTTCTTTCAGGTTGGGTTATTCGCATCGTATTTTACTGCCTTTTTTGAATTCTATTAAATTATTGGCAAACAAACGATTTGATTTTTTTATTTTTTCATCATTTAAACATAATTTGAAAAACTATGGTGAGCAAATTAGACAAATTAGACAAACAGATTCTTACAAAGGTAAGGGTATAAAATATTATGAACAACCCTTGAAATTGAAGGTTGGTAAGGTTCGTTAAGTAAAAAACTTTTAATGCGTTTTAAGAAAACAACTAGAGAAAAAGGCCAAACATTATTTTCTCATTTACTACAGATTTACGGTGTCGGCTATAACCGAATTTTGTTTGTTTGTTCAAAATATGGATATAATCCATACTTAACAAAATTAAAAAAAATACCTTATACTCTTTTATTGGATTTGAGGAAAGATTTAGAGAAAATATTTTTAATTGACAAACTTTTAAAAAAGCGGCTTTTAATATACTTTCGTATTATGCTAAAACAAGGTACTTATAAGTCTAAGCGATTTTTGTTAGGGTTGCCTGCGAACGGTCAATCAACACACGCAAATGCAAAAACTGCTAAGCGCCTTCATTTGTTTAAAGTTTCTAAAGTTATTAAGTAAATTGATATAGAAAGTATTGAGTAGTATAGTGGTAGTACAAGGGACTGCAAATCTTTAGGTGATGGTTCGATTCCATCCTCATGCTTATCCACAACCTTACTAAAATTTGAAAAATAAGATCAATTTTTTTCGTAAAAATTCCCAAAAGTACCCCTTAAGGGGGGAATACGCTCTTCTATTTTTTAACTTAAAAACCTTTAGTTCTTGGCCCCCCTGTAACTTAATTGGTTAGAGTATTCGTCTGATAAGCGAAAAATGGTAGTTCAATTCTATCCAGGGTCAGTTTTCGTAGTTTAATGGTAGAACAGCAGCCTTCTAAGCTGAGTATATAGGTTCGATTCCTATCGAAGCCAGGGTTTTGGAAATTATATGTAAGGCATAGCCAAGTGGTAAGGCGGTGGACTTTGACTCCATGAGCGAAGGTTCGATCCCTTCTGCCCCAATTTTTTGTTGTACTATAGTTGTTCTAAGTCTAAGTAGTATAAAATTAGTGGACGTGTGTTATGTTAGCTTTTGGGATTGACTTATTTTTTGTAGCGGGTGTGAATTCAAGATCTATTATCTCTACATTTATTTATGTACTTAGTAACATTAAAAAGAAGGGATTTTAAAAATGATACGTTTTTTCTCATAGTTTAATGGTTAAAACACACCGCTCATAATGGTTGTGATGTGGGTTCAAATCCCGCTGAGGGTAGAATTATTCATATTACTTTTTTTAAATGCTTTACATCAAATCATTTTTGTATAGTCCTTCGTTTTCAAAAAAAAATGATATTAGTGACTTAACTCTATATTTTAACAAAAAATTCCAGATCTGGTTAAAACCATATATATATTTTGTTAAACCCAAAAAGGAAGAGTTACTAAAATTTGAGTATAAAAAAGCTATGTTTTTAAGTACTACTTTAAAAAATGATGTTATAGTTAATATAAATGATACAGACAGGAATGGGTTGGTAATCTCAAATTTTTATATTGAAGATCCTGATGTTTATGAAAAAAAGTTTCGTAATAAGGAAATTTTAAATAGACGGCGTTATGGTTTTATACCTTTTAAGGGTAAGTATGTTACGGACAAGCTTAGTAACTTATATTTTAATAAATATTTATTAAAATATCGATATACGTGGCTTACTAAACTATCGCTTGTAGGTATATATGATAATTTGGAACCTAGTTTATTGGGTTTTGCTCCTACTTTAAGCTCTCGCCCCCAACAACTTGACTTTTTATCCAAGGAATTTTATAGCAATTTTCATAGTTTTAAGCTTAAGTTTCTTCCTAATTTTTTTGTTGACGATTGCACTGGTGATTTGCTCAGCGCAATGACCTACTTTACAAAGCATCCTGTAAGTGCTTTTAGATTTGTACGGTTGCGAAAGTACAAATTATTAAACTTAGAAACAACATTACAGCGTTGGTTATTTGCGAAAAATTATTATGTGCTTGCAAATTTGCCGCAGTATTCTGTACATTATGATAATTTTTTACGTAAGGCAAATAGATTTTTTAGATTTCGTAGAAAACCTGGCTATCAAAAATGGATTGGAACACTTCTTCCGAATAGGTTTTTTTTATTTAAAAAAAAACGTTTTTTTGTTAAATCACCATTTTTTTTTAAATCACAAAGGTATTTTCAAAACTGTTTTTTTTTAATTAAGCCAAATTTAAATAAGTTTTTATTAAAACGTATGAATTTAAACGCATTCACTGTAACTAAAAATTTTTTTTTGAATAATTTAAAGTGTATTTGTAGTAATTCTTTAGTTGCTTACGTACATCATTATCTTATAAAATTTAGTTTTAGGTTATTAGAATATCAACGTAGTTATTTTCTATCCCTTCAATATTTTTATAAATTAAACTTTAAATTTTACAAAATTTACCCAATTATTAAAAAATTAACTATTAAACGATATAATATTTTGTATAAAACGAGATTTACCACAATTTCACAGAATTTGCCATATTTTGTACTAAAAACACGCTACTTAACCTTAAGATTTCGTTTGTTTAAAAAACTTTTTTTTAAGCTATTGCGTATTTTTTTAATTTTAGTTAATTTTTCTTTTAGGATTTCAAAAATAGGATTTAATCATAAAAAATATTGGAAATTATTTAAAAATATTTTTAATCCATTAATTTTTCGTTTTCAATTAATGCGTTTGTTACATCAATTTTTTACTAGTTTATTAAAAAACTGGCCTAGTTATGATTTTCGATTGACGACATTTTCAGCTTACATTTATTTTTATATTAACAAATTTAATAGGCAATTTAGATTACTAGAAAATTTTAATACATATTTTTTTCCGAAATTTTTAAAAGGATACTATTACGGTTTTAAAAATAGCACATCTTTAGTACGTTATCGTTTTGCATGTTCAACCCTTCAAAAGATGATGGACTCACGTTTATGGCATAAAAGACTTTACCAACACTATTTGTTTAGTGCTGAACTTGAGGAAGATTTTTATACTGTTTTTCTATCACAATTTTTTTATTCAAGCCCTATACCTATTTTATTTAAAAATACGTCTATGCGTTTAGCTAGGCGGACTCGCACGGATTTGATTTCATTTAATTTTTTTACCAATTCTTCACATAGTAGTAATATTTTGTTATCACGGGGTGTTGAGAATAGATTTTTATATTTACATATGTTCGCCCGCGATGTAGTAGTAGACTACTTACATGGAGATGAAAGCCTTACTAAAGATAACGTTGATTCTTTATCTCGTTTTGCTTTTTCATCGAATCTAGCTAGTACTACACTAACCGTTAACGGTTAGGGTTACCTTAATGAGAAAGGCATGGCGGAATTGGTAGACGCGTTAATTTTTAACATGTTGTAGGTTCGAATCCTACTGTCTTACTTAACGGTTTTTGTAAGTTATGTTTTTTTAAAGCTTTATCTTGTGTTTTATTTTTTTTGGTTGGATGCCTCAACTTGATCGTTACTTAGTATTCTCTGAGGTATTTTGGTTTATTATTTTATTTTTAATAAGTTATATTTTTATTTATTATTTTTTACTGCGTTTTTTTTATGTTATAAAAATAAGATCTTTAATTTTTTTTATTTCTCAATCTTCATCAGATAGTTTGAGAAAGGAAAAACGGTATAATTTATTTATTATACCTAGGTATATCGAGAATAACCTATTGAAGATAAACTTAATGGATACCTTTTTACTATTAGAAAAAACCTCTTTTCGATTCTATAAACTTTTCTTAGCAAATAGCATAACTCGTGATTTTCATATAGAAAATTATTCGAATGACTTATTTAATCGTTTAGCTTTAATTAAAGTTTTTTCTAAGATTTTTAGTTAGTAAAATTTTGTGTAGTTTTTAATGTTACGATTTTTTAATTACTTAGTTGTTTTTATTTTTTTTGTTATGTTTATTTTTTACCAAGTTGGTTTTGTGGTTAATGAGGAATTGTTTGTTTTTTTAGCATTTTTTTGTTTCCTAGAATTTTTTGGTAAAACGATTACTAGTGCAATCTCGGGTACGTTGGATCAACGTGCTGAAAAAATTTACCTAGATTTAATTACTAGCCAAGAAAATTTATTTAAAACGTCCTTAACTAGTATATTTTACTACTCAAAAATTATAGAAATTAGAAAGTTTACAAAAGAATTAGTAGTCCCTATTTACATTGAATTTGGATCGTTGTATTTAACTTACACACTAGATTTTTATTATATGCAAATTTTTAAAAATTTTTATAATTATGTATCATTTTTAAATGCTAAAGCATCTTTGTCTCGTACTCTTATCATAGCGGCTTTTTTAGCTAATTTTAATAGGTTTTTAGCGCAATTGTTTACGACTTACCATGAGTCAAACGTACGGTTACTTCCCTCAATTAGTTTGTTTCAAGCAACGTCGGATTTTGAGCAGGCAAATTCTTTGTAAATTTTTATTTAGTAAAATATGTTGTTTAGTCTATACGAATATCTTGGCGTATTATCACTTTTAGCATTAGCTCTTTTTATTTCTTGTATCTTATTTTTTCTTTCTTATTACCTAAACCCTAAGAATGAGGATATTGAAAAAGCGTCTCCGTATGAATGTGGTTTTGATCCATTTGAGGATACTAAAAGTCGTTTCGATGTAAAATTTTATCTTATTTCAATTTTATTCATTATTTTTGATTTAGAAATAATGTTTTTATTTCCTTGGGCTGTGGTATTGTCATCTGTTGGGGTATTTGGCTTTTTGTCGATGTTTTTATTTTTGTTTGTTTTAACTTTAGGATTTGTTTACGAATGGAAAAAGGGAGCATTAGATTGGGATTAATAATATTTTTTTAGTTTAATAGAAATGCATTTAGAAATTTTAGCTTATTTAAGTTTAAACTATTGTAAATATTTAAAAAAGAATGTTTTAGAGGCGACTACATTGGTTAATTTTTCTTGTTATATTAACACGGATTTACTAGAAGAATTTATCGAACTAGCCTCGTATGACGCAAAAATTGAATTAAATCAATTACTAGATTTGTTTGCGGTTGATTATCCATATAAAAAAAAGAGATTTGAAGTAAATTATGTTTTTTTAAGTATAAAAAACATTTTTCGAGTAATTTTTAAGCTAGTTTTATTAAAAGATCAAGCTATCACTTCAATTGCTAAATTTTACCAATCGTCGAATTGGTTAGAACGGGAGGTTTGGGATATGTTTGGTATTTTCTTTTACAATCACCCGGATTTACGTCGTATTTTAACAGATTATGGATTTGAGGGGTACCCCTTGCGAAAGGATTTTCCTATTACGGGTTTTAAAGAAATTCGTTATGACGATGAGCGAAAAAAAATTGTCCTTGAGCCTATTAAAATGACTCAAGAGTTTCGTTATTTTGATTTTGCTACGCCATGGAATTAGTAAATTATTTAGGAGAAGATGTTTTTGGTTTAAAAAAATTTAGAAATTTTACGTTAAATTTTGGTCCTCAGCATCCTGCTGCGCATGGGGTTTTAAGACTTATACTGGAATTAACTGGTGAAATGGTTTTTAGGGCCGATCCGCATATAGGTTTGTTACATAGGGGAACTGAAAAATTAATTGAATTTAAAAATTATATACAGGCGTTACCTTACTTTGATCGTTTAGATTATGTTTCGATGATGTGCCAAGAACATGCTTATTCGTTAGCTGTTGAATCATTATTGGGTTGTAATGTACCCTATAGGGCTCAGGTTATTCGGGTTATGTTTTCGGAAATTACTAGAATATTAAATCATTTAATGGCAGTGACTACACATGCAATGGATGTTGGGGCTTTAACACCCTTTTTATGGGGTTTTGAAGAACGTGAAAAATTGATGGAATTTTACGAGCGAGTTTCGGGAGCTCGTATGCATGCAGCTTACATTCGTCCCGGTGGCGTTGCTTTGGATTTACCTATAGGTATGTTGGACGATATATACATATTTATATCACAGTTTGCTTATAGATTAAATGAGATTGAGGAGCTGTTAACCGGAAATCGTATTTGGAAAGAAAGATTAGTTGATATCGGTGTAGTTACGCGTTTAGATGCGTTAAACTTAGGTTTTTCTGGTGTTATGCTTCGTGGTTCTGGTGTATGCTGGGATTTGCGTAAGATTTTAGCTTATGAATGCTATGATGAATTGGATTTCCGCATCCCTTTTGGTTCAAATGGTGATTGTTACGACCGTTATTTAATACGAATGGAAGAAATGCGGCAGAGTTTATCTATAATTTATCAGTGTTTAAACATAATGCCGAAAGGTTTTGTAAAGGTGGATGATAGAAAAATCTCCCCACCATCGCGGGCTAATATGAAGTTTTCTATGGAGTCTTTAATTCATCATTTTAAATTATATAGTGAAGGCTATAATATTAAAGATGGGGAAATTTATACGGTGGTTGAAGCACCAAAAGGTGAATTTGGTGTATACATTAGGTCTGATGACACTAATAAACCTTATAGATGTCGCATAAAAGCTCCAGGGTTTTTGCATCTTCAAAGTTTAGACTTTATGTCTCGTGAACATATGATAGCCGATGTAGTTACTATAATTGGAACCCAGGATATAGTTTTTGGGGAAGTTGATAGGTAAGTAGTTAGTGGTTGTTAAGTTAGAATAGTAATGTTTAGTGAATTTAATTTTTTTTTTAATATTATGGACAATAACATGTTGTTAGTTAATTTAATACTAATGTTAACAATTTTTATAAAAAGTTTGTCTTTTTTTGGTTTACTTACATATGGTGTAACCATTAATCTAAAAAAAATACAAGAATTCCTTTGGAATATCTGGATAAAGTATTTAATTATAAAAATAAATCCAAACAAAATAAATTTTTACCGAGCAATTTTAAATACAATTATGATTGTATTGGTTAATTATTTATTTGCTAATGAACCTGTTTTATTTGCTCAGGATTCTTTTTCTATCGATTCTAACTCTTCTTTCGCAGAAGACAATAAATTGTATGCGGTTGCAAAAAGAATTAAAAAAGGATTTATTGAGGAAGATGATAGCTTGGAATTTAAACTTATGTTTGATATTAGCGACCCGGATCCTTTTTTTCCGCTTTTTATTGATTTTGAATTTGAAAAAGGTGATTATCCTTATTGGGTACAGGGTGAGTTACAGTGGGTTCCTGCAGGAACGGTTTACGATGGCCCTACATCGTACGGTTACCTTGACTATGAGGGTCAAAGTGCTCCATTAAATAGAAAGGTGTGGGAGAAATTTTATTTATTAGAACTAGCGGAATCTACTCCAAAAGAAGATCCGCAACAGGACTGGGATATTCCATTTATAAAAGATCAATTATTACAGAGAGATGGGATAAGTCATGATCCTGCGTACTTGAGTCTTTATTATAATAATTTAAAGGATTACGGTCAGTATGATTCATTACTTTTTAGAAAACTTTCGTATCAATGGGATGCGCATCTACCAGGTCTTTTTTGGCCTTGGACTTATAATAGTTTCAATATTCATCCTATTGATACAGAGGATTATGATCATAGTGAACTTGTTGAGAATGTTTTAGATAGGGCTGATCTTCAGGATGCAATGAGTTATGATGATTTTCCAGCGCGTTATGAATTTTTTTTATCTCTTTTAGACAGGGGTTTGGAAACAGAGCCTAATCCAATTGCTGAAAGAATAAAGAACAGACCAGTTGAAAAATATATGTATACTTCATCGTTTACATATGTTCTTGCGGCTTTTGTTTTTTTCGGTGGACCTTGGCATATTTGGGATCAATTGTATAATTATGATCAATTTGCTCAATTTAAAACTACATCTGATTATTTTGAGGAAAACAATTACATAGCAATGGGTAGAAGACCGAAAAATATGAAAATGGATCGACCAGTAATGAGTTTAACTGGTTGGAATAAAGATGAATCCTTACAGTGGAGTGTCTATTATCGTGAATCTCAGATAGATGTTGCAAGACATTTGCATGGTATGTCTCATGATTCGAGGGTGGATTTTCTTACGGCTCGTTTTATGTACTGGTATGATCCACAGTATGTAGCTGTTGGCGCTAAACCGAATATGTTAGGAACGAATGGTCGAGTAGATATGCATTATATACGTGAACCACAAACATTTTACATGACACCTGTTTGGAATGCTACTTTAGAAGAGCAACCGGTTTATTACGGTAGAAAGTATTTAGGGCCGAGGTATACAATGCTTACTAATGAAGAACCAACAAGCACTTACGTAGCTAAACAATTAAGTAAAAGCATGCGACATGAGTTGACAGCTTTAGAAGAGTTTTGGGAAGCGTCATTAATGCCTGAGACTTGGTTGCCAATGAGGGAGGAGTTTGTTAAGCGAATTGTTAGTAAAGGCGGACAGTTAAAAGAGGAATACGATGATGAGATAGAAGAATTTTTAGCTGAACAACTAGAATGGTTACATGATCTTCGGGGTTTAGGTGTAGGCTTAGGAAAGCGTACCGAATCGTAAATACTATGATCTTCAAAATTTTGATCTTATTGACTTTGAATGGTTATTTAACCATAGAGAAGTTGAAGAAATTCTTTAAAATATTTTTTTTAAATGATAAGAATGTACACAAATCCTTTAGAACAATTTGAGGTTATTCCTTTGATTCCATTGGAATTTTCTAATGGTTATTTGGATTTTACAGTTAGTAATTTTGTTATATTTTTATTTTTAAATTTTTTTTTGGTTGTTTGGGTATTACTCTTAGCAGTTTACAAATTATCACTTATTCCAACGAGATTGCAATCTATTATAGAAGAACTTTACTTATTTGTTGTAGATACGGTTAAGCAACAAGCTGGTGTAACTGGAGCGAAATTTAGTATATTTTTTTTTACTGTCTTTTTTTTTATATTAATCGCGAATTTACTGGGTTTAGTACCATTTTGTTTCACAACTACAAGTCATATTATTATGGTTTCTTTTATTGCTTTAGTTTGTAATGTTTCTTTTGTTATTATTGGGTTTAATGTTGCCGGCTTAAAATTTTTATTACATTTTGTTCCTTCTTCTGCGCCTAAGCCTTTAATACCTTTAATAACCATTATAGAAGTTGCGTCGTATTTAATTCGTACGTTAAGCTTATCGTTGCGGTTATTTGCAAATATGATGGCAGGGCATATACTATTATTTATTTTAGCTACTTTTGTGGCTAAAATGTTATATGCGGGTCAATTTTTTCTTTCTTTTTTACCATTATTGATTATGATAGGGGTATTTGTTCTAGAGACTGGGATATGTTTTATTCAGGCTTACGTATTTTTAGTTTTATTATCAATTTATCTTAATGAATCTTTGCACGTTGAGGTTCATTAATTTCACTAGCTATTAATGTTTTCTACGTATGTATACTTGAGTGGTATAGTTTATCTGGTAGAACAGTGGCCTTTTAAGCCGATGAGTCGGGTTCAAGTCCCGGTACCCTCATTTTTATATATTAATATATTGTTATATTTATGAATTTATTAAAAAATCAATACCCAATCTGGTTTGTTTCGAGTGAGTTAATACAAAAAGATAGAATAGTTTCTTCAAATCCGCGATTGCTTAAAAAACTATACTTATTTAGACGTGTTTTAGCTAAATATAAAAATACTTTTATACATCGATTTTTATTATTTAATTTATATTTAAATCGCTATTTAACAAAAATTAATTTTTTTCAGCGTCATATGCGTAGAAAACATATTTTTTTATTTAGGCGGATTTTAAAAAAACGTTATGTGAAAAAATATTGGTTGCATTTTGTTCGGTTGTTTGTATTAAAGCGAAAAAAAATAAAAAGAAAAGAGCGATTAATTGAATCTTTGCTTTTAAATCCACGTCAAAGAAGGTTTCGTTTTTTAATTTCAAAAATGGTTCGGCGTGCAAATAAAAAAGCAATAAACCGTAGGCTACGTATGCGGCGCCGAAGAATTACTTTTGTTGGTATGCGCAAACGCCGCTATTGGTACCCAAGGTCACAATATAGAAAATTAAAACGACTAAAAAGAAAACGAAGGCATGTTAAATGGTCACGGGCTGGTAGAAAACAGAAAACTATTCGTCGTGGCAAAAAATTTCGACTAGTGTCTAGACGACGTCGTTTGATTAAAAAAAAACGTATTAAACGTTTGAATGAAAAAAAACGTATTAAACGTTTAAGATTATTGCGTTTAAAGAAAAAAATTAAACAACGTTTTTCTCTTAAACGTCGTAGTCGGTTACAAAAAATAAATCCTGTGTACCTTAAACTTAGAAAACCAAAATTTAAACGTATTAGATTTTTAAGAAGACCGAAGTTTAGTTTTATATGGAAGTATTTTAATATTTTTAGGCGTTTAAATCGTTTTTATAGAATTAAGCGTCGGATTAGTCGTTCAAAAAAATTTGTTGTTAACAATTTTAATAGAGTTAGAGTTATAAACAAAAAACTAGCTTTCGTTTTCTATCGAGGTAATGATAAAGTTTTAAATCGTGTTTCTATTATTGCAAAGAGTAAATTGGAGTCCTTAGCTTTTTTGAGACGTAAATTTTTATTAACCACGTTGAAGCCAATTATAAAAAATTCGAAAGCTCGTTTTTCGAGAAAGAAGAAGCCTAGGGTAAAAGGGCGCTTTTTTGTGCGTCGTCTTTATAGATCAATGTTTTCATTGTTTTTTAAAAAACAATCAAATAAATCTTTATTTCGGCCAATTATTTATTATTTAAGTTATAAATTTTTACGAGATGAGGCGTATAATTTAAAACGTAGTTTTGGTAAACAGCGTTGGTTTGGTTTTGTTTCGACACTAAAATATAGAAAATTATTTAGGGTGATTATGAAATTTAAAGCTTTTTACCTATTTAAAAAATTAAAGCTTAATTATTTTTTCTCGCCTAACCGAAAAATTAAATTTAGTTTTAAGGAGGTATTTGTAAAAAGAAGGGTGATCTATCCTATTTTCTTTAATACCGTATTATTTTCTAAAATAAACGTCCTAAAGTCCAATAGCTTTTCATCGTTTATAAATAGATTACGTTATCAGAGAAAATTTTTTAAATCTTTAAATTTAATACATTCTGTAAGAAGTTTACGTAAATTTTATGGTAAGTTTTGGTATTATGGTTTAGCAAAACGTTGGCGTAGAAAATTGAAAAGAAAACATTTAAAGAGAGTTTCAAATATTAAATTTTTGCGCCGACGCTTTCGACTGCGCTATAGACGGCATCCAAAGCTTAAATATCGTTCGCGTAAAAAAAAATTATTTAGGAATATTACAATCAGGAAGTGGTGGCCTAAAAATTGGAACTCTTTGTCGCGCAGAAGACAAAAAGCAATTCGCAGGCGCCGTAGTTTATATAAAATAGCTAGGTTTCAATTTATACGTAAATCTCTACGTGTAAATTGGTTAAAACCAGATCGATACAATGGACGTTTTCAGTACTGGGAATTAAGAAAGCTAAGAAAACAATGGCGTTCTTTTCTTACTTTACGTCGCAAGCGTTTAAAAATTTTTAAACGCTTTTTATCAAAGTTACCATTTATAAAGGCACTTAAAACATCTAGGATTTTTTGTTTAGGTTTAAAATTTTATATAAAACAACGTAAAAGATACTTTATATATCAGTCGTTACGTCGGCTGGTACATCAACGTGATAAAGCCTATTTTTCGAAGCAAGGATATGTTAAATTTTGTAAAACACGCCATAATTTGTTCATTAGTATTTACGATAGGTGGGATAACTTATTATTTCATACAAGTGCGTGGGCGTTTGCGTCACGGCGTGATCCTGATAGATTTTCATATAAATCTTTAATTTTTGCAGCACGGAAATTGGCGGCGCGCCTTTGGAAACTGCGATTCAAGCGTATAAATGTTAGATTAAGTTCACCTGTTAATTTTCAAATACGTATATTTTTAAAAACACTAAAGATTAAGAGAATTAAAGTTTTGACAATGTTAAATTTTATAAAGATACCTCATAATGGTTTGAGACCGCAAAAGAGTCGAACTCAAACTTAGAATTTTACGTAATTTATTGGGCATAGCTTAATTGGTAGAGCGTCGGCCTCCAAAACC
>Ga0170475_108747144_pt1 | contig 20266 bp, 15 predicted proteins | sample Soicark_Litter_5_FD_111474 | JGI IMG/M metagenome (GOLD analysis project Ga0170475, IMG submission 111474) | Avena fatua rhizosphere microbial communities from Hopland, California, USA. Combined Assembly of 48 SPs
ATGGGCCATGCTTCGCGCTCAAGGATCAGTCAGCATCTCGATGTCCGAAGACGGCAAGTCAATCACCGTTCAATCAGGAGGTGCCTCTGCTGTCTTTGATATGAGTGTTAGCGATGATCATGCGCTGTTCGCTGATGCGCTGCAGACACGGCTGTCGCGGGAGGATGATTTGGGCCCGGTCGCCGTGGCGTACAGCGCCCGCGATGCGACACGGCGGGTGGCCATGACCCGTCCGGCAGTCGTGATCCTCGACGTCATACTCAACGACCGCAACGGTCTGGACCTCGCCCAGGAGATCCGGGATGTCTCTCCGGAGAGCAGGATCATCATTCTGACCGCGGCTGACTCGATCGACGACGTGGTGACGGCGATGTCGCGCGGCGCGCGGGCATGGCTGTCGAAGACCGTCGACAGCAACCACCTGGTGCGGGTGATCCGGGGGGTGAACCGCGGAGAGGCTTGGCTCGCCCCGGAACTACTCGGTCCGGTACTGACCGATCTGACCGCGCGCGCGGGGGCCGAGCCCGATCCGCTCGCGGTACTGACCGCGCGCGAGCGGGAGGTGCTGCAGTGCATGGTGGACGGCTTGAGCCGCGCCGAGATCGCGAGGCGGCTGGGGGTTTCCGAGCACACCTTGCGTACCCACACCCGAAACCTGATCGGCAAGCTGGGCGTGCACTCCGCCTTGGAGTCGGTGGCATTGGCACTCCGTAGCGGCCTACGGGCGTCCGGACAATGAACGGGCCCGCCCAGGTCACCAGCCTCCGGAGGGACCGGTGCGCGCGAGGGTCGATGCCATACCGTCTGACAACTGATGCCGCCCGTTACGGCGAAAGCGCCATGGGAGAGTTTGATGTTCATTTGCTCTCGACGCTGTTTGGTTTTGGACCACTTCCGTGTCCCCTACGAGGTGGCGGGGGCGGACGATCCACCCGGGCCCGCGCGCGACGGATGGGCGACCCTGGTCCCCCGGGCGGCCCCGGCCCGCTCGATGTGCTGGCCGACGTTCGATACGGCGCACCCGGCGGCTGCGGCGCGTCGATTCCGCCTCGGGTCGCTGGTCCTGCACGGGCGGATCATGTCCGACGACCACGTCGGCCGATCATTGCGGGGTACCGGAAAGGAATGGTTGCCGGATGAGCCGTTGACCGACGGCGGCGCGCGGCTCGGGTCGGTGTGGCGCAGCCGAGCCGGAGACGTGTTGTTGCCATTCGACCCCGACGAGGTGGTGACGAACTTCTGGAGTGAGGGGTACCGGACGAACGGGAACGGCGCCTCGGCGTCGACATTGCGGTCGGTGGCGATTTCCGGCTACTACCTGGTTCGCCCGCTGCTACCGCGGCCGGTGCAGATCTGGGCGCGACGGCGCTACAGCAGGATCCAGGCGCGTACGCCATTCCCGCGTTGGCCGGTCGAGCCCTCGTTGCACCAGTTCTACGACCTCGTGCTCGGCTGGGCGGCGGACATCGCCGGCGAAGACGTCCCGCACATCGCAGCGTGGCCGTCCGGTCGGACCTGGGCCCTGGTGCTCACGCACGACGTCGAGACAGGTGAGGGCCTGCGACAGCTTCCCGCCCTTCGCGACATCGAATCCGGGGCCGGGTTCCGGTCGTCGTGGAACCTGGTGCCGCGCCGCTACCACGTACCCGACGACACCGTCACCGAACTGAAGGGCGACGGTTTCGAGGTCGGACTGCATGGCCTCTACCACGACGGCCGGGATCTGGCGGACGGAGTTCTGGACCGACGGCTGCCGGAGATGCGGCGGTGGGCCGAGCGGTGGCAGGCGCGCGGGTTCCGGTCACCGGCCACCCACCGGGCCTGGAACACCATGTCGTCGCTGCCGTTCGAGTACGACTCCTCGTACCCGGACACGGACCCCTTCGAACCGCAGCCCGGCGGCTGCTGCAGCTGGCTGCCCTACTTCAACGGCCCGCTGGTCGAACTGCCGATCACGATGCCCCAGGACCACACCATCTTCGTGATCCTGCGCCATCCGGACGGCCGGATCTGGATCGACAAGGCGGAGCGGATCCGGGCCGCCGGCGGCATGGCGCTGGTCCTCACGCACCCCGACTACCTCGACCGCGGGCCCATCGCCGCCGCATACCAGGAACTGCTCGCCCGGTTCGCCGACGACCCGTCCGTATGGCGCGCGCTACCCATAGAGGTCACCCGATGGTGGCAACGGCGCAGCCGGTCCTCCGTGGAGCGTGGCGGCGACGGCTGGCGTGTGGTGGGGCCGGCGTGCGGCGAGGCCTCGGTCCTGACCACATCGCCGGCGCGGTCCCTACCCTGAAGACGACTCGGCGGCGAAGCGATATGCGGTATGGCGTACTTTCCGACGTACACGGCAACTTGTTCGCCCTGCGTACTGCGATCAACCGACTTACGGCAATGGGCGTGGACGCCTGGCTGTGCGCCGGCGACATCGTCGGGTACGGGCCGCACCCCAACGAGTGTGTGGAGCTGCTCGCAGAGCTGGGTGCCCGATGCGTTGCGGGTAACCACGAACTGCTGGTGCTCGGCAAGCTGTCCCTTGAACACAGTGGCCGGCTGGCGCGGGAGACCACCCCGTGGACCCGAAGCGTCCTCCGGGACGACTGTCGCGCGTACCTCGACGCCCTGCCGATGAACCTGCGACTTCCCGAGATATTCATGACCCACGCCTCGTCAGCGGACCCCGAGAAGTATGTGACACTGCCGACACACGCGGCGCAGGAACTGCACGAACTGGAGCGCATCGACCCGCTGGCGCGAGTTCTCGTTCTCGGACACACACATCGTCCCTGGATATTCGACCTGACGGCGGGGACTGCGTCCACGGACGTCGGTGGAGCAACGCTAGTCGCGACATCGGGCCCGTTCCTCCTCAACCCTGGCAGCGTCGGTCAATCCAGGCAGCGCGAACGGGTGCTCCGAGCACGGTTTGCCTGGCTGGATCTTGAGCATCGCGAGGTACGGCTCTTCGCCGAACCGTACGACGTCGCAGGCACTCTAGATGCCCTCCGCAGCAACGGCCTGCCACGATCATGCATCCACCTGCCGCCCGGTCGGCTACGCGCCCTTCCCCGGCGTGCCAGGACCGTCGTTCGCTACGCTCGCCGATACATAGGGGTTTAAATATGGGTGTCGTGAGCGGTGCTCAGCCGCAGCCCCTATCGAGGGGAGACGGGCACCAGATGAGAAGGGGTCAGCCGGTTGACCTGCCGCCAGCTGTCGTGTTGGGCGGCGGCGTCAACCTCATCGAGGTCATCCGATCATTGGCCCTTGTCGGCGTGGCCAGCGCCATCGTCGCACCCGAGGGTGACGCGGCCGGACGATCACGCCACGTGACGACGATCGAGAGCTGGACCTGGAGCGAACCGAGGGTGACCAGCGGCGACGAGCTACTGATGGAGCGGCTGGCCAGCTTCGCCGAGACGCAGCCGGCGCCGCCGCCGCTGCTCTTCACTTCGGACGGGGCGTTGCTCTTCGTGTGCCGTCACTTCGACAAGCTACGCACGCATTTCCGCCTCCCGATCGACGACGTCGAGACCGTCGTAGCGGTAGTGGACAAGGCGCGTTTCGCGGCCATGGCCGAGAGGGCGGGCCTGCACATACCGCGCACCCGCGTCGTCCAGACGGGAGCGGCGCCGCCGGACGACCTGTCAGAGTCGAGTTTCCCGTTGATCGTCAAGCCGTACCTGCGCGAGCGGTTGTGGCACCAACAGACGAAGAAGAAGGCCGTCCAGGTCCGCGACGAGCAGGATCTCCTCAGCCTCTGGCCGAGGCTGGCTGCGCTCAGCGTGCCCGTCGTGATCCAGGAGTCCGTCCCCGGTCCGGAGAACCGGCTCGAGAGCTATCACGTCTACGTTGACCCCGAGGGACACATCGTCGGCGAGTTCGCCGGCCGAAAGATCCGAACCAGGCCGCCCGAGTACGGGCACACGACCGCGCTCGTCATCACCGACGCCCAGGACGTGATCGACCAGGGCCGTGAGGTGGTGCGCGTGCTTGGTCTGCGGGGGGTGGCGAAGGTGGACTTCAAACGTGCGCCGAACGGCGACCTCTACGTTCTCGAAGTCAACCCCCGCTGCCACCTGTGGCACCATGCCGGTGCGCTGGCCGGCGTCAACCTGCCGGGACTGGTGTACGCGGATCTCGCGAACAGGCCGCGTCCGTCGGTCGGTCCAGTCCGTGCCGGCGTGCGTTGGGTTCACCCGATGGACCTGCTGTCAGCCAGGGCCGACCACATTTCCACGTGGCACTGGATCCGATGGGCCCAGACGTGTGAAGCAAAGGCGTTCTGGGCCTGGGACGATCCACTGCCGATCATGGCGGCCGTCGCGTCGCGAATCCGGCGCCATCGGTGAACCGATGCCCGCCGGCCTAGAATCCCCTCTTGAAGATCAGATAGGGAATGAAGAGGGCCTCGGCAAGAGCGGGAAGCGGGTCCTGGCGACTGAAGACGGCCTCGACATGGAAGCCCGCGAGCGACCGGAGGTAGCGACGCCAATCGAGACGACCATGGGCGAGCTCATAGGCCGCGGTCGGCACGTCGGTGACAAGTCGGATCCATCGAATCCCCGCTCTGGCGCGGCACGATGACACCTGCTCGCCGAGCTGATCGGCGAAGAGCAGGTACGGAAAGTCAACACCCGCGCGCTGACCCAGGCTGTGGTAACCCCAGGCGCGTGCGTTCACGTCGAGCAGCTTGTACTGCCCGTCACGTGGATCGAGCTTGTACTCCAGTTCGACGAGACCGTAGTAGTCAATTGCCCGGAGGAACCGTTCCGAGTGGGTCTCGAGCAGCGGCACCTCGGTCGTTTCCACATAGGTGCTGGCCCGCCCGAACTCCGGCGGATGCTGACGTCTGCGACGGGCGACCATGTTGCCGACGCTGGCGCCACCCTTGAAGAAGGAGCAGTAGGCGAACTGCTGTCCACCGTCACCCGGGATCAACTCCTGCACCATGATCTCGCCCGGACCGGCGAGCGCGACCGCCTGCTGGAAGCGCTCCACCAGTTCAGCGCGCGTGTTCACACGCCACGCCTTGGCCTTGGTCGCATAGATGAAATGCTCCTTTATCGCCGGCTTCAGGGCGAACGGCGGGTCACCGTCGATCCGGTCCAGATCTTCGCGGCGCTGCGGATACCAGGTCCGCGGGGCGGGAATGCCTAGATCTTCGGCCAGCTGGTACGTGTTGCGCTTGTCCCACGCCCAGCGCACCGTATCCCAATCGGGCGTCGGCACGCGGAACTGCTCGGTGAGCACCGCGCGGTGGCGCGAGAAGGCGGCGACCGTCTCCTCACGTGTCGGGTAGAGGACCCATCCGTCGAGCCCCAGTTGCCGTCCCACGTCGAGCACTGTCTCGACCGTGCGGTGTTCGTCACGCAGGTCGGCTACCTTTACCGCGTGGCTGGTGAAACGCGAAAAACGTGCGATTGATCGCTCGTCGTCCACGACGCAGACGGGCACGCCTCGTCTCCCGAGGCTTCTGACGATCCCCAGCCCGAGATAGTCTCCGCCAACGACGAGAGCGCCCACACCCCGAGTCATGCAACCACCCTTGAGAACAGTCTCATGTCGATACCCGCCTGACCCCTACCCGGTTGTCCCGGCTTCGTCCGAACGCGCCGACGCGACGGCATGGCCATCCGGGTCCGGCTGCTCGGCGAACTCGGCAACCACGGACTCGCCAGCGCGCAGGTGCATGCCGGCTGGACGAGTATCCGCAGTCCCGGTCCCAGGGGTAGAACAAGATCGACCTGTGAACCGAAGCGGATGGCACCCATCCGCTCGCCAAGAGCGACGTCCTGGCCTTCCTTGACGAACGACACGATCTGGCGTACGAGCCGCGAGGCGATCTGGACGACCGCTACCTGAACGCCGTTCCGTTCCACCACCGTCGTCATCCGCTCGTTACGGAAGATCATCTCGGGGTTCTTCAGGGAACCGAATCCGCCAGCGAAATGACGCTGCAGCACGACTCGGCCTCCGATCGGCGCCCGGTTCACGTGGACGTCGAGGAAGTTCATCGCGATCCCCACGACGGCCGCATCCCCCTCGCGCAACGGAGTCTGCGTGAGCTCCTCGAGTGCGTACTCCCGACCCTGCTTGTTCGAGACGGGTAGCCGCCCACCGCGCACCTCACGGATGTAGCGAACCTCGCCGTCCGCCGGGCTCACGATGACGCCCGCGCCCGTGCCCGGTGTCCGCTCCGGGTCTCGATAGAACCGGTACGCAAGTACGCCCAAGGCGGATGCCACCGTCAAGACCCAGACCAGCAGGACCGCAACAGCGGCACCGAGGTGGACAGCGCTGCCGACGACACCGGTGAGCAGGCCCGCCGCAGCGCCCGCCCCGACAACAAATACAGCGGTCCGGACGACGCCGAGCTCCCATTTCCAGGCCAGCGGCAGCGTGGTCAACAGTCCGAGGAGAATCCCGAGGAGGATCGGCATCAGCATGGCGAGAACCCTTCACCTGACAGCGATATCGGGTTGGCACGAACTCGACGCGCCACGGGCGGAGACCGTTTTGTCTTCCCCGGTACGACCGGTGGCGCGGCGGGGTCCTACAGCGGATCCGGACCGGGGCAGCCGTGCCCGTCGCACGGTGGCTTGATGTGCGGCCAACGGGCGGTCAGCCAGGTGCGGTTGGTCTCCTCGTTCTGAACCCTCGAGATGTAGCCCTGCGCGGTGGCGCTGTGCCAATCCCCGGCGTACCAGGCACCGACACAGCCCCACATGTCGCCGGCGGCGTACCCTTTGGCGCCGGTATTACCCAACCACACCTGCCAGCCCTCGAAACAACCCCGAAGCTGCGAAGCGAGGTAGTCGACAGCGAACGCAGTGGAGTCGCGGCTGAACGGAAAGGTGCCGTTCTGGTTGTCGGACATGGCACCCCAGCGGGGGTTCTGCCAGGCCTTGACCCCGACGACCGAGAACGTCTCCGGACAGATTGCCGGACCGAAGTCACGCTGATAGTCGTAGCCGTACCTGGCGATGCCGTCGCAGAAGACCGCGGCGCCGGCGGTTCCGGCGGGCATCATGTCGCCGGAGCCCCACTCCGTCACTGGTCGTCCGGACGGATAAGTGAGGTACTGGTACCAGGTTGACTCACGCACCGCAACGGCGCGCAGCATGTTGTCTGACAAGCCCCATTTGCATGCCCCCCACTGCAGTATCTCGTCCGTGGTCCCGGTGAACTGGCCGTCGACGCGCTTGAGGAGCCAGCTGTCCCAATGTGCGTCATAGGCGCCGGCGACAGCTACCGGTCGAGCGGCGAACGAATCGTGCACCGCTGCCGGATCGGGCATCACATGATTGCGTTTGTTGTTGTCCGAGCGCGGCTCCCAGGCTGAGCGGTGCACCTCGTTCGCGCAGGTGTCGTTTCCCGGCAGGGAGGCCCAGGAGCCGACCGACGTGAGGGGGAAGTAGCCCTGCTCGGCCGGCGGCTCGCCCACCATGCTTTCTACGTCGGCTGCTGGCGCAGGATCTGTGGACGCGTGCGACGCGTCCCGCGCCGATTGCCCGGCGTCCCGTGAGGTGTCGCCCGTCCGGGCGTCCACGGCCGCTCCCGACAGCAGCGACACGACTGACACGCAGACGACAGCGACCGGAATGATCCGGTTGCGTCGTCGCGCAGAGCGGACATGTCTTGTCATGTGAACACCTCTGCAGGTAGCGAAGCGGTTCCAATGGTTTCAGAGAGGTCCGGGTGGTCGCGTCGGCGGCGTTCACGTCGCCGGAGGTTGCCTGCTGTCATCCAGACGGTGGCTCCAGCGGTGCCCGCGGTCGCCGCGCGGCTGGTCGACGCGGTCGGGGCCGGACCCGGGCCCGCGATGAACTTGTCCAACATGTTCGCCGTCAGCCGCTGGATCCGGGGGTCGGCGTATTTCTGTTCGTCGCTGTAGAGACCCCAGGACCACTTGATGGTTCCCGCGTCGAACACCCACGCTCCGCTCGGCGCCTGATACACCATGGACTGCTGGTACTCGGTCGTGGCTTCTGTCGTGGTGAAGGGCGAGTGGGACAACTGGACGTAGGTCCCGGCCACGGCGGCGGGTTCCGGTTGGCCGCTCTGGTGGCGATCGGCCTCATAGCCGACGATTCCCGGTACCGAGTCGCCGTCCCGTAGTCCGGTTCCGGCGTATATCCAGTTGGAGCTGTTGGTCACGACGTACGGCGCGGGTGCCGCGCTGGCCGGCTGCTGGGAGATGAACATTCCCCCCATCATCTGCTGCTCCGATCGGCCTCCGTCGCGCCAGCGCAGAGTCGCGGTCGCGTCCTTGACCGGATCGAGCGTGCCGTCCTTATAGCAGACCTGCACCCGGTCGGGTCGGCCGCTGCTGGACGGCTCGAACCGGATCTGCCAGTAGACGGCGTTGCCACCGAAGAACCCGAGCCCCACGCCGTTGTCCCGGGCGGTCGCGGCGGCATCGAACATCGCCTTGGACCAGTACTCGTCGTGGCCGACGGAAAGGAAACCACGGTGGTTGCGAAGCCGACCGCCATTGAGGTCGGTGTCGATATCGGTCGCGTAGGTGACGTCGTATCCGTTCTGCTCCATCCAGCGGATGAAGTAGCTCTCCCAATCCAGGAAGTCACCCGCGCCGTGGTCGGAATACGGTCGGTCGTACGACACCTTAACAGCGCGCTTCGTGCCGAGCGAGGTAGGTGTCGTGGAGCTGTTGAAGTCGTAGAGGCTCTTACCGGTCACCGCGTTGATCGAAGTTTCCGGGGCGTCATCCGGATAGTTGTTGTACGCCTGATAGGTCGTGACGCTCTGCTGATAAAACAGATCGGACCGCCGATCATCGTCGCGTACCGTGAACGTGATGTAATTCTGGAACCCCTCAGCATTGGTCAACTTGGCGAGGAAGACGCCACTGGTCCATGTCAGGGGCACGGTCAGGGAGTGGCCGAGGGACCAGTTGCAACTGATCATTCCCGTCGCCGGATCCATCGGGCACGGTGGTTGCTTGACACCGGCCAACCCGTCGACATGGTCGACGAGGCGCGCACCCGTGCCCTGGTAGTAACCGAAGCGGTAGATGTCTATCGAGTACGTCTGCGCCGAATTGACCGTCACGAAGAAGTCGATCTTTTCACCGATGTCGACGCTGGCGGCCGACGCATATCCCTTGATCTGCTGAGCCGCGTCATTCGCCACCTTCGTCAGGCGCCACTCGCTGGTCCCCGGCATGGTGTTCTCGATCACGACCGGGTTTTCCTCGACCTCGGGGGACGAAGCACGCTCGGCGGCCGAGGGTCCGCTCGACGACAACCGTATCGAGACCGTGATGGCGAGCGCGACCACGACAAACGCGGCAGTGGCGATATAGCCGTACAGCCGGCGCTGCCCATTGACGTTGCCGAACATGCAGAATCTCCCAGGGTCGTCGCGCGCCCCGGTCCAACGGTGCTGCGCGGTGGTTTCCTTCTATGACAAGCAGCGACGCCACAACCTGGACCGACGCTCGTTGGACAACACGTCCGACCGGCCGGAACGCACCGAAGGCCTAGGGCTCGTGCCCGCGAAACACCGATGCGACCGTGGCCGCTGTAGCATGTGCCGCGCCATTTGCTCCTCCTCCTGCTCTGCTGGGCGGTTGCGGTGGGTCGCCGCTCCCGAACGGATAGGCCTGACCGGGTACCGGAGTTCTGTTGTCCGGGTTCAGGAACCCTTGCTCGTGCAGGTACCCGATGATCCGTTGGGCTGCCTGCTCCGGCGGCTCGGATCGGGTGTCGACGACCAGGTCCGCGTCCGTGGGCGGTTCATAGGGGTCCGAGATGCCAGTGAACCGCGGCAACAGTCCCGCACGAGCTTTCGCGTAGAGACCCTTGCGGTCACGCTTCTCGCACACCTCGAGCGGGGTAGCGACGTAGACCAGAATGAATGTGCCGACCGGCTCGACCATCCGCCGCACCGCACGCCGGCCCGCGTCGTAGGGAGCAATCGGCGCGCACACGGCGATGCCTCTGCTCTTGGTGATCTCAGCGGCGAGGAATCCGATCCTCCGAATGTTGAGATCGCGGTCTTCACGTGTGTAGCCGAGATCCGGCGAGAGGCTTTGCCGGGCGACGTCGCCGTCCAGCAGTGTGGCATGGCGGTCGCCGCGCTCGAGCAGCTTGGCGTGAAGCAGCTTTGCTATCGCCGACTTGCCGGCCCCCGACAAGCCGGTGAAGAAGACGGTGAAGCCCTGCTCCGGACGCGGCGGAAAGGTGCGGTGCAGCTCGGCCGCGACCTGCTCGGGCGTGAACCAACGCGGTAGCTCGGCGCCTTGGGCGAGCCGACGCCTGAGCTGGGTACCGGAGATCGTAAAGGCGCGGGAACCAGGTGGTGCGTCCTCTTCGGCCACATACTCGGCGCGGTCCGGAATGTACACCATCCGCCTGAAGGGCAGGATACGTACGCCTAGCTCGGACGAGTGGCGCGCGACGAGTTCCTGGGCCGCGTACGGCTGGTAGAACGGACGACCACCCGAATCCAGGCCGGGGCCGGCGTGATCTCTGCCCACGATGAAGTGCGTCGCTCCGTAGTTCTGGCGGACGATGGCATGCCAGAGCGCCTCGCGGGGCCCACCCATCCGCATGGCGAGGGGAAGGAGCGACAGCAGCGCGGTGCCCTCCGGATACGTGGGCATGAGGGCTCGGTAGCACCGGACCCGGGTGTAGTGGTCGACGTCCCCCGGCTTTGTGATCCCCACGACGGGGTGGATCAGCAGATTGGCGTCGGCGAGAACCGCGGCCCGCCGCGTCAACTCCTGGTGCGCCCGGTGCATCGGGTTCCGGGTCTGGAACGCGACCACGCGCTGCCAGCCTCGACGAACGAACTCACGGCGCAACTCCGCCGGGGTGTGCCGGAACTGGCGGAAATCCGGGTGATCGGGCAGTTGAACGACCTCCAGTTCCCCCGACACGTACCGGCGGGAGACCCCGTGGAGCAGGTGTTCCACGCCGGGATGGGCGGTGTCCGTGCTGCCGTAGACCGCCTGGGCCTCCGCGCGTAGGTCAGGACTCCACACCTCGCTTACCCGCAGCGCCGCCAGCAGGATGCCTTCGGCGTCCCGCAGCGCGAGCATTCCTGCGGTACCGACCTGGGCGAGCACGTCGTCGGTCACGTCGAGCGTCACCGGGATCGGCCACAGCGTTCCATCGTGGAGGCGCATCGACTGGCACGCCGACACGTAGTCGTCCTCGCCCAGGAAACTCACCAGCGGTGAGAATCCGCCGCACGCCAACAACTCCAGATCGCAGAGCTGACGGCGGGTCAGGCGCCAACTCGGCCAACGCACCGCGGCGCTACGCAGCTCGAGACCGCGCTGCTCGTCGACGAGCAGGTCGACGAGCTGTCCTCCGTGTGGAGGAACGCTCGTGACGACGGCCATGCTTCTCCTCCTGACCGCGGGTCCTGACGGTGTCCCCGAATGCGTGTCTCGACGGCGAGACGGTGATTTGCTCACCCGGGCCGGAACGTCTCGTAGACGTTGCGGGCCCGGGCCCGGGCGCGGACAAGCTCCGGCCGCTGCCATCGGTCGCGAAGTGCGCTCTTCGCCTTTTCCCGCTCTGCCGACGGCACCCACGCCTCTTCGGCGTCCAGCAGGGCGTGCGGATGCGACGGGCATTGCTGCTCGCGCCGCAAGTCGCTCAGGCTGACCACTCCGGACTCGAAACCGAGAAGTGTCTTCGACAGCGTCCCGCGCTGCTTGATCAGATCCAGGCACTCCCGCATATTCGACTCGGTGTGGACGAACTCCGCGAAGGAGGTGCCGAATCGCGCGTTGATCCGTCGGATGACCGAGCCGAAGTCATGGGTCACCTCCTCGAAGTCACCAACCACGAACTTGTCCCGGTACGGCAGCAGGCACGAGTAGAACCGCGCATAGGCCACGAGGGCATCCGGCAGCGTGACGTTGGGTTCACGAATGAGCTGCGAGAGGATCGCACCTTGCGGCTCTCGGATCAGCACCAGCGCCGGCACGCCGACACGCGCCGCCTGGATCAGCTGCGCCGGCGCGTGCAGATGGTGGGCCAGGCGTACCGGCCGCGGCTGGGACAGTTGTAGTGCGTACACCGCGAAGGTGGTGGCGCAGCGGGTGTAGCCATCGATCACGAGCTCTGTCTCCCGGCTGATGACCTCAGGGCTCGGGCCCGGATACTTACTGCGGGCAAAAGGCAGATAGACACGGGGATGCTCGGACACCCGCGTCCGTAACACATGCCTCGCCCGCCGGACCATGGAAACTGACTGACCAGCCATCACTAACTCCCCCTTCGCCCACCGGGCGGTCGTCGCGCGTCGCCGGCATTCGTCACTCGGCCGAGCAACCGCTGGTACACCTGCACATAGGCGGCCTGCTGGTGATCCCACGCGACTTTGTCTTCGACCCGCTGCCGTCCGAGGCGTCCCATCTCATCCCGGTCGACCGGACGCTCGAGCAGCCGGCCGATGAGAGACGCGAAAGCAGACACCTCTCCGGGTGGCGCATAAACCGCCGCACCACCCGCCAGCGTCCTGGTCTCGGTCAGGTCGAAGGCGACGAACGGCACCGCGAACGCCATGTACTCCATGACCTTCACCGGGGAGACGTAGTCCTCCAGATTCGGCTCCAGAGCGAGGTCGGCGGTCGACAGGTAGGTGTACGCCTCGTCTTCCTGTACCCATCCCGGGAAACTCACCCAGCCGGCGATACCGAGTTCCTCCGCCAGCCGCTCCAGGTCCCGCCGGACCTCACCATCCCCGAGAAAGGCGAAGTGGCAGTCCGTGCGGCCCAGCTCATGGACAAGCCGGTGAATCGCACGCAGCGCGAGGTCCACGCTGTCCTGCGGGCCCATCATTCCCAGCCAGCAGCAGAGGAACCGTCTTCCGTGTTTGAGTTCCGGACGTGGTGGCCGTCGGTACGTCCGCTCGAGGATCGGCCCGTTGCCCACCACCGTCACGGCGCGCGCCGGCAGACCGCCCCTGGCATATGCGATCTTTTCCAATGATCCGTTGACGGTGATGACATGGTCAGCCGTGCGGTAACTGGCCCGTTCCAGCCGCCGCAGGACCTGGTAGACCAGGCCGCGTCTGCCATAGCGCACCTCGTACAACTCTGGTGAGAGATCCCGCTGGTCGAACACCAGTGGCTTGCCCAGCACTTGGAACGGTTTTCCGATCGCGAAGTAGATGTCGGGCACACCGCTGACCTGAATCGCGTCGAACCCCTCGCTCAGGAATGTCCGGATGGTGAGCCAGGCCGCCATGAGCCAGGAGTAGGTGTACTCACGGACGAAGGCGAGCTTGCTGCCGGCCTCGGTGGGCGCCCGGTAGTCGCGTATCCGGGCCCCACCATGTCCGTGGTTCTCCGGGTCCCGGCTGCAGATCACCGATACGTCGTAGCCATTGGAAATCAGTGCCGCGACCTGCTTTCGCAGGCGCTCGTCGCGAGCCAGCGGCACATTCTCGACGATCAGCAGGATGCGCAGCGACCGCGTGTCCTTCATCGGTGCCTCCGGGTCATTGATTCCGTCGGGCATCAGGCGCTCCCCACAAGCACCAGACCGAAGCCCGCGATCAAGGCGGTCAGGCCGAACTGGTACGGCCGTTGACCGGCTCGACGGAAGGCCCGCTGCCCGACGAGTAGATAGATGCCGCCCGCGAGCACTGGCAGCAGCAGCCACAGGCGCAGGTCGAGGTGAGGCTCCCCGGTGAGAAGCACGACAGCCAGCTGGATCGAGGCCATCGCCACGTAGCCGAAGGCGATGTGCCGGCGGATCGGCTCCTTGTCCTCATATGACGACCCGACGATGACGGTCAGGATCCCGCCACCGAGGTTGGACAGCCCATGGACGATGCCCAGGCCCAGCATGAACCCACGCAGGTGCCGTCGAATGACCGCGGCGAACCACACCTGGAAGCGACCCAGCCGGATCGCCGCAGTCAGCAGCAGCATCAGGCCGACAAGTGGACGTATTCCGTACGGTGATCCGAACTTCACCGATACCACCGTCGCAACCAGCACTGCGGGAACAGTGACAACGAGGAAGCTCTTCCGGATCGGCTCCAGGGTGAACCCGCCGCTGGTCAGCACCTGAAGCAGGCTCACCACGATTGAGCACGGCAACAGGTACGCCAGTACGAGCTCGAAGGGCAGGCCGAGCAGCAGCAGGGTCGGGGTCCCGAAGACGAGCAGCCCGACGCCGAAGAGTGACTGTACGAAGGCGAAGACCGCGATGGCCAGTACGACGGCGGCCACCGGCAGCGCCGTACCCGTCGGAGCAACCGCCAGGCTCATTCCGGCACCTGACGACAAGCGGATCCACCACCCCGGTGGCCCGTCGGCGGGTCAGTCGACATCGTCACCCTCCGGCAGCGCGGCGAGGCGGATCCGGCCGTGCTCGATGGCGAACTCGGTCAGCGAACCGCGCCCGATCGGGATCCGCCAGCTTTCGTCCTCGATCCCGTTGAGCTCGGCCACCACAAGCCTGATCATCACGGCGTGGGTGACCGCAACGACGACCTCACCCGGGTGCCGTGACCCGATGAGCTGCATAGCGCTGAGGATGCGAAGCTGCGCGTCCCGCAGTCGCTCCCCGCTCGGACACACCGCCCGGCTAGGCGAGGTGCGGTAGAGCGCAAACGCCTCCGGTTGGTACATCGCCGCTTCCTCCGCCGTCAGCCCCTCCCAGGTGCCGTAGTCGACGTTGTTCAGGCCGTGGAGTATCCGGAGATCGGGAATGCGGGACTCGTCCGCGATGATCTGTGCGGTGGCGATCGTGCGCCGAAGCGGTCCGGTGTACACGGCGGTGGGGCCGACATGGGAAAGCTCGCGCGCGGCGTCGACGGCGTCCTGGTACCCCTGGGCGTCGAGAGGGATGTCGCGGCGGCCCCGGTAACGGTTCTCCACGTTCATCGTCGTCGTTCCGTGCCGGACCAGGTAGAGCCGACACGTCGACGGATTCACCCGTTGCGAAACGGACCGGGCCGGCGCAAGTTCCAGCTGGTCGACCATCAGAATTCCCCCTCGGATCGGTCTCAGTTGCCGGACGGAGTGTTGAGCGTATTGCTGCCGCGCAACGCTTCCTGGTTCTCGCTACGCGCGGACGGAACCCGACCGACGAATCGGCCGTTTTCGTGCGGCGACGTTACGGTCGCAGCGTCATGCGGGGCGTACGGTTGCGCGCCAGCCGGCTTCGATGGACGTTGGCGTGGACCGACATTGTCGAGTACCCAGCCGATCACCTTCTCCTGCACCTGGGCCTGGCGCGCGACACACCGCACCTGACCTCCGGTGGATTCCCGGGCGTCCGCCACCGGGACGATCATTTCGACGAACTCCGCGAGAACGGGCGTGTCCGGGCCGGCCAGCACGGGAGGAGCGTCGATGACGACCAGATCGGCCACTTCCCTGAGCTCGTCCAGTGTGGACTGCAAGGATGGCGCCAGTAGCACGGCCCCGGGGTCAGTGGTGTATCCAGCGGGCACCAGCAGAAGGTGCTCCACGTTGGTCGCCAACAGTGCCTTCGACACGCTGAGGCGCCCGGATAGCACGGCGGCGAGACCCAGCTGGTTCTCCACACCGAACACCTGGTGGGTACGAGGTCGGCGGAGGTCGGCGCAGACGAGAACAACTCGCCGTCCTGCCTGGGCCATCGCCGCCGCCAGGTTAGCCGCGACGGTGGTCGTACCCGTGCCGGACGGGGTCGTGACGAGGAGCGTTTTCGCGCCGCGCCGGGTCGCCGTCTGCAGCAGCAGCGCCCGCAGGTTGCGATAGGCCTCCGCTACCGGCGACTCAGGGTCGCGAACAACGACCAGCTGACCTGCCGGCTCGACACTCGTCGGCTGGAACGCCGGTATGGTAGCCAAAACCGGCCGCTCGGCCTGAATTTCGAGATCGTCCGGACTGCGCAGTCGATCGTCCAAGCGGTCGCGAACGATGGCACTACCGATACCGATGCTGAGACCGATGAGCAAGGCGACAGCCAGCTCGAGCGCGTGATTCGGGCTCGCCGGCGTGCTGGGCACGGTGGCCCGCGTGATCACTACTCCGCGAACGGCGGTGACCGGTGAGCCGGTCGTCCTGGCCGCGTCCGCCGAATTGGTGTTTTGATTACCCGATGGGCGGGACAGCTGCTGGCCGGAGTGGTACGCGGCAAAGGCGTCCGCGAGCGCTTGCGCTCTCCGCCGCGCTTCCCGTGGATCTGGATGGGAATAGGTGATTTTCAGTATGCGGCTGTCGGCGATCACGGTCACCGACAGCCCGTCGGCCAGTTCCTTCTCCCCGACGCGTAGCGACGACGAGACCATCGCGAGCACGACACCCGAGGATGCGATCGCCTTCTCGGTCTCAATGTTCGGGACCTGCATGGCGGCCCCCGAGATGGGCACCGGATCGACGAGGACCTCCGCCTCACCACGGTACACAGGCGTGCGGGACCACGAGTACATCGCCGCGCCGGTCATCACGACGAGCGTGACCAGCAGGATCCATCCGAGGCGTGCCCGCAGCAGCCTGGGAAGGCCGTTGGACGCTCCCATTGTATTGGTGGTCGTCTTCATGCCGGGACTCCTCCCCACGTCACCTTCCGGCCTTCAAATCCAGGTCTGCGCCGGTCATGTCCCCCTGTCGCGACTCCTGGTCGTGCCGCGACAGGAACTGCCAGCGCAAGGAGCATGAACATCACGTCCGCCGAGCCCCGGTAGGTAAGGTGCGGGTCGAAGGCCATGAGCACGGCGGTGACCATGACCGCCACGAAGGCCGCGGTGCCCGCAACGCTGACGGCATCCCGACCTTCCCGCGCCGCCCGCCAGCCTCTGCTCGCCGCCGCGTACACGAAGAACAAAAAGCTGGCGAGCAGGGGGATGCCTCCACCCCAAAGCAACCATGTGTAGCCGCTCTCTATCCACACGTAGCCGGTGATCTGGGTCGGTACCAGGACACGGGCGGTCGGGCGGACGCCCAGCACAAAGTTCCAGTCCGAGAACAGTTGTGGCCAGAAGTACGTCCGCAGATTGTGCAGCCGGCCGGTCCAGCTCACCGGCAGCCCGGAGGCGGAACTGAACCCTCTGAGCCGGTTACTTATCACTGGTGTCAGTGCACCCGCCCCGACGCCCGCGGCGAGCAGGAAGTAGAACAGCAGTGCGGGGGCGGCGGTAATGACGGCGATACAGATCATCCCTACGACCAGGCCGATGGCGCTGGAGAACTGAGCTGAGGACAACACCCCGCAGACCAGAAGCGCGGCGGCGGCGGCGAGCACGACGCGGTTCCGACGCGTGCGCATCATCAGGCCGGCCACGATCGCCAGGTTGTAGATCATCAGATCTCCGGTGGCGGCCGACAGTGCGAGCGTCGAGGTGCCGCGGGCCCGATTCAGCGCGCCCGTGTTTCCGAAGGGGGCGTAGTAGATCGCCAGCAGCTCCGGGACACCGAACAGCCGCAGGGCCTGAAGTATCGCGATCACGGCTACCGCGCACGCCGCCGCCACCGAGAGCCAGAGGCATCGCCTAACCTGCTCGACCGTCGTGACGCTCAACCGAATGATGGCGTACAGCGCCAGGTACTTCCACATCACGAGGGAGTACAGGAGGTCGTCGGAAGTGATTTCCCGCTGCCGAACCGCCATCCACAGCAGCGGCACGACCGAACTGGTCAGCGCCATGAGGACCATGGACAGCTCGACGCGGCCGAGCCGGAGCGAGGTGATATCTCGCGTGCGCATCATCACCACCCCGCGGACGGCCAGCGCGCCGCCTACAACCAGCGCGAGCGCCTCGTACGGCCGGAGCACCGGCAGAACACGGCCCCGGTCGATACCGGCCGTTAGCGGCGTGAGCGCGATGAGGAGGTAGGCAGCCACCGCCGGTCGGATCCAGACCCACACCACGAGCGGGAGGACACAACACACGCCGAGAGTGATCGGGGGGCTCACCGCGCTGAGGACGCCAACCCCGAACCCCGCGAGCAGGAGGACCGTCCCGAGAACCCCTCGACCCGGTCGCCGGTCCTGCCACCGGGGTGGCGTACCCATGGGCGGAAGGGAACGCCGCCGAGCGGTGCCGGGAGAGGCCGCAGCAGGCCGAGCCTAGCCATCGGACACCACTCCCAGCGCACGCTTGGCCTTTCCACGGACGTGCCTGAGCCCGTCCACGATCCAGGTGACCTCTGGAGTGCCCCACGCGGCCTGAAGCCCGACGAACACGGCGCCGCCGACGAACACCGCGGCGATCAATCCGATACGTGCGCCCAGCGGCGGCCCGATCCACGCGGGGACCACCGCCGCCGTCAACCAGGCCGGTCCAGCCATGACGATGGAACCGATCACTACCTTGACCAGCGACGGTGCCAGCCGCTCCGAGCCGCCGTCCAGGCGCCGGATCAGTCGGATGATCAGATGGCAGGCGCCAACCGCCACCGAAACCGACAGCGACAGCCCGACGGCGACGAGCACCGCGAATCCCTGCGGCCGCAACGCAACGCTCACGAGTGCAAGACAGGTCAGCGTCTGCAGCAGGGTGGACAGCAGCGGGGACCGGGTGTCGCTTCGAGCGTAGGACGCATAGGTGCCGATCAGGAACGCGGTCTGCGCCACCACCGCCACGGCCAGCGCGGCTATCGACAGCGCCACCATTTCCTGGCCCGCGGTGGAGTGCATGCGGCCGAACGAGACGCCGCGGGCAAGTGGCAGGGCGAGCACGAGGTACCCGGCGGCGGCCGGAATCGCCACGAAGAACCCGAGCGCCAAACCGCGCACGAGAGTATCCCGGAATTGAGCGACCTCACCGCGCAGATGCATCCGGGCCAGTCGCGGCAGGAGGGACAGCGCCACAGGTGCGGCGCCGAGGGCGATGGCCAGGGAATAGAAGCTCAAGCCGATCTGGAACGCTACGACTCCTCCGGGTACACGGTTCGCGATGACCAGGAAGATCAGCGTCTGGAGGGCGATGAGTCCCGCCTGCGCAAGCGAAGGTAACGCCTGCCGGACGATTCCCCGGACCTCCGGGTCGCGCCAGCCGGCGTTCGGAGTCAGTGCGACACCGGCCCTGCAGGCACCCCACCACTGCACCACGGCGTGCAGGGCGACCGCCGCCGTCGTCCCCAGCCCCAACAGCAGCAGCTTGCCCATTCCGACGTCGTCGAGGCTTGTCCCGGTCCCGAACACCAGGGCGTACACACCGAGAACGACGAGGATGCCGATGTTCTCGATGGCAGGGGCCGCGGCGGCCAGGGCGAATCGGCGGCGCGCGTTCATCACGGCCGTGGCGGTGGCGACGATCCCGTAGCAGAAGACCTGCGGGATGAACATGACGATCAGCCACCGCCCGATGCGTTCCTGGGCGTTGCCCACCACGGAGGGGATACCGGAGATCGCGCCCAGTTTCAGCACCAGCGGGCCGAGGATGACCGCCAGCGGCGCGACCGCCAGCAGCGCGACAAGGGTCATCCCGAGGAAGCCGCCCGCTATGCGCTCCGACGCGCGGCGATCGCCTGCGTCGATGTGGCGTACCAGGGCCGGGACGAGTAGCGAAGAAAAGAGGGATCCAGCGAGAAAGCCGTAATACACCAGGTTCGGCAGCGAGTTCGTGAACTGGTAGGTGTTGCCGAAGAAGGTGGGACCGAGGACGGCGCCGATCGCGGCGAACCGTACCAGCCCGGTCACGCGGCTCACGATCGTCCACGCGGCGACCGAGATCGAGTCGCCCGCGGTCGCCGCGCCGGAGGCTGCCGCATCGCCGGGCAGGCTTCCGTCGTCGACTTCGAACACGGGGCTGTCCGAGGGCACGGATCCGGTTCGGCGGTACGCGCGCGGCGTCATAGCGCACCGTTTGTGGAGAGCACGGTCGGCACCGTCTTGAGGAGAATCACGAGATCGAACGCGAACGACTGTCTGTGCACGTACTCGATGTCCAGAGCGATGCCCTGTCGCATGGTGAGGTTGTTGCGTCCGCTGACCTGCCAGAGACCGGTCACGCCGGGCAGGACGAGGAAGCGCTGGCGTTCGGCCGGGCTCAGCAGTTCGGCCTCCCACGCGAGTGCCGGCCGTGGCCCGACGAGTGACATCTCGCCGCGGATGACGTTGATCAGCTGAGGAAGCTCGTCGATGCTCGTGCGACGGAGGAGTCGACCCACCCGCGTCACCCGCGGATCAGCATCCAGTTTGTAGATGCCGCGCCGCCCGCCGGTGGGCGGCTTCTCCTCGATCAGCAGCTTGCGCACGTACTCGCGGTGGATGTCGTCCGGGCAGTCCGTGTACATCGTTCGGAACTTGTAGAGGACGAACGGGCGCCCGTGCCG
>Ga0170475_103138483_pt1 | contig 20262 bp, 25 predicted proteins | sample Soicark_Litter_5_FD_111474 | JGI IMG/M metagenome (GOLD analysis project Ga0170475, IMG submission 111474) | Avena fatua rhizosphere microbial communities from Hopland, California, USA. Combined Assembly of 48 SPs
CTCGTAAGGTTTGCCAACCGGGATGTCTATGTAGTCGCTCCTTCACTAGATCAGGCCCGAATTATCTATGATGAGGTAATTTGGCAGTTCGAGAATACCACTTTAAAGGTGCTAGTGAAGGGCAACCCCGTAGACTTCCCGTTTCCTCACCTTGCGATTATAAATGGGTCTCACCTACGTGGGCGCGGTGCAAACTCCCCGAAATACCTTCGTGGTAAAAAGGTACACCTGCTAATAGAGGATGAGGCGGCATTTTTCAAAGACGGAATACATAGTCACACCATAGAGCCTATGTTTACAGTCTCCAGTAACATGGACTACACTGGCATAATTCGAGTAAGTACCCCATTTGGCGAGGGAGATTTCGCAGACGGGGTAGCGGCGGCAAAGAAAGATAAGACCGGGGGGAGCAAATACCTCCACTTTACCAGCTTTGATAATCCATTTGCCAATAGGAAGAAGTTAGAGGCTATACGGGAAAGGTATGGGGAAGACTCTCTCCTGTGGCGTACGGAGTATATGGCTGAGTCTGTAGGCAATGAGCTAGCTGTGTTTGCGGCTGACGATATTAAGTGGGCCTATGAGAACTATCCACATGTCACAGAGCACGGAAAAATACAGTACCCCGTTCCAGTAGAGAAGGACCATACATATGCTCAAGGAGTTGACCTCGCTAATAGAAGAGATTACTTCGTCTCTACTATGCTTGATACCACCAATGCTCTTGCAGTCCAGGTCAGACATGATAGGCTACAGCGTAGAGGATATGGCACGTATAAGCAGATCGTTCGTAACAACCACTATAGGTACAACAGTGCCAGAACACTTATTGATGCAACCTCTCTTGGTGAGTCCGTTGTTGAAGACCTCGTGGATATTCGAGCAGAAGGTTTCAGGTTTAGCGGAACCACAGCCAAGTACGACCTTGTTCACGGGCTTGTTAGAGCGCTCAATGAGAATAGAGTAGCAATCCCTATGATCCCCGAACTCATTAGCGAGTTACGAAACTACCAATACGAGATGTCACAGAATAAAACACTCAAGATGGAAGCGAAAGAGGGTCATGACGACTATGTGATGTCCTTAGCTCTTGCAGTAGACCTCGCATCTAGAGCTACATTTACTGGCTTCTTCTTAGGGGGATTTAGAGGGTTTCAAGGGGCTGCCCCAGACCCAAACGTGAGTGATCCGTTTGCAGAGATTTTTAAATAGTGAGAGATGAAATATTGGCGAAAGATAATTTCCTGGTAAAGGCCATTAGAGGAATGCTCCCCAAGCAGGACCCCAAGCCCGCAAGAGGCACTGTCTCCGGGTATACTATGGGTGTCTCTCCTCTGTTCGGTCAGCCGTACCCAGAGCAGGTTGACAAGACCGGAGATGCAGCTTCTCTTATTAGTCGCGAAAGAATGAGAGAGGTAGTTCTGCGTACCCCAACGGCTGCGGCATGCCTCAACGCTATTTTGGACTTCAGTGGAGGGGTAAAAATAGGGGTACGGAATACAGACCCAACAAAGAAGCCCCCCAAGCGCGAGGCCATGCGCGTGAAAAAGATCCTTGCCAAGCCCAATGCGAACCAAACAAAGAGACAGTTCCTACTAACGCTCATGCGCGACATAGTAACATTTGGATATGCAGCAGTTGAGATTGTTAATACCGGAGACCCTGATAGACCTGTGGACTTGTGGGTGATGGACAGTGCCAGGCTAAAGATAGACTTTGATGAGCATGGGCTTATAAAAGGGTACGACATGCTCAATGCTAGAGGCGTGCCAATTATAGAACCCCATAAACAGGGAGCAGGGGGAGGGGACAGCATCTCGTATGATTTCCCTCGTGGCCCTGGTATCGGCTTTACTGGTCAGCGATCCTTTCTAAACGATCAGGCGAGTGTAAACGATAATTTTGGTACGGACTTGCACGGTTGGGAGCCGAATGAAGTTATCTTCTTTAGCTTGAACCCTATAAGTGAGTCGGTCTACCCTCATAGCCGTATTGTACAGCTTTTTACGGCAGCACTACTCGAAGACTTGATGATCCAATTTATAAGCGAGCGGTTCACGGACTCCAATATTCCGTTCGGTATCTTCGATCTAGGAGACGTAAGCGATACAGAGTTACGCATAGCTATCGACAATTGGAATACCCAGGGGCAGACGGGCAATAGAATTCTCATGACGGGTAGTAGGGGATCTGGTAGTAAGTGGATACCGTTTGGATACCACTTAAAAGACCTGGAAGCAACACAACTACTTAGTGAGTTCCGCATGAAGATTATGGGTATCATGGGAGTTACCATGCAGGAGCTTGGGGAGTCCCAGGACGTATCTAAATCGAATGGGTATAACCTCAGCTTCACCTTCAAAAAACGGGCTGTTGGTCCGTTATTAGATGAGATAACGGAGACCTTGACCCGGAGACTCCTGTGGGAAACGTTGGGCATGGAGGATCTAGAATTTTACTACGATGAGATTGATTCTCGTGATGACTTCCTGATGAGTCAGATTGACACGAACTACCAGAAGTTGGGTATCATGACCCCCAATGAAATACGTAATCGCAAGGGTCTACCCAATCAGGAGGGTGGAGACGATGCTCTCGTGTTTACAGGAAATTCTTGGATACCACTGAGTATGGTACACGAATTAGCGAAGACTATCCTAACCATAGAGCAGCAAACGAACTCTCTTGGTGCCTCAGGGGCGGAGGGGTTACGTGTGAGACAGAACTTGCCTGGAGGAACCAATGGAGCACCGGGTCAACCAGGGGTGGCGGCGGGTGGTAAGCCAGTTGGTGGGGGGAGACCTAACGGACATGATAGAGGAGCCTCCAGTGAGATGAGTAGACAGTTAACAGGTAAGGCAGCAGAGAATCTATACAAGCTATTGCTAGAGGATGACACATAATGTCAGAGCTATACATAAATAAGGTGCTGGAGCTTCGTACGGCGTTCAAACAACCAGGGCCATACTGGAAATCCATCTCTGCTGAGCAAAGGCGCACGGCATCTACGCACTGTGGCCCTGATGAGAGTTACCCCCTTGGTCCTGGGTGCGCACATGTCAGTGCTGCGTTTAAACTTGCGCTAAGTGGTCATGGGAAACCTAGCCTGTCCTGCATAAGGAATTACGCTCGCAAGCACGGTTGTAGTATGCCTCCTTCACAGAAAGCTATCCTGTGGATAGAATCAGGAAGAATGGAGCTAAACCCTTGGTAGGGAGTTATAAATTTGCAAGTGCTGAAGAGGCGGTAGCCTATGTGCTTAATGGGTCAATAAAGCAGCCTCTAGGAAAGAACTTTGCAATTCAGAAATCGTATATACGCGCTGATGGCAGCCTTGCTGTGGAGGGCTGGATATCAACCCCCCAAAAGGACATAGAAAAGGATGTCATAGAGCCAGAGGCATTTTCTGGTGCGCCTTTACATGACTACATGGAGCGCGGAGCACCAATTAGCGTAGAGCATGCCCTCAAAACCTACCCAGTGGGGTACTTGCAAAAGGCTAGACTGGTGAGGGATAACACAATACTTCAAGAAGAGTACAACCCTAAGCACCCTAAAGAAGAGTTTCGCTATTATAATGGAGGCACAGGCTGGTATGGTCTGGGAACCATTTTTGATAAACAGGCAGCTTTGGGTGTGGCGAAGGGTGTCGTAGGTTCCTTTTCCTGGTTGGGTATGCCAGTAGATTGGGAGCAGTTCCCCGATGGTGGTAAGCATTTTAGTAAGCCTGGCAGTATTAGTCCTGTTCTTGAGGTGACTGTTACTGCCTATCCTGTAAATACCTCTGCTACCATGCGTATTGCAAAAGCGCGGGGGTACATACCCAAGATTGATAGACAAAGAGTAGCCGAGTTACTAGCCAATCCGCTAGTGGTGGAAGCTATTATTGACATCCTCGTGCCGCCTGGTACTGCCAGTGCCGTTATAGAGGAGCAGTTAAGAAAGCACCGTTTCGGTGTGAAAGGCTAAAAGAAGATGCCAGAAGACTTGCTGCCGCCAGAAAATCAGCCATTACATGGAGATCTGCTTGAGCAGCTACTTGTAGTCGCGGCTGAAAAGGCAGCGAAGCAGGAAGCACAGGACGCGCTCAGAAAAGGCTTCGTCACTCGTGAACAGATTAATTCCGCTCTCGCTGCGTTTGGTGAGAGTTTAAAAACCGATATTGTAGCAGAGATCCAACAGGCAGTAATGCCCCAGGTAAACCAGACCGTTCAGAAGGCTATGGATGCAGGCACACGCAAGAGTACTATCCTGACACCCGAAGACGAACTGGAAGCTGACCCTATTAAGTTTATCCTCAAGAAGGGTAAAGAGCAGGGACCAGAAAGCTATACTGATGATGAGAAGCGTATCATTTGGGCCTTGACCTATAAGGGTCTTGCAAAAGGTCTCTCGGATAGTGGGGAGGAGGACGAGTAATGCTTGCATCTGATCGCCTCATTCAGAAAGCCCTGACACAACAGACAAACCTCCAGGCCTTGATCCCGCAAATTTGGGCATCTCTCATGGAACTTAACCTTCGACGCCGCGCAGTGTTGGAACAGAGTTTGTTAGTGAATAGTGACCTTACCGTACCTAATAGTGGGGACAAGGTTTACATTCCTGCTCTTCCTGATATTGTAGCAGCAACGGCCTTGACAGAGGGAACCCCCTTGTCTGCGGTTACTCTTTCCAATGCCGCCAGCGTGAGCTTAACCCCTGCCGAGTATGGGCAGATGGTGAGCATAACTCGCAAGGCCCTGGATCGTATTAAGTACGATGGTATGGCTGCTGTAGTTGATCGTCTTGCATATTCCATGAGTATCGCAATTGAGCAGAAAATCGCAGCCCTGTATAACGCCACCGCAAATGCTGCCCTGCCTAACTCGCAGGTTCCATTTGGTGGAAGTACCTTAACCACAATCCCTTCTCTCTATCCTAACGGCCATACCTCTGCCAATGTGGCAACTACTGATGTGCTTTCTGCCTCTGTGTTATCCACTGCGGTAGCTAAGATGCAGCAGTATGACAATGTGCCATTCCCAGATGGTAATTATTGGCTATTCACGACTCCAGACGCCTTTCAGGCCTTGATTATGGACGCCAATATTCGTCAGGACTTGCGATACGCGGCCCCAGAGCGCCTGCTTAATGGTGACCAGGGCGTGCTATATGGTATGCGTATTATCCTGAGTAACTACCTTCCTGGTGCATCTGGTAATGCTGCACTTACTGAGAACTCCATAAGCGTCACAAAATCCCTACTGGTTGCGCCTCGATGGGCAGCGGTAGCTTACAAGCGCCGACCGGAAGTCATTATTGACCCGACTCTTTACGACTTGGGAAGATACAGACAGTTCGGGGTTCTTGCAGATTTTGATATCCAATTACTTCACCCGGAGCGTGCGGTAGTTGTAACCACTGCAAAGAGCTTCTAGTTCTAGCCGTTACGGGGTGTCTCTCCTGGGGAGGGTACACTTAAACGAAGCATCCCTATTGTTTGCCCGTAGCGTTTCTTGGGAGGCATGCTTGGCTTTTACGAATACCCCTTACACAACCCTGGCATCAGTAAAGCTTGCTCTTGACCCTACTATGGGTACAGATGATGATGCCTTTATAAGTAGCCAAATAATCAACGCACAGTCCGATTTGGATGCGCAGATAGGGTTTTCTTTCCAGCAAGACGGCACAGCTATGTCTCCTGCCTCGCGTATTTATGATGGAACGGGAGCGCCTTTTCTCATGATTGACAACTTGGTCTCTCTTTCTTCTGTAGTAGAGGTCATACGGTTCAGCTACCAGGGAATAAACGGAGTGTGGCTTTCTGGGGTGAGTACTACAAATACCATTACAGCAGATGTCGTCTGCAAACCAAACAATTTTGCGTCTAAGGGACTGCCAGCCTACAAGCTTGTACGTACTTCTGGCAATACCTTTGCAGCGGGAACACTGAACTACACTGTCTCCGGGGTCTTTGGCATGCCTATAGTTGCTAATCAGGTTACTCCTGGTGTGCCTAACGATATTAGTAGAGCGTGCCTTCGTTTAGCCATACATTACTTTAAGATGAGAGATACTGCTTATGCTGATATGGTACAGGCACAGGGTGGTATACGAGAAAAGTACATGAAGGGCTGGCCCGAAGACGTGAAGGATACTGTGCGTAACCATCAGAGAACACGTTTTTTCAACCATATAGATGAGTAAAGTATGAATATAGGGAACATTTCCATAATAGCTGGTACTGGGATGGTGATAGGGGTGGATATCTGGGGGACTATGGATGAGCAGCTACATGCACACTCACCGGAATTGGGAGAGATACTTCGAGAGCTTGTGAGAGAGAAGACCCCAGTACTTACCGGTGCTCTACTCCTAGACATGTCTTACGAGGCCTATCCAGATCCAGCGGGTTTTGATGCAGGGGAAAGTGACTTGGTGTGGATATACTCAGAAGATCTCGCACAAGAGGCATTTTGGCAAAGAGTTTACGTACAATACCAGGAAGGTCAGCCACTTGGACTTCATACCTTTACAAACGACGCTCGTGAAATGTTTTATAGTACTTCTATTACTGACGGACTTGCAGCTACAGAGGTATGGGCGCTTAAAGTGGTCTTTATGGCGAATGAGTTAATAGTTTCAGGAGCGGGATTGCCCTGGAAAGGATAAAACAATGCCCAACTGCGCATCTTGTGGGGTGTCAATGACTGTTTCAGAAGTTACCGCTAGACCATACGATGGAGTAGCTGGTAACTATCATAGAGACTGTGCATATATTGCCTATATGCTCGCCAGTGGTCCTATGAACTGCGGAAATACCTTACACAAAGCAGAGATCACCAAGTTGCAAACAAAGCTCAACAACAAGCATTCGGCAACTGTGACAGATTTCCCGTAATAGGGGGTAGAAGTAGTGGCAGGACCATATGCACCAAGCGATGATATCATAGGTCCCATTATACATGAGATTGCTCTGATTATCCAGACTGGTATACCTTCCATAGAATACGTCCATGAAAGAGTTCCTGATAGAGCACCAGCAAACAACCATGTGCTTCTTCCTATCTTGAAAATACACCAGCTAGATGACACAAATGGGAAGCTAAAAATACGCATAACCATAGGTGCCAGGCATGTATTCAGGAGAACAGAGCTAGATGCAGGCATTACAAAGATGTACACATATATTATGCCATGGCTATTCTTAATAGCTGCGTGGCCTAATCAAACTTTGAATGGAAGAGCTATCCAGATGGAAATATCTGATGTTATACCTACAAGGATTATGGAGTCTGGACAGGCGTACATTGCGCTCGCCATCAACTTCGATGTGCTAACCGAGTTTAATATACCACTGGTTTAAGAAAGAAGCAACATGCTAACAAGACAAGAGCAAATTCTGACGCATCAGGTGCTTACCCCCTCCTTAACGGGTCTTGGCACTACATATACGAGTAAGCCTATCCCTTGGGGCTCGGAGCCTGGGTGGTTGCTCGTTATTAGAAACGGTGCAGCAGTAACCGGCACAACCCCCGGTGCTATATGGGAGCTTGATGTAAGCGATAACGGTGGGGCCTACACACGTGTGGGTGGCGCTATTGCCTCACAAATCACTACAGTTCCTCTTTCCGTACTCTACTTTACAGGTACTACACAGGGCGCAGTAGTCCCCTCACCTACCGCAGGGCATACCTACTTTATGCAGGTGAAGTGTGTTATTGCGAACGCTGACAATGTGCTTAGTGATGTCACTGTTGATCTTATAGCATTGAACTAGGGGTGTTATGGCAGGCATTAGACAAGAAACCATCATTAACAACGCCTCATTCACTACCACTGTGACATCTCCAGCCTTACCAAATGACGGTCGTGCTTCCTGGGTACTCCTTTCTAAAGTGGGAGCTATAACAACCACCCCTACCATGACCGTATCCATTTTGGGTAGTTTGGATGGCACCAATTTCTACACCATAGACACTCAAACCGTTATTAATACCGCCAATGCCACGCAGCGCACCGTCTACGGGTCTTCAACTACAAAGGGTCCTATACTTGAACCATACATACAAGTCGTAGCAACCTTTGGTGGTGTGGGGAACTTCGCGAACACTATCGTGGCACTGTTTGGTGGCGGCTATCAGTACTAACCTCGGAGGTGTACTATCGCAATTTCTAAAAAGGCCTGGTTTGGCACTGCCAAGGAGGTTACCCCCGGTACGTCGGTAGTGCCTTCTACGAAGTACTGGCCTACAAAAGCAACATTTAAGGGTGGTAAGAAGAGGGAGTATCTCAACGAAGAGCGTGGAGACCGTAACGCAAACTATGGCGTTGTGGACTCCGTGAGACAAACAGCAATGGACACGAAAGGCCCGTATTATCCAGACGTGTCTCCTATTGCTCTATGGGCTGGGTTTGGCCTGCCAACGTCTACGCAACCTTCCGCTGGTCCTGATCCTACTGTTTGGAAACATACATTTAATCTGGTAGACGTGCCACCATCCTACACCCTAAATAGGAGCATAGATGCGAAGACGTATACTGTGCCTTATGGGGTGTTGGAAAAATGGTCTTTACACTTCGCAGCAGACGGAAAGCTTCTTGAGATGGATAGTAGCTGGCTTGGTCTTTTCGCCAGCATTTACGCATCTCCTCCTAGCCCTACCTATAGCACGGTACTTCCTATGGCAGGGTATGCTCCTATTATTAAGTTTATTGACGGGGCTACCTCTACAGACGTGATGGATATGCAGATTGACTATGCACAAAAAATCACGTTATGGTATCCCGCAAATGGCGCACCGGACTTTGTTACCGTCTACTTTGGAGAACGTACTCTCAAGGTAGATATGACTGCCAGATTCGATAATGACGTGCTGTATCAGCGCTGGAGAACGAACACCTTGGACTCTCTGAACTTTGATATCCAGGGAAGTATTATATCCAATGCACTTGCACATGAATTGAATATACAGATACCTAACCTGTCTTGGGATACTATGGAGCATGACATGTCTAAGGACAACGTGCTTATCAAGGCAAAGGGAACTGCTATTGTTCCTTCTGGGGCGTCTTTAGTCACGGGCTTTGTACAGAACACCGTAGCCTCCTATACAACGTAATGCAAGAGTTACTAAACAGAGAAGCACGCAGGATAGAGAGAGTAAATAACCTACCTGAGGGGTGTGTATCTGGGGTATACGAGCAGGGAGAAATCCGTTTTTATAGAAGTGGTATAGTCATGGGAAGAGTGCCGCAATGGTGGTCCTCCCTTATCTTACAATCGAGGGGAATATACACATGGGAAGCACACAAGAACCTTTAGAAGATACTCAGGAGCCTCTCTTATTCGAGGATTACTTTAATAGCCCGGAGGCTCCGGGTGTAGAAATAGAGGTAATGCATAAAGGGAAGGTAGTGAGGCTGAGGGTAAAGAAGTCGCTTACCCTGGATGAGATGCAGCAAGCTACTGACGCAGGGGTTGCTATCGCACTCGACAAAGAGGGTAATCCTACTATTACGAAGATGAATCAGGGAGCATATAGTAAGGCTATTGTGCTGGCCGGAGTGCGCTCTTGGCCGTTTACCAACCCTGATGGAAGTCCTGTACCCTTTACTAAGGCGAACGTAAACATTATGGATGGTGTGCTAGCAGAGAAGATTGCAACTGCTATTCTAGGCAATAGGGCGGTGCAGCAGCAGGCTATTGTCCCTTTCGCAGAGAAGTTAAAAGAGGACTCCTAGCGGGTGGATCGGCAAACCCAAGAATTGCAGTAGGGACATTTGGATTTCGCTATGCCTGCTATAAGGAATTTGGCTGGACACCGGAGACAGTGGCAGGGCTTCCTGAGAGTGAGGCTAGAAAAATTGCAGTCACCTTGGAGGAGTCCTGGGGCTATGAGTATCGTGAGCAGAGGAAGCAAAGGAACGAGTCAGACTACCCTTCTGGATTACGTGAAGGATTTGAAGAGGATTTTGTCTTCGGGGACGACGACGATGCTGATTACTGGGATAGACCAGACATTTTAGAGGGGAGACCAATAGAATAGTGCATATTGACTTTTCGCAGGCTACGCTTATAATTGCTACTCTTTTTAGCATATACATGGCCATATCTCAATTCGTTGCAAATAAGGTAGTATGGGGCGTACTCTTTAGTATTGCCTCAGTTCTTGGTATCCTTGTACTTTTTGGTGTGGGGGTGTAGGTGGCAACAGATAGCAGTGCAAATATAGGCATTCGGGTCTTTCTGGATGATGCAGCTTCTAGAGGACTCTATGCCATTAATAGTGAGCTAGGCAACGTTGGAACGTTAGCAAAGCGCGCAGGTCTAGGATTTGGCGAGATGACTGCTGGTATGGTAGGTCTCGCAGCTTTAACAGGACTTGTAGCGACTATGGTAGGATTTGGTGGTGCAGTAGTACTTGCCACAAAAGATGCTATAGAATTTAACACGCTTCTCATACGTATCCAAAGAGCTACAAATGGAACTGATGCAGAAATGAAGGGCATGCAAAAAACCCTCATGGATATCGGTGGTAAGTCCATCTTTAGTTTGGAGGAGCTAGCTGACGGATTTGTACTGCTTGGACAGAGGGGGGTATCCGCTGCTGACATTATAAAAACGGTAGGGCAGGCCGGAGTATATCTTGCCGAGTCTATTGGTTCTACCCCTGTGCAGGCTATGGGTCTGCTTGGGAGTACTATGGCTGCGTTTAACCTCCCTGCTTCCGAAGCCGCTAAGGTTGCCGATCTCCTACAGTATGCCTTTGAGCATGGAGTGCCAAACGTTACTCAACTGGGAACAGCTATGGCAAAGCTGGGGAGTATCGCCTCTTTACTTCGCATCCCCCTAGATCAAATAATTCCTGCATTAGATGTGACTTCACGTGCTATGGGGAGTGGATCTACTGCTGCTACAGGGCTTTATTACTTCTTAAATCAAATATCTAATGGTACTCCTAAGTTTAAAGCGGAGATAGAGAAGCTTGGTATATCTTTCTATGATGCTAATGGGAATTTCATAGGGCTTAATCAATCTCTGCAAGTACTCTACACGACCTTAAAGGATAAGTCCCCCAAAGAGGCAGCAGACATAATGGGTCAGCTTTTTGCAGTTCGTAGTGGAGTGAGCATTCAAATACTCCTACAAGATTTAGCAAAGCTGAAAGGCCTTACCAAAGAGCTTGCAGCCTCTCATGATAACTTGAATGCTGCTATGGACAGGGCAAGACAGGCTGAAGATAGTGCTGCGGGTGCCTGGCATGGATTTATGTCTAATGTTCAAGATGCATTGACTCTCATGGGAGGACCATTCCTGGCAGTCATTCAACCTATGATCCTAAACCTAAGAGGTATGGCGGCGAGCATACGAGACTTTGCAGCCGTAAATCCACAGGTCATGGCTACCTTTGCAAGTCTAGCTGCGGCTATATCTCTTGCTGGACTCTTGATCCTGGCAACACTTAGTCCTATCGGTATATTCGTTCTTGTCATGACGGGAGTAATGATTGCCGTTGCAGGAGTCACCGCAGGAATACTCTATCTTAAAACTAACTGGCAATCCATAGTACCTGTGTTGCAACAGGTATGGGGGGTAACCCAGCAAGTACTTGCTGTATTACTCACAGTGGGTGGAGCTATCGTAGGTATAAAGGTTGCCATGCTTACCGCGCAATTCGCTGCCCTTATTCCTGGCATTATCACTGTTATACAGCTACTCTTTAGTATGGCTGGCGCACTTATAGTGAACGCGGCTCAGATGGTTGCTTATGGTATTCGTGTAGCTCTTGTAACTATAGAAATGACCGCAGCAATGTTACCCGCTATACTAGCCACTACAGTAGCCTGGATTGCGAATGCCATTGCGAGCATGATAGCTATGGCCCCCTATATCCTTATCGCTGCTGTTATTGCGGGTATGATTATTGGTCTTGTTTTACTGGTACAGCATCTTGGAGGACTCAACGCAATACTAGCTATAGGGAAAGCTGCTTGGAATGCAATATGGCCATCTATACAGCAAGCAGGAGATCAATAAAGGGAGCGTTCCTTGAGTCTGTAAAGCAGTTGCAGCCCGTGTGGAACCAGCTTGTTGCGGCCTTTAATCAGGCGAAGCCCGCGCTTATGGCTCTTGGGGCGGTGCTAGGGGGTATCCTAGCAGTAGCAATAGGGATTCTTATAGGTCTTATACGTGGTGCGGTTAATGTCATAGCCTCCATCATAGTAACCGTTATGCACGTTGTATCAGGAATTATACAAATATTCGCGGGTCTTATACAATTCTTCTTGGGATTCTTTGCAGCAATACGTGGCCTATTTGTAGGTATAGCGACGGGAAACTGGAAGCAGTTTCAAGATGGAATTCACCAGATGGCTTCCGGGGTTATGAATATCTTCAAAGGCCTGTGGACTGCTGTTTCTTCCATGTTCATCGGCGCGTTCAACTCCATCAAGGGCTTTGTCTCCGGGTTCATTGCAGGCATTATAGGGTTCTTCACTGGCCTGTGGGATAAGCTTACCAGGCATAGTATTATTCCTGACATGCTCGGACAAATGTTGAGTATGTTCCTGGGTATTGGTCCGAAGGTTTGGAATGCTTTTGGGAACATGGTAAGTAATCTCGTGCATAAGGCTGGAGAAATAGGGCCTGCCATTCTTAAAGCGCTCGGTAACCTTGGTGGCTTACTTGTAGATGCCGGTAAAAATATAGTGCAAGGGCTTATCAACGGTCTTATGGGGATGCTTGGTAATCTTAAAAATGCGGCGGGGAATCTTCTTGATGCGATTCGTAACTTCTTCCCCCACTCACCTGTCAAAGAGGGACCTTTAATGGACCTACCACAGTGGATGCCTAATATGGTAAACGTACTTGCGGAGACAGCAGAGAGAAGCGCGCCATCACTTAGAGCAAGCATGAGCAGAGTGGCAGGGCAAGTACAATCCGGCTTCTTTTCTCCTACGGGTGGTAGTGGAGGTGCTGCGGGTGGAGAGGTATACAATCTGAATATAGACGGTAAAACATTCTTATCCTTCTTCCATGATAGAGTATCCGGGGATCTCTCCGCGAATGGGTTGGGGAGGTTACTACGCTAATGGCTTATAGTATAACACTAGAAGGACGAGACATAACCCTTTATGCGGATGAGCTAAGTCTGAGTATGCAAGATGTGCTGGGGCAGTCTTCCGGGGCAGGCTCTTCCGCGTTGCAACAGGGTCGGGCAGGAACAATTCAGTTCAATACATCCCTTGGCCCTCTAGGTAACTCACAAGGTGCAGGTGCGGCGCTCTTACCAACAGTCATTGCTACCGATACGTTTGTAGGTAGGACGGTTGCGTCAGGTTTTGGCACTGCTTCGGATGGCTCCTCTTGGGTAGGTGGTAGTAGTTCTCTGTGCTCTGTGAGTTCTGGGAAAGGGAGAGTGACCGCACCTTCTGGGTTTCCACTATTCCCTGACCAAACAATAGGCACCAATGCACCCGTAGACGTAGAGATACTATTCCGTGTTTCTCTAGGTGGAGCTAACACAGCGTACTGCTTTTTTCGTAGCCCTGATACACAATGGCTAGGCAACGGGTACCGTGTCCTTTTCAATACTACCAATTTCAAGCTCCAATCGGTGGTTGCTTTTACTTCTACAGATATCGTAAATATCTCTATATCTCCTACTGCTGGGCTATCTTATTGGATACGTGCCAGGGCTGTGGGGAATACGCTTTCTGCAAAGTTTTGGTTAGACGGTACAACGGAGCCTACGCCCTGGAATATCACAGGGACAAGCAGTGCGTATTCTGGGGCAGGGCGTGTTGGGTTCCTTTTCCGTATTGATGTGACAAACCCTATCCTGGTGGACACCTTTACTGCTACAAACCTTTCACAGCCTGCACTTGTACGCCAGGGAGAGATTATTGTAAAGGATGCAAGCGGTGAAACAATATGGGGAGGGTTCGCCACAAAATACACGGATACCTCAACGGCCATTCTAGGGCAAACAAGGCAGAACTTTACAACAATAAATGGGGTAGACTACGAGGCACAGCTTTCTCGTATAATGGTAAATGAGTCCTTTGTTGCTCAAACGGACATACAGATCATTAACTTTGTAGTGGCAAAATACGCTCCCTGGATAAATAGGTCTCTCCTACCTCCCCTAGGAGTATACACGTTTCCTGTAAAGAACTTTAGAAATGTATCACTTCTCACGGTTATTCAGACCATTGCAGGTATCACTGGGTACATCGTATGGATAGACTTTTCTAAATTCATTCATTACAACTCCCCAACCACTACGGGAAGCGCACCATTTTCTTTGAGTAGCTCCCCCGACTTTGTATCTAGCTATCCTCATAACGTACAAGAGTATATCATAGACGATAACTCAGCAATTAATAGAGTAGTGTTCTACGGTGGTAAAAAGCCTAGTGGGGACTTCACGCAAGATGTTTCGCCACTTGCCAATTCAAACAATACGGTATTCCCAACTGCGTACTACCCACGTGTGACAAGCGATGGAAAGTATCATGTACTTGTAAATGGAGTAGAAAAAACAGTAGGGTATTCTACTGGATCACAAATACCTTCTAACACCTTCGTGTCTGCGGGTGGACTTGCACAGGTTCTTATCAATCCAGATGCCCATAATATCACCTTTGATGTGGCACCCCTAACAGGTCAGACGGTCCTTATTAAATACCAGTACGAGTTTCCTCTTGTCATTTCTGTGACAGATGAGATTAGCCACTCCTTCTTTGGGGACCCCTATCTTGACGGGTCGATTAGTGACCAAAATGTTTTCGATGTTCCTACTGCAATACAGCGCTGCAAAGTCCTTTTGGCTCAGCAGAGTTTTGGCTTGACCTCTCTAAAAGTCGATCAATGGAGGCCCGGTATCAAGTCGGGGCAGACCATCCAGATTGTAAATAGTTTACGATCGATCAATGGGAGTTACCTTGTACAGGCTGTTGAAACTGCTCCTCTTGGTGCGGGGAATTTCGTCTACCACCTTACGTTAGGGGCGTGGAACTGGAATATTATTGACATCATAGTAAAACTTGCAGGACAAGCAGCGCTAAGTGACCAGACCAGTGCAGAGGACCCCTCACTCTTACTCATTTTACAAGTTCTGAACCATGTAGATGTGCAAACGTCCTGGTTAAAGCTGGAAACTGTAGGTCCATATTATGCAAGGAGCGCGACAGTAGGGGACGGGCATGATGCCTTCCCCGGATTTGCGACGGTATCTACATGATGAAAGTTCACGTAACGGTTGCCTGGGCAATAAAAGAACGCATAGGAAATGAGTGGGTGACAATACTTGAGAAGTTCAACCTGCTTACCACGTATGGTCTCACGGCCTTCGCTGCGGCCCCGTCTGGTGGTTACGTCGCTCCGGTGTATCTCATTATAGAGCAGACCAAAACGACACTTGTTTCTAGTTACATAGCTGGTGTGTCGTCTATACAGACCGTAGCAGACCCAACCATTGGAGGAGATAACCAACTGGTCCTTGGTGTAGGGCAGGTAGGTCAGGAAACGGTAACCTACTCTTCTAAAACAGGGAGCGGCCCGTATACATTTACTTTGACTGCCCCTACTATAAACCCCCATACCTCAGGGGACTTTGTGTGCCGAGCGGTGAGGAGTGCGGATACTCTAGCCAGTGTAGTAAGTGAAGCGCAATATGATCCTACGTATGCTGCGGGTAAAAGAGTAGCACAAACAGCCTTCTATTCTCCGGCTACCGGTCAGAATACCATGCAATTCTTCATTGCGGGAATTCAGGCGACGAGTATATACTTTTCTCATGTGGGCCTGGCAGACTCTCCAACCATTGGTGCGGGCAACTTACATAATTATGCTGCGTTTGGGTATAACCACAACAATACGAATGACGTGGAAATAGACGTGACGTGGGCGTTGACTACGAGTTAGGTAAAGCATGCCATTAACAACAAGGACAAACGGGAGTCTTTCCCCGAATATTATTACCTCTGCTTGGTTCAATGATTTCAAAGATCTATTGACGGGTGTTATGGTAGACCAGGAAGTATCCATAAAAAACAATCTGGCCATGCTCTCGCTCGGCGCACCCCCCTCTGTTGCCCCGGCAGGTTCTTTAGCGGCTAGTACGGTTCTTGGAATAGGGCTATACAAATATGTGTATACCTATGTGAGTGCTGATGGAGAAAGTACACCCTCACCCGTGTTCCAAATCACTACAACCTCTACCAATCAGAAGGTTAATCTCACCGCAGTTGCCGTAGGACCAACAGGTACCACCGCAAGGAAAGTATACCGAACCATTGTCGCCGGTAGTGTACTAAAACTCCTTACAACTATAGGTGATAATACTACCACGACATTCTCTGATGCAATAGCTGACGGGAGCCTTGGGGTTGCTGCCCCTGGATACAACAGCTTTGGGGGGAGTATTATTACAAAGGACTCAGGAGGGGTCATAAGGGGTGGTCTAACAAGTGATGGCACTATGCTTATGTCTATGTCACCTGTGCTACTTACAGGAGGTACGGCTGGTACAGCAGAGATGTACCAGTGGATGCAAGGCACGATAAAGACTACTTGGATTGTACTCAACGGCTTTCGTACAGCAGGAGCAGACCAGTTCTTTACTCTCCCGTCTCCTTACACAAAGGCTGTTCGTATATGGTCTCAGGGGACACTCACATGGGCGGCAATGGCAGGGGGAGCAGCGCAAACCGTAACTATATACGTAACTGGTGCTGGGGCTGGGGGTGCTACGACAGCCGCAAGTACGAACATCTTTGCAGATAACCAGGGCTTTGTAGCGCAGCCAATAGATCAGGTAAGACTCAACTCCGGTTGGGCTTCTAATAAAGACGGCGTAATTATACTAGAAGGAAAATAACATGGCAGCAGTTTCAGGAGTACACCGAACCATCGCAATCCCTTATAGTGGTGAAGGACAAGATGGTAGTTTTGATGAATTGGCACTAGTCGCCCTTATCCCTGCCCTGGTAGTAACCCCGGCGAACACGTTGACCCCTGCTTTCTCTTTAGACTTTGAGGAGTTCTGGCAGTACTCAGGGGGGTCCTTCCATTTCGCTCGTATTGTCAGGGTTGAATTTCTTCTCACTGTAGCAGGTGACGCAGTAGTGGCAGGTAATCTTTCAGCTTTTCAGACCTCTCTTGGTAAGACTATTGCCACGTGGTCTGAAACAATTAGTTACGGTTGGTAAATAGGCTAACATTGTATGACAGATCAATCGAATAACAGTGGAGACCAGGCAGCGCTTCTAGTCCAGCAATTGACTAAGGCGCTGCAAGATACTCGATCGGACGCAAACAAACAGCTTATTGAGCTAGATCAGAAGCTAGAAAGACTCACCCCTAAGATAGAGCAGGTACAACGTGATCTTCTTCTACTACAAGCAGACATGCGTACTCAGTTTGTACCCCGCACAGAGTATGAACCAAGACACAAGGTTATTGAGGAGAAGATAGCCTACTACGATCGTATTATACTGGATTCTCGACCACAGCAAGAGCGGTTCATTCGCATGGAGTCTTCTCTCAACGTACACGACAAGATCTTTAACGATCACGCAAAGTTAATTGAAGAACTTGATGCAAGACAAAGGGGGGCTGGGGCGAGGATTATACCTATCATAGCTGCCATTGTCTCCGGTCTTGCACTCGCACTTAACTTCCTTTCTCACGTGAATTTCAAGTAGGGGGTTAAGATGGAAATCGTAATACCAGACAGCACGCGAGCGGCCTATGTAGCTATCGTTCTTACTATTAACATGCTCACGAATCTTTATATTGTGTTTAGACTACTCTACTTAGATTACAGAGACAGGAAGCAAAGAAAGAAAGCACTCCACTCTATAGTGCCTAAGGAAAATGGAACTAGTTGATCTCATAATTATCCTGGTCATACTTGCAGTAGATGTTTGTATGCTGGTCATAATGATTAAGGACTACGACCTAAGGTATAAGGCCAGGTATGGAGACAACCCCAGTAAAAGGAGGAAAAAGTGACACAGGCTCTATATGTGGATATAAGTGAGCATCAGCCGGAACATATTGACTGGAAAGCATATGTAGCGTGGTCAAGACAAGGGGATGGTATTGCCAGGGTTGCTCTACGATCTAGCTATGGTACTGGATTTGTAGACGCAAAGTATCGAGCGTACTTGGAAGGAGCAAGGGCGGCAGGAGTAGACATGGTTTTCCACTACCACTATGCCTATCCACAATATAATCCAAGACCCGAAGACGAGGCAGACTGGCAGTTTTCCATTGTGGGAGATCTCAGTGCTTATCCCAACGACGTATACATGCTTGACATGGAAGAGAACGTGGTAGATGGTCAGAGCACAGACAGCGCTTGGGCTTTGGCATGGCTACAGAGGCAAGAGAAAAATACCCGACGCATCCCTGTTATCTACGCCTCCGCAAGCATGGTAGCCAACCGCCTGCAAAATGGAAACCTTACGCGCTACCCACTAATACTTGCAACCTGGAACTACGACCCCTCCTCTCCACCTCCTTCTCCGGGTCCTTGGGCAACGTATAGAGCATGGCAATATAGTGATAAGCTTTCCGGGGTTCCTGGTTTTGGATCGGCGGTTGTTGATAGTAATGTTTTCTTAGGGGGGCAGCAAATGACTTTTACAAATAATGGTATGGTTATGGATCTCCGCAAGAGCTACCAGTTGACAGACGGAGAATCTCAGGACAGGTGCGGTCCCTGGTCTGTAGCAGAACTACGCTACGCAGGGCCACCAACAAAGGGTCCTACTGGTAGTTCAGAAGATATACACCGTTGGGCGCATATAGAGTACGAGAAGTACATTGGCCCCGATATCACAAGCGATCAAAATGGCAGTAGTGTAGAAAATATGCACCAGTTCATGGCAGATACAAAGCTCCACTATTGGGATATAGATGCTATTACTCCTGCAAGTAGCCGCGCTAATGATATTGCCAGGATCAAGAGAGCACTAGATTCGGGCTACCCTGTACTCGTAACCGTGAATGAGTTATCTGTCATTCGTAAAGATGGCTCTAATCCATATCCCTGGCAACCGGGGCTGGGTCCAGTCAATCACGTATTCACGATTGTAGGGCATACCAGTGATGGCTTTTTCCTGGTAGCCGATGAGCTTAACCAGAGCGATGCGTGGCCTGATAAGTATAAGCAGTCTGCTCTAGAAATACATTGGGCGAGCGTGGTTCAGGTAATTGGACCGGATGCTGCGAACCCCTGGTTAAAGACTATTCCCAAGGGTGATCCATTACAATACCCGGCAGGATTTAGCGCACAAACAGATACAATGTTAGGAGAAATTATGGGCGCACCAAAAGGATGGAAGCTCTCAGCAGACGGGAAGAAGCTCACTGCTCCGAATGGGGTGGATGTTGTACTAGGCTTCAAAGATAAGGTTCTTAATTCTACTTGGGATGCGGGGAATGTACCACTGTTTCCACAAAAAGGTGTGCCAAGTGTGCAGTTCCATGCAAGCTTTGGACCCGGAGACGTGCAGTTCTTTAGGGATGGTATGTTGTGGTATACCAAGGCTAAAGGGGTTATCTGGGAGAGCCAGTTAGGTGCCGAGATCTACGCACGTACGCAGGCTATGGACCAACTAGCCACGCAGAGGGATCAGCTACTAGAGCAGGTAGCGACACTCAACCAGACTATTGTAGCGCTCACTGCTCAAGTGGGAAGTGTGGGGGGAATTACCCCTGAATTACAAGCTGTTATTAATAGTGGTATGGCGACCCTTCAAACTATCGAAGCGACGATTGACGGAATTGAAGCCCTACTACAGCCATACGTCAAGGAGTAATTATATGTCTTTTTCTAATGATGTGGCACCAGTGCTATTATCACTCGCCCCTCTCTATGTCCCCGTCCTCTTAGCCTTCCTCACAGTCTTTGTCACGAATGTCTTTGCGCGGATGCCTGCCAGTGCCAGGTCCGTGGTTGCAACTATTGTACAGACCGCAGTGAACGCTGTTGAGCAGACCGCAGCCGGTAAAGGACTCACACCAGAGGAGAAGAAGGCCCTAGCCCTGCAATTCATACACGACCAGCTAGCGCACTTCAAATTGAACGTTCCTGACTCTGTGGTAATCCCATTGCTTGAAGAGGCGGTACTCATTCTTGATCTTGCTAAGGGGGATGCCCCAGTACAGGTTCCTGTTTCTGCCCAGCGCTCAGGAGGTTCCGCACTGAAGGCCGGTGTTGTTTACCCTCTAGAAACCAGCAAGTAACAAAAGACCCGGAAGCAAGC
>Ga0170475_107307917_pt1 | contig 20262 bp, 19 predicted proteins | sample Soicark_Litter_5_FD_111474 | JGI IMG/M metagenome (GOLD analysis project Ga0170475, IMG submission 111474) | Avena fatua rhizosphere microbial communities from Hopland, California, USA. Combined Assembly of 48 SPs
CCTCAGCCGAGTGGTGGAGGCCGACTCAGCCGAGGACAGCAGCGCCGCGCAGGTCATACGCCTTCCGATCAAGCCGTAGCCGGCCTTCGCCTCGCCGGCAAGACGGCGCGCCAAGACGCTTACAGCGTATGCGTCCGGCCAAGTCATATTGAACCCTGAAGCGGAAGCGGCAAGGATGGTGTCCATCTAACTAGACCGTCGAAACCTTGAAGGACGCGATTCACGAATACATCCACTACTACAACTCGGATCGGATTAAGCTGGGGCTAGGAGGACTGAGCTCCGTCGAGTACAGAATTGAAAGGCGCCACGGCGCTGGCATGACGTAAACAGTGTCCAAGGTTTTGGGGTCGGTTCAGAAGTTAAGCGGACACGAGACTCCTACGGACGAGGCTCGGAATCAACATGACTTGGCCGGCTGCTCACCCTGAAGGAATGCCAGCGCAAGCCGTTCGAGGGCGCCGGAAAGCCTGAACCGCTCAAACACCAACTGTCGGGGTTCTGGTCCAGGCGCATCGATGACACGCACCGCCTGGTCTACGCTGTCGAGGGCGATACGCTCCTCGTGGCGCAATGCAAACACCACTACTGAAGGCGCCCGAACGGCTGCCGGGCATCGCCCGGGACACGGGCGTCAGCGATGACGGCGGAACACCATCCATCGCGGCGTCCTGAACCGCACGATGCGCGCATAGAGCCACACGTAGGCGATCACGAATGCGAGCAGAAACCACGACAGCACGGCGGTGCTGTCCCACCACAGCACGCTCGGAACCACCGACGTCAGGCACAGCAGCCAAAGGTACGGCGAAGTCATAGAGTTGCGCCGTGTGAGCCTCCGGCGTTCCAGATTGCTCTGCAGCGTCCACCGGATCAGGCGTCGGTGGATCAGCGTGTGCAAGTGGATGCCGTCGGGTGCCGCGGTGGCCACCCCGCGGACGACTTTGCGGCGGTACATCGTGAAGATGGTTTCGAAGATGGGGTAGGCAGACAGCAGCAGCGGAAAGATCGGTGACACGTTCGCGTTGCGGTGCACCAGCAGGATACCCAGTTCGGCCAACAGGAAACCGAGCAAATAGGCGCCGCCGTCGCCGAGGAAGATCAAGCCGGCAGGGAAGTTCCAGACGAAGAACCCGAGGATCGCCCCCGCCGTGATCAGCGACGCGGTGAACACGAAAGTGTCGCCCACCTGGAAGGCCACGTAGGCCATCGCCAAAATCATCATGAACACGCACATCGATGCAAGGCCATTGAAGCCGTCGATGATGTTGATGGCGTTGGCGACGCCTGCGACGGTGAACATCGTCAGCGCCACCGCGAACGGGTACCAGGGAATGAGCAGGTCGAGGCCGGGGATGTGGGTGCGGTCGATCACGGCGCCCACAAGTCCGGCGGCCAGCGCGGCCGATACTGCCGTGGCAAGCAAGCGCTGTCGCGGAGAAACCTTTTTCGTGAGGTCTTCGATGATGCCGGCGAGAAAGGCCGGGAAGGCACAGGCCAGCAGCAGCCATGTCTGCGATGCAGCAGGAGACTGGTCTTTCGAGGCCATCACCGCGCCCACCACGATCGCCGCCATGACGCCCATGCCGCCCACCCGCGGCACTGGCCGAGCGTGGAATTTCTGCGGGCCGCTCAAGTCGTGGTCGGCCGACAGGCGGCTGTGCCGCAGCGACGACCGCATGATGAACAGGGTGGCCAAAAGCCCGGCGAGAAAGCAACTGGCAAAGTAGGTCATCGGTCGATCAAGGCAGGGGCGGGTTGAGGACGCTTGAATGCGCAAGTGAGCGATGGTGCGTCGGAACGGAAGCTGAGAACCAACAGCCCTCAGGCCTTTTTCCAGACCCGCCGATTCACGAAGTCCGTGTAGCTCAGGATGATGCGGAGCACCTTGTCCGAGACATTCGTGGGCGTGTAGTCGTTGACCATGCGCAGCAGGCGTTCGTCATGCCGAGGCTGCTCGTCGATGACCCGAAGCCCCTGCATGACCCGATCGAGGTCCAACCCGACGAACATCACCGCCGCTTCCTCGAACCCTTCGGGCCGTTCGTGCACTTCACGGAGGTTCAGCGCCGGAAAGTTGAGGATGGACGATTCCTCGGTGATCGTTCCGCTGTCGGAGAGCACGGCGCGCGCGCACGTCTGCAGCTTGATGTAGTCCAGGAAACCGAATGGCTTGTGGAAGACGACCTTGGAATGGGCTTGGAGCCTCAACGCCTCCATGCGCTTGCGGGTGCGCGGATGCGTAGAGACGATGACCGGCTCGTCGTACCGTTCGGCGAGCGCGTTCAGCACACCGAACAAGCGAGCGAGATTCTCCGGGAAGTCCACGTTTTCCTCGCGGTGCGCACTTACCAGAAAATACTTGCGTTCACGGAGGCCGAGCCGTGTCAGCACATCGGACGCCTCGATGCCGTCGTGGTAATGCTCGATGACCTCGCGCATCGGGCTGCCGGTCTTGATGACTTGGTCCGGAGGCAGGCCCTCCCTGAGCAGATACTCGCGCGCGATTTCGCTGTACGTGAGGTTGATGTCGGAAATGTGGTCGACGATGCGCCGATTGATCTCCTCCGGTACGCGAAAGTCGAAACACCGGTTGCCTGCTTCCATGTGGAAGATCGGCACCTTGCGCCGCTTGGCGGCGATCGCGGCCAAGCTGCTGTTGGTGTCGCCAAGCAAGAGCAGCGCGTCGGGCCGGTGCGTCTCGATGACCTGGTCGGTGGCCAATATGATCTGGGCGATCGTTTCGGATGGCGTGGCGCCCGCCGCTTCCATGAAATGGTCCGGCTTGCGGATGCCCAGGTCGCTGAAGAAGACGCCGTTGAGCTCGTAATCGTAATTCTGGCCGGTGTGCACCAGCACGTGTTCGCAGTGCCGGTCGAGCCGGTCGATCACTCGTGACAGGCGGATGATCTCCGGCCGCGTGCCCACGATCGTCATGACCTTAAGCACAGATCGCCTCCCGCACCATGTCGAGCTGCATCAGCACTTGCTTGACCTGCTCGATGTCGAGGCGGCGCGTGTTGTGCGACGTGTAATCCTCGATCTTGGAAATCTCGGTCTCGCCCTCGACGAAATACTTGTCGTAGTTCAGGTCGCGCGAGTCGGCCGGGATGCGGTAGTAGCCGCCCAGGTCTTCAGAGCGTGCCATCTCCTCGCGTGAAACCAGCGATTCGTACAGCTTCTCGCCGTGGCGCGTGCCGATGATCTTCACCGCGTTGTCCACGTTCAGCAGTTCACGCAATGCCTGCGCAAGGTCGCCAACCGTGGAGGCAGGGGCCTTCTGGACGAAGATGTCCCCTGGCCGCGCATGCTCGAACGCGTAGAGCACCAGGTCGACGGACTCTTCCAGCGACATCAGGAAGCGCGTCATGCCCGGGTCCGTCACCGTGAGCGGCTTGCCGCTGCGCAACTGCTCGAGGAACAGCGGAATGACGGAACCGCGGGAGGCCATCACGTTGCCGTAGCGGGTGGCCGACAGCACGGTCTTGCCGGGGTCGCACATGCGTGACTTGGCAACCATCACCTTTTCCATCATTGCCTTGGACATGCCCATCGCGTTGATGGGGTACACGGCCTTGTCGGTGCTGAGCACCACGCACCGGCTCACCTCGTTGGCGATGGCGGCGCGAATGACGTTCTCGGCACCGACGATGTTGGTGCGCACCGCCTCCATCGGGTAGAACTCGCAAGACGGCACCTGCTTGAGTGCCGCCGCATGGAACACGTAGTCCACGCCGCACAGCGCGTCGTGCACGGCGTCGTAGTCGCGCACGTCGCCGATGTGGAACTTCACCTTGTTGTTCTTGATGGCGAGGCGCATGTCCTCCTGCTTTTTCTCGTCCCGGCTGAAGATGCGGATTTCAGCCAGATCGGAATGAAGGAAACGGCCGAGCACGGCATTGCCGAACGAACCCGTGCCTCCGGTGATCAGCAGCGTTTTGTCTTTGAACATGGTCTTGGCAAAGTAGAAGAGGGCATCAACCGAACGCGCGCATGCGCCGCACGAGTTCAGGCCATTCCGGGGGGGCGTAGCCGGTGGCGCTGCGAAAGCGGGTGGAGTTCAGCGAACGATCGATGACGAGTTTGTCGTCGGGGGAAATTTGTACGGCCCTGTCGTATACGTGAGCAACCAGCTTCAACAGGTCGAACTTGGCAATGGACGCGGCGGACACATGGTACAGACCGCGCAGTTCCGGGTGCGGGAGCACGTGATCCCGGATGACTAGGGCGAGTTCGACCGTCGGCAATCCGGAGAAAACGGCGCGCGTGAAACCGCGAACAGTACCCTCCTGCGCAAGAAACCATCCCACCAGGCCGTGGGCGCTGTCGAGCTCGTGCCCGATGATGGATGTGCGCAGCGTCACGGCGTGTGGATAGTCCACCTCGCCCATGAGTTTGCTGCGGCCGTAGAGGTCGGTTGCATCGGGCACGTCGCTCTCGACGTATTGCCCGGTCGAGCCGGAGAACACGCAGTCGGTGCTGATGTGCACCAGACGGGCGCCTGCGATTTCACACAACCGGGCCAGCCGGTGCGGCAGCAGCGCGTTGATTGGAATGGCAGCGAGCGGATCGTCGGCCTCGGCCAGTTGCTTGACGAGGCCGACGCAGTTGATGACGACGTCGGGTCGGGTCGATGCAAACAGGCGCGCCAGGCTGTCGGCGTTGTCCACGTCCACGCCGCACACGATGTGCGGGCGCAGCTCGGCCGGCAAGCGCGCCAGGAATCCGGCCGAGCGCGCGGAACCCACGGTTTCGAACGCTTCGCTTTGCGCGAACAGCCGAAGCACGGCGTTGCCGAGCATGCCGGAGGCGCCGATGACGAGCACGGTCGTCTTTTTGTTCATCGTCTCAAAATCCTGTCTGAAACCTCAATCGGTCTGCGCGGCACCACCGGGCGCCACCAGGTCCTGGAAACTTCGCGTGAGCCGCCGGGCCAGGAGTTCCGGATCGAAATGCTGCTCGTAGTAGCGGCGCCCGGCCTGGCCCATGCGCAGGCGTTCGTCGGCGGAAGCATCGCGGAGCCGCAGGATGCCATGGGCCAGAGCCTGCGCATCCTCGGCCGGGCAAGTGACCCCCGCGCCCGCTTCCCGCACCACACGGGCACCTTCGCCGTCTAGCGAAGCCACCACGGGGCGCCCGGCGGCCAGGTAAGCCTGCACCTTGCTCGGTACGGTCTGGCTCATGATTTCGCCGCGGGTGAGGCTCACCAGCAGCGCCGACGCTTGGGCAAGAATGCCCGGCATGGCATCGGGCGGGAACCTGCCCGGCAAGACGACGTTGTCGAGGCCCAGGCGGGCAAGCTCCGAACGCAACCAGTCGCCGCGGCTGCCGCTGCCGATCAGCACCATGCGGATGTCAGTATGGTCTTTCAACTGTTCGGCGGCCTGGACCACCGTGTCCAGGGCCTGAACGGTGCCGAAATTGCCAGCGAACACGACGTTGAACCCTGGGGGCAGCGTCAATGCGGCAGGGCCCGGGGAGGCGCGATGGCCGAACGCGAGTTCGCCGGGATTCGGGTGGTACGCGACCGGCGTGCGGCCAGCCATCGCCTCGACAGGCGGGATGAAGGCCTGAGACTGCACCAGGAGCAGGTCGCTGCGCCGGTAGATCCATCGCACCACGGTGGCGACCGCCCCGAGAATCCGCGGGTTGCGTACGAATCCGGTGACTTCGAGGCTTTGGGGCCAGAGGTCTTGCACCCACGTGACCAGGCGTGCCCGTTTGACGACCTTCAGCACCACGCCGGCAATGGCCTGCAGGATCGGCGAGGTGCCATACACGAAGATCACGTCGACGTCGCGCCCGCGCAGCGACCACGGGCCGAGCACGCACGCCGAGGCGAGGAACGACAGGTAGTTGGCCACCAGGCGCAGCGCGCTGCCGCGCCCCCGCGGCACGAGCGGGACGCGGTGGATGGTGTAGCCGCCATGCTCCTCCGTGCCCACGCCCCAGGGGCGATAGCCCGGGAATGCGACGCCATCGGGGTAGTTCGGCTGACCGGTCAACACCCGCACGCGGCAACCGGCGCGCTGCAATGACTCCGCGACCTCGTTGATGCGGAAGGTCTCGGGCCAATAATGCTGGCTGATGATCAGGACGTTCATCGGGACGGTCAAGCCGTGCCGGCTCCGACGCGCTGGTGCAGCGACGTGCGAATCAACTCATCCTTCTGGGCTTGCGTCGGGTAACTGATCAGCACCGCGCGATAAGCGCCCTTGAACACAAAGAAACTGCCAGCCGATGCGCCGACGACGCCGCAAGCCGCAATCAGCTCGCCGATGTCCTGCAGCGACCCGGCCCCACCAAGCACCGACATCGGCAAACGGGTGGCCGCACGCAGCCTCGTCGCAAGCGCCACGTCGTAGCCCTTCATCTGGCCGTCCCGGTCGATCGAGTTGATCACGATTTCGCCCGCGCCCAGCACCTCAGCTTCCTGGGCGGCCTCGACAGGTGATTTGCCGCTGTTCTTGCGGCCGTTGTGGGTCCAGACTTCCTGCTTGCCAAAAAGGCTGCTCTTGACGTCCAGCACCACCACCACGCTTTGGCTGCCCACTTCCTCGGCAATGCGCGAAATCAGCTTCGGGTCGGCTACCGCTGCTGCACTGATGGCCACCTTTTCGACGCCCAGGCCGATGATGCGCTTGGCCTGTTCCGCGGTGCGGATGCCGCCGCCATAGCAAAGCGGCATGCGGCATTCGGCCGCAAATTGCGAGATCAGGCGAAAGTTAGGCTCGCGCTGCTGCGCGGTGGCATCGATGTCGAGGACGATCAGTTCGTCCGCTTCCTTTTCGTTGAAGATCTTGACGGCGTTGTTCGGGTCGCCGACATACTTCGGCTCCTTGAACTTGACGGTCTTGACGAGGCCGCCGTCCTGGACGAGCAGGCAGGGAATGATGCGAGGGCGCAGCATGTCAGAGCTCCGAGAAGTTCTTGAGAAGCTGGGCACCGTAGTGGTGACTCTTCTCCGGGTGGAACTGCACGCCGTGGATGTTGCCGGCCTCCACCGCACAGCAGAACTCCTTGCCGTACGTCGATGTGGCGGCCACATCCTCCGGCCGTGCGCATTCGAAGTAAAACGAGTGCAGAAAATAGAACCGTGAATCGGTATGCAATTGATCGAACAGTCGGGTGCGACCGGTCGGTTGAACGTCGTTCCATCCCATGTGGGGCAGCAAGAGGTCCCGCTTTTGCAGGGACTTGAAACCCTTGACCTCGCCCCGGATCCAGCCGAGACCCGGCAAGCGGCCTTCGTCGCTCTGCTCGGCGAGCATCTGCATCCCCACGCAGATGCCGATGACCGGGAGCCTCTCGTTCAGCACGAGATCGTCCAACCGTTGCCGCATGCCCGAACCGTCCAGCAGTTCCATCGCATGATCGAACGCACCGACGCCCGGCAGGACCAGCTTGGTGGCCCCAGACAAGTCATCGGCCGTCCGGGCGATGCCCACCTGGACGTTGAGCCGCTTGTACATGTTCTGGAAGGCCAGGATGTTGCCGAGCCCATAGTCGATGATCTTGATCATCGAATGATGGCCCGCTGCACGCCGACGGCGCGCATGACGCGCGTGCCCAACTCGATCAGCGGCTGCGCCGACTTGTAGTCCCGGTAGCTTTTGTTGGGTCCGTCATGCAGCGCACGAAGCTCGTCGACCGAGATGTCGAGCTTGGTGGCGATGTACTCGAAGTCCTCGGCGATCGTGGCTTCGTCGTACGCGGGCTTGGCGATCCGCTCCAGCGCTTCATCGCGGGTCATCTGTTTCGTGAGGACAAGGCTCGAGAAATGTGCGCGCCGCTTGTCGTACCCGAACTTCGTGGGCTGCCAGTACCCTTCATAGAAACGCGTGAAGCGCGACTCGTAGTGCTTGTGCGCGTACTTCTGCCAGCCGAATTTGTCGATCAGCAGTTTCATCGCGTCGTCCTTGATGTACGGCACGCAGTTGAGCGGGCGCAGCACCTGCACCCCCTTTACGTAACGGTAGTAGATCTTGTACGTGAAGATGTCCGACAGCGGAAAGGTCTTGAGCGGGCGTGTGCCGAACTTCCCGTGGATGTCCTTCAGTTGCCGCAGGTCCGAGGCGTGGTAGGCCCACTCGAGCGGTTCACGCACGCATTCGGTCGAGTAGTTCCCGCCATTCAGGATGTACTTGATGCCGTGTTTCGCGGCGAAGTTGTAGAGCGATGCGAAGAACGCGTGGTCCTGCGGCGTGTCCAGGTGTGGAACCTGTGCCTTGAAGTAGGCGAGTTGCAGGTCCTTCATCTCCTGCCAATTGATCACCTCGGTGTGCAGGTGCAGACCCAGCCCGTCGACGATGCGTTCGATGTTGTGCACCGCCTGCTGGGAGTTCCAACCCGCATCGACGTGAAAAATCAGCGGCCGAAGCCCGAACTTCTCCTTGGCGAGGTAGGCGAGATAGGAGCTGTCGACCCCGCCGCTGATGCCGAGCAAGCTGTCGTATTCGCGGCCCTCACCGTCTTTCCGGACTTTGGCCACCATGCGGTCGATCTCAACCTGGCCACGTTCGTCGGTGTGCCAGTTGGGCAGGATGTTCGTGTGGTAGTTGTTGCAGTAGTCGCACCAGCCCCTGGCGTCGAACGTGATGCCTGCATCGCTGGTGTCCATGATGCAGTTGGTGCAAATGCGGTAGTTTTGATGCGCCACGGTGATGAAGGGGATCAGAGTTGCGAATAGAGAAGGCGATTGTCTTGCAGAGTGACCGGATCGAAGAGCCGGGCGGCTGCCGCCTTGCGCACACCCGCGCGGACCGCAGCCCGCTCAGCAGGCGACTGGGCCGCTAGCGATTCAATGACGGCAACAAATCGTTCGGGATACTTCAGATCGATGTCCCAACCGACCCCGTCGTCTTCTAAGCGCCGCCAGGGAGTGGCTTGGCTGACCAGCACGCGCATGCCGACCGAGATTGACTCGGCGATGACATGGCCGTAATTTTCGCCATGAGACGGGAACAGGAATGTATCGTACTGGCACAGCGTCTCGAAGACCTGCTCTGGAGCGATCGGCCCAAGGTACTTGACTTCCACGTTGCTTGGTAGTTCAGACAGGAGCGCAAGGCACTCTTCCCAATACTTTGTATCCTCTTGTGGGCCGATGATGTCAAACGAAATCCGGCTCTTGACGTCCCGCAGGATCCTCAAGGCTCCGTCGAGATTTTTCTCACGCGTCATCCGAGACAGAAAAACCACCTTCAGCCGATCGCCTTGCGGGCGGGCGGGTGGTGCAAAGCCGGAATCCTTGATGGGAAGATCAATCGCCGAACGTATTTCGGCTTGTTGCATGCGCAGGGCACCGGCGATGCCCGCCGCTTCATGCGCACTCGACGCGTGCCAATGCACGCCATTGTAAAAGCCGGCGAGCTTGGATAGTTCGATGTACGACTTTTTCTTCGCGTACTTGATCCGCAGCGGGCCTTCCACGAATTCGCCTCGAGGCGACATCACGACGCGCTGTGGCTTGATGCGTTTCATGCGGCGCAGCAACAAAAGCTTGATTGTGAAGATCGAGTCGAAGAAGCTGTTGAGATGCAAGATGTCATGCGGAACCGAGTTGACCAGTTCGACAAGTCGGGTAAGCGATAGTTCGTCGGGCGCCAGATAGCGCACTCGGGACTTTGCAAGGGGCACCCATTCCCCACGTTTGGCTTCAGCATAGGGGACGTCGGATCCAAGGTCCCGATCGCGAGTCACGACCAGGAACTCGAACTCGGATCCGAGCCACTCGGTGGTATTCAGGATCGTCCGCGCGATGCCGCCGGACATGTAGCCCGGAAAATAGTTAGGCACGAAGATGAGGACGGTTTTCATTCGAAAGTTCGGCGGGAGGGCCGTACTGTTGCGGTGCCTTGCGCAGACGATTTCGCCGAGAAAGCGATCATCAGGAACATGAGGATATGAAATACGGCGCTGTCCGTCGACATGGCTTGATTTCCGTTGCTGCCCATGTAGAAGAAAAACCCGACCCCTGCGGCAAACAGGAAACGGCCCAGGCGACCACCGTGTCTCCGCGCATGGGCCAAAGCATAAAAATAGGTCCCAAAATAGATGAGCGTCCCCACAATCCCTAATTTCATCGCGGTCGCCAGAAAATCAACCTCATAGCTGAATGGTCGTTCTGCGCTGCGGATATATGAGGCCACTGTGCCAAAACCACCGCCTAGAATTGGATTCTCCTCAATCTTTTCCAAGAGGGCGGGCGTCTGGGCGTGACGTTCCGAGGTCGAGACGTCCTCCTCGGAAAAATCGAATCGTTTTGCCATCCAATCCGCCCCGACGGCGGTCACGGTGAGGATGCTCACAAGGGCTCCCGCAACGATGGCGATCCTCTGTGCAGACCGCAGACGTGACATGAGGGTGGGTGTCATCAACAGCAACTGCAGGACTGCAGCCACGACGAGTGCACGGTGCCCGTCGAGCACGATCGCAACGAGGTACAGGCCTGCAAGGACAAGATCCCTTGGCCGATGCGAATGCACATGACGATTCAACACTAGCGCGAGTCCTATCAGGAGCAAATGCCCCGTATAGGTGTAGAGGCCGAGAATACCGTTATTGTGGTCGATTTGCCAAGTCAATCCGAAATTTCGTATACCAAGGTTCACCATGGCTAGTGAATCGAAGTCGAATTCGCCGAAGACGGTGTAATAGATGCCGACAAGGCCAACGCTCACAATCGCAATGAGCGTGCAGCAACCCTCAGCAAACTGGAATAAATCATCCCGGAGTCCAAAATTCGCAATATAAAGATAGAGAGTCGGCAGGGCTGCAAAATATAGAAGAAATCCAAAAGAGTCTTGGCTGATATACCGGCTGTCGTTGCCGTGCAGCACTGCCACGTACACCCAGGTGAAGTAGACCACTGTAAATGATGCCCAGATGTGCCAGACGAAGCTCTTCGGAACCTTGAATCCGTTGCCGATGAGCCGCAGCACGACGCCTGCCAGCGCCATCGCGAAAGCGACCGCCAGGACCGGTTTCACGAATTGTTCGAGCAACGGATAAAGGGCCAGGGAACCGGCCAGGGTGTGAAACACCAGTCGGTTGAACTGGGACGCCTTGCGGGGCCGCTGTGCGGCTGGCGACGCCTCAGGATGCACGAATGTAGACACGAACAAGCTTCCCCAGACTCAGCTTTTCCTTAAGCACCGTGAGCGATGTCTCCATGGTTCGGTTGCGGAAGTTGCACTCCTTGCTGGTGCTTTTCGCGTCCCCGTGGAACACTCTCACGCCCGGGTCATAGACCATCCGCAGGTTACGGCTGACGCAGTTATAGGCGATCAAGTCTTCCTCACCGTACATGAACAAATCTTCGTCGAGCTGGGGAAACTGGCGGAGATACACCGCCGACAGGTACAGAAAACAGCCGTGAACCATGTAGACGTCGACCAGCGTAGGTTCGGTTGGCGGCGCCACAGGGATGCAGTTGGCCCCGCCGGTACGCGAGCGTCTGAGTCCGAGGCTAGAGGCCGTCTTTTTGAGCGCCTCCCACGCTCGGCCGAGGTGGAGTGCAGCGATGTACCTGAGCGACAGGTGCTGGAGCAATGGGTTTTGGCTCTGACTGTCGGGCCCGGTGATAGCGGGTCCGAGCACGGCGACTCCTTCCCGCTTTGCGGCCGCCAGCCGTTTGAGGATGTCTCGGCTCCCGACCCGCGTGTCGCTGGTGGCAATGACCACGTCATGAATGCCGAGTTCGGCCAGTTCCGTGATGCCGACGTTGTTGCCGAAGGAGTAGCCGCCGTTGCGCGCTGACTGCAGCACCGTCACCCGTGGATCGTCCTTGAACGCGTTCGAGAGCACATCGAAGGCGTTGTTTGGCGAGTGGTTGTCGACGACGACCACGTGATAGTTGCTGCCTGGCAATGCGCAGATGCTGGCAACGCAGGCTTGCGTCTCCTCGTGGTTGAGGTAGTTCAACACAACGAATCCGAATGTCTCGGTCATCTCAAGGTCCTTCAATTCGAAGGCGCGCGAACTGTCGAACACGCGACGGCGCGCGCGATGTCGAGGTATCGCCTGCCAAATTCACTTGTACGGCGGTGCAGCGCGTCCTGCGCCTGTGCTTCGTTCACCATCGAAACGCCGTGCGGCAGCGATTGCCAGGCGTTTCCGAGTGCCTTGGCGATTTCGGGAACGCTGTGCGGATCGAAGTAATCGGCAGCCGGATGAGCCTGCTCCCGATGCACCGGGATGTCCGACAGAATCGCTGGTTTGCCGATGGAACGCGATTCTTCAACGCTGCTGCTCCAACCTTCGAACAGCGAGGGATTGACCACGGCCACGCATCCACGCATGAGACCTATCACGTCCGCGTAGTCGATGCTGCCAAGCAAGCGGACTTGCTGCTGAAGCCCCTCCCGCTCGATCACGCCCAGCGCGCCGTCTGAACTCGTCGAGGCGTGGTTTGGATCTCGCATCCATCCCGTGCACACCAGCGTCACGTAGATGCCCTCCTGTTTCAGAAGGGCTACCGCTTCGAATGTTCGCCGATGATTCTTGTGTACCCAGAACTGGTTGGGAAGAAATAGGTAGCGGTCGGGCAGGGCGTACTTGTCCAGAAGCGCCTTCGTGATGTCGACGTCGACGTCGCCCAAGTGAAGCTGCGATACGAACGGCAAGACGTGCGTTCGCCCGGGTTTCTGTTGGCCCATGACAGCCTCAAAGTCCCGAAACGCATGCTGGCTGCTGACAACAAGCGCGCCGCTATGGCGATGGATGTGGGCAATGGCGCGGTTTCGTTTTGCAGGATCGACCTGGGGAAAGAGTTCGGGCAGGTGCACGTACTGAAAGTCCGGGATCCACGAAATCAGCTTGAACTGCCGGCTGAGCCTCTCCACCATCGAAGGGTGAGACAGGATGTCGACGTCGTGCTTTCGAAGTTCGCGTTCAACGAAGATTTGCGACCGGACCGAGCGGTACAGCAGGCGATGGGCGAACCACTGCCGCGTGCCACGTGTGAGCAGGTCCAGCTTGACGACGCGCGTGAGGCGGGCGAACTCGTGTTCCAGCTGATCTGGAAGATCCTTGCCGATGAAAAGCGACGTCCGGACGTCTGTCGGGCGGGCCGCATGGATCGCGTACAGCAGATTGCGGAAGTAGTTCAGACCGCCGGCGTACTTCAGACCGTAGTCAAACCAGAAACCAATGTGAATCATTGCAGGGGGTGTACCGGTTCAGGGCGCCGGATAGGATCCGGTGCGGACTTGGTGAACCCAGCGTGCATGGTCGGCGAGTCCGTCTGCCAGGGAGACTGATGGCTGCCAGCCGATTTGTTGCAACCGGGAAACGTCGGCATGATAGAAGCGTGGGTCACCCGGCTTGATCTTTCCGTTGAATTCGATTTCCACCCGGGAGCCCAATGCATCTCGCATCTGGTGCAGTACGTCTGACACGGTGACGCGTTTGCCGCTGGCGCCATTGACGACCAAATAGGGCCCTTTGCTTGAATCCGCCAAGTGGTTGATCAGCGACGCGGCGTCGTTGACGTGGATCCAGTCTCGCGTTTCTTCGCCTGTGCCCCAGAACACGGCAGGCGACGCGCCGGACAAGAGCCGGTTGGCAGCATCCCACAGCAGCTGTTTGCGAAGCCCCGGTCCGTAGATGGAAAAGAAGCGGACCGATGCCACGCGAATGCCGTGATACTGCGCGTAGCAGTCCAGCAGTTCCTCGGTCATTCGCTTGTAGAAGCCATAGGGCGAAACTGGGTTCGGCGTGTCAGTTTCAACGAGCGCGGTCGTCCGCGGCGCCATAGACCGCTGCACTGGAGGGAAAGAGGAGCAATGCCCCCGGGCTCGTTTGACGAAGGTGATCGAGGAGTTCGGCGGTGCCCTGCACGGTCGATCTGAAAGCCTCGAGTGGGTGGTCGAGCGAGTAGGCGACGGAACTGTTTGCGGCGCAGTGCACGACGACGTCGAACGCTCGCGGGAGTGCTGCAAGGCAAGCCGATGACAGCTCGCCTTCGAACCATGCCGTGTAGCCGAGTGAACGAGCCGCGGATGCAGTGCACTGGCCGTGCCCCAGTCCTAGGACCGTGTGGCCGCGTGCGCTGAAAAGGCGAGCGACTGCTCGACCCAGGAAACCGAGCCCACCCGTGACGAGAACCTTCTTCTGCATGCCCATGGTGACGGACTAAGACTTCAGCGCATCGGCGATGTCGGCGATCTTCACCAACTGGTGGGACTTCAGATCGAACAACGGCAGATCGCCGATCTTCTTGAGCCGCGAATCGAAGTCATCGAAGGTCAGATTCCCTTGCTCGTCATGGAACTCGCGGAACTGCGCACGGCGATAGGCTTGCTGCGGCGACAAGACCTTCAGCGAGCCGAGCAGGTCATTGCGGACAAAGAAGACGTTGTTGCCCACGCCATTGGCAGCCACGAGAGAGTAGCCTTTGCTCGCTGCCAGGGAGCAGAGGGCCGAGATGGACGCACCGTAGTAAACCTTGGAGTAATGTGCGGTGCCGCGCACGAACGACGGGTCGTAGGGTGTGGTGACTTCGGCGACGGAGCCGAACTGGCTGCTGTATTCGCAGATGACGATGCGTGGAGAGATGACATCGATGGCTTGCCAGACCCAATAGTCGTTGCCGTCGATATCGACCGACAGCAGCCCGATGTCACCGGAGATTCCGTTGCGGGTCAGCAGATCATTGATGTTGTCCTTCGTGATGAAGGAATGCTCTGCCTTGAGGTTCGTGGCCCAGTAGATCTGGTCGCGTCGGATGTAGTCGATGTTCTCTTCCGAGCCGTCGATCACCAGACCTGCCCACTGGTTGTTCGTCAACAGGAATCGGGTGTTCGATTCGACATAGTTCTCCACGCCGAACTCCACAAAAATGCGCCGTTCGATGGGAACCCGGTTGACCAGATGCTGGATGATGCCGTCCTCGCCCCATTGAGAGAACACCCGGAATTCCGCGGCATCCGGGCTCTCGCAGTTGGCGACTTGACGCATCTCGATGCGCCCGAGCGCCTCCTGAATGCGGGTCAGTCTCTCCGACAACGCATTGAACCGCCGATAGGTCCTGACAATTCTTTTCAGCATGCTGCTTTAACCTTTTGCGTCCATGTGTCTGATGATCTTGGCCGGGATACCACCGACCACGGTTCTGTCCGGTACGTCGCGCGTGACCACGGCGTTGGCTGCCACAACGGCATTGCGACCGATCCTCACGCCGGGCAGGATCACGGCACCGATCCCGATCCAACAGCCATCGCACAATGTGACCGGCCCGATATAGGCGTCGCCCTGCATGCCGATCGGAATGTCGGCACGGCGGAAATTGTGATCGGCGTCGCTGATGAAGACCCGATCGCTGATCAGCACGTCTTCCTCGATGGTCACGCTCTGCCATGCGTTGATCTGAACGAATCGGCCGATGTACGTGCGATCCGCGATACGCAACGTGGGTTGCCCATCGCCGCGTGTGTCCTTCGCGTTGAGCCAAGCCTGTTCGCAGATGTGCACCTGGTTGCCCACCACGACCAGATGCGGCGACATCAGTTTGGACGAACGTTCGATGCGCGAGCGCGCTCCCCAGTGGGCGAACCGGTGGCTGGCGAGCACCGTGCTGATGAGGTGGCGCAGGGATGCCCAACGCTCCCAAAAAATTTCCTGCGCAGCTTTGAGATTCATGCGGCAGAACCTTCCGCACGTGCTTTACCGGAAGGCAGCATCGACGGAGGCGTATCGCCGGGGAAGTTGCTGAGGGTGGACCACCGATGCATGTGATTGAGAAAGGAAACTGGAATGTTCCTCTCGATGGCTTGCACGATGATCTGCACCGTCGGCTCGGCTGCCAGCCCATCGAGACCGAGTTCGCTCCAGGTGCCGAACTTCTGCACGAGGAATGGTGTGTGCATCCAGTTGCAGCACTGGGTGATGTAATAGCAGAAGAGGGCGTCTTCGTGTTTCGCCGGGCTGGACTCCAAGCGGCCTTCGGCGGCGGCGCTCAACAGGGCATAGTAGTCTTGGGCCGTGGTGGCTTTCTGCACAAATCCCAAGTCTGCATAGTACGAGTTCGATTCAGTGATGACGATCCTGCCCTGCGACGCGGCCTCCACGCCGATGGTCGACGTGTACACGACCATGGCCTTGACTTGCTCCATCAGATCGTAGCTGTTGACGGGGTCCTCAGCGGCGATGAAGTGCAGACGCGAGGAGTCGCCGAAATGGTGACGCAGCAGTCCGCGGGTATCGTCGACACTGCGCACGCTCGGCAACCGCTCAACGGGATGCTGCCTGACCAACACTGGTGCATCGGTGTGGTCCAACAAATGGCGGACGGTCTCCACGATCCATTCTTGCGTAGTTGCGAAGACTGTGTGAAGGCCCAGCGCCGCCGAGTCCCAGGGGGAGTTCAACGCAATCAAGATGCCGCCTTCGTACTCTGGTCGTTTGCCGGTTGTGTTCTTGAGCTGAGAAGAGAATTTGTCCGTCCCGCTGCGGCGCTTTCCGATTTCCTCTTCTGCGAACGCGATCACCAGATCGCGCTCGGCTCCTCGGCCTGCGTGTTGCTTGACCATCGCATAAGCGCGAGGAATGTCGTCCAATTGGCATGCGATACCGTTCACCGCAAGCAGCAGGACGCCGTACCCGCCGGAGTCGTACGTCGACACTCGAATTCCGCGCTGTTGTGCTGCAAGCAGCCAAACACCCGACGTGCCGCAGATTCCCCCCGGAACGAAAAGTGCCTCCTGGGGATGGCGGTCGAGCAGGTGACCAATCGCTCGGTGAGCGTCTTGCATCTGGCTCGCGTTCAGTTGTCTCGTTGCCTCGTCGATGCCCGTCTCGCCCTTTCGGAACCACACGGCGTTGAGATAGGCCAGTCGATCGAGTGAGGCGCTGGTCGTTGTATCGATGACTTCGTTGCGGCCGAAATCGCTCAGTCGCAGCACCGTGTGATGTCGAGCGACGGCCGCAAGGGCCACTCGAATGGCGACGAGTTGCAGGCGCCAGATCTTGCTTGGCGGGCCGAACATTTGATCATCAAGAACGAAGGTAACTTTGTTGCCGTTCGCTGCCAGCAGGAGACCAACGGCTGTCGAATACCACGGCACTGGCGAACCGAACCACGGCGTAATGACGACAGCGAACCCGCGCCCATTTCCTGCACCTTGGTCTACGCATGCTTGCGCGTCTCGCACGAATCGTCGCATGCGCAGGGTATCGTGCACCCACGCCTTGAGCACGGACTCATCCCAGGCGCGTTGCTTCAGGATTTTCAGCAGTTCGAACATGGGAGGTGACCTTGATTTTGCGGTAGAAGAGAAGGACCAGAACGGCCAGAACGAGCAGAGCTAAGGTCTTGACGCCGAAGAGCGAAAATCTTTCCAGTGGAAGCCTCTGGGTCCAAAGGGCGCCCCAGCCGATCGCGCAAATGGCAGTCATCGCGACTGTCGCCAGCGGAAACTGGGAGACGCCTGTGAGCTTCCATGCGGTCCACTGACTGAGCAGCATGCGTATGGCGAATCCACCGCTGACTGCCAGCGCTCCGCCAGCCAGGTGGTACTCTGGAACCAGCCACAAGGCCAGGCCTGCGGAAGCCATGGCGCTGGCGATGCTGATCCCAACCGAGGTGTTGATGCGATGGTGGTACAGCAGAGCCGTTTCAGAAACCAGTGTGAACGCCAAGGTGAAGTTTCCCACGGCGAACACCATCAGCAGGGGCAGGCCGTTGGCATACCGAGGCGGCGCCACCAGCGCGACCAACTCGTCCGAAAACAGCATCAAGCTCGAGGCGACTGCGAGCATTAGTATCAGCAGCAGTTGCCCGGCCCTCTCCAGTGATCGATTGACCTGTGATGGATCGCTTCGGAACACCATGGGTTGCAAGGCTGCGCCGAAGGACGTGCATGCCATTGCAACAATCATGGAAAGCTGTTGCGCCAGACCGAAGACGCCCAACTCTTCAGGTGTGACGTGACGCTGCAACAGCAGCGTGCTGAACCGGTTCAACACGAAGTACGCCAGATACCCTACAAGGACGGGAAGGGCAAAGCGGAGCGTACGGGCCACGTGGGCCCATTGGACGTGCCATTGAAAGCGTCGGCCTAGCAGCGCCGGCAACGCGGCGGCTGGCACAAAGGCGCTGACCAACAATGCGAGCAGGATCCCGTTCAGTTGCATGCTCGTGCGGAGCACTGCTGCTGATGCCACCGCAGCCAGTACAGCTGCTGCGGAAAGTTGCAGTGTGACGACGGCGAACACCCTGCCCTCGGAACGCAACCAGATTATCGCCAGCGCTGCAACATAGCTCAGCGCCGCAATGCCGAAGGCATACGGGAAGGCGGGAATCGCTGGAACATCGGGAGACAACTGGCGCCACAACGACGCTCCGCTGGCGAAACACACCAGCGCAAACGTCGTGAGGACCGCGACCAACATCCACGTCATCGAACTCATGTAGGCGTGTTCTTCGCCGGCCTTCTTGTAATCGAAATAGAGCCGCGCGACGGCAGTGGGTATCCCTAGCTGCAGCGCATACGTGAGAACGTCAATGTTCGCCCGAACGGCCACATAGTGACCAAACTCGGCTTGAGTCAGAGCACGGGTATATAGTGGAAGTAAGAGAAATCCGCCGACCGCGACGACGGCCAGGTCAGCCACACCGTAGAGCGCGGTCGCGGAAAGTAAGCTTCGAGTGTTCATCGAGTTCCGAGTTGGTCACTCATGCGCGTCAAGCGCCTTGTAGCCATGCCCCTTGACGAGTTCGTCACGCTGCGCGGCGATCAGGTCTTCGCGGGTCATCTCGCGCACCAGTTGCTCGAAGCTGATCTTCGGCGTCCAGCCGAGGAGGTTCTTCGCCTTCGAGGCATCGCCTAGCAGGGTCTCGACTTCCGCCGGGCGGAAGTAGCGCGGGTCCACCGCAACGACCACGCTCTCCGCCTTGCCGGGCTGCACGAGCCAGGCCTTCTCATCGGCACCCTGACCTTTCCAGCGCAGCGTCATGCCGAGCTCGGCGGCAGCGGCCTTCACGAAGTCGCGCACGCTGTACTGCACGCCTGTGGCGATGACGAAGTCTTCCGGCTTGTCCTGTTGCAGCATCAGCCACTGCGCTTCGATGTAGTCCTTTGCATGGCCCCAGTCGCGCAGCGAATCCATGTTGCCGAGGTAGAGGCACTTCTGCAGGCCGAGCTTGATGCGCGCCAGCGCCCGCGTGATCTTGCGGGTAACGAAGGTCTCGCCGCGGATCGGGGACTCGTGGTTGAACAGGATGCCGTTGCACGCGAACATATCGTAGGACTCGCGGTAGTTCACCGTGATCCAGTACGCATAGAGCTTGGCCACGCCGTACGGGCTGCGCGGGTAGAAGGGCGTGGTCTCCTTCTGGGGCACTTCCTGCACGAGGCCGTACATCTCGGAGGTGCTCGCCTGGTAGAAGCAGGTCTTCTTCTGCAAGCCCAGCAGGCGGATCGCCTCGAGGATGCGCAGCGGGCCCACGGCGTCGGAGTTGGCCGTGTACTCGGGCTCCTCGAAGCTCACGTGCACGTGCGACTGCGCGGCGAGATTGTAGATCTCGTCGGGTTGCACCTGCTGAATGATGCGGACGAGGCTCGACGAATCCGTCATGTCCCCGTAGTGCAGGAACAGGCGCGTGTTCGGCTCGTGCGGGTCCTGGTAGAGGTGGTCGATGCGGTCGGTGTTAAAGAGCGACGCGCGGCGCCGGATGCCGTGGACGATGTATCCCTTCTCGAGCAGGAATTCAGCGAGGTAGGCGCCGTCCTGGCCGGTGATGCCGGTGATGAGTGCGACTTTCTGGTTCATGGCAACGCGTTCGGTTGTTGTTCGGGGGTGTGGCAGGGGCTACGCAGGAAATCAGGAGGCGCGGTCGGTCCAGTGGACCGCGAGCGCCCAGTCCTCGGCCGTGTCGATGTCGAGGCACTCGCGGACATCGGTCATCACGTATGGCAGCACGCCGGGGCCGACTATCGGGTGCCCGAGGCGTGCCTCGTCCACGGGAATCACATACAGGGCGCCGTTGAGGGCGTAGGTGGCGGGCAGGTCCTGCGAGCGCCGTTGCAGCCGGTCCCAGCCGAGCACGGGTTGCATGGCGCCCTGGTCCAGCACGAAGGTCCAGGCGGGCGGCGTGGCGGCCGGGCTCACGCTGACCACCGGATGGCGCGCGGGGCCCGGTTGGTCGCGGTAGGCGGCTACGGCACCTTTGATGGCTCCCGCGGTGCGGAACGGGCTCGTGGGCTGCAGCAGCAGCACGGCATCGACGGGTCCGCGTTCGGCCTCGTACCAGGCGAGCGC
>Ga0170475_128688877_pt1 | contig 20225 bp, 10 predicted proteins | sample Soicark_Litter_5_FD_111474 | JGI IMG/M metagenome (GOLD analysis project Ga0170475, IMG submission 111474) | Avena fatua rhizosphere microbial communities from Hopland, California, USA. Combined Assembly of 48 SPs
ATCGGCACTGGCCAGGCGGCCCAGGGTGAGAATATCGGCGGCAGACCATGGTTCGGAACGCAGGTCGAATAGTTTGAACTCCGCGGGCAACGGCCGGACGTGCGCGATGTGGTGGTTCAATCCGACCACGAATGCCTCCAGCCAGTCCCGTGTGGTCGACGGCATTTCGGCCCGAATGGCGGAAACCGCGCGCCCAAAATCCAGCGTGCACATCAGCCGGTCGGTCTCGATGCCGACGGGGCCGATCATCTCGGATACACGCCCCTGGGCGAAGCGTCGCATCAGTTCGATCTGGCCAAGACGAAGATGCGCGTGCACCAGCCCTAGCGTGACAGCAAGATCGCGATCGCTACGCGCCTCGATATGGGGCACTTGGTGGTCGTTCCAGTGCACCAGCACCGGCTGCTCAAGGGGAGGCCGCGCCGCGGCAGCATCGCGAGCCGCTGCTCGAGGGAATAAGTGCGCCGAGAGAGGAGTGAATGGCGCGCGAGAACGGCCGCCAGCGGCGCGAACCCGCTCAGCCAGGCGACGGTTGGTCTCATCCACGTCAATCGCCGCGTCGATGCGCCTGATCGTTTGCCCACGCCGTGCAACATGAGCCTTCCGATTGTCGCCAGCTGCCCGGGAACCCAAGCACTTGCCAAATGTTAATAACCGGACACGACATCGCTCACGCCTATTTGTTACCCGGGACGCTCCCGGGTAAGTGAAGGGATCACCGCACAAACGTTAGGGCGGATGCCAATCGTCTGCCGCAAACTGGCGCTGGCATCCTCCTCATGCGTTCGGGCAAACAGACCCAGATCTTCTTCTGAGCAACCGGAATATCGCACCGCATGCCACCACGCCTCTATCACCTGCACCCGCTGGTCGCCGGCGTACTGCCCGACTGGCCCGCGCATTTCGAACGCTGTCGCGAGATGGGGTTCGATACGGTCTGTATCGCACCGCCATTCGTGCCCGGCGCGAGCGGCGACATTTTCATTACGGCCGATCACGAGGCGCTGCATCCGGCGCTGGGTTGGTCGGGAACGGCGGATGAAGGCATCGCCCAGATTGCGCGCAGCGGGGCCGAGTTCGGTCTGCGGATCTGGCTGGACCTGTCGATAGACCAGGTAGCAGCGGATGCACCGATTCGCCGGCGCCAGGAAGCCTGGTTCGCCTCGAGCGATAGTGGCGCTCCGTTGAGCCCATTGCGGGGAGGTCGCCGACTAGATGTCGCCTATGCACGGCTGCAGCAGACCGAGGTTGCCGATGCGATGGCAGCATGGTGGCTGGACCGGCTGTCGCGGTTGGTCGAGGCAGGGGTCAGCGGCTTCCGCTGCCTGGACCCAGAACGGGTGCCGGCCGCCTTCTGGAGGCGATTGATCGGCGCACTGGGGTCCTGCGATTTTCTTGCCTGGACGCCAGGTATCGACCGCTCCGCCTTGCCGCGACTGGAAGGTCTGGGCTTCAACCATACCTGCTCATCGCTCGCATGGTGGGACGGCCGTGCTCCGTGGTTTGTCGACGAATACGAAGTATTACGTCGGATCGCGCCGCCGATGGCGTCACCTGAACCATCGTTCTTTGACCGCCGCGCGGCGCGTCTTTCGCCCGGCAGTGATCCGACGACCGCCTACCGTTCCGCCATGCAGCTGGCGGCTTCGGTAGGCAATGGCATCTTCGTCCCGATGGGCTTCGAATATGCCGCTCGCCGGCCGTTCGACACCGCACTCGCCGCTCCGGGGGATTTGCGGCGTGCGCGCGACGAGGCGCCCGGCGACATCCTGCACGAGATCGCCGTGGCGAACGCCGCGATTGAGCGGTTGGCCGGATACCAGGTGGACGGCGAGGTGCGGCAATTGACCACATCAGGCGATGGCATCACGGCGCTGTTGCGGTCAAACGCACCAGACATGCGTCTCGCCTCGCGCGCCGTCCTGGTGCTGCTAAATCCGGATCTGGCGCGCAGCGCGCCTGTCGATCTGGCGCTTTCGCCTTTGCCGCCACAGTCAGGCGCCGCCTTCGTGCTGCAAGGTCCGTCGGACGGCGACGATGCGGCGATGGCGCCGGGCGAGGTGCGGGCGCTCGCTTACACCCTGACAGAACCCGTCGTCAGCCCGCTAGTCTGCGACGTGGACCTGCAGTCGGCGCGAATGCTCGCCCAGCGCATCGGCATCGAGGCGGTTCAGCCACAGGTGCCCGGTGGACAGTTCGCAATAAAGCGCGTCGTGGGCGAGGAGGTCGCGGTCAGCGCCGATGTCATTGCTGACGGGCATGATGTGCTGGCTGCCGAATTGCTGTGGGCTGCCGCGGATGAGGCCGAGTGGCACCGGGTGCCAATGCGATTGGTGGTGAACGATCGTTGGGAGGCGCGCTTCGTGCCGGACCGCGTCGGTCGGCATCGCTTTACCATCCAGGCGTGGTGGGACGCCTGGGGAACTTTCCGCCATGATCTCGAAGCCAAGCACGCCGCGGGTCAGGTCGTGACGCTGGAAATCGAGGAAGGCCGAAGCATGCTCCAGGCAGCGTCGGCGCGTGCCGGTACATGCACGCATACCCGGCTTTCGGTGCTTAACGAGCGGCTTGCGTCCCTGGAATCCGAACAGCAGGTCGCGCTGTTGCTCGCGCCGGAGACTGCGATGGCCATGCGGGCAGCGGAGGATCGTCCATATCTCGCGGAACACAGGCCGCCGATCGCGGTTGACGTAGACCGGCCTCAGGCCGCCTTTGCCAGTTGGTATGAGATGTTCCCACGCTCTGCCACCAACGATCCGGCACGGCATGGGACATTCAGCGATGTTGTCGCGCGGCTGCCATCGATCCGGGCGATGGGCTTCGACGTGCTGTACTTCCCGCCGATCCATCCGATCGGGACGACCAACCGCAAGGGTCGCAACAACGCCCTGCGCGCGGCCCCTGAGGATCTCGGCAGTCCCTACGCGATCGGCAGCCCGAAAGGGGGGCACGACGCTGTCCATCCACAGCTTGGCACACTCGACGACTTCCGTCGGCTGGTTGCCGCAGCGAAGGACAGCGGGTTGGAGATCGCCATCGACTTCGCGGTGCAGTGTTCGCCGGACCATCCATGGCTGCGCGACCATCCTGACTGGTTCCGTTGGCGCCCGGACGGTTCGATCCGTTTCGCCGAGAACCCGCCGAAGAAGTACGAGGACATCGTCAATCCGGATTTCTATGCCGCTGCGGCGTTTCCCGCGCTATGGCTCGCCCTGCGTGATGTCGTGCAGTTCTGGGTGGACCAGGGCGTGCGCATCTTCCGCGTCGACAATCCGCACACCAAACCGCTGCCGTTCTGGCACTGGATGATCGCCGACATTCGCGGCCGTCATCCGGACGTCATCTTCCTTGCGGAGGCGTTCACCCGACCGAAGCTGATGTACCGCCTCGCCAAGGTAGGCTTTACCCAGTCCTATACCTACTTCACCTGGCGCAACACCAAGCAGGAGATCATCGAGTACCTGACGGAACTGGACGCGGCACCGGCGCGCGATCTGTTCCGCCCCAACTTCTTCGTCAACACCCCGGATATCAACCCACCATTTCTTCAGACGGGCGGGCGGCCTGCCTTCCTGATCCGCGCTGTGCTGGCCAGCACGTTGTCGGGCCTGTGGGGCATGTACTCCGGCTTCGAAGTCTGCGAGGCAGCCCCATTGCCCGGCCGCGAGGAGTATATGGATTCCGAGAAGTACGAGATAAGGGTTCGCGACTTTGGTGCGCCAGGCAATATCGTGGGCGAAATTTCCGCGCTTAATCGCATCCGACGGGCGAATCCGGCGTTGCAAACTCACCTCAACGTGACGTTCTATCCCGCGTTCAACGATCAGGTGCTGGTGTATGGCAAACGCATCCCGGGGGCACGTGACATGATCCTGGTCGCGGTCAGCCTGGACCCGCACAATGTGCAGGAGGCCGGTATCGAGATCCCGTTATGGGAGTGGGGGCTTGCGGACCACGAGTCGCTCGTGGCCACCGACTTGATGCGGGGTCACAGCTTTGCCTGGCATGGCAAGCAGCAGCGCGTCCGGCTCGATCCCGGCGAGCTGCCGTTCTGCATCTGGCAGGTGACGCCGTAATGGATATCGCCGCAGCGCCCGAAACCTTGACGACGACCACGGTCAGCCCGGACGGCTTGTGGTACAAGGACGCAATCATCTACCAGCTTCACATCAAATCGTTCTTCGACGCCAATAACGATGGCATTGGCGACTTTCCTGGGCTGATCTCGAAGCTGGATTACATCGCCGACCTAGGGGTCAACACAATCTGGCTGTTGCCATTCTATCCGTCCCCGCGACGCGATGACGGTTATGACATCAGCGACTATCGCGGCGTCCATCCGGACTATGGCACGCTCGGCGACGCTAGGCGGTTTATCGCCGCTGCCCACGCGCGAGGGATGCGCGTGATCACCGAGCTTGTGGTGAATCATACATCCGACCAGCATCCGTGGTTCCAGCGCGCGCGTCAGGCCAGGCCAGGATCGTCCCATCGTGACTTCTATGTCTGGTCGCATGATGACAAGAAATATGCCGCGACGCGCGTCATCTTCGTAGATACGCAAAGGTCAAACTGGAGCTACGATGAGGTTGCCGGCGCGTATTACTGGCATCGGTTCTATTCGCATCAGCCCGACCTGAATTTCGACAATCCACGGGTGTTGAAGGAGGTGCCCGCGGTCCTGCGTTATTGGCTGGATATGGGAGTGGACGGGTTGCGGCTGGACGCGGTGCCCTATCTTGTGGAGCGGGAAGGCACCAACAACGAGAACCTGCCGGAGACCCACGCGGTACTGAAGCAGATCCGCGCCGAGCTGGATCGCCACTATGCAGATCGAATGCTGCTGGCAGAGGCCAATCAGTGGCCGGAGGATGCCAAGGAGTATTTCGGCAACGACGATGAATGCAACATGGCGTTCCATTTTCCGTTGATGCCGCGCATGTACATGGCGATCGCCCGCGAGGATCGCTTTCCCATAACCGATATCCTGCGCCAGACTCCGGACATTCCACCGAACAGCCAGTGGGCCATATTTCTGCGCAACCACGATGAGCTGACGTTGGAGATGGTGACGTCGAGCGAGCGCGATTTTCTGTGGGAGACCTACGCTGCCGATCGCCGCGCACGGCTCAACCTGGGAATCCGCCGCCGGCTGGCGCCGCTGCTGGAGCGCGACCGGCGCCGCCTGGAATTGATGAACTATCTGCTGCTGTCGATGCCCGGTACACCCGTGATCTACTACGGCGACGAGATAGGTATGGGCGACAACATCCATCTTGGCGACCGCGACGGGGTTCGCACGCCGATGCAATGGTCGTTCGATCGCAATGGCGGGTTCTCGCGCGTCGATCCCTCGCGACTGGTGCTGCCGACGATCATGGATGCGTTGTATGGCTACGAAGCGGTCAATGTGGAGGCGCAGCAGAGCGACCGGCACTCATTTCTGAATTGGATGCGTCGCGCCATTGCGGTGCGTCGGCAGTACAACGTGTTCGGCCGTGGCACCTTCCGCCTGCTGTATCCCAAAAACCGCAAGGTGCTCGCATATCTGCGCGAGTATGAAGGTCGCACAATTCTTTGCGTCGCCAACCTCGCGCGCACGCCACAGTCTGTGGAACTCGAGCTTTCAGAGTTTAGCGGCCGTACACCGGTGGAGCTCGACGGCGGGTCGGTGTTTCCGCCGATCGGCCAGCTCAACTACCTGCTGACGTTTCCGCCTTACGGCTTTTACTGGTTCCTGCTTGCAGATGAGGAGGCGGGCTGGCCGACAACGCATACGCCCGCACCAGAACCCATGCCAGAATATCAGACAATAGTTTTGCGCACGCGGCTTTACGACGCCTTGGAGACCAGTCGAGCCGTCTTGGAGCGGGAGGTTCTGCCCGCGTATCTCGCCAAGCGTCGATGGTTTGCCATGAAGGATCAGACGCTACACGCCGTGCGGCTGGTGTCCCTGGTCCCTCTGCCGCACACCGACCAAGAAATATTGCTGGCGGAAATCGAGACCGAGGCGCCGACGGGAGTCGCGCGCTGGCTATTGCCGATGGCGATCGCCTGGGAGGACCGACAGACCGGCCCGCTGCCGGTGCAACTGGCGTTAGCGCGCGTGCGCCGTGGCGCTCATGTCGGATTGCTGACCGATGCATTCGCTCTGCCGGAATTCGCCAGTGGCATGCTGGCCGGGATGGCAGCCGGCGGCGAGACCAGCGAGATACGTTTCGTACCGACGTCGCGAATGGCCGACATCGTCGTGCCCCCCGACGTGGAGATGAGCTGGCTATCCGTGGAGCAATCGAACTCATCCATGATCGTTGGCGACATTGCCATGCTGAAACTGTTCCGCCGCGTCGCGATCGGTCCGCATCCGGAGGCGGAGATGGGCCGCTACCTGACCGAACACGGATACACCAACATTCCGCCATTGCTGGGGGAAGTGGTGCGCGTTGATCGCGAGGACCAACGCCACACGATCGCTGTGGCGCAAGGGTTCATTCGCAACCAGGGAGATGCCTGGACCTGGACACTCGATCTGCTGACGCGGGGCCTTTCCAATCTGACCGCCGGTACCGAGGAGGCGCAGGCGACCGAAGCTGAGGAGCACGAGGATTACGGTGCCATTGCCACTCTGTTCGGGCGCCGCCTCGCCGAGATGCATGCTGTGCTGGCCAGTCCGTCCGATGATCCGGCGTTTGCGCCCGAGCAGGCTGACGAAACGCTGGTGGCGCAATGGACGCGGCAGGCAGAGGAGCAGCTTGTGACGGCGTTTGCCGCTTTGGATGGGCTTAGCGACCTCGAGGGTGAAGCGGCGCAGGATCTCGCTGCCATCCTGGCGGAGCGTGAAATGCTGGCCGGGTCCGTGCGCCGACTTGCAAGATCGGGGCTCGGTGCCGGCGTGACGCGCATTCATGGCGATCTGCATCTTGGTCAGGCGCTGATTGCCAACGGCGACGTTTACATCATCGATTTTGAGGGCGAGCCGGCCAAGCCTTTGGCGCAGCGTCGCAGCAAGAATCATCGGCTGCGCGATGTGGCGGGGATGCTACGCTCGTTCGATTACGCTGCAGCGGTGATGAAGCGGAAGAGTCTCACCACCCAGGCACACGTTGCCGACCCACAGCGCGATGCGTTCCTGCGCACATTCGTCGAGCGCGCGGTGCAGCGCTTTATCGCCGGTTATGCCGAAGTCCTTCCAGCAGAGGACGTAAATGTTGAACAGGATCTGCTGCGGCTGTTTCTGATCGAGAAGGCGGCTTATGAGATCGCCTACGAGGCGGCCAACCGACCAGCGTGGATCGATGTGCCGCTGCATGGCCTGGCGCAATTGCTCGCGCAGGTGCCGGCATGAACGATGTTGTCGAGCTCACCGGTCTGCCGACAGGTATGGCGGAAGCACTGGCCTCCGGCGCACTGGGCGACCCGTTCGCCGTGCTGGGACCGTTCGACACCGCAGCTGGCCGGACCGTGCGCGTGTTCATGCCTGGCGCGCTTGAGGTCGAGCTACTGGCGCGTTCGACCGGCACGCCGCTCGGCAGATTGTCACCGATGCTGCCCCACGGCCTGTTCGCTGGCCGCATCGGCAGCGAAGAACCTTACCTGTTACGCATCACCTGGCCCGGTGCGGTGCAGGAGACGGAAGATCCTTATTCATTCGGTGCGTTGCTCGGCGAGCTGGATCTGCATCTGTTCAACGAAGGCAGGCATTTCGAGCTCGCGGCGCATCTTGGTGCCAATGTGACGGCGATCGACGGTGTCGCCGGCGTGCGGTTCGCAGTGTGGGCGCCGAATGCGCGTGCTGTTTCGGTGGTGGGCGAGTTCAATACCTGGGATCCGCGGCGCAATCCGATGCGGCTGCGCTATCCGGCCGGTGTCTGGGAGCTGTTCATACCGCGCATCGGTGCAGGCGAGCGCTATAAATTCGCCATCGTCGGTCCGGACGGCTCTCGGCTTCCGTTCAAGGCCGATCCGCTGGCCCGTGCGACCGAGCCGCCGCCGGCCACGGCGTCCGTTGTGATGGATCCGACGCCGTTCGTCTGGCACGATGAGACCTGGATGCAGCAGCGGCGCCGCAGGCACGCCACGGACGCACCGATCACCATCTATGAGATGCACGCCGCATCATGGTTCCATCCCGAAGGCCGTATCCCGACCTGGGACGAGCTGGCGGAACGCCTGGTGCCGTATGTCAGCGAGATGGGGTTCACGCATATCGAGCTGATGCCGGTGGCCGAGCATCCATTCGGGGGCTCCTGGGGGTATCAACCACTCGGCTTGTTCGCTCCCAGTGCGAGGTTCGGCCCCCCCGAAGGGTTCGCGCGTTTCGTCGATGCCTGCCATCGCGCTGATATCGGCGTCCTGGTGGACTGGGTGCCGGCACATTTTCCGACCGATGCACATGGTCTGGCGCGGTTCGACGGTACGGCGCTGTATGAGCACCAGGACCCGCGCGAAGGATATCATCAGGACTGGAACACCTATATCTACAACTTCGGCAGACGCGAGGTGCAAGGTTTCCTGATCGCATCGGGGCTTTACTGGCTCGAACAGTTCCATGTCGACGGACTGCGTGTCGATGCGGTGGCGTCGATGTTGTATCGCGACTACTCGCGTTCCGAGGGTCAGTGGGTTCCCAACATTTATGGCGGGCGAGAAAACCTGGAGGCGATCGGCTTCCTGCGCCACTTCAATGCTGTGGTCGGGGAAAGGTGCTCTGGTGCCGTCACTATCGCCGAGGAGTCCACGGCATGGCCAGGTGTGTCGCGGCCGATCAGCGAAGGTGGCCTGGGTTTCTGGTACAAGTGGAACATGGGCTGGATGCACGATACGCTTCGCTACGTCGAATACGATCCAGTGCACCGGCACTGGCATCACAACGACATGACTTTCGGCCTGCTGTATGCCTTCTCGGAGAACTTCGTCCTGCCGCTGTCACATGACGAGGTGGTTTATGGAAAGCACTCGCTGATCGGCAAGATGCCGGGCGACAACTGGCAGCGCTTCGCCAACCTGCGTGCGTATTTCGGCTACATGTGGGGCCATCCGGGCAAGAAGCTGCTGTTCATGGGGGGCGAGATCGCGCAGGAACATGAATGGAGTCACGACGGCGAGATCGACTGGCCGGCACTCGCCAATCCCCTCCAACTCGGCATCCAGCGCCTGGTGCGCGACCTGAACCGCATCTACGCCGGCGAAGCCTCGCTGCATCAGCGTGACGCGGTGTCGACAGGATTTCGCTGGGTTGTCGGAGATGACACTGCGAACTCCGTGTTTGCCTTCCTGCGCTATGGGAACGAGGAAGCCGCGCCCGTTCTGGTCGTGTCAAACATGACCCCTGTGCCGCGGTCAGGCTATCGCGTCGGCGTGCCCCGCCCTGGTCAGTGGCGTGAATTGCTCAATACCGATTCCTCCTTCTATGGCGGTTCCGACATGGGCAATGGCGGCGCGGTGGCGACAACACCGGTGCAGAGCCATGGCGAGGCTCAGTCGCTTGAATTGACGTTGCCGCCATTAGCGACGCTGTTCCTGCGCCCCGCAAACTGACCGAGTCGCATGCATCATCTGCCTGACGCGTTGCTGCCGGGCCAGGCGTATCCGCTCGGTGCGACGTGGGACGGACTTGGTATCAACTTTGCCGTGTTCTCGGCGCATGCAGAGAAAATCGAGCTCTGCCTGTTCGAGCCCTCCGGTCGGCACGAGATCGCCCGCTATACGCTGCCAGAGTACACGGACGAGATCTGGCACGGCTATCTGCCTGACGCGACGGCAGGGCTGCTGTACGGCTACCGTGCCTATGGTTCGTATGCACCGGAGCGGGGGCATCGGTTCAATCACCACAAGCTGTTGCTGGATCCGTATGCGCGGGCGACATTCGGCGCGTTGCACTGGTCTGACGCGCTCTATGGCTTTCGTCTGCATTCCGCGCGAAGCGATCTCTCATTCGATCGGCGGGATAGTGCGTCGTTCATGCCGAAAGGTGTGGTAACGGACGATTCGTTCAACTGGGGCGATGATCATCCGCCCGCTGTGCCATGGTCAGACACGGTGATTTACGAGGCGCATGTGCGCGGACTGACCATGCTGCGGGAAGACATACGTCCGACCGAGCGGGGTACATTCGCCGGCCTGGCCAGTCCCGGAATGATCGATCACCTGCGCAATCTTGGCATCACCGCGGTCGAGTTGATGCCGGTTCACGCCTTTGTCCAGGATCGTGCTTTGCAGTTACGCGGGCTGCGCAACTATTGGGGCTATAACACCCTTGGCTTCTTCGCACCTGAACGCACCTACCTGTCCGGCGGTTCACCCAACGAAGTGCGCATCGCTGTGCGCCGACTGCACGCGGCGGGTATCGAGGTGATCCTTGACGTTGTCTACAATCACACAGCAGAGAGCGAAGAGACTGGTCCGACCCTGTCTTTTCGGGGCCTGGACAACGCCAGCTACTATCGATTGGAGGCGGGCGACGTCCGGCGTACGGTCAACGACACCGGCACCGGCAACACGCTCAATCTGTCGCATCCGCGCGTGCTGCAGATGGTGCTCGATTCGCTCCGCTATTGGGTAAGTTCTTATCACATTGACGGCTTCCGCTTCGATCTCTGCGCCACGCTTGGGCGCGAGTCGTATGGCTTCGATCCGAATGCCGGCTTCTTCGACGCGCTGCGCCAGGATCCGCTGCTGGCCAAAGCGAAGCTGATCGCTGAGCCCTGGGATATAGGTCCTGGCGGTTACCAGCTTGGCAATCACCCGCCTGGCTTTGCGGAATGGAACGACCGGTTCCGGGACAGCGTCAGACGATTCTGGCGCGGAGACCGGGGTGAACGGCCATCGATCGCCGCCGGTCTTGCAGGTTCCGCTGACGTATTTGCGCGGCAGGGAAGGCGTCCCTGGGCCTCTATCAACTTTGTCGCATCACACGACGGGTTCACCCTGATGGACGCCGTGAGCTACGTCGAGCGTCATAACGAGGCGAACGGCGAGGCGAACAATGATGGCCATCCCGCCAACTTCACCAGTAATTGGGGTATGGAGGGGTCGACCGATGATGCGGCCATCGCCGCGGCCAGGGATAGGGTCAAGCGTGGCATGCTGGCTACGGTATTCCTGTCTGCCGGAACGCCGATGCTGCTTGCTGGCGACGAGTTCGGCCGCACACAGGGCGGCAACAACAACGCATATTGCCAGGACAACGAAACCAGCTGGCTGGATTGGCGGCTGGCAGATTCGCCTTCGGGACGTGCCTTAATCGCGTATGTGGCTCGGCTAACTGCATTGCGGCGGGCGCATCCTGTATTGCGACATGCGCGGTATCTGCATGGCAGCGAGTACCCGGCTGCCAGTGTCGCCGACATTGCGTGGTTCGATCATCAAGGAACCACAATGCCGTCAGAGGTGTGGAACGACAGCGAGCAGCGCACGTTGATTTTGCGCCGTGCGATGCGCATTCCTGAGGGAGCTGTGACGATCCTGACCCTGCTGCTCAATCCCACTGAGCGGGCGAAACCATTTCGGTTGCCGGAACCGCACGTTTCATCGCGCATTCTGCTGGACAGTGCGGCTCCGGACGACCGCCAGCGCGAAGTGCGCGATCAGGTGTCCGTCGAGGCGCATAGTGCAATGCTGCTATACGCGGAGCTTGTCTGATGCAGTTCGGCGCCAACCTTTTGAATGACGGGGATACGCGTTTCAGACTGTGGGCTCCGGCACAGGACAGCGTCAGCGTGGCGCTGGAAGGCGGCAAAATCGTGCCGATGGCGCGGTCGCCGGATGGTTGGTTTGAGACCACCTTACGGTGTCCTGCCGGCACTCCGTATCGTTACCGTCTGGGAGACGGTATGCTGGTGCCTGACCCGGCGTCGCGCGCGCAGGCGAACGACGTGCACGATCCGAGTGTCGTGGTTGATCCACGCGCCTATCAGTGGCGCAATACCGCTTGGCGGGGCAGGCCCTGGCACGAAACGGTGCTTTATGAAGTGCATGCGGGCGCCCTGGGCGGTTTTCGGGGAGTGCAGGGCGAACTGGCGCGGTTGGCCTCACTTGGCATCACTGCGGTCGAGCTGATGCCGGTCAACGATTTTCCTGGCCGGCGAAACTGGGGTTATGACGGTGTCCTGCCTTACGCACCCGATGCAGCCTATGGCTCGCCCGAGGAGCTGAAGCTCCTCATCGACGCTGCACACGATCACGGCCTGATGATCTTTCTGGACGTGGTCTACAATCACTTCGGGCCTGACGGGAACTATCTGTCTCTGTATGCGCCGCAGTTCTTTCGTGAGGATTGTCATACGCCTTGGGGTGCGGCGATCGATTTTCGCCGCCGCGAAGTGCGGGACTACTTCACGGAGAACGTATTGTATTGGCTGACCGAGTATCGCTTCGACGGACTGCGCTTCGACGCCGTGCATGCGATCCTGGAACAGGACTGGGTTGACGAAATGGCGGCCACCGTGCGCGCCCAGATCGAGCCCGAACGTCATGTGCACCTGGTACTGGAACACCACAACGACGCTTCACATCTCGAGCGGGACGTGGATGCGCAGTGGAACGACGATGGACACAACGTGCTGCACGTGCTGCTCACCGGCGAGGCCAGCGGGTATTACCAAGATTACGTGAACCAGTCGGCGTGGAAACTGGCGCGGTGTCTGACCGAGGGCTTCATCTATCAAGGCGAACAGACCCAGTACACAGGCGAAGCGCGCGGTATGCCCAGTGCGCACCTGCCGCCGACAGCATTCGTGCTGTTTCTGCAGAACCACGACCAGATCGGCAACCGCGCTTTCGGCGAGCGTTTGACGACGCTGGCGGACCCTGCTGCTCTGGAGGCGGCGATTGCACTGCAGATGCTGTGCCCGCAAATTCCACTACTCTTTATGGGGGAGGAGACCGCGAGCCGTACGCCGTTCCTGTTCTGCACTGACCATGCGCCGCACTTGGCGGACGCGGTGCGGGAAGGCAGGCGCAACGAGTTCGCAAAGTTCCCCGCCTTCGCCGATCCGGCCAACCGTGCGCGAATACCTGACCCGAACGCGCCTGACACATTTGCGGCGTCAGTGCCGTGCGCCGATCCGGAACATGGAGCGAAGCGTGAAGCGCTTTATCGGCGGCTGCTGGAACTGCGCGCGTCCGTGATCATGCCGCGGCTTGCCGGCGCGCGCTCACTTTCCGCCGAAGTGGTGGGCCCCAAGGCAGTGCTGGCGCGCTGGCGACTTGGGGACGGCGCGGTCTTGACCTTGGCCACAAATCTCGATCGTCACCCTGTGGCGATCGACCTAGCCGACGGTCAACCGCTGTTCACCAATACGCCACTGTCCGGTGGTCGGCTGCCGGGTCACTGCACCTGTGCCTATCTCGATGAAATGCGGGCTGCCCCATGAATGACGAGGTGCTCAAGGACCTCGCCCGCCGTGCCGGGATCGCCGTGGAATGGAGAGATTTTGCCGGGCGTCCGAAAGTTGTGGCGCCCGACGTGCTGCGTCGGATCCTCGACGCCCTCGGGCTGCCGACCGCAACTCGGAGCGACCTGCTGCACAGTCGCAAGCTGTTGCAGCGGCGCTCGACTGTGCCGGTGCTGCCGCCTCTGATTACGGCGACGGCGGGGCGCCCGACCCGGCTCGATGTCGGCGCAAACGGCGCCGAGAACGCTCAGCTAAAGTTGGAGAACGGCGACACTCGAAGTCTCTCGCTGACGCCCGTGCGCGGGCGGCTGAGGGTCCCTGCGATCAACGAAGCCGGCTACCACCGGTTACAGCTTGACGGCAGGGAACTGGTCATGGCGGTCGCCCCAAGCCGTTGCCACACGATCGACGACGCAGTTCCCGATGCGCGGTTATGGGGTGTCGCTGCCCAGGTCTATGCGCTGCGTCATTCGGGAGACGGCGGCATCGGCGATGCCGCCGGGATCGCCGACCTTGCTGCGGCCGCGGCCGCGCGGGGCGCCGACGCCCTCGCACTAAGCCCGCTGCATGCGCTGTTTGGCGCCGATCCTGCCCGGTTCGGACCTTATTCTCCATCCAGCCGGCTATTCCTCAACCCGCTGCATGCGTCGGCCGAATTGGTATTCGGCCGCGAGCGGGTGGGCGAAATCCTACGAAATGAAGGGATTGATCAGACATTCCAAAGGCTGGAGGCGGCGCGCCTTATTGACTGGCCGAGCGCCGCCAAGGCCAAGCTCCGATTGCTCCGGATGTTGTTCGAAACGTTCCGGGAGAGGGTGGATGATGATTGCCAACTGCACCTAGACTTCGCCGGCTTCCGCGCCCACGGAGGGAGCCTCCTGCGGCAGCATGCAGTGTTCGAGACGCTACACGCCGCTCAGAGCGCCGATGGGGCTGGCGACTGGCGAAGGTGGCCAGCCGATCTGCGCGATCCCGCCAGTGCCGCGGTGTCGGTTTTCGCCGCCTCGAAAGAGCAAGAGGTCATGTTCCATTGCTTCTTGCAATGGATTGCCGATCGCTCGCTGCGTGCGGCACAGGACCGAGCGATCGAAGCAGGGATGCGGATTGGACTGATCGGTGATCTCGCGGTCGGGATGGATCCAGCCGGCAGTCACGCCTGGAGCAGGCAGGGCGACATCCTGGGAGGAATGTCGGTCGGTGCGCCGCCCGACCTGCTGAACCCACGTGGGCAGGATTGGGGGCTGACCGGCTTTTCGCCGCGGGCAATGGTCGATGGCGGCTTTTCACCGTTTATAGCGACCTTCCGAGCGGTCCTGCGCAATATGGGTGGCGTCCGTATCGATCACGCGATGGGACTGACGCGGCTGTGGATGATACCAGAGGGCGCAGATCCGGCCGACGGCGCATTTCTCGCCTATCCGGTAACGGATCTGCTGCGGTTGCTGGCGCTTGAGTCCCAGCGCGAGCGGGCAATTGTGGTCGGAGAAGATCTTGGGACCGTGCCTGACGGTTTCCAGGGAATGCTTGAGACAGCGGGTCTGCACGGCATGCGCGTGCTTTGGTTCGAGCGAAATGGGCAGGGCTTCGCCTCGCCTCGCACGTGGAGCCAAACCGCTGTGGCGATGACCGGCACCCACGACCTGCCGACGGTGGCCGGCTGGTGGAATGGAACCGATATCGCGACGCGCGCGGCGTGCGGCCGTCTCGGCGCCGGACAGAGCGAAGTGGATCTGCGGGAGGAGCGCAGTGGTGACCGCAACGCGTTGTGGCGGGCATTCGTCACCACCGGCTTCGCCGAAGGCGATGCGCCCCCATTGCAGAGAGCGGACCCGGTGGTCGATGCAGCGCTGCGTTTCGTTGCTGCCAGCCCGTCGCCATTGTGCCTGCCGCCGATCGAGGATCTGCTAGGTCTCGAAGAGCAGCCGAACCTGCCCGGTACCGTGGACGAACATCCCAACTGGCGCCGACGGCTCGATTCGCATGCCGATGTGCTGCTCGATCAGCCCGACGTCGCGCGGCGCATCGAGCAGCTGGCCGCAGAACGGCCAAGGCTATGACTGCGCCACGGGCGACAATGCGTCTGCAGTTGCATTGCGATTTTACCTTTGCAGACGCAACGAAGATGGTGCCCTACCTGGTAAAGCTGGGCGTCAGCCACCTTTACTCATCACCGATCCTCGCTGCACGACAGGGTTCGATGCATGGCTACGATGTGACCGACCCGACGCGCGTCAATCCGGAACTGGGCGGTGAGGAAGGACTGCGGCAGCTCGTCGCAGCGCTGCATGGCGCCGGTCTTGGACTGATCGTCGATATCGTGCCGAATCACATGGCGGCCGGCGGGATGGAAAACCCGTGGTGGGCGGACGTATTGCGACACGGGCGCGACAGCCGTTACGCTGATTTCTTCGATATCGACTGGGACTGCGCCGATCCGGAACTGCGGGGCAAGGTTCTGGCCCCGTTTCTCGGCGAGCCATACGGCGACACGCTGCGCGGTGGCTCCTTGACCCTGGTGCATGATGGTGCCGAGCCGCTGATCGCATATTACGACAATAGATTCCCTATCCGGCCGGAGGATCACGCCGGAATCGCCGCCGCGCCCGCGCATGCATTCGATCCGAGGACCGAAGCCGGCAGGGCTCGACTGCACGAATTACTGGAGCGACAGCATTACCGGCTTGCATGGTGGCGCGCCGCTGGTGATGCGATCAACTGGCGGCGCTTCTTCGACATCAATGGCCTGGCGGGACTGCGCATCGAGGATGCGACAGTCTTCGAGGCGACGCACGGCACATTGTTCCGGTTATACCGGGAAGGATTGATCGACGGCCTGCGGGTTGACCACGTCGATGGTCTCGCCGATCCACCTGGCTATTGCCGTCGCTTGCGCGCGCGGCTGCAGGAACTGGCACCGGAGCGGCGAGCTTGGCTGGTGGTGGAAAAGATCCTGGGGGCGGGTGAACGCCTGCCCGATGACTGGGAAGTGGACGGCACCAGTGGCTACGACTTCATGGATCAGGTCAGCGCGCTGCTGCATGCGATTTCGGGCTCGGCGGACTTGCGAAGGTTCTGGACCGAGATCAGCGGCCGCCCGGGTGACTTCGACGCGGAAGAGACTATGGCGCGCCGCGATGTGCTGGATCGTTCGTTCTCCGCGCAGCTCGAGGCAGCAGTTCTTGCAATACACGACGTCGCATTGGCAGATTTGGCTTCGCGAGACGTTACCCGCGCCTCCATCCGCCGTGCCCTGATCGCACTGCTGGCACATTTCCCAGTGTACCGGAGCTATGGCTATGGGCGGCGCTCGGATGGGGTTGTCGTGGCGGTCGCCGGAGCAATGCGCGATGTCGTGCCTGCCGATCGCGGCACGTTGGCCAGGCTAGAGCGCTGGCTGGGAGGCGAGTCCACGCGAAACGTGGCGGTCAGCTTTCAGCAGCTGAGTGCACCGCTCGCAGCCAAGGCGGTCGAAGATACCGCTTACTACCGCTACGGCGTTCTGGTGTCGCGCAACGAGGTCGGCGCCGACGTTCGCCGGTTCGGTGAAACGCCGGCAGAATTTCACGCGGGTTGTCAGGAACGTCTTCGGCACTTTCCTGACGCGATGCTGGCAACCGCGACGCACGACCATAAGCGCGGGGAGGACGTACGGGCCCGGCTCGCCGTGTTGAGCGAAATTCCTGAGGAATGGGAGCGTGCGGTACGTCGCTGGTTCGCGATGAACGCGGCGCATCGGCGCAATGGTCCGATGCCGGCACCGGGCGACGAGGCGATGCTGTATCAGATGATCGTCGGCGCCTGGCCGTTCGAAGATGGCGACCTTGGCGCGTACACCGAGCGGCTGGCTGGCTGGCAGCTCAAGGCGCTGCGTGAGGCGAAACTCGCGACCGACTGGACGGCGCCAAACCTGGAATATGAGGACGCGGCGCGATCATTCCTTTACACGATCATGTCGGATGCCGGGTTCGTCGCCGAGGCGCGGGCGTTCGCCGACCGGATCGGTCCAGCCGGTGCGGTGAATGGGCTGGCGCAAGCTCTGCTGAAGCTGACGGTGCCGGGAGTGCCGGACTTCTATCAGGGTGCCGAGCTCTGGGACCTGTCGTTGGTCGATCCGGACAATCGCTGCATGGTCGATTTCCCGTCCAGGATTGCAGCACTCGACGCCGACCGATCGCCGGTCGAACTCGCAGCAAGCTGGCGGGATGGCAGGATCAAGCAGGCGGTTATCCACCGAGCACTCGCGTATCGGCGATCGCAGCCAGAGCTGTTCGCCCGGGGGTCGTATCAGCCGCTTGAAGTATCAGGCGCGCTGGCCGACCATGTCGTTGCGTTCACGCGTTCGTACAAAGATGTGCAATGCGTCGTGGTGGTTCCGCGGCTCTGCAGCTCCTTGCCGACATCTCTGTTGCTGGATGCAGATGCCGATGAGGGTGCGAAGTCTTGTCTGCAAGGCGCGGCACTTCACGTGCCGCACGAATTTACCGGGCGCACCCTGCGCGATTGCTTTACCGACGCTCATACCACGTTCGCCGAAACTATGTCGCTCGCGACAGTCCTGAAGCGGTTTCCCCTGGCTTTACTCGTGAGTTAGCGGCCTCCGTTCAGGTTCCCGCCATCGCCGGACGCTGCTCGCTCAACGCTGCGGCAGCCGCGGCACTCGGCACCTCTACGTCGATCTCAAGGGTGGAGATCGGATCACCGCGATCAAGTTTGATCTGTACCCGCTCGCGCTCGATCGACACGTGCTTGGCGATTACCGCGATGATCTCCTCTTGCAGCACGGCGAGCAGATCGGATTTGCCGATGAAGGCGCGCTCATGCGCCAGCAGAACCTGGAGCCGCTCGCGCGCGACCGGCGCCGAATCGCGCCGGCGGAACATGCTGATCAGATTCATGCAACGGCCCTCCGGCCGAGCAGTCGCGACATGAAGCTGCGCCGCTGCGCGGGCACCTTCACTACCAGCGTTTCGCCGCGCAGCCGTCGCGCGGCGTCGAAATAGGCCTTGGCTGCCGGACTGTTCGGTGTGCCAATGGTCACCGGCGCGCCGAGATTGGAGGCCCGCAGCACCTCTTCGCTTTCGGGGATGATGCCGAGTAGCGGGATGGACAGGATCTCCAACACGTCCTCGGTCTTCAGCATCTCACCGCGCGAGGCGCGCACCCCGTCATAGCGTGTCAGCAGCAGGTGCTTCTCGATCCGTTCGCCCCTTTCGGCGCGTGCGGTCTTCGCATCGAGCATGCCGATGATGCGATCCGAATCACGCACCGAGGATACTTCCGGGTTGGTCACCACCACCGCCGTGTCGGCATGGCGCATTGCCAGGGTGGCACCGCGCTCGATTCCGGCGGGACTGTCGCAGATGATCCAGTCGAATCTATCCCGTAGCTCGTCGATCACCCGCGTGACGCCTTCGGCGGTCAGCGCGTCCTTGTCCCGGGTCTGTGATGCGGGCAGCAGCGACAGCGTGTCGATCCGTTTGTCGCGGATCAGCGCCTGCGGCAGCTTGGCATCGCCTTGCACGACGTTGATCAGATCGAACACCACACGACGCTCGGCGCCCATCACTAAATCAAGATTGCGCAGACCCACGTCGAAGTCGACGACGACCACATTCTGGTCCTGCTGCGCCAGCGCGGCGCCAAGTGCGGCGGTGGATGTCGTCTTGCCGACGCCGCCCTTTCCCGATGTCACGACGACAACCGTGGCCATCCTTCTCTCCCCTCAGTCGAGCGTTGACAACATCATCGCCTCGCCGGCCAGCCAGGCCTGCACAGGCTTGCCGCGCAGCGCGGCGTTCATGTCATCGGCGGTCTGGTATACGCCGTCGATCGCCAGCAGCTCTGCCTCCATCCTGCGACAGAAGATGCGTGCCTGGTGGTTGCCGGTGAGGCCGGCGATCGCACGACCGCGCAGCGTGCCATAGATATGGATTGAGCCACCGGCGATCACCTCCGCGCCGGAGGCAACGGAGCCGATGATGCTGACGTCGCCCTTTTCGAATACGACCGACTGGCCGGAACGCACCGGCTGATCGATAACCAGCGACGTGAGTTCGTTCGGGCTGATCTGCCGCGGCTCATCCGGCACATCGATCGGCCGGGCAGGGCGCGTGGTGTTGGCGTGCAGCGGCGCCCAGGGTTCCAAGCCCTGCCACGATGGATGTGCGCCTTCGGTGCCGATGATGCGGATGCCGCGGTCGTGCAACGAGTGCAGCAGACCAGCGACGTTGGGCTGCTCGATCGGCAGTGCGCCAAGATCGAGCACGACGGGTCGGCCATCGAAGAAGGATGGCGAGCGCTTGATCTGCGCATCGAGTGCATCAAGCCAGTCTTCCAACGGCGGCTCAGGCGCGAGCACGAGCGCCATAAAGGAGCGACCTCGGACTCGGATGAACGGACGCGAATCGGCTGCTGACACTCGTTCGGGGTAACAAGCGCGTGCCACGGAGGTCAACCAGAACCGCGGCAAATTACGCTGTAAGAAGAAAGAACTGTGGATATTTCATGATCTTCTGTGGAAAACTCGCAGGTTCCGATTCGCGTTCCCGCGTGCATGAGCATCCGATTCGGTCGACTTGGAGGAACTGCCGCGCATCTCTGCATCGATATGCAGACAATGTTCGCCGAGAGAACCGATTGGCATGTGCCCTGGATGCAGCGTGTGCTGCCTGCTGTGCAGCGCCTCGCACAAGCCAGGACGGATCGCACCGTCTTCACCCGGTTCATACCGCCGGAGCATCCAAAACAGATGGAGGGAAGCTGCAGCGCTATTACCAGCGCTGGCGCCACATGACCGGCGAACGAATCGATCCGGCCCTGATCGATCTTGTG
>Ga0170475_101786389_pt1 | contig 20163 bp, 22 predicted proteins | sample Soicark_Litter_5_FD_111474 | JGI IMG/M metagenome (GOLD analysis project Ga0170475, IMG submission 111474) | Avena fatua rhizosphere microbial communities from Hopland, California, USA. Combined Assembly of 48 SPs
AATGAACCGTGCCCCGCAATCAGCGGCCAGCGCCAGGAGGTTGCGGGTACCCATCACGTTTGTCAGCATCGTGTGAACTGGATCCGCCTGATAATGAGGTGGGGAGGCGGCACAGGCCAGGTTCAGGATGAGGTCGGCACGAAGCGAAATCGGTAGCGGATCGATCACGTCGTGCTGCAGGAAGGTGAACCTTTGATTGCCGGCTAGATGAGCGAGGTTGCGCGATCGCCCAGTACAAAAATTGTCGACACCTACGACATTCATGTCGCGCGCTAGGAAGACGTCGCACAGGTGAGAACCGATAAAGCCCGCAGCTCCGGCTACCAGAACTCTCCGCGGTCTGCCGTCTACAGCCATATTCTGCTCCGCTCAGGGATTTTTACGTAAGTACCTTGGTTCCGTAAACGTAAGTACCTCGGTTCGGTTCCGCCCGTGCTTTTCCGCGGGGAGTTGCGAGCCCCTCTGTCGGTGCACTCCGCAAATAACCCTCCAACTCAGCTGCGCGATGCCTCGACGTGTGCCCGCTCAAAATTCGGCGCCTGGCCTGTTGAGCGGTCTGGCGGCGTTGGTGTTCCGGGATGTTGAGCGCGAACAGAGCCGACTCGGTCGACTCGGCGACCATGATTTCTTGTCCTACCGCGAACAGCGTTTCCAGACCCGGCCACGCATCTGAAATGATGGGCGTGGCGCATGCAGCAGCTTCGAACAGGCGGACGCTGGGACTGTAGCCGGCGCGAACCATGGCTACGCGCGTTATGTTCAGGGCCCACCGTAGGCTCGAGTAGAACTCCGCATGCTTTGACGGCGCGAGATGCGGCATGTATTCCACGTTGCGCGGCCACATAATCGTCGATGGATACTGGGCGCCAGCCACCGCAAAGCGCAGCTTGGGCCGTTGCCTTGCCGGCTCGAGCAGTAAGCGTTCGAGCGCCGGCTGCCGGTCTGCGCTGTAGGTTCCGAGGTAGCCGAGGTCCCATTTCCCGCGCACAGGCATTGGGCGATACTCGTCGGCGTCCACGGAACAGTAGAGCGCGGCAGGCTTGCGGGCGTGGAACCGAGAAGCGAGCCGCTCGAGCAGCGGACCACCGGTGAAAGAGAAGTAAAGGTCAAAATGCCGAATTTGATCCGGCTTCAGGTACTTGCATTCTCCCGCCTCGATTGCCGCGAGCGTCACAGGCGTATCAATGTCATAGAACGCTGTGAGGCCGCCAGCCCTCGCCAACACCCAGCGGATCACGTCGATGCCGTCGGGCACGTAGGACCCGATAATCACCGCATCCGCCCCCACAACCTCCTTGCGGTACGCACGTAACTCGCTGACGCTGTCATAGAATGCAATTCGACAGTAGGGCGGGGATGTTACGTCGCGATGGTCGGCGTACCAAGGTACGTTGCGCTCGAGGAACAAAATGTCGTGGCCGCGCTCGGCCATGGCCTTGAGGAGTGCTCGGTAAGTCGTGGCATGGCCGTTACCCCAGGATGAGGACAGGCTGAGGCCGAGGACGACAATCCGCAATCCACCACTTTTCATGCGACCGCTCGCGCTTTGCTGCTCATGAGACGATCCAGCAGTTGCACCACCATGGATGCGCGCCGGTCATAGGTGTGCTCGCGCAGGACGCGGCGGAGCGCACGTTCGCCAATGGTCCGGGCAGCATTGGGCGTGAGATGCGCAAGTTGTTGGGCCACATCGGCAGCGTTGCGCGCGACGAGCACTTCCTGGTTCGGTTCGAGGAATTCTTCGATCCCTTGCCAGGCATCGCTTATGAGGCATGCGCCTGCGCCCGCCGCTTCGAATACGCGGGTCGCAGGCGAGAAGCCAATTTCTGCCATGCTGTCGCGAGCGATGTTCATCACGGCGAGTGGCGTCGAGTTGAAGGCATTGTGGGCGCGCGTCGACACGTGACCAATGTGGTGCACATTGGCTGGAAGTTGCCACGGTTCCCAGCCGGCACCGCCTAGGAGGAAGCGATGCTCCGGCAGGAGGCGAGCCACGGCAAAGAAGAATTCCTCCACTCTCGCCTCACGATCCGGCAGCCGATTGCCGAGAAACGCGAGGGCGGCAGAGAAGCGCGGATCGGGGGCCGTGCGAAAGTGCGTCGATGCGTCGAGGGCATTGTAAATCGGGAGACACAGTCGAGCACCAAAGCGCTCGTAGGCCGCGATTACCTGCGGGCCGCCGCCGTAGGTGAGTACGGCATCGAGGCGCGGGGCGGCCTCGTGAAGTGGATGGCCAGCATCTGCCGACATCGCAGCGAGCGTCGCCGGCGCATCGACATCCCAGAACAGGCGCACCTTGTTGGCAGGCGTAACGGCAAGCGTCGTCTCTAATATTTCACGATCGAAAACACCGATGCCGCTTGCTTTGACGACCACATCCGCACGTGCAGCCTGCACGCATGCCTCATGCATCGCCTCCAGGGTCGCGGGGTAGACAACAACCTCGGCCCAGTCCGGTGGATCGATATCGCGATGGCGCTGCCGATCGAACGCGTCGGGCTCATAGAACGTCGTGCGGCAGCCCTGGCGTGCGAGTGCGGCGATGATGCCGATAGTAGGTGGCGGCGCCATTCCAGTAGCTGGAGAGCAAGCTGGATCCGAGGAAGGCGATTCGCATCAAATGGCTTCCCTAAGGTTCGGCTGGAGGGCAGCGGCGATTGTGAGCAGCTCCTCGGCCCGATGGGCGCAAGTATGTCGGTCGCGGATGCTTTGCATGCCGCTTTCGGCAAGAGACCGACGCAACTTCGCATTATTGGCGACCGCATCCATGCATTCACGCATCTCGCGGGCATTGCGCCCAATCAGGTAGTCCTTGCCCGGTCTAAAGAGGCCCTCGCTGTCCGTCCATGGCGCGGAAAGCAAGGGAATCCCGCAGGCCAGCGCTTCGAACACGCGGATTGTCGGAATGCCCGGCAGCAGCGAACGATAGAGCCGACGCGGTACGTGCACGGTCATCCGATACCGCGCGAAGACCGACGCCACTTCGGCATTGGCCAACCATCCTCGATACGTAGCACCGTGAGCCGCTAGAGTTTGCCGCGCCGCGCGAGGATAGCGCACACCATAAATATCCGTCGGCAGTCCCGCCGCTCGGGCGGGCTTCAGTAGGTATTCTGCGAGCTCCTCGGTGCGCTCGTCGTCGCCCCAGTTGCCGATCCAGACGATGGCTTTGCGCCTTAGCCCATCGGCCGGCGGTTTGAAGAGACGGATGTCCGCGGCCTCATGGAATATGAACGCGCGGGAGCCCCAGCCAGCGCGCCGGTAGACCTCGGCCAGGGAAGCACCAAACACCAGCACGCCGTCATAGGCCGATAGGTCGAAGCGGCGCATGGCCTCCGGATCGCTGACGGAACGATGATGCGTATCATGAAACAGCAAGACAAAGCGTCCGCCGCGCTGTCTTTGCTGGCTGATCATGTTCGCCAACGCTGGATCGGTCCATTCGTGCACCATGACGAGGTCGGCACCCTGCAGCATCGCGGCCACGTTCGAGCGCTCGTCATAGAGGCGCGCCCGCAATTCAGGAAAGTGGGTTCGGAAATCCTCCAGTGCTGCCTCGCCGTGGTCGGCAATCAGGTTTTTGCGGCTCCAGCCATTTGCGGGCTCATAGACGACAACGTCATGTCCGCGATTCACAAGCTCTCGCAAGAGACCGCGGAGAAAATGTGCATTGCCATGGTTCCAGCACGATGTCAGGGAATGCGTGAAGTAGACGATGCGCATGTCAGGCTGCACTCCCGGGCGCTGCAAAGCCGATCCGCGCTGACTGAGCGTGGCGGTAAACCCGCAACGTGCCGTTGACGCTCTGTTCGGCGCTGAACTTGGCGGATCGCGCGCGTGCACGGAAAGCTAAATCGGCGCAGATGCGCTCGTTGCGGCTCAGCAGATCGATAGCATTTGCCAACCCACTCGGATCGTCGGGGGGCACAAACACAGCGGCGCCGTGCCACAGCTCGCGGAATGTCTCGATATCGGAGAGGACCAATGCCGCACCCGCTTGGGCCGCCTCTAGCACCGAAAGCCCGAACGGCTCATAACGCGACATGCTGACGAAAACGGCCGTCCGCCGATACCAGGATTCAAGCTCCTCTGCGCAGAGGTTGCCAAGCAGCGCGAGATGACGCAACTCAGCAAATTGCCGATTAGGTCCGCGCGTTGGCCCGGCTGCGTATACCGGGAAGTCTAGGCGCGCGGCCGCCTGGTCAATGCACCCTGCGTTCTTGGCCCGATCCCATAGCCGGCCTGCCGTAAGCGTGCACTCCCGCGCCTGGGCCGAAGGTACCGCGCCAAGCCCGCGCCCATTGTGCACGACGTGGATCGCGTAATCTCCGTGGTACACGCCGGCCAGCTGCCGCGCGAAGCTGTGGCTAGGAGCGATGACGGCGTCGGATAGGGCAATCCCGGACCGCGTGCGCTGCGCGCGCCATCCGAGATCGGTAGGTAGGGGAGCGGCGGAGTGCGTAGCGAGCCACCATGTCGCCACGCAAGAATGCGCGACCACGACCAGCGGGAATCGCCATCGCGTCAGGCCCGCGTGGGCCGGAGCGTTGAGGTGCACCAACTCGGCGCCGGATGCGACAGCAAGCTCCTTAAGCCTCGCGGCGACCTCATCCAACTCGGTTTCCGTCCGCGCGGTCCAATCCAGCGGCAGATTCGTCCTAATTAGCCGCACGCCGCGGATTTCGGCAGCGTCGTGCTTCTGCGATCCGGTCGGCGCGGGCCCCAGTACGGCAAGATCCGTTTCGATGCGTCTCGCTGCAAGTCCGCGCGCCAGCTCCAAGGCATACGTCCACACACCGCCGACCGCATCGACGCTCATGAACACTTTCCGGAGTGCGCCTGTCATCCGTGACGGCACGCTGCCTCCAGATGCTGCAGAGGCAACGGCTGCTCGTCTTGAATTTCGCTGAATTGCGTGAACTGCCCGAGGTAATGCGCGTGCGCGCGCTCCCAGGCATTGTCGTCCGGCGCGCCAAAAAGGCGCCAGTAATCGGGCGAACTTGGATAAGGATAGAGAGGCACCGGATCATTGGCCCACACGCCGTGGCGCTGCAGCCGCTCGCGCCACCTTTCCACAAGATCAGCCTCGTCGCCCGCCACGGCGATGAGATTCGCCTGAACAAACGGCACGGCCTCACGCGCGCGGATGAGCAGATCCGCCAATTGATCGGTCGTGAGGCGACACTTCTTGGCGAGCGAAGCACGGCCCTCCTGCGTGAGACTCTCGACGCCAGCTTCGATGGAAACACATCCGGCTCGCCCCATGAGGTCGAGCATATCAGGCTTCCACAGATCAATTCGGGTCTGCACCCCGAATTGAATGTCTCGCGTGCACAGCGCCTCGAGCAGTGCCCGATTGGGCAAAAAGATCTCATCGATGAAATAAACGTAGGTGACGCCCTGCGCTATGAGTCCGTCGATCTCTTGCAGCAGCGGGGCTAACTCGCGGCGCCGGTATTTGTCGCGGTAGTCCATCTTTGCGCAGAACGTGCAGGAGTACGGACATCCGCGCGAGGCCTCCACCTCCGCAGCAGGCCCGGAGAAATCTCCATCAAAGCGATGGTGATGATGGCCGTGGCGGACGATCGCACTCGTTTCCCAGCGCAATGCCGGCGCGTTAGTGAACTGGGCGGCGCGCGGGGCACCATTGACCACCACTTGTTCGCCCGAGCGATAGGCTATGCCGGTGATCGACTCCGGCGCCCGGTTTGCGAGTTCGAGGATCGCCTCCTCACATTCACCACGCACGACGACGTCGGCGCCAACTTTCCAGAGCGTCGTTGCCGGCGTTGCAGAGCCGTGTGGGCCAACCGCAACCCGAACACCGCCGCGGTCGCCAAGCGCATCGAAAAATTGGCGTGGAACGCATAGCTCGGGCGGAGCACAGCGCCAGAACAGGTACGTCGGTTCCGTGGTCACCGCCGTCATGTCCGGGCGAAAGTCGGCCACTGCCGATGCTGCAGACTCGCAATCGAGAGCTGCTCCATGTGCATCCACGAGCAATGCTTCATGCCCGGCATTCTCCAGGAGAGCCGCGGCGTACGCGAACTCCAGCGGCAGATGCGGAGAGCGACAGCCGAAGTAGATGCTATGACGGTAAACCCAAGGGGGGTTAACAAGCGCGACTCTCATGGCCGTGCCTGCGCGGAGACAAGCTGCGAGCCGCCCGATTCCGTCCGTGCTGAGCGCGTCAGCCACTCGGCCAGGTCGGCGATGCCGCGGCTGAATGGGCGCGGCTGCGGAAGCGCAAGGGCCTCGGTAATGGCGCGCGTATCCGATACATAATAACGCTGATCGCCGCGACGCCAATCCGCGAAGCGGATTTCGGGTCGCCGGCCGAGGAGCTCTTGGATACGTACGAGCACTTGCTTGACACTAACCGCATTGCCTGGACCACCGCCGAGATTGAAGGCACGCCCACGCACTCGATCGATGTTGCGAAAAATACGCATGTACGCTTCAACGGCATCGTCGATGTGCAGGATGTCGCGAACCTGACGACCGTCGCCATAAATGGTGATAGCTTCGCCGGCCAGTGTTCTAATGATGAAGTGTGCGACCCATCCCTGATCTTCCGTACCGAGCTGGCGCTGCCCGTAAATACAGCTCATGCGGAGTACTGCAGTATGTAAGCCAAGGGAGCGCGCATAATCGATCACATACTGCTCGGCGGCGCCCTTCGAGCAGCCGTACGGTGTGTGAAAGCACAAGGATCGCCGCTCACTAATGCCGTTCTTGCGCGTCGCTTCGTCTTGGGGTCGGTAGCTGTCCGGCGTGGTCTCGAGTGGAATGTCGGCGAGATCGCCGTACACTTTGTTCGTGCTGGCAAACACGAATGGCATGGAGCCGCCACCGAGGCGCACCGCTTCGAGAAGGCTCTGTGTGGCCCCTAAATTGATTTCGAAATCTTCCTGCGGATCATCTAGACTGGAAGTCACCGCGACTTGGGCGGCGAAATGGAACACGCCTGATACGTCACGAATGACATCTGCGGTTGACGAATCGCGAATGTCTGCGAGCAGCGCTGAGATACGTCTGCCATGGCGAGCCAGCAACCATTCGAGATTACCCTCTACCCCCGGACGCCGGAGGGAATCCAGCACAATGACGTGCTGGCCTTCCGTTGCTAGGGGTCCGCCAGATTGCAACCGATGAAGCCCGCTCCCCCTGTGACGAGCACCGGGCGCGTACTCTTTATACTAGGGAGTGGGGGCCGAGCTACTTTCCTTATCATGCCACGAGCCCCCGTGCCTCTAGCTCCCGGCGCGCCTGCTCGGCGCGATCCGAGGCCGTCTGTGTTTTGACCCAGTCAGTCAGCTCGTCGAGGCTGTCATCAAGAGTGCGGTGCGGACGATAGCCCAACTTCTCTTTGGCTAAGCTAATGTCGGCGAAGCAGTGCCTGATGTCGCCAACCCGGGCTTTGCCGAGGAGCTCCGGCTGAAGGTGCGACCGGCCCATGGCTGCAGCGAGCCTTTCTGCGACCTCGAGGATCGAGTAATGCTGCCCGCTGCCGATGTTGAATACGCCGTCGGCGGCCTCAGGACGCTCCAATGCCGCGACGAACGCATTGGCAACATCCGCCACATGCACGAAATCGCGCCGCTGGCGTCCATCCTCGAAGACCAATGGTCTTTGACGATTAAGCAGGCGCGAGGCAAAAATGGCGAGCACGCCCGTGTAGGGGTTGGAAAGAGCTTGCCCCGGCCCAAACACGTTGAATAAGCGCAATGCGCAGCCCTCTATGCCCTGTGCCGCCGTTAGCATCATCGTCATGCGCTCTTGCACATACTTCGTCAGAGCGTAGACCGACGCGAGCGACGGTCGTTTCTGCTCAGGCGTGGCTACTGGCTCGAGCGGCCGACCGTCTGCGTCCCGAGGATCCCAATCGCCGGGCGCGCACCGGCGGGCTACATCTTCACGCATGTGGCCCTCGGCGTCGCGGTATAGGCCTTCCCCGTAGATGCTCATTGAGGATGCGACAACCACGCGGTCAACCGAAGTATGCGGCAGCTGCTCGAAAAGCACCGCAGTCCCGCAGTCGTTCACGCTGGTGTAGCGCTCGATGGCGTACATGCTTTGGCCCACCCCGACCTCCGCGGCCAGATGCACGACCTTGTCGACGCCGCGTAATGCACCCCTGACGCTCGTCTCATCGCGTATGTCCGCGCGCACCAGCTCTACCTCGCTCGGCAGAACTGCTGACGAGTGTCCGTTGGTGTGAACTTGATCGATGAGAGCGTCGAGTATAACCACTGAATATCCACGAGCGAGCAATGTACTGGCTATGTGGCGACCAATGAAGCCGGCGCCGCCCGTAATGAGGACCTTCATGGCACTCTCCATTCATGGGTGGAGCGCAGACTGATCAAATGAGGCGAGCGCAGACTACGTACGTGTATGTCCATGCAGCCTGAACGCCATCGACAAAGGTAAGTTCCTCCGTGAAATGCCGCTTGAGTGGAAAAGCCTGCTGCCGCTCGATAGGCGATGGGAGCTTCTGTCATTCTAAAGTTCGGAAGAATTCGTCCCGAGAGATTTGCTCGAGTCTTCGTGGACATTGATCCGCAAGGGGCCGGCTGACCTTCCGCAACTGCGGGTCACGTCATGGTACGTCGTTGCGCCAAGCGCATCTGCGTACCATAATCCGAGTTCGAACGCCTCCCCTCACTTCAGATCCCGCCCCAGCGGCGTTGTTGCGGCATGCCTTGACGGGTGCTGCGCGCATGGAGGAGCCAAAGGTACTTAAGTATTTTAGGAACTGAGTCGCGTACCTAACGTTTGTACCTTTGGTGAAGCCCCGCGAGGTCCGGCAACTCTTAGCTCAACGGTGTGAAATGCTCGCCGATCAGGTTCAACAGCAGGTGCGCGTGGGCATCGTTGGCGTCGGAAACTGTGCCTCTTCATTCGTCCAAGGTCTCAGCTATTATCGCGATTTGAGCTAACGCGCCGCTGCCCGGCCTCATGTCGCCAAGCATTGGCGGCTATACTGTGGGCGATATCAAGATCGCATGCGCTTTCGACGTTAGCGCCGCAAAGGTGGGGCGTGACATCTCCGAGGCGATTACAGCGCCCCCCAACAATACCTATGTATTTGCGGCGGCTCAATCGATGAATCGGCGTGTCGAACGCGGGCCAACGCTCGACGGCCTTGGACGATATTTGCGGGAGGACGTCATTGAATCAGAGCAACCAGCGGCCGATGTCCGTTCCGTGCTCAAAGCGACCGACACGCAGGTGGTGGTCTCATACTTGCCAGTCGGCTCAACGAGGGCAACTGAATTCTATGCGGAAGAGGCATTGGCTGCTGGCTGCGCGTTCGTCAATTGCATCCCAGTCTTCATCGCCTCCAAGCCAAGCTGGCGCTCCCGCTTCGAGCAACGCGGGCTACCCCTTATAGGCGACGACATCAAAAGCCAAGTCGGTGCGACAATCGTTCACCGCGTTCTCACCAATCTTTTCCAAGAACGGGGGATTAGGCTGGACCGCACTTATCAGCTGAACTTCGGCGGCAACTCCGACTTCCGAAACATGCTTGAGCGCGAACGGCTGGAATCCAAAAAGATTTCCAAGACCCAATCTGTGGCCTCACAGCTCGACGTCCCACTGGCGCCCGAGAACATCCACGTGGCACCCAGTGATCACGTTCCATGGTTAACGGACCGCAAATGGGCTTACGTGAGGCTCGAAGGCACGGCTTTCGGAGGAGTGCCCCTCAATCTGGAGCTCAAGCTCGAAGTCTGGGACTCGCCGAATTCGGCGGGTGTCGTTATCGATGCGGTGCGCTGCGCCAAGCTGGCCCTCGATCGCGGTATCGGTGGCGCTTTGACCGGCCCCTCCAGTTATCTGATGAAATCGCCACCCCAGCAATTCACGGACCATGAGGCGCGCCAGCGCATGCTGGAGTTTATTAACGGTCAAGCATAGCGGAGGCCACCTTGACGCTTTGTCTATTGGTGCGGCACGCGGCTCACGACCTAGTCGATCGCGTTCTGGTTGGTCGCAAGGAAGGAGTTCACCTCAGTGTTGAAGGTAGGCGGCAGGTAGCGGCCCTGCGAGCACGGCTACAACGGTTTGACATCGCGCGCGTCCAGTCCAGCCCCTGTGATCGCGCCATTGAGACGGTGGCGCTGATTGCGCGGGAGCGCGGCTTGGGCGTCGAAATCTCTCCAGCACTGGACGAGCTCGATTTTGGGACCTGGACGGGTCGCTCATTCGGCGCGCTCGACCTCGATCCGAGGTGGCTGCATTGGAATCGTGCCCGCAGCCGGACAAGTCCCCCAGGCGGTGAATCCATGCAGAATGCTCAGCAGCGCATTGTCTCGCATTTGCAGCATCTGGTTGAGAGCTACCCGGGTAAGTGCATCGCAATCGCGACCCACGCTGAGATCATCAGGGCCGCTATCCTGCATGTCATGAATTTGCCACTCGATCAGTGGTCGCAGATCGAGGTGCCGCTCGCGTCCATCACTCGGCTGCACATGCATTCCGGGACCCGTGGCGTCATCACGCTGGCCAATGAAATGGGCGTAGCATGAGGATGGCCGTCTTTGGTTTGACGATCAGCTCTTCCTGGGGCAATGGGCATGCAACCCTCTGGCGGGGGCTGGTGCGGGCACTTGCCGAGCGCGGCTGCCGCGTTTCCTTCTACGAGCGCGACGTGCCTTACTATGCGGCCAATCGCGACCTCACAGAGGTGTCTGGCGCCAACCTGATCCTTTACCGCGATTGGGAGGAGGTGCGACTAGCGGCCCGGCGAGACGTTGCCGAGAGCGACGTTGCAGTTGTCACCTCCTACTGTCCCGATGCAAAGGCTGCGATTGAGGCGCTTGCCGATGCACCAGCAACAATCTCGGTATTCTACGATCTCGATACACCTGTCACCCTCGCCCGCATGCGCGGCGGCCAGGACGTCGGTTACATCGGCCCGCGTGGCTTGCGCGATTTCGACGTAGTCTTGAGCTTCACGGGCGGCTTAGCGCTCCGCCACCTGCGCGACGACCTCGGTGCGCGGCGCGCTGTTCCACTTTACGGCCACGTCGATCCCTTGACCCACCGGCGCACTGGCGTCGAAGCGCACTATCTGTCGGATCTTTCCTACCTCGGCACCTATTCCAGCGATCGCCAATCCGCTATCCAGTCGCTTCTCATCGATGCTGCCCACGAGCGGCAAAACTCCCGCTTCCTTATCGGTGGGGCGCAGTATCCGCCCGAGTTCCCGTGGTGTCCCAACATCTATTTCGTCCGCCACCTGCCGCCGCGTGAGCATCCGGCCTTTTTTTCATCGTCACGGCTTACTCTTAACGCGACGCGTGAGCCAATGCGGCAGCTTGGCTGGTGCCCCTCCGGTCGCCTGTTCGAGGCGGCTGCCTGCGGTACGGCGGTCATCTCCGACGTGTGGGATGGGTTAGACGCATTTTACAAGGAGGGTAGCGAAATTCTCGCTGCCCGCTCGACCGCCGATGTGGTCGCCGCGCTCGATCTAACTGATGCGGAGATCGCAAAAATCGGCCGAACTGCGCAGGATCGAACACTATCGGAGCACACCTCCGCGCACCGTGCCGTTGAACTGCTCCGGATTCTCGAGACATCACGCGAAGACGCGCCTGCAGAGTTGTCGACAGAGGGAGCATAATGCATGTGGGGTATCGTGCCGGCCGCGGGCCGTGGCAGCCGCATCCAACCGCTAGGTTTCTCAAAGGAGCTTCTCCCGCTCGGCACCCGCTCGCGAGATGAGGTGGAACGTCCATGTGCGGTGAGCGAATATCTCGTAGAGCGCATGGTGATCGCCGGTGCAGACAAGCTTTGCTTTGTTATCGCGCCCGGCAAATCAGACATCCTGGAGTATTTCGGCCAATATGGGCGTGCGAACACGGCATACGTGGTTCAGCCGCGCGCAAGCGGGCTCTGTGACGCGATCTTCCGCGCCGAGCCTTTGATCGGTCGCGACGAGCTTGTAACTGTCGGGCTGCCCGATACGGTTTGGTTTCCCACTGACGCGCTTCGCCAGCTGCCTGATGACGTGCTTTCCTTCTTGCTTTTCCCGGTCGAGAACCCGGAGCTATTCGATGCTGTTATAATGAAAGAAGGTGATCATGTTCGTGAGATCCAGGTGAAAAAGCAAGGTGCGGGGTCCAACTGGATCTGGGGGGCTTTCAAAATGCCGGGCGCGGTGTTCCACGAGCTGGCAGAGCTTTGGCGCGAGCAGGGTCGTCGCGATGAGTACATCGGTACTCTCGTGAACGCCTATATTGAGCGAGGCGGCGTTGCGCGCGGCGTGAAAGCCGGTGAGGCTTACGTGGACGTAGGCACCCTCAATGGATACCGGAGCGCGCTACGGCTCCTCGAGGAAAAAAATGGGGGAGCATGCGCGCCGCCTTTTCGTGTATCGCCCGAATCGACGGGACGAGAAGTCACCGGCCAGCCGGTGCAGGGTTGAATGTATGCTATCTAACTCGCAGCAACTACGCGGCGTCGCCCTCACGAAGGCTGACATCCGGAGACGGGTGACTGAGCTGGGGCCATGGTTTCACAACATCAATCTCGAAGGTGTGATGACGGCGCCCGAACATGCGCTGGGCGACTACCCGTCAATCAAGTGGGCTCGATTCGCAGGTGCCCTGACGCAGACCATTGCAGGCCGCAGCGTGCTCGATATTGGCTGCAATGCCGGATTCTACTCGATCGAAATGAAGCGGCGGGGCGCGACCCGGGTGGTCGGCATCGACTCTGATGAGCGCTATCTCGCCCAGGCGAGGTTTGCGGCCAAGGTCTGCGGCACCCAAATCGAGTTCCACCGCTTGTCCGTCTATGATGTCGCTGCACTCGGCGAGCGGTTCGACGTCGTGCTCTTCATGGGCGTGCTCTATCACTTGCGCCATCCGCTTCTGGCTCTGGATCTGATCTGCGAGCACGTTGTCGGCGATCTTCTCGTGTTCCAGGCCATGCAGCGCGGCAGCGACGAACTCCGGCGCGTGCAGCAGGACTACAATTTTTGGCAGAGCGATCATTTCGACGAGCCTGAATTTCCTAAGCTGCACTTCATCGAACAGTCCTATGCGGGCGATCCCACCAATTGGTGGGTGCCCAATCGTGCTTGCGCCGAAGCGATGCTGCGCAGTTCAGGTTTCGAGATCACCAGCCATCCGGAGGCGGAAGTATATTTTTGCAGACGCGCGGGATCTCCCGCTGGTGAGGGCGCTGTCTACCCTGCGCGGGGCGGCTCATGATCGAAGCGGCGATGATCTGGAATGAACCGAACAACAAGTCCCACTGGGATTTGGAACTCGATCCGGGCTGGGCGCTGTTCGCGGACATGGCGATCCGGGCCGCGCAAGCCGTACGGCGCGCCAATCCTGCGCTACCCATCGTTCTCGGCGGCATATCACCGATTGATCCGCAGTTCCTGCGGAACATGGCCGATCGCCACGTGCTCACCAATGTCGATGCCGTGGCCGTGCACGGCTTCCCCCTGGATTGGAATCTTTGGCCGATTCACGATTGGCCTGCCAAGCTCGAGGAAATCCGTGCGGTCACGACGCTGCCATTGTGGGTTTCGGAGGTCGGCGTGTCCTCCTTCGGTGCCGAGGAGGTGCAGGAATGGGGTCTGCAGCGAACGGCTGAGCTTCTGATTGGACGCGCAGATCGCATCCACTGGTACAGCCTCTACGATCTGCCGCGCAGGTGGGAGGCGACCACGCGGCATCGCGAGGCCGAAGGCTCCTCGTATTACCGGCATTTTCACATGGGTCTGCTGCGTGAGGACGGCACGCCGAAACAGGCGTTGGCAGAGCTACACCGGTACACGCCCACGGTCGGCCTTTGCCAATGGTTCCATTTCCAAGATCACCGGCTTGACAAGGCAGTTGCCTGGATGAAACGGCTCGGCGTGCGCCACGTGCGCACTGGATTGTCCTGGGCCGACAGCTTTCGTCCCGGCGCGCTCGACTGGTTCGATCGCCAGATGCAAGCGCTCGGCGATTTCCAAGTTACCGTGACCTACTGCTTCACACCAGAGCACCTGGGCCTAGCGCCGCACCACACCAGTCCACCCCGATCGGCCGACGATTTCGCTCATTTTTGTGCGACCATGACGGCGCGGTACGCACCTGTGAATAGCATCAGCCCCCACGCGGCGATGCCGGGTTGATCCATGAGGGAAGTATGCCGCGCGCGCTGATCCTCGTGCTCGATTCAGTCGGCATCGGCGGCGCGCCGGATGCGGCACTTTACGGCGATGAAGGTGCGGACACGGTCGGTCACATTGCTGATGCGTGCTGGCATGGCAAAGCCGACCGGTCAGGGCTCCGAGCGGGACCGCTAGTCGTGCCCAATCTGCGTCGCCTGGGCTTGGGCCGTGCCTGTGAGCTTGCGACGGGCCGGATACCGCCAGGATTGGATCACGCGGACGCTGAGAAAGCCGTCTACGGCTGTGCCGCCGAGACGTCCAAGGGCAAAGACACGCCTTCCGGTCATTGGGAAATAGCGGGGGTGCCCGTTGACTTCGAGTGGGGGTACTTCCCTCGAACCGTGCCGTGCTTTCCGCGCGAACTGGTGGACGAGCTCTGCCGGTCCTCGCTCTTACCGGGCATTCTCAGCAACCGCCATGCATCGGGAACAGCGATCATTGCCGAGCTGGGGCGCCAGCACATGCGTACTGGCCGCCCAATTTGCTACACATCGGCGGACAGCGTGTTCCAGATCGCCGCACACGAGGAGACGTTCGGGCTGGACCGGCTATACACGGTCTGTGCCTTGGCGCGAAAACTCATCGATCCGCTGAATATCGGCCGTGTTATAGCGCGGCCCTTTGTGGGTAGCGATGAGCAAGGCTTTCGGCGCACTGCCAATAGACGGGACTATTCGGTAGCGCCCCACGCGCCGACGATCCTCGACCTTGCCACCCAAAGCGGTCGCGGCGTTGTGAGCGTCGGCAAGATCGGGGACATATTTGCCCACTCCGGGACCGGGCGCATTTTTACCGGTGATGGCAATCAACAGCTTTTCTATCAAACTTTGGAGGGCCTGCGCCAGCTGCCCGAGGGAGGGCTACTGTTCGCCAACTTCATCGACTTCGATACCAAATTCGGCCATCGGCGCGACGTTGCCGGATATGCCGCGGCGCTCGAGGCATTTGACTGCAGGTTACCCGAGTTGCTCGAGGCTCTGAAGCGCGACGACCTGGTCGTGATCACGGCCGACCACGGCTGCGATCCGACCCGGCCGGGAACAGATCACACGCGCGAGCTTGTGCCGGTGCTGCACGTCTGCGCATCGCGAACACCGTTCGGTATCGGTCGCCGCTCCACGTTCGCGGACATCGGCGCAAGCGTGGCTGTTCACCTCGGCATTGCGGCCCCGCGTGCTGGCACGCCCTTTTCACGGCAACCCAGCGAGAATGAACGCGTTTAGTTTTTGAGGCAAGCTGACGAGGCCGACGGTGTATCGCGTGCTCATTCCTGTGGATGGTTCAGAGACTGCGGACCGTGCTCTCAACTGGGCTATCGGAATCGCCACCGCGATGCCGGGCGTCGAGCTTACCTTGCTCAACGTCCACACTGAGCCAGTAGTGTATGGCGAGATCGAGGTCTATGTGACGTCGGAACGGATGAAGGTGCTCCAGGAAAAGCACAGTTGTGACATTCTTGAGCCGGCGATTAGGAAAGTTGAAAAAGCCGGTGTCGCTCACGTTTGGCGGATTCTGAGCGGGGATCCCGCGAGCGTCATTGCGGGATCGGCCGGCGAGTTCAAATGCGACTGGATTGTCATGGGTACGCGCGGCATGGGAACCATCGGCCATCTTTTGCTGGGCTCGGTCGCGTCCAAAGTCGTATACCTCGCCGCGGTGCCCGTGACACTCGTCAAATAGGGGCGCGGCTGCCCATTTTCCTAAACGCGATGACATTCCAGGCGACATGATAAACGACACACCTCAAACCTCTCAGACCTCGCTTGTAGAGAGGAACATTTCTGCGCTGCTGGCCCGGAGGCAAGCCCAGAAGCGCGAGCTGGACTGGCAAGATCGATTCGCCGAGCGGGTAACGCAATTTGCCGGGAGCATGGTATTCGTGTGGCTGCATGTCCTGATTTTCGGTGCATGGATCGCGGCCGGTTCCGGCTGGGTGCCCGGTATCCCTGCCTTCGATCCGACGCTGGTGATGTTGGCCATGGCGGCCTCCGTGGAGGCGATATTTCTCTCAACGTTCGTTCTCATCACACAGAACCGAATGCAGGCGCAGGCCGATCGCCGCGCAGACTTGAACCTGCAGATTAGCTTGCTGGCTGAGCATGAAATCACCAGACTCGTACAAATGGTTTCTGAAATGGCGCGGCGAATGGACGTTCCCGCAGCTCACGAGCCCGAGCTGCAAGAGTTAAAGAAGGATGTCCACCCGGAGGATGTTCTCGACACGATATCGAAGCGCGAGAGAGACATTGATCCTTGAACTGCGGCCGACGCGAGCGTCCGCAGGCGGTCAACGTCAGCGAAGACGATGCGACCCCTCCGAAATCGCCTCGACAGTTCCAGGCGTGCGTATGTGGACGTGGGCGCAAACACGGTGGTTCACGGAAAGCTCCCAAGCATCGCCGCCGCAACTGCTGAAGGCCACGGTAGATTCTTCCGCTCCGCCCGGGCTAGCAGCACCCAGGAGACCCGCGTGCCGAGCCAGAAATCGGGTGACAACGCTCATGGGCCCCACGGTAGGCCAAAAGCTCTCTATTAGGGGGACATAATTAGCGGGATGACATGGAAACAATGTGGCCCAAGCGTGAGCTCGGCTGGGGCTAGCTGGAAATGAGCGTTGATGATCGAGAAGACTACCGTCGCTTTGGACTTGTTGGATCGCGACCTGCGTGCCCAGAGAACACCTGAGAAACTACGACCCAACACAATGGCTCTGTTCTGACATCAAGTAGTGCAATGTTCCCTGCAGGTGATTTGCCGCAGGCTAGGTTCCGCGAAGAAATCTGGGCCGACACGCCGTCTCCCACGGTGGCCTTCACGCCGTGCTCACAGACCTCCAGCGGGTGCAGTTTGGTGGGCTTTGCCCAGACGCAGCTCACGCAGGCGAAGCCGCCGGGATTGTCTGCCTACGCAGGAGGCGCACGCTCCTAAAGAATGTGCCCTCACGCGTTAAGAGTTCGCGTAGAGCCGTGAGTGCTCGCCAGCCTGCGGCGGCACCGGTGTAAGGTCGAATGCGCGCGGCTCTGAGTGAGTGTATTTTGACCATGGGGCCGCCCGAGCAGTTGATGCGAGAACCATGGCACAACCGAGGACACCCGCAACGGCGACCATCTTGCGCATGTGACACCTGTAGGAAGCAGACTGCCGTTCCATTCGCTCCGAGAGCTTAGGTCCAGGTCATCAGCGGTGAGCGATTCCCTGCCGTAGTAGGAACACGGACGGGTTCTGGTTCGTTGAGTCACGAGATTAACAGATGAGGTTCTCCCATGAAAACATTCTTGGCGGCCGCAGCAGCGCTGGCTTTGGCCGGCAGCGCGGCCATCGCCCAACAGAAAGCGCCGGCGGAGGCATCTACCTTCGCGAAGAAAGTCGCGGCCGCGAATACCTTCGAGATTCAATCGAGTGAGCTGGCCAGAGACCGCGCCCAGTCGAGTGAGGTCAAGTCTTTCGCCGAGGAGATGATCAAGGATCACACAAAAGCGGGGGAGGACTTCAAGTCGGCGGTACAGGAGGCTAATGTGTCGCCACCCCCGGCCGAAAAGCCGGACGCGAAGCAAAGCGCCACACTTGCCAAGCTCAGGAGGGCACAAGGGGCCACCTTCGAGCAGGCCTATGTGAGCGCGCAGCTTGCAGCCCATAAAGAGGCGGTGACGCTATTCCGCAACTACACCAAGAGCGGGCGCACGCCTCCGCTCAAGCAGTTCGCCGAGAGCACATTGCCGACCCTTGAGCACCATCTGTCGATGGTCCAAGAACTCAACCGGTCATCGAGCGTCGCCGGGAAGCAAACACCTGGGACCGGCGGCCGAGCGATGGGCCCACCCGCCGAGGCACCTCGGAAGAGCAAGTAAACGGATTTGCGGAGTGCCGCATGCCTCTGCGCTGTTGCGGCTCGATGGGTAACTAGCGAACACTCGGTGGCGGACTTCGTGTCGAGCGCCTCCGAGTGTTGCCGATTGCCGTTTGCGCTTAACGGTTCAGGCGGCGGCGGTTGCGCAGGCTTGCGGCGGCTTTATCGTATTTAACCTCATAGCTCTCGATTAAAGCGTCGAAGGAGCGTCGGCATCCGTCTTCGTCTCGGCCAACCAGTTCGCCTGCAAGGCCTGCGTGCTGGCTCTTGGGCAACCGGTTCAAACCGTTCGCCGTCTTGTGCAGCAGCAGCGTTGCTCGCGCGGGTTGGACCACATCTCGCCGAGCGCCTTCTACAAACCGGCCTTCCAATGCGGACAGCGGCACAGCTCAAGCCTCGGTTCTGGTTGCCTCGACCGCGTCATAGCCGTGCTTGAGATTGCTCCAGAACGTGTACCAGCTGCTTTTCGAATGCCGCTGCAGATTGGCGTCAGTCATGCGGAACGGAAAGATGTGCACCTGGATCTGCTCCTGGCCGGCGCGCAACGCCTGCTCGGCAAGGACGTAGATTCGATCCATCACGGGATCGGTCATCGCGAAACAACCGATGGATCTGCAACCCCCATGCAGCAGGATGTGCGAGCCAGTGCGGCCGAGGGAGCGATCGAATGCATTGGGAAACCCGATGTCGATGGAGCGGGCGTGTTTTCCGGAGAGCACGAATTGGTGGAGGCCAATGGCGTAGAAGCCCTCGGGCGCCTGATGATCGCCCTCAAAGAGCTTGGGCCCGAGGTTTCCCGACCAGAAGCAGATAGGATAGGTCGCAAGAAGTTGAAGCGTCTCGGCGCTCTGCATCCAGAGCTCGAGCTGGGACTCCTCTTTGAATATCCGAATCAGCAGGGCGGGTCCCGCGACGACGTCTGGCTTGGTGCCGTCGCGCGATTTCGAGTCCGAAGGAGACTCTTGTGCGGGGACGAAAACGACGGACGACAGCAGCAAAGCTGCAGCCACGCTCAAGCGCGCGAGATGTCGTCCGGCAAGCACGCATACTGCTTTGGCGCATTCGAGGCAATTCGAAATGCGCCGATCGTCTCTACCTGCACAGAGCTCGCACGCATCCGGTTTTGGCGCGAAGTAAAGGGGGCGCGGAGGGCAGGCAAGCGTGGCGGTGCTTGGGTCTCGGCTCATGTGTATGTGTTGTCCTCAGTTATGAGGGCCGTGGGTCTGTTCGTCCTCCTGGAATGTAAGCCCACTGAGCTCACACCCCCCTGAACGCAGAGATGTTCGAAGTGCGTTTCCGTCGTGAGGCGCTCGGCTTTTCGCTCGGCCGCCTGAAAGGTCGGATGTTCGCTTACAACTTCGACTTCACCGCGGGGATGACGAAATACAATCGATCGCTTGCCATTTTCTACCTGCCGGGCGCTTCACTTACGCACTCCAGTTGCGACGACGCGTCAAACGGCTGCCAACCACACTTTGATCCGACCAGACACAGTACGGAAGTATACAAATTGCGCGCGGCTCACTGCAGGGAAGCCCAGCAGCCGCTTCCCGCCGGAGGCTCGCTTCGCTCCATGGGTGACAAGGCTCTATGAAGGCCGCAAAGGTCGTTCGCCTTTGCAAGCTCATGCGTAGCTACCCGAGGCTCGCGCGCTTTCCGATGGGCCCTTCTTTGTAATCGAGCGCTTCGAGGTGCCTGATCCCCGTCGATTTCTTTCTTGATGCGGCCTCGTGCGACGCGACGCACGTACCGTTTGTCAGCCTTGTAAGGCTCAATAAGCTCGCGCTTGATTACATTCACCCTGTCACCACCTACGTTGAGGGCTCTTTCCTCCTCGGTAAAGGAGGAGGTGGAGAGACACTGCGCGAGGATTTGCCGGGCCTCAAGCCGGAGGAGGCAAGCGAGCGCCAGCACCAACCTCGTCGTTGCTAGTAGGCGCACGGGGCCCGCCCGCCCAGCGCCGCCTCCACGGCCCCCCTTCCTGCACCTCCATCGGCCCGTGCGAAAGCACCCGCCCGACCGTTAGTAGCAAACAGGCGCCCGAATGAGGGCGCCTGCGCACTTCGTTCCTGGCTGCCGCTATTTTGCCGGCGGTGTGCCCGGGGTGGATGTCGTCGGGCTCGACGGCGTG
>Ga0170475_113405388_pt1 | contig 20096 bp, 12 predicted proteins | sample Soicark_Litter_5_FD_111474 | JGI IMG/M metagenome (GOLD analysis project Ga0170475, IMG submission 111474) | Avena fatua rhizosphere microbial communities from Hopland, California, USA. Combined Assembly of 48 SPs
CCCAGTACCCGATAGCCGAGCGCGGTCAGGCTCCGCTCGATGTCCTTGGCGGTGATCGCCTCGTCCTCGACCACCAGGATGAGGGGAGACAGATCGTTGGCCGTTGCCCTCGCGGTGGACGTCATGAGGTCCCGTCCGACCGTCCCGGCGTTCTGCCGTGGTTCCGAGGTTGTTTCCCAGTGTCGATACCCCGGCGGGTGACATCTCGAAGGGCGACCGCCCATTCGGTTCCCTGCACCGCCAAGATCGCCCCCATCGTGGGGCCGAGTCGCTCGGCCAGGGCCTCCTTGGGAATGAAGGCGCTCGCCCCCAGTCCGAGCACGTGCGCCTTGTACGGGGCTTCGGGCAGCATGCTCATGATCAACACCGGAAGCGTCGGGCGCGCGGCCTTGATGCTGACCAGCGCGTCCAGTCCACTGATGTCGGGCATTTGGATGTCCATCAGGACCAGGCTCCATTCGTGGCGGCGGACCTGTTCCAGGGCTTCTGACGCCGACGCGGCCTCACCGACGTCGGCGTCCGGCCATTCGTCGAGAACCAATTGCCGCACCCCGGTCCTGAGCCTTGGCTCGTCATCGACCACCAGGATTCGCCGGACTGACAGCATCTGCCCTCTAACATCGCAAGCAACCCACCAACACACGAAGTGGCAAGATGCTCTTTCCCTCGTAGGTGAGCCGTGCGCGGCCCGTCGGCGCCCGTCCTACGGCCGCGGTCGGGATCTGGTCAGTCGACCAGACCCGCCGACAGGGCATATCGCATCAGCTCGGCGTTCGAGCGCATGCTCATCTTCACGAGGATCCGAGTCCGGTAGGTGCTGACGGTCTTCTCGCTCAGGGCCAGCTCGGCCCCGATCTCCTTGACGGACTTGCCCGTGGCGAGCATGCGCAGGACTTGCAGCTCTCGGTCCGAGAGCGCCTCGTGCGGAGGTCGCCCAGCGTTGGCGCCGGCGAGGCTGGCCACCATGGCTTCCGCCAGGGCCGGGGTCACGTACTTGCCGCCGTCCAAAACTTTCCGCGTCGCCACCGCGAGCTCGCTAGGGGCCGCGTTCTTTGTGACGTATCCCACCGCGCCGGCCCGTATCGCGCGGATCGCGTATTGGTCCTCCCCGTGGGCGCTGAGGATCAGGATCCGGACCCCAGGTTGGAGCGCCAGCGCCTCTTTCAGGACCTCCATCCCGTCGCGTCCGGGCAGAGAGACGTCGAGCAGCACCAGATCCCAGCGGCGTCCGCCGATCTCGGCCAGCGCCTCTGCGCCCGAGGCCGCCTCGCCGAATTCGGCTCCCGGGAATTCTTCCGCCAGCAGCTCGCGCAACCCCCGCCGTACCACCGCGTGATCGTCGACGAGGAGGATCAACGGCGTCGCGGGCCCCGACGTGGTCAAACCGGAATCCTGAGGGTGGCCCTCGTGCCCCGGCGCTCGCCGGGCGCGAATTCCAGCGAGCCACCGAATTGGGCAGCCCGCACACGCATTCCGAGGATCCCGAGAGCGTCGGGTCGAGACTCTTCGCCGGCGGTGATGCCGCGGCCGTCATCGGAAATCTCGAGGACGATGCCGGGGGCGTTGCGCGCCAGAAGAACCGAAACCCCGCTGGCGCCCGCATGCCGAGCGACGTTGGTGATCAGTTCCTGAAAGATCCTGAAGATCGTGGTCGCGCGCTCGCGATCGATCTTCCATTCGTCTTCGGGCAGAGCCAGCTCGACCTTGATGCTGGCCCGGCCTTCGAACTCGCGCGCCTGCCACTCGATGGCCGCCACCAGCCCGAGGTCGTCGAGCACGCCGGGCCGTAGGCCGGAGGCGATGCGCCGGACTGTCTGGATGCTCGAGTCAATCTGCGTCGCCATGGTCTCCAACCGTTCCAGGATCGGCTGACGGCCGTCGTCAGACATCCGGGCGATCCTGCGTGACAGCCAGGCTGAGTCGAGCCTGAGACCGGTGAGCTCCTGCCCGAGCACGTCATGGATCTCGCGGGCCAGGGCCATCCTCTGCTGTTCAGTCGAGCGTTCGAGATGGGCCATCAACGCCCGCATGCGATCGTGGGCGTCCACCAGGTTCTGTTCGAGCTGCAGACGCTCGGTGCCGTCGCGGGCGATCACGGCGTAACCGGTCAGCGCGCCGGACGGATCGGCGATCGTGGTCGTGGTGACCTCCGCCCAAAAGCGCGATCCATCCTTGCGAACCCACCAACCCTCGTCCTCGATTCTTCCGCGCGCGGAAGCCACGTTCAGCAGCGCAGTCGACTTGCCCGCGGCCACATCTTCGAGGGAATAGAGACAGGCAGAAGGTCTGCCGACCACATCGTCGAAGAGAAAGCCCGTGACCTGCGTGGCGCCGGCATTCCAGCTCGCGATCCGCCCCTGGGCATCGAGCGCGAAGATCGCGTAGTGCTGGATGGAGTCAACCAACAACCGCGAACGTCGTTCCGCCTCGCCGGCCGGGGCCCCGTCCCCCGCTGCGACGTCAAACACGCTGCCAGCGGCCCCTTGGGCAGACCCCGGTTCGGCGTGCTTTGTCGTCGAATCTTCTTCGCGCCGATATGAACCGGCCAGCCTTTGACCGTCCTCACGCACAATGGTGACCTCCGAGAACGCCCGTCCCCCCAAGCGCCCAGCCGGGCACTATATCGCCTCCCCCGATCGGAACCACAACTTTGCTGAGGATGGGGAATTGCCGAGCTCGGAGGCGGCGAGACGCTCCTGCAGACTTTCGGCATGGAGGGTGGTGCTTCGTAGACCGAGGCATTGTAGAGCAGGTCGGCAAGACGCCCCTCTCGATGACGGGAAGGTCGCGTTGCGCGCGGCGCCCAGGCTAGAGCAGGAGGATGTCGAGGCTGTGCTCACGACCGCGCGCCGGCCGCATCCTGCGCTACCTGGAACGCTGCGGGATTCTCGCGCCCGTCGTCACCACGGGCGACGGCGAGGTCATGGCCGTGGCTGGCCCGAGCAGCAATGGTGATGGCGACGAGCTCGCCGACAAAGATCCGTTGCTGGCGAGCGCCGTGTCGGGCGTGCCACCAGCAGTCCCGCGCGCAAGGTCGCGCCGATCGTGCTGGCTACCGCCGGAACGGGAAGGACGTCGAGGGCCTGCAGATAGCCCCAGCGGAGGTCGTCGAACGCTATTCGGCCGTGAATGATTTTCTGCTGTCGATCATCGCCGGCCTGGGACGGATGGGCGTCGAGTCCGCCTCCTCACCTCTGCAATCGCGTGGATCGGGCTGCTCCACCCGCCTTTCATCGCCGCCCGCGGGCCCAGGCCTGAGGCAGGACGAAGCTGCGCCTTCACGCCGCGACGTCCGGCGCCAGTTGCCGCTCGAGCAACTCGGCGGCCTCCCGGAAGCGTAGGTTCTCGATGTGGGCCAGCAGGGTCTGCAGCGCGTGGGGATCCCACGCGCCGGCAACCCACGACGAGACTTGCCCGACGTCGTTGAGCGCCGCGAGGTCGTGCTGGCGAAGCTGGTCCAGCAACGCCGACAACCGCTGAAGTTCGGGGCCGCTCGACGGCGACGGGAGGGAAACGACCACGGGCGTCGTGCCCAGCACCGCCTTCGCGCTGCTGCACAGCCGCTCGACCTCACGACAGAGCTGCTCCGTCAACGCCGCGAAATGCTCCGGCCGTCCCTCCCTGAAACCTTGCTCGATGCGGCCAGCCAGTTCGCTTATGGCTCCCGCCGCCATTTGACCGGCCACGCCCCTCAGTCGGTGCATTCGAGCCGCGTAGGCCGCCACGGCCAGCTCGTCTCCCCTCTCTCCGAACGGGCGCAGATTGGAGATCTCTTCCACCAGGTACCGCAGCAGCGTCTGGAAAAGCGCGCGGTCTTCCGCGAGGAGGCGCCGGACCGCAGCGGTGTCGATGCCGTCAATCTCGGGCCAGGCATCCGGCGAGGGTACCGAAGGTTCGCCCGCACCCGTGGCTCCCGTCGGAGCGACCGGTGACCAGGTGGGCACCGCCCGCAGAATGCACCTGATCAGCTGCGCCGGTTCGAACGGCTTGCTGAGAAAGTCAGTCATCCCAGCCGCCAGCGCCCGCTCGCGCTCACTCGCGCGCGCGTCGGCGGTGAGCGCGATCACCGGAAGAGACTGGAACTCGGGCGAGGCGCGCATGACATCGGTGGCCGTGTATCCATCCATCACCGGCATTTGCACGTCCATGAGCACCACGTCGATTCGGTCTGACGCCCGCAATCTATCAATGGCTTCTTGCCCGTTGTGGGCCACCGTGACGTGCGCCCCCTCCTGCGCCAGGATGCTTCGAGCCACGAACAAGTTCATCTCGCTGTCGTCGGCGACCAGCACCCGCAGGCCCCGCAACGCGTTCGTGGTGGTCGGGACGACCTGCGCTGGAATCGCGACGGCGCTTCTCTGTGACAGGTCGAAGGCCAGCACGAACCAAAACGTGCTGCCCGCGCCGGGCGCGCTCGCGAGGCCGACTTCGCCGTCCATGAGCTGGGTGAGGTGCTTGACGATGGAAAGGCCGAGTCCCGTGCCGCCGAATCGGCGGGTGGTCGAGGCGTCCCCCTGCATGAAGGGAACGAACAGTTGCCCCTGCACCTCGGCCGGAATCCCAATGCCGGTGTCCACGACCTCGAAGCGCAACGTCACGCGGTCGTTGGCCCGCTGCAGCTCCGCGACGCGTAGAGTGACGCGTCCGCGTTCGGTGAACTTGATCGCGTTCGACACCAAGTTGCTGAGGATCTGGCCCAACCGCACCACATCCCCTTCGACCCAGACGGGCAGCTCCCGCGGGAGCTCGCTGGCGAACCCGATGCCTTTCCCACTGGCTTGTACCTCGGCGATCTCGCAGATCTCCTTCAGGCAGTGACGCAGATCGAACGCAACCCGCTCGATCCGGAGTTCGCCAGCCTCGATCTTCGAGACGTCCAGGACATCGTTCAGGAGGCCCAGGAGCGACTTGCTGGCCACGTGGACCTTGTTGAGCAGCTCCGCCTGTTTGGAATCGAGCGGCGTTCTCCCCAGCAGGTACGAGAGCCCCACCACCGCGTTCATGGGCGTGCGGATCTCGTGGCTGATGTTGGCCAGGAATCGACTCTTGGAGAGGCTCGCCTCCTCGGCGGCAATACGGGCCGCGCGCAGCGTTGCCTCGTATTCTTTCTGTCGGGTGACGTCGTGGGCGATGCCCAGGTAACCCGAGACCTCGCCGTTCGCGCCGTACATCGCCGTCACCACCAGCGCGACGGTGACGCGTGCGCCGTCTTTGCGCACATAGGTCCACTCACGGGCCCTGCCCAGCGCCAGCGGGTGAATGAAGGCCCCGCCGCCGATCACCGGCTGGCCGGCAAGCTCAGTGAGCTCGCGCGCGCGTTGTTCGACCTCGGCCGGGTCGTGGAACAGCCCTGGGGTGGCCCTGTTGACGACCTCGTCGGAGCGGTAGCCAGTCAGACGCTCGGCGCCAGTATTGAAAATAGTGATGTTGAGGGCGGGGTCGCCCGCGATGATCGCCACCTCGGAAGCCGATTCGAGAACCTTGCTCAGCAACGACGACGTGGCGCTCAGTTCGATCTCGGCCCGCTTGCGCTCGGTGATGTCGAAGTTCACCCCCGTCATCCGGAGGGCGCCGCCGCTGGCGTCGCGCACCACGCGCGCCGACGCCTTGAGGTGGCGTACGTTCCCGCTGGGGGTGACGATCCGGAACTCCGTGTCGAACGGCTGCTCGCCAGCCACCGCGGCGTTCAGCTCTCGCTCGCTCCGTTCCCGGTCGTCCGGGTGCAGGCTGGTCGACCACACCGCGTAGGGCTGCTCGTGCTCGGCCGCGAGGCGGCCGTAGATGCGATACATCCAGTCGTCCCAGCGGAGGACGTTCCCGACGATATCCCATTCCCAGATCCCGATACCGGCGGCGTCAGCGGCCATGGCGATCCGGTCCCGGGCCTGCTGCAGGTTCTGCTCGTTCTCCTTGGCGGCGGTGATGTCGACGCGAATCGAGATATACCGTTCGATCTTCCCGTGTCGATCGGTGATGGGCGTGATCATCGTGTCAACCCAGTACAGCGAGCCGTCCTTGCGGCGGTTGCAGACCTCGCCGCGCCACGACCGCCCCGCCGCGATCGCTCGCCAGACCTCGACCCAGAAAGACTTGGCGTGCACGCCGGAGTTGACGATCCGGTGGGTGTACCCGAGCAGCTCCTCGCGCGCGTACCCTGAGATCTCGCAGAACCGTTGGTTGACGTCGATGATGCGGCCCGCGTCATCGCTGACCGACACGATGGCGTGCTCGTTCACCGTTCCTAGCAGGGCCTGGTTGTCGCGAAGGGCCGATGCCAGCGCCTGCTGGGCCCGCGTCTGGGCGGTGACGTCGTAGACGATGAGGTAGAAGCCGTTGACCTGGCCGGCGGCCACGTCGGGAAGGTAATGGGCCACGACGTGCCGAGTGCCACCGTCGGTAGTCGCTAGCTCGGTCTCGAAGACGACCGTCTCGCCGCGCAGCGCGGCCGCGAACCGGGGCCGCGCGCTCTCGAAGCGTTCTCCCACCACCTCGCGCAGGTGAACCCCCGGCATCCGACCGGGATCAAGGCCCAGCCAGTCCAGGTACGCGCGGTTGGCGAAGCGGTTGCGCAGGTCGCGGTCCCAGTAGCTGACTAGCGACGGCACGGCGTCGAGAATGTTGCGCAGGTCGCGCTCGGCCGCGTGCAGGCGTTGGGTGCGCTCTTGCACCTGGAGCTCGAGGCTTGCGTTCAGGCGCTCGATATCGTCCGCCGCCCGCCGGGTTGCGCTGATGTCGCGCAGGGTCTTGCTGACGCCGACGCAGCGCCCGCTCCGGTCCAAGATCGGGGCCACGCTGACCGAGACGTCCAGCAGGCGGCCGTCGGCGCAGAGGCGGGTGCTGTCGAAGATCGGCACGATCTCCCCGTGCGCCGCGCTGGCCAGCAGCGCGGCGTCCTCTCCCTTGCGGCCGGGCGGAAGCAGGAGGGTGGCCACCGGGCGCCCGATCGCCAGGGCCGCTGGGTAGCCGAAGATCCGTTCGGCGGCCGGATTCCAGTCCGTGACGAACCCGTCCAGGGTCGCGCCGACGATCGCGTCGCCCGAGCTGGCGACGATCGCCGACCGCCGCGCCTGTTCGGTCTTGATCTGCGATTCACGCTGTCGACTCCTCACGGACAGCAGGCTCAGGATGCTCAGCAACACGCTGATACCTAGCCCGATGCCCATGACCTGGATCGGCGTCACCAGATTGAGGCCGGCGACAAAGCGTGGGGTGGCCTTGAGCTCGGCCTCCCAGGTGCGACCGCATACGGGCACCCGGAGTCGACTCGAGACACCCCCGGCGGGTGGTCGCTCGTGCTCCCGGGTGGTGAAGAAGTCTCCGGTTCCGCCGGCGTCGACGTCGCGGAGTGCGAGCGTGAACTCGCCACCGGTGTAGAGGTCGGCCAGCACGTCGTCCATGACCAGCGCCGCATACGACCAACCGACCGTCGCCGCCGCGCGGCTGTCCGCCGTGCCGAGGTCAGCGCCCGGCTGGTAGATCGGCAACATCAACAGGAACGATCGGAGCGCCTTCTCGGTGGCCTGGAGAATGGTGATTGGGGCGGTGAGTGTGGCCCGGCCGGTCCGCATCGACACTTCGGCCGCCTCGCGCCGGTTGGCCTCGGACGCCACATCGAGCCCCACCGCCGGTCCATTTCGTTCCATCGGCTCGATGTACTGGATCACGTAGCGGTCGCCGGAATGGGAGGAGAGCTGCCGGATGGTGAGGGTCGGCATGCCGTCGCTCCGGGCGGCGTCAAGGAAGCGGGTCTCGTCCCCTTCGGCGACGCGCCGGATGATGCCGATGCCGCGCGCGCCAGGGAACTCTAGGTCAAGGTCCCGCGTGAGGCTGTAGCTGCGAAAGCGACCCCGGTCGAGACGCTCAATCCCGGCGGCGACCGCCGCGCCGCGCGCGCCCCTGAGCCCGTACTTGTAGATCCCGAGCCGCGTCTGAAGCTGGGTGGACAGGCGCTCCGCGACAGTGTCGAAGGTCCGTTGCGCGAGGCGATCATTGCGACGCGCCTGCGCCAGCGCCAACAGGGTCGAGCAGGCCACTCCAAGTCCCAGAGTGACGAGCGCCAGCACGATGGGTCGGCGCCAGTCAGGTCTAGCTCCCCGGAGCGTTTCCATGAGTGCCACGGTCAGTGGCTCGCCCGAAGGCGAAAGGCGAGGTACGTCCCGGCGTCGATGCTCATAGAGCTGGTCCTTCATCGGACCAGGTTGCCCTCCCCTTTAGGATCGTCGCCGAACGGTCGAAAGACTGGGGAAAGCCATCATAGGGGTGCCCGCCTCCGACTGGCGCGCTCCACTGCCTTGAAGCGGGAATACCGGATGACGACCACATGGCAATCAAGCCCAAGATTCTGCTCTAGACGACAGCCCGGCGATCATCCAGGTGATGGCCCGATTCCTGTCGGGCCTCGCGCAGCTGCGCTTCGCGACCAGCGGAGAGGAGGCCTTGTTGCGGGTGCGCGAGGACTTGCCTGATCTGGTTCTCCTGGACGCCGAGATGTCCGGAATGAATGGTTACCAGGTCTGCGCGGCCTTGAAGGGCGACCCCCTGCTGTCCGACATTCCGGTCATCTTCGTAACGAGTCACAGCGGGACCGAGCTGGAGGTCAAGGGCCTGGAAATCGGCGCGGCGGACTTCATGGCCAAGCCGATCAGCGAGCCTCTGCTGCTGGCGCGCGTGCGCAACCAGCTACGCATCAAACAGTTGACCGATGAATTGAAGCGCATCGCCACGGTGGATGCCCTCACCGGGGTGCTGAACCGGCGCGCCTTCGACAGTTCTCTGGAGGCCGAATGGAAGCGCGCCCTGCGGGGCGGCCAGCCGATCAGTTTGCTCATGGTGGACGTCGATCACTTCAAGCTGTTCAACGACCACTATGGCCACCCCGGCGGCGATACCTGCCTGCAGCTGGTGGCTGGCGCGCTTCGTGGCGCGCTCATGCGACCCGGTGACCTGGTAGCACGCTACGGCGGCGAGGAATTCGGTCTGCTCTTGCCCAATACAGCGCCCGCGGGCGCCGAGCGGATGGCCACCCGCGTGCTCGAGGCGGTGAAGGACATGAATCTCCCCCACATCGGTTCGCCGACCGGGGGGCGCCTGACGATCAGCGTGGGCGTCGGCTGCCACGACGAGCACGAGACTCACTGGCTCGAGCCTTCTGGTGGCGCTTCCTCGCCCGGGCGGCCCGCGCGCGGGGCGGCCGATCTGGTGCGGACCGCCGACAAGGCGCTCTACGCGGCCAAGCGGGCGGGGCGCGCGCGAGTCTGTCTGCTGCACACGGGAGGCGTCGAAACGGAAGCACGCGAAACCGAATTCGTCGCCGAGGAGCACGGCTCTCGGCGACCTCCCATCGCTGACACAGCGATCCTGATGGAGGTGTCGGTCAGCGCCACGCCCCAGCCCACTCGGGGGGATCTGCCGCGCGGGTCAGACCGGTTTCAACCCATCGAGGAGTGAGCGTCGACAGCCGCGCTGATCGCGGGCCGCCACGATGACTGACAGGCGCCCGACGCCTTTCCGAGACGCGAACAGCGACGCCACCGCACGGAAATGTGGTCCTGCGCTCCGGCGAGCAGCAACGCCGAGAGCGGGGCGACTCTAGTTACGCAGATGCGCCATCCGGGCAATGCTTCTGAACCAGTCCGACGACTCTCGCCATGTGAAGGGGCTTATGCAGGACAGCGTGGGCACGGGCAGCGGCCACTCGCGCGGGCGCCGCTGCACTCATCACGATTACGGGGATCGAGGCGAGCGATGGGTCCTTCAGAATCTCTTGGCGGAACGTCCACCCGTCCATGACCGGCATCATGAGATCGAGGAGAATCACACATGGTCTCGCGCCACTCGCGAGATGGCGGAGCGCTGCCTCCCCATTCTCGACGCAGATCGCGACGTACCCCTCAAGATCGAGCGCGTCACACAGTGTCGCGCGAAGGTCTTTGTCGTCTTCAACGACGAGGATGTATTCCTGCGGAGTGGCGGCGCCTTTCATCCACCTAGCTTCCGCTGTCAACTATCACCTTGCAAGGCCTGAGCGGAAACCGGCAGGACGACACTGAAGGCGGTGCCCTTTCCAAGAACACTCTCGAGACTCACCACGCCGCCGTGAGCGGTCACGATGCGCCTGACGAGCCACAACCCCAGTCCCATGCCAGGCAGGCTCTCGGCCGTTGTCGCGCGCTCGAACTGCTCGAAGATTCGTTCTTGGTGCTCGAGGGGAATCCCGGGTCCTTCGTCTCGTACCGTCAGCCGCACATGGCCCGAGCTCCCGGAGCTGACCGAGACCGTGATGGCCGCGCCCTGGCCGTACTTGACCGCATTTGCCACTAGGTTCGTCACCACCTGATCCAGGCGGCTGCGGTCCCACCAGCCGACAACAGGTGCCGCGGTTTTGAATTCGATGCGGCCGCCTACGTCTGCCGCGGCATCTTCGAACCTCGACACGACGTCTCGGGCAATTTCCACCAGGTCGCACTCTTCACGCTGGAGCCTGAGGTCCTGCGTGGAGAGGTGGCTAATGTCGAGAAGTCTGTCGACGAGCGTGCCGAGCTGGGAGACTTGGCGCTCTGCGCGTTTCAGGCGCTCCGCGAGCACGTCAGTGCTCAACGTCAGGAGCCGACCACTTTCCGCAGCCCGCACGAACGACGAGATCAGCACGCTCAGTGCAGAGAGCGGCGTCCGAAGCTCGTGCGAAGCGATCGCCAAAAAGTTGTCACGGGTGCGGACTGCCTCGCGCGCTTCTGTGTACGCCCGGGCGTTTTCGATGGCAAGCGACGCACGCCGGCCGATCTCGGTGGCCAGGATCAAGTCTTGAGGTCCGTATCGGCGCCCCGACTCCGAAGTGAGGAACGTCAGCGTGCCAATCGCCTCCTTCCTTACCGAGAGCGGCACCACCATGAAGGAGCGCAGGCCGAGCTCAAAGGCGATCCGCCTTTGCTCCAAATCCGGCGTGCTCGCTTCGATGATGGCGTCCGTGACCTCAGGAACGAGCTCGGGCATGCCCGTGCGGATGACCCGATAGAGGGTGGCATGGGGCTGTGGTGGCCACCTTCGGCGCCACTCTTTGGCCAGCTCTCGTTTGGACGGGTCGGTGTGTGCGACCGCCAGTTGTTGAAGCGAGCCATCCGGAGCCATGACGTCGACAGTCGACCAATCAGCAATCGTCGGCACCGCCAGCTCGGCGACCTGCTTGAGCGTCGTTTGGTAGTCGAGCGAGGCGCCAAGGACGACGCTCGCATCTGCGAGAAACTGCCACGCCTGTTCGGTTCGCCGTCGATCCGTGAACTCACGAAAGATGCTTACAGACAGCTCGATTTTACCGTCGCGGCAGAGGACGGGCGCGCCGGACACAAAGGACCAGCGCTCTTCGCCGGTGAGCTTCGTACGAAAACGAACCACAGCGTCAGATCGTCCTCCCCGCAAAGCGAGTCTTCCTGGCAGCTCGTCCAGGGGGAACGGCGAGCCGTCTTCCCGAAGGATCTCGAACCTACTGAGCACCTCCTCCCGTGAGGCGCCGATGAATGCCTCGGCAGAGTCGAATCCGCATAAGCGGGCCGCGGCATCGTTGGCGAAGACCCACTTTCCTTCTGGGCTTTGGACGGTCACGCCCTCCGAGATGCTGCGAAGTACGAGGTCGAGTTGATTCCGAGACTGGCGTACCTCCCATTCGTCAAGCTCCGCTTGCCGCCGGGCTGCTCGCTCTGCAGCGGCCACGCGCTCCGCCTCTTCTAGGTCGCGACGCCTGGTCAGGTCGCGGGTAATCTTCGCGAATCCGCGGAACTCCCCGCGGCGGTTGAGAAGCTCGGTGACCACCACGGATGCCCAGAACCGGGTGCCGTCCTGGCGGACGCGCCAACCCTCTTCCTCATACCGGCCCAGTGCTCGGGCTTGAGACAGGATCGCGTTCGGTTTCCCCACAGCGCGGTCTTCGTCAGTGAAGAACAGGGAGTAAGGTTTCCCGATGATTTCCGCGGCTGAGTAGCCTTTGATCCGCTGCGCTCCCGGGTTCCAGGTGGCGATGCAGCCATTCTTGTCAATGACGAAGATGGCGTAGTCGGCGATCTGGTTGACCAGGAGCGCTGGAAGTTCTGCTGTGTCGTCCTCCATGTCGCGGTCTTCGGCCTGGCCCACCCTGTCCATACCGCATCTATATCGCGCCGGCGATACCTTCCTCCACCGGTCCCTATCGCATCTCCGGGTGGCGACTCGAAAGTCCCAAGCGTCCGCCCGTTCGCGGCGCCGCGGCTCGACGAGCTCCCTCCCCTCGGTGCCAACCCATCGAGACAGCCACCTACGTCCGCACGCGCCGATGGGTCAGTTTCAGACCGCCGAGAGGGTCAGCGCGGGCCGGTGAACTGCGCTGTCGATCTTATCCAGAGCGATCTGTTCCGGCTGCCTGGTGCTGAGGGCGATTCTCAGCTGCGGCCGTCACTCTCGGACGTGCGCCGAAGAGGGTCGAGTCCTCTGCGCCTAGAGGCTCGGTGCTCTCGGACCGCCCTGTGCGTCGAGGCAGCCGAACGATGAATGTCGTTCCAGCGCCCTCCGAAGACTCCACGTTCACAGAGCCACCGTGTGCCATGACAATTTGCTTGGTAATGAAAAGGCCCAAGCCCAGACCGCGGCCGTGTGCCCGGCGGAGTTGTGTGCCGCAGAACGGATCGAACAACGAGGAGAGGAGTTCCCTCGGAATCACCCCCTTGTTCAGCAAGCGAAGCTCAATCTCGTCCGCCGTTGCAACGAGCCTTAGGCGAAGCCCTGCATCCGGCTCGCCGTGCTGGACAGCATTCGCAGCAAGGTTCGAAACGACCTGCTGCAATCGATCCGGGTCCCACTGACCTACCATGTTGCCCGACGTCTCGACGGTCATTGTCCACTCAGGATTGGCGTCCTCGAGTTCGCCAACCACGCGCCGGCAGAGTTCGCCCAGATCCGTTTCTTGCGAAACGATTCGCATGCCCCCGCCAACTCGGATACGCGTGAAGTCGAGGAGCTGGTCGATCATTCGCGCCATCCGGTCGCCGCTCGACAGGATGCGGTTGAGCGGCTTCAAAAGCCTATCGCCGACCCCCTCTTGCCGCATGAGCAACAGCTGCGCAGCGGTGATGATCGCAGCGAGTGGATTGCGAAGATCGTGGGCGAGGATCCCTGCGAAGACTTCATTGTAATGGACCGTCTGTTGCAGCTCGGCACGAGAGGCGCGCTCCGCCTCCAGGAGATTCGCTCGCTCGACCGCCTGCGCGCACTGCTGGGCCAGCGACATCAACACGTCCCGCTCCGGCGCGGAGAACCGGCGCTCGTCGGCAAAACTGAAGACGATCCCTCCAAGCACGCGCCCATGCAGCTTCAGAGGCAACGCCGCGACCGCTTGCAGCTGCTCCGCTGGGACGCCTGATTGCGCGAGCAGGGGATACGCAGCGACGAGCTCCTGATGGCCGGTAATCCAGACGGGATCTCCGGTTCGCAGCGCTGTCGCCAAGGGAAGCGGCGCCTGCGGATCGATCCGCTCCCATTGATTGACCTCCGCAGGTAGGCCACGACGAGATGCCGACTGGAAGGTACCATCGCCACGCGCGAAGTAGATGGCAGCTGCTGCCGCACTCAGCACGTCAATGGCATCGGTCGCCGCCGTGCCCACATCGCTGAGCGATGTCGTCCCCGCGAGCGCGGCCGTCATGCGTTGCAGCTGTGCTGTTCGGCGCGCTTCCTGCTCGGCGACCTCGCGCGCCTGACCGGTGGCACGTTGAAACTCGGCATTTTCGATCGCTACGGCCGCGAGTCGAGCTAGCTGGACGAGAATCGTTTCGTCTTCCTCAGTGAACTCGCCGGCGTACTTGTCCGACAGCTGAATCAGACCAATGTTCTTTCCCCCGCGCGCGATGAGTGGCGCTGCCAGCCAACCGCGCATCGGGGGGTGGCGGGATTTCTGGTTTCCAAAGCCGCGCCACGCAGGATGAGCCTCAAGCTCCGCCTGCGTCATCCGAAAGGTCTTATTGGACCGACAGACCAGGGAGTAAATGCCAGAACCGTCGGGCTTTTCTGCGTACCTACGATAGGCCGCATACTTGTCTGAAAGGGATACTGCATTGATAGCTTGAGCCCAATCGTCCCCGGTCGTCATGCTCGTCACCGACTGATGCGCGCCAATGAGCTCGCGCGCTGCATCGGTCATGGTCTGGAGCACGTCGCTGAGCGACGCCGACGAGTTGATGGTGAGCGACGCCTGCGAGAGCCCTCGCAATAGACCGACGTGGCGCTGCGTCGTCCTGAGCAGCTGCTCGCGCTCATCATCGGCGCGCTCGCGGTCGATGCCAAGCGCGAGCTCGTCGGCGAGAGACGCGAGCGCCTTCACGATCGAGTCAGCGAGCTTGGCTCGGGAAAAGAGGGCGACGACTCCAACGAGCCGGTCTTCGACGACGATCGGGAATCCAGCGAACGCAACCATCCCCTCGCGACGTACCCACTCCGGGTCGCCGAGCTGAGGATCCGTGCCGAGGCTGCTCGTTACAATTGGTTGCCTAGCTTGAGCGATGCGCCCGATGTCGAGCTCGCCCAGTCGAATTCGGCCGTGCGCTCCATAGACGTGCGACTCCTCCCCGGCACTGGCCCGCAATTCGAGGACCTGATCCGATTCGTTGAATGTCCAGATCCGCGCAAGCGCGGCGTCGAGATGGTGCACGATGGACTCAGCGATGCGTTGAAGCTTTTCACCGAGCGATCCCCTTCGGGTGAACGCCTCACCAACCGCGGCGGCGAGGCTGGCTGCTCGGGCCCTCTCGCGCTCACGATCCTCGGCGCTGGCCCTCTGCTGTAAAAGACGGGCCTCTTGAAGGCCGATGAGCGCCTGGTTTGTTGCAACTCGCAAGAGCAGCTGTTCGTGCTGGGTAGGAAACGACGAGCGGCAAGAGGCCGCGATAACGTAGCCGTCATCGATTAGGCCAAGGGGCATACGAACAGCACGAAGAGCCTCTCCGCCCAAGGGATTTGCGACTTCGACGGGACCCGCGTTGCCGTTACCCTCGATGAGGGGTGCGAGGCAACGAATCACAGCCGCTTGCTGGCCATTGACGTCCGAGCGAGTGCCCGCACGCACCGCACGCGCGAACCGGCGGCGTTCACCATCCACATCGGCGCAGCCGTAGACGAGATCCAGTCGGAGCACGCCCACAAGAACATCTAGCAGCGTCTGGAGCACGGCCTCGGGATCGCGCCCACTCCATGTCGCCGGCAGCGCCAACAACGATACGAGATCGCGAAGGCACGCACGGAGGTCATGCAGATCGAGCGTCGCGCCCGCGAGATCGCCGTCCGCACCATCGTGGATGGACGTCAGCTCATTCATGCCGTCGGTTTCGTCCTCGTCTTCATCTCTTCGAGGAAGGCGTCCGGCTCAACGTAGAACGGGCTTTCCTGAATCACGTCACCGAGGATGATCACGGGATGGGTGCGCATGATGTCCACGACGACCGAGCCGCTAAATTTCGCCAGGTCGTACGTGCAAATGACGGGATCGCGGTACTTGGGCAGCACATAGTTTAGGCGCGCCTCGTACTCGACGATGTCGTTCACCCCTGGGCGATCCTCCAACGCCCATTCCATATGAGCGACCAGTCGCGTGAGCGAGTAGCCGCGCGTTTTCCCGTCGTCGAGAACCTCCTGAATGAGGGCGAGCATGCGGTTCTGGTCGAAATGCCCGTCACGCAGGTACGCGTTGTGCCAGTCGCGCAGCTCGAACTGGCCCGACTGTTCCGCATCCAACACGGGGACACCAGACGATGCGAAGCGACCCACGTAGTCCGTCCGATCCTGAGGATCGATGATGTGGAACGCGCGCTCGCCGCGTTGGAAGCCTTCCTTAACAAACGGAAGAAGAACGCGGTGTTCTTGGTCGGCCGAGTGGAAAAACGCACACGCGTGCCGGTGTTTCGCGAATGCGCTGCTGCCGAAGTGGAGTTCGTCTGTCTGAATCGCTGCCGCCATCGTATTCTCTCCTGGGATCCTGGTTAGCGCACCTACCGAAGCAATTCCTCAATAGAGGAGGACGTCAGTGGTGGATCGCTCACCGCGCCACCAGCAGCTTCAATAGCTCGTCGACCCGAACTGGCTTGACCACGTGCGCCTCGAAGCCCGCAGCGGCCGACCGCGCCTTGTCGGCACTATCGCCATATCCGCTCAAAGAGACGAGACGGAGTGATGGGTGGTGCGACCGAAGGCGCCTCGCCAGCTCGTACCCGTCAATCTCCGGGAGCCCGATGTCGAGCAGGGCCACCTCCGGATTGAATCGACATGCCGTCTCGAGGGCCGCGCCCGCGCTGTGGGCCACTTCAACGAGGTGACCGCGCTCGATGAGCAGCTCGGCGAGCATCGTAGCGGCATCCTCGTTGTCGTCGACCACGAGAACTCGTCGTCGCGGGGCCACGGCATTCGGCTCTGGTCGCGGCTGGGCAGCGTCAATGGAAGCGGCCTTCCGGCACGGAAGCGTCACGACGAACTCGCTGCCCCTTCCAGCGCCCTCGCTACGGGCTACCACCGTGCCGCCGTGGAGCTGGACAATGTTCTTCGTGATCGCCAGCCCGATGCCCAGACCGCCACGCGAACGATCGAGCGCCTGCGGCTGCTGGACGAAGAGATCGAAGACACGGGGAAGCAATTCGCCGGCTATGCCTTCGCCGCTATCTCTGACTGTGAAGATGACACCCGAACTCGAACGCTCGGCGTCGAAGACGATCTTTGTACCCGCAGTGCTGTTCTGTAGCGCATTCCGGATCAGGTTCGTGAGCCCTTGCGCTATTCGGTCGAGATCGACCTCGAGCTCGACGTCTTGGGCTTGCACGTGGACTTCGAGATCTTCGCGCCGGCTCTCTAGCTCCTCGGACGCGAGCTCGACAGCGCGGGAGACGATCTGCGCAGCTCCAACGGAACGACGCTCGAGCTGGATCTTTCCGCGAACGAGCCGCCCCACGTCGAGCAGGTCTTCGATGAGGCGATGAAGGTGGCGAACCTGCCGCGTGATGATCGTGTGCTCGCGCGACTCGATGCCCTTTGCTCGGAGGAGCTCGATAGCAGTAAGAATTGGGGCAAGAGGATTACGCAACTCGTGACCAAGCATCGCGAGGATCTCATCCTTCGCGTTGAGTGCCTCGGCGAGCTGCTGGCTATATCCTTGGAGGTCCTCCTTGGCCTTTCGCAGAGCCTGTTCGGTGCGAAGGCGCTCGGCGAGCTCGTTTTCAAGCGCGCTGGCCCGCTGCTGCAGACGTGCGATCTCGCGATGCCGACTGTCGATGCCCCCTTCCTGATGAAAGGACTCGGCTGGAACGACTCGGGTGTGCGTTCCACAAATTCGATCGAAGCGATCCGTATCGCCAGCGTCCGGAAAGTTCGATATCTCGTAGCCGCAGAGGAGCGAGAGCGGCTGAACGGCGGCAAGTCGATTCCACATCTCCTCGAGCTCGATGGTGGCGTCCCGCCGACCCTCCTTCCAGAGGAGATCGACCATCTCCCCGTACGCACGCAGCCGGCCGCGCGGCCACTCGCGCCGAGAACGTTCGACGAGGTTGCCGATCTGTTCTTTGAAGCGTGCCTCGTCGAGCGCTCCATCTACCCTGAACGAGCCTAACGCCTGCCCCGCATCGAGGAGCTGGAGTTGGCCCGATCGGAGCACCTCGTCGACATCAACGTCAGAGAACTTCAGACGCTCGACGAATCCATCTCGGTGCCCCTCGGTAGCGATGACGATCGCGGGCGCTCCTCCGCGAAGCCCGTTCGCAAGGAAGTCGGCGACCACGCCAGCCAGGTGCTCATCGCTCTCGTAGAACTGCACCGAATGGTGGCGAAAAGGTCGCCCTGCGCGTGTTGCGGCGAGCTCCTCGACGTCATCGCGACGGAAGAGGCGGGCTCCGCGCGTTGTCTTCGCCGCCGTAGCGAGCTGGCCTTTGGTCGCCAGGACGCGAACCATGTCTACAGAGAGGTCGAGAAGCCTCGCCGCATCGGCCGGAGTCAGAAGGTCTTCGTCAAGCTGCGGCGCTGGCATTCGGCACTCCCTGAGTCCGGAAGAGAAGTTCCTACGATGGGTTTTGCGAGCCCGCAAGCATCGTCAAGCAGTCGTCGACAAGTCTCGGCCGCGATACTCGGGCATGGCATCGATCGCGTCACAGGATACGGACGGCGGTGCTGCGGCAGCCTGCGAGTTCCAGCCAACGTATCGCTGACGTGACCTACCTTGCCGGCGCTGACGGATTCGCCGATGCGATATCGCGGAGCAGCCCTTGGCCCGCATTGCACCGTCGGCGCCGATCGTCGACGCTTCGCGATCACCACCGTTCGACGAAGGTGCTCGACCTGCCCGGCTCAAAGCCACTTTTCGCTCGGAAGAGCGTGCCCTGCTCGCGACGCCTGCGGCACCCTAGAAGACGAGCTCTCGCACGAAGTCGTTTTCGTATACACCGCCGACCAAGAACTTCTTCGTGCCCACTGTCGCGAAGCCACACTTCTCGTAGAACCGGTTGGCGCGTGCGTTCTCCTGGTTCACCCCGAGCCACACACCCGCTGCGCCGCGCGCATGTGCCGCGGCGATGCTTGCCGCCATCAACGCGGACGCAACCCCTGCCCCGTGATGCTCGGGCATCACGTAGCACTTGCTGATCTCGACGGTTGGGCGGGCAGTGACGGATGCTGCTACCTCGGGATCGCGAGGCTCCCCGGCGACCAGCATGCTGTATCCGACCGGCTCGCCGTCGATCTCGGCCAAGAGCACCTCACGCAGCGGATCGGCGATGTAGCCCGAGAAGCTGCCCTCGCCCAGGTATTCTTCGATGAACTCGGCCTTCGCCTGCTCGGTGGTGTGCGGCGGGCAGGCCAGCGGAAACGTGACAGCCGCGACGGCGGCCAGAGTCGCAGCGTCGGCCGCCATCGCATGACGAACTGTGGTCATCTTGGTCCCTTCACAGATGCGGCTCTGCGGAAAGCTGAGCTTGAAGAAGACGCATCTCGCACTCAGCGCGCCGACCAGTCGGGCGGATAAAGGGACCGCAACCGGTCCTTTTCCGCGTCGGACAGCGGGAAGAAGTGCGGCGTATCCGACTGGAACGCTCCTGGACGGCAGGACGCCGGGCGCCCGCACATCAGCAGCTTGGGATCGTCGTTGTGCCGCAGACCGACGGCATGGCCGAGCTCGTGGGCAATCACGTTGTGTAAGACGTTGGGCAACGTGAGCGGCGTCGCGCTTCCATTCTTGATCCCGATGACGGTTCGCTGGCTGCCGTGCGCAGCGAACGAGATGAAGTTGGCGTCCGACAGCACCACCAGTAGATCGCCGGGGAACGCGTCGAGGCTCGCGGGCACGGTCGCGCGCCAGAAATGGTGCAGGGCCTGGTCGGAGAGATCTCGCAGCTCCAGATCGGGAACCGATCCGGACACGACCGTTATCGCACCGAGGCGGAAGGGGCTTCCCAGCTCGGAGAAGGTCTGATTCCAGAATGCGACCGCCTCGCGCACGGCCGGGATGCGCGGGTCGCCGGGCGACGACACGATGGTCAACGCAGGCACCCGCTTCCAACCCGAAATGCCAAACACCCCCGCGCAGGCAGCGCCGAACACTCCGGCGACTGCAAGCAACCCAGATACGCCTCGCAGCCATCGTCGCTTCACGACAGCGCAAGGCTGTACGTCGGGCAGCGCCCGCGCAAGGGCGCCCGACAAATCAGCCTGTCGGCCCCATCACGCCACGGCCGCGGGATCATGCCCGGCGATCAAAGGAACAATCACCCTGGGGGCGTGGCCGTGCGGCTCCGTGCACAGATCTACGTCCCGCCTGCGCGACAGACCTCAGCTGTTTCCCCTTTCAGGAACCCTCGTTTGCCGCGGATTGTCCTGCGCGTTCGCATCCGGTCCACAACCTGGCTGCGCCGCCCAATGGGAACGACTGGTCCAATGCCCTAGCATCGGTGCGACGATGGCGGCGGAGCGGGATTCGTCGAAGGTCGACCTGAAGCCGGAACGCGGCGCCTGCACGCTGATCAATGTGTTGACCACGAAGATCCGCCTGCGCAGAAGAGCCATCGAGGCAATGCTTCTGAACCAGCCCGACGACGCTCGTCATATGGAGGGGCTTA
>Ga0170475_103801941_pt1 | contig 20095 bp, 16 predicted proteins | sample Soicark_Litter_5_FD_111474 | JGI IMG/M metagenome (GOLD analysis project Ga0170475, IMG submission 111474) | Avena fatua rhizosphere microbial communities from Hopland, California, USA. Combined Assembly of 48 SPs
CTCGAAAGTCAGTCAGTCCGAATGGCAGGCCAACGGCGGCGGTCAGCAGGATGCCGATCAGGATGGCACCCGGCACGCCGCGTCCCGTCAGTCCTGCAATGATCAGGAAGCCCGCACAAGACAGCAGCGTGGCCGGCGCGCCGAGATGGCCCAACGTGACCAGTGTCTCCGGGTTGCCGGTCACCAGTCCCATCTCGTGCAATCCTATAAGACCGAGAAACAGCCCGATCCCGGTGCCGATGCCGAGTTTCATCGACATCGGGATCGCGTTGACGAGCCATTCGCGGACGCGCAGCAGGCTGACAATCAGGAACAGCACGCCGGAGACAAAAACGGCACCCAGCGCCACCTGCCAGGAGATGCCCATGCCCTTCACAACCGTATAGGTGAAGTAGGCGTTCAGCCCCATCCCGGGCGCCAATGCCAGAGGCAGGTTGGCCATCAACCCGATCATTGCCGATCCGATCGCCGCAGCGATGCAGGTCGCGACGAACGCCGCGCCGTGGTCGATCCCCGCGGTCGCGAGGATCAGCGGATTCACCACCACGATGTACGCCATCGTCAGGTAGGTGGTGCAGCCCGCCAGAATTTCGGTGCGAACCGAAGTGGCATGCGCCCGAAGATCGAACATATCTCGGCGTCAGCCACCGGGCGCACCCTGGGTGTTCACATAGAGTGCATAGAGCCCGTGGCTCGCGGCCATGAACAGGCGATTGCGCCAGCGCCCGCCGAAGCACAGATTGGCGCTGCGCTCCGGCAACGCGACGTGCCCGATCGGTTCGCCCGACGGGTTGAAGATCCGCACGCCGTCCAACTCGGCTTCACCCATGCCCCAGCCGCACCAAAGATTGCCGTCGATATCGACGCGGAAACCGTCCGGCGTCCCTGGACCAGCGTCGAGGAACATCCTGCTGTCGCCCAGCGCTTCGCCGCGCACGTCGAACACGCGCAGCTTGCGTGATGGCATGGCCCGCGATTCCACCACATACAGCTTCGACTCATCCGGTGAGAACGCCAGCCCGTTCGGCCCCTCCACATCGTCGGCAACCATGGTGATAGCGCCGGTCCGGCCATCGATGCGATACACGTTGGCGGGTAGTTCGGGCTCGTTTTTTTCGCCCTCATAATAGCCCAGAAGCCCAAATGTCGGATCGGTGAACCAGATAGAGCCGTCGGACTTCACCACCACATCGTTCGGCGAATTGAGCCTCTTGCCCTGGTAGCTGTCGGCCAGCACGGTTATCGCGCCGTCATACTCCGTGCGGATCACGCGGCGGCCACGATGCTCGCAGGTGACCAGCCGGCCCTGTCGGTCGCGGGTGTTGCCATTGGCGTTGTTGGAGGACTTGCGGTAGACGCTGACCGCTCCCGTTTCCTCTTCCCATTTCAGGATGCGATCGTTGGGTATGTCGCTCCACAACACATAGCGGCCGTCACCGAAATACACCGGGCCTTCGGACCAGCGACACCCGGTGTACAGTCGCTCCACGGACGCAAGCGGCAGGCGGTACTTGGTGAAGCTGGGATCGAGCGCCTGCACCGCCGGGTCCGGATACCGTTGGTTCGGCTCCCACATTGTCTGTTCTCCCTTCTGATGTAGCTATCGCAAACCGGCGCGCCGCAGATGAGGCTCAAGCCGGAAACTGAGTGCAAGCAGCAGCATGCGATAGTCGCTTAGCAGCGACCACAACGGGTGACCGAATGTCTCCGGCCGATTCCGTTCAATCGCCAGATGCGCGGTCCAGGCCAGGCCGTAGCCGATCCTGGGGCAGCGATCAGCCAGCGCCAGTCCGATGTGACAATTGCAAGCAATAGCGAGCCGACGGCGAGCACGCTGCCCGCATAATGCAGCGCTCTTGTGCCGCCGTTGCGATGCGCGCGCAGATAGCGTAGCCAGAATTCGTCGCGGGTCATGGCCGGACACCGTCAAACATCACATCCTGCCGGCGTCAACGACCCAAAGTTGTGCGGTGCACATTCGACTGTCGTCGGACGCCAGCCAGAGCACCATTCGGGTCACATCCGCCGGCGCCAGCTTCTCCTTCAGGCACTGTACTTGCATCAGGTTCTGCTCGCCCTCCGGCGTGAGCCACAGTGCGATCTGCCGCTCTGTCATGATCCAGCCTGGGATGACGGTGTTGACCCGTATCTTGTCCGGCCCAAGGTCGCGCGCCATCCCGCGCGTCAGTCCCTCCACAGCAGCCTTTGCGGTGGTGTAGGCCGGCATGCCCCCCTGCAGTGAATGCCAACTCACCGAACCGAAATTGATGATCGAGCCACCGCCAGCGGCCCGCATCATCGGCGCAACCGCCTGAATGGCGAAGAACTGGTGCCGTAGGTTGGTCGCCAGGCGCTCGTCCCAGTATTCGACTGTCACATCGTCGAACTTGTGGCGCTGATCGTTCGCCGCGTTATTGACCAACACCGTTACCGGTCCCAGCGCGCGCCGCACGTTGGCAATCGCCGCCTGCAGCGCGCCGATGTCCTTCAGGTCGCAGTGACGATAGAGTGGAGTCGGGTGGCCTGCCGCCTCGACCTTGCCGACGAGAGCCAGGGCCGCGTCATCGGCGATGTCGACGAATGCCACCCGTGCGCCCTGCGCGGCGAACTGCGCCACGTGCTCTGCGCCAATGCCACTTGCCCCGCCAGTGATGAATACCACGCGATCGCGCAGGCTCGGGTAAATGGCAAACTCACCGCTCATGCTCCCCGCTCCTCTAGTTTGCGGATGACCTCATCGACGATTGCACCGGGTGGCTGCGCAATCGACACCACGATCGGATGTTCGTCCTCGCCAGGCTCCTCCAGCGTTGCAAATTGGCTGGACAGCAGCGCCGGCGGCATGAAGTGATTCTTTCTTACTGCCAGCCTCTCAGCGATCAGCGTCTGCGAGCCTTGCAGATACACCAGGACAACATCTGGACGTGCGCCAATCAGAACGTCGCGATAGGCACGCTTCAGCGCCGAGCACGCCACGACCGCACCCTTGCCCTGGTCTCTGAGCGCGTCGATCTCGTGCGCAATCGCCTGCAGCCAAGGCCAGCGGTCGTCATCGGTGAGCGGCACGCCGGCGTGCATCTTTGCGACATTGGCCGAGGGATGGAATGCGTCGCCCTCTAATAGCATCCAACCTTTCCGTTCGGCGACGCCACGTGCAATAGTGGTCTTGCCGCTGCCGGACACACCCATCACGACGGAAATCATTGCGTTACTCGTGCCACCAGCGGCCACCGAGAACGATGCCGCGACAGGCCAGACGTTGCTCTGCGTGCAGTTTTTCACCGAGGACATCCTCGAATACGAAACGCCCCGGCTCCAGCGTCAATACCGTGGCGTCGCCAAGCAATCCGGGACGCAGCGTGCCGCGGTCTTCCAACCGCACGGCACGGGCCGGGTTGATCGTCGTTGCCCGTATCACCTCCGCCAAGGGCACGCCAAGAACCAGGAACTTCGACATCGTCGTCAGCAGGTCATAGGCCGGGCCCTCGATCGATACCACGTGTATGTCGGATGAGATCACGTCTGGCATGAAACCCTGCTTCAGCATCGCCATCGCCGTCTCGTAGCCGAACGAGCCCTTGCCATGGCCGATATCGAAAATCACCCCTCGTTCGCGTGCGACCAGCACGTCCTCGCGCACTGCGCCGCCCGGTGCCACCGGCGTATTGGGGAAGGGACGGAAGCAGTGAGTCAGGATGTCGCCCTTGCGCAGCCGCGGCATGACATCAGAGCGATACGGGGGCGGCGCATCGAGATGGGTCATCAGCGGCAACCCCGCATGCTCCGCCACCTCCAGTGCCATCTCCATCGGCGCGAGCCCGGAATCGCCCGAGGCGTTGCTGCCGATCCGCACCTTGATGCCGACAACAAGATCGGCCTCCGCTTTCGCCACGCTCAGGCAGACACGCGGATTGAGCAGCGTCAGGTCGCGGCACTCGCCAACATTGATCTCCTTGGAGAGTGCAAAGATCCCGGCGAAAGAGATGTTGAGGAACGGCAGAATGCGCACCTCGGAGCGCTCAATGACATGGCGGCGGAAGCCTTTCAGGTTGCCCGGGCCGGCGGAGCCTGCGTCGATCAACGTGGTCAACCCGCTGGACTTCGCATACGTGTCCGGATCGACACCGAGAGACGTGCCGCCCCAATAGACATGCGTGTGCAGGTCGATCAGTCCCGGCACCACGATCGACCCCGACACGTCCCGCGTCTGCTTGCCGCCTGACAGATCTGGGCCGAGTTCAGCGACCTTCCCGTCGGCAAATGCCACATCCAGTCGTGCATCGACGTCCTGCGCCGGATCGATAACGCGCCCACCCTTCAGCACCAGATCGAACATACAGGCTCTCCCTCTCGCCAAGCGTGCCACATCGGGGCAAGATGGCAACAACCACGATGGCGAGGCCCGGTTATGAACGATGTCGCCGCTGAACTGAGCAATTCCCGCATCATTTCAGCCTATCGCGAGCGCACCCTGGGATCGGCCGATCTGGCGAAGGAAGCAGCCGAACTGTTCCCAATCGGCATCACCCATGATGCGCGCAATGTCGATCCATATTGCGTGTTCATCGAGCGGGCTCAAGGTCCGCACAAGTGGGACGTCGATGGCAATCGCTACATCGACTACTTCGGCGGCCATGGCGCATTGCTGCTCGGCCACCACCACCCGGCGGTAACCGAGGCGGTGCGTCAGGCGCTGGATGAAGGCACCCAGTTCGGTGCGTCACACCCACGCGAGGTGCAATGGGCAAAGGCTATCCAGCGTCTCGTCCCATCGGCGGAGCGTATCCGCTTTACGTCCTCCGGCACCGAGGCGACGCTGATGGCGGTGCGGCTCGCGCGGGCCTTCACCGGCAAGCAAACGCTGTTGCGGTTCAAGGGCCACTTCCATGGCTGGCATGACCAGATGGCGAGCGGCTACACCAATCACTTCGATGGCTCGCCCACACCAGGCGTGCTGCCAGGTGTGGCGGAGAAGTCGATCCTGCTGAACCCCGGCGATGTCGAGGGCGTGCGTGCCGCGTTCGCCAACAATGACGATATCTGCGGCGTGATCTACGAGCCGACCGGCTCGTCATTTGGCCAAGTGCCGCTCGACGCAGAATTTGCGCGCGAACTACGTCGTCTTTGCACGCAGTACGGTGCGTTGCTGATCTTCGACGAAGTGGTCACCGGATTCCGCGCCACCAAGGGTGGCGCACAGATGGCGTTCAATGTGCGACCCGACTTGTCAAGTTTTGCAAAGATCGTGGCCGGTGGACTGCCCGGCGCCTGCGTCACTGGTCGCAGGGACGTGCTGGACCTGTTGGATTTCCAGGTCTCTGCGCGCTCCGGTCGGGAGAAGATCGCCCATCCCGGCACGTTCAACGCTAATCCAGTGTCCGCAGCGGCCGGCACGGCGGCGTTGACGGTGATCGCGGAGACCGACGCTTCGGACGAGGCCTCCGCCACAGCGTCGCAATTGCGGGAGAAGCTGAACCAGGTGCTGGCGGAGGCACGGGTGCCTTGGGCAGTGTATGGGACCTACTCGGGCTTCCATCTGTTCGTCAATCCGACTGGTATCGCAGGCATCGAGCCGTACAGCTTCGACCCTGCGAAAATCCCGCTGGAGGACATGAAGAATCAGCCCAAGGAGCTGATCAACAAGTTGCGCCTGGCGATGCTGATCAATGGCGTTGATCTCAATCCGCGCGGCGGTGGTCTGCTGTCCTGCACACACACCAAGTACGACGTGGTGAACACCGCGGCCGCGTTCCGAGAGGCGATCCGTTTGCTGAAGCAGGAGGGCGAGCTGCCCAGCTAATACCGCGTCGCGCCTATGAGCCATCAGTACCGGCTGAAAGGCCTCGTCACGCTCGCGCTGGGGTTGACTATCGGCGCGCCTGCGTGGACAGCGGACATGCAAACCGAGGCAGCGATCGAAGCGCTGCGATCCGAGGCCGAAAGCTACATTGCCGCCGGGATGCAGCGGTTCGATCTACCCGGCCTCGCCATCGGCATCGTCGCCAACGATAAACTTGTCTACAGCAAGGGGTTCGGCATCCGACGAAAGTCAGTCGGTTCAGCCGTCGATCCGCACACCGTCTTTCAGATCGGCTCCGCCACCAAAGGTTTCCTGTCGGCGACGATGGCCTTGATGGTCGATCGCGGCAAATTCAAATGGGGCGACCGAGTCCTCGATCTCGAAAACGATTTCCGCTTGAAGGATCCCTGGGTCACACGCGAGTTTCGTGTGTTCGATCTGCTGGCACAACGCTCAGGGTTGCCGCCTTACGCCAACGATGCGCTCGGCATCCTGGGGTTGGACCGAAGCACGCTGATCCGGTCGTTGCGCTATGTCGAACCGGTGTCCAGTTTCCGTTCGACCTTTGCCTATACCAATATTACGCACATTCTTACTGGCCGCATCGTGGCGAAGGCGGCAGGCGCACAAGACTGGAACGAGGTGCTGAAAAAGGAACTGCTGGACCCACTTGGCATGCAGCAGACCTCGTATACCGCGGCTGCCATTGAAGCTGCGCCCAATCATGCGAGTGGCTATCGATGGACACCCGATGGAACCGTCGAGGTTCCGTTCACTCAAATCTTCCCTTACGACTTTGATGGCGCTGGCGACATCAATTCCACCGTTGACGATGCATCACGGTGGCTGCGGTTCCAGCTCGGCACGGGCAGCTTCGAAGGTCGGCGGATTGTCAGCGCCGAGAACATCATTGTGACCCGCACGCCCAAGGTGGCCGTATCGGACAAGGCCTCCTACGCGATGGGCTGGGTCGTGCAGCAGACCCCCAATGGGACCATCGTCTGGCACAACGGCGGGACGACTGCGTTCGGTTCCTATTTCGGCCTGCTGCCCGACAGAGACGCTGGTGTCGTGGTGCTCACCAACGAGGTGAACGTTGGACTGCCGGATGCCCTGGGCAGGTGGGTGCTGGATCGCATTCTGGGCAATCCCAAGGTCGACCACATCGCCGATGTCTTCAAAGCTGCGCTGGCGGGTTTTGAAAAGTCCGTGCGGCAGTTTGCTGCGCCTGCCAACCCGCTACCTTTTCCGCCGGTCGCTCCCTTTGCCGGTCGTTTTCGCCATCCAGGCATCGGCGAGGCGATGGTGTCGGTCGACAGTGGCGGCTTGATGACGACTTTGGTTGCCAGCGGAGCGAAACTCAAACTGATGCCGTGGAGCGGCAGCGTCTTTACAGCGCAACTCATGCCGACGGACAGGTTCATCGCCGTGGCCGAGAACCTCGGCCCGCAACCCAACGCATTCGTGCAATTTCAGATGGACGCCGACGCCAAGCCCAACATCCTGCACCTCTCCTTCGACGACGGGCAGGCCTATGATTTCGTGCGTGAGTAGCCGGCGTCGACAGCCAGTAACGAGCGCGACATATGCCTGTTACAACCCACCCTGATCGTCGTAAGGCAATGGAGCCAATCGACCGACTGATCCTGACCCTCGCGATGGGTTCGGCCATTCTCGCCCTGGTTGTGCTGATCTGGTGAGTCAGGCTCCGACCCGCCTCCTTCGACCTGCGAACCGTCGACCAGTCCCACCGTTGTGGATTTCACAATCCGCAATCGAGAGGAGACGTCCATGGCTCAATTCGTGGTCGCGAAATTCGCCACAGCTTCTGCCGCCGATGCGGCAGCCCAAGACCTTCACGCGGCGATGATCCGGTCGGCCGTGACCCAGCGTCATCCCGGCAGCCTGGTTGAACGGGATCCGCCCGACTCGGTAGAATGCACTGTCCTGACGGTGGCAGTGGATGAAGTGCACTCGGGTGTGGTCGTGGGAATTCTCAGCGTCCACGGGACGGCCGAGATCAGGTGACACGTCCTCCCGCGCTTCCATCAGCAAGGACGTCCGGTTCAGCGAAGTCGGAACCACCAGTCGAAAGAGTAGTTCGACGACTGTGGGGGCAGACAGAGCTGCCATTGGACGTTCTCTGCCCAGGGGTCCCCGGACGGCTCATCCGGTGCGCCTGGCCGAGAGCCTCGTGCCAACGGCGCGCGCCTCTCTGCGTACGCACCGTCCTCTGACGTGGTTGAAGACCCAAAGCGGAATTTTGCCATAGCCACAATATGGCACGAATGTGGCATTCATGGCAGAAAAACGGCGAAAATTGATCGTGATAAGCCCGCGCCTCACGAAAAAAGGAAGCTCAGACCGGCTAGGCCAAGGCACATGCCCAAAAAGAGGCTCATGAAGACGTCCATCGGTTCCATAACTGCACGACCGCCAAACTGCGGAACGAGCAGATAGGATCATACGACAGCCGCTTTAATTAGCCGTTTAGGCAGTTCATTTGTGCGATGTCCGATGCAATGGTCGGCTTGACCGAGTGTCGGCCGACGGCAACCGGACCGTCGGTCGCTCCGTCTCAGCCCTACCCCGTTCACCCGATAACTAGGCCTCGATTCGCTGCAGCGCGGCCTCCAGGCGGGCGATGTCGGTCTGGATCGCGGCAAGGCGCTCGCGATTCTCCTCCACCACCTCTTCCGGCGCGCGACGGACGAAATCGGCGTTGTCGAGCTTCTGCCCGATCTTGCGCGCCTCGCCGGTGGCCTTGTCGCGCTCACGCGTCAGCCGCGTGCGCTCCGTCCCGAGGTCGATCGCATCCGCGAGCGGCAACACCACGGTCGTTTCATTCAGCATGAGCTGGACCGATCCTTTCGGCATCTCGCCGACCAGCGGCCTCACCTCCGATACGCGCGCCAGACGACGGATCGCGTCTATCCACTGTTGTGCCAGCACCAGTGTCCGTGGCGCCGCATCCCGCAACAGGATCGGCGTCAGTGTCCCGGGCGGAACGTTCATCTCGGTCCGCACCGAACGCACTTCGGAGATCAACCGCACGACCCAGTCGAGTTCAGCACGGGCAGCCGTGGCATCAGCCACATTCACCGGCTCCGGCCACGATGCACGGATCAGGCTGAATGGTTCGCCATAGCCGAAGCGATCCCACAACTCCTCGGTCACGAACGGCATAACCGGGTGCAGCAGACGCAGGATGGTGCCGAGTACATGCGCCGCGGTCTGGCGCACTTCGGGTTCCGACAGCGCCGGTTTGGCAAATTCCACGAACCAGTCGCAGAACGTGTCCCAGGTGAACCGGTAACAAACGCCGGCATATTCATCCAGGCGATAGGCTTCCAGGGCTGCCGTCGCTTCCTCAACCGCGCGGTTCGCGGCATCGAGGATCCAACGTGTCAACGGCTGGGAGGCACGCGCTGGATCGAACGCAGGGTCCACGCGGATGTCGTTCATTTCGCAGAACCGCGCTGCGTTCCACAGCTTAGTGACGAAGCGCCGGTAATTTTCGACACGGGCTGGCCCAAGTTTCACGTCGCGGCCGAGACCGGTCAGGGCGCAGATAGTGAACCGCAACGCGTCCGAGCCGTATTTGTCGATCAGCTCCAGCGGATCGATGCTGTTGCCCTTGGACTTCGACATCTTCTGTCCGCGTTCATCGCGCACCAGTCCATGGATGTACACCGTGCGGAATGGCACGTCGCCCATGAAGTGGATGCCCTGCATCATCATGCGGGCGACCCAGAAGAAGATTATATCGAACCCTGTCACCAGGACATCGCCAGGATAATAGCGCTCCAGCTCCTTGGTTCTTTCCGGCCAGCCCAGCGTCGAGAACGGCCACAGTGCAGAACTGAACCAAGTGTCCAGCACGTCCTCGTCACGGGTGAGCGTAACGCCTGCCGTTTTGTAGTGATCGCGTGCAGCGGAATTCGCCTCCGCCTCGCTCTCAGCCACGAATTCGTGGCCGTCGGGTCCGTACCAGCACGGGATCTGATGCCCCCACCAGAGCTGGCGCGAAATGCACCATGGCTGGATGTCACGCATCCAGGCGAAGAACGTATTCTCCCACTGCTTCGGCACGAACATCGTCTTGCCGGTCTCCACCGCCTCGATCGCCGGCTGCGCCAGTACCTTGGCATTGCAGTACCATTGCGTCGTCAGCATCGGTTCCAGCGGCACGCCGCCGCGGTCTCCGTGCGGTACCTGATGCATGTTCGGCTCGACCTTCTCCAGCAGTTCAAGCCGCTCCAGTTCCGCCACGATCTCCTTCCGCGCCGCATTGCGGTCCATGCCTTCCAACGACCGCGTGAACGTCGGATCCGCCACCCCCTCCACGGGCCGCAGCACATGGGCGATCTCCGTCAACACCACATGCGCCTGGCGGTCCAGGATCGACGGCATTGGCAGTTCGTGCCGCCTGCCGACCTCGAAGTCGTTGAAGTCATGCGCTGGGGTGATCTTCACCGCGCCGGTGCCCTTCTCAGGGTCCGAATAGTCATCCGCCACGATTGGCAGACGACGACCGACCAACGGCAGGATCGCGTGCCTGCCAACCAGATCGCGGTAGCGGGCATCCTCAGGATGCACCGCGACCGCAGTGTCACCCAGCATCGTCTCTGGCCGCGTTGTCGCCACGGTAATGTAGCGCCCTGGTTCGCCATCGATCGGATAGCGGATGTACCAGAGCGAGCCCTTCACCTCGACGCTTTCGACCTCGAGGTCAGAGATCGCCGTCTGCAGCTTCGGGTCCCAGTTCACCAGCCGCTTGTCGCGATAGATCAGCCCTTCACGATACAGCGCGACGAACACCTTGCGTACCGCGTCCGACAGGCCTTCGTCCATGGTGAAACGTTCGCGCGGCCAGTCGAGCGAGGCACCGAGCCGGCGCAGCTGCTGCGTGATGGTACCGCCCGATTCCGCCTTCCATTGCCAGACGCGCTCGACGAACTTGTCCCGACCGAGGTCACGTCGGTCGACCCCCTGCTCGGCGAGCAGCCGCTCCACCACCATCTGGGTCGCAATCCCGGCGTGGTCGGTCCCGGGTTGCCACAGTACGTCCTCTCCCTGCATGCGTCGCCAGCGGATCAGCGTGTCCTGTACGGTGAACGTCAAGGCGTGCCCGGTGTGCAGGCTGCCTGTGACGTTGGGCGGCGGGATCATGATGGTATAGGGCTTGGCGTTCGAATTGGGGTCGCTGGCGAACGCCCCTGTCCGCTCCCAGCCCTCATAGAGGCGAGGTTCGATCTCGGAAGGGTTGTAGGTCTTATCCAGCATCTTGCTCTCCTGCGGCCTCACGCGGACGCCGCAGGAGGCCGACGATGGCATATAGGGTTAGGGTACGACGCGGCCTACGACGCGATCGATCTCCGCCCGCACGAGGCGCTCGACCAGCGACGGCAGATTGGCATCGAGCCAGGACTTCAGCAGCGGGCGCAGTTCCTCGCGCACGATGTCTTCGACGGTTGGCCCGCCGCTGCGCACCTGGACGGCCCGGTCAGTCAACGTGCGAACCAGGCTGCCGACCGAGACCGCGGCGGCAGCGGCGGCCTCAGGAGCCACGAGCGTGGATGATGGCGTCTCAGGCGGCGGGCGCGCGGGAGAAGGCTCAGGCGGCACGGGAGTCAGAGAAGGCTCGCTTGGCAACGGCTCCGCTTCGCGCGCCGGGTCGGACACCATCATGGCGGGGTCCAGTACCAGCACACCATCGTCCGCTCCCTCGCCCTGAGGCTGCTCCTGCGCAGGTCGCTCACCTGCCCGCGCAGGCGCCTCGTCCTCGCTCAGAATTCGCCGGATCGACGCAAGGATATCCTCCATCGAGGGATCGCCGCCCGAAGATGCACCTGGGGGTGTCTGTGCTGGGGGTGTCTGTGCGCCGCTCATCGTCTCTTACCGACCCGGCTGGTCTTTGGCATAATCGCCCAGCCCAGCCCACTTGTCCTTCACCGCGTTATAATACGCCGTATCGTCGTACAGCGGCACCGGCAGATGCAGGTCACGAGCTGTGAGCCGTCCCACAGCCGCCGCCACCGCGTACGAGGCCGTCACGACCTGGGCCAGATTCTGCACCAGTGTCGTACGCGAATTCAGCAACGCCTGCTGTGCGTTCAGCACGTCGAGTGTCGTGCGGCTGCCGACAATCGCCTCGCGCTCGACCCCCTCCAGGGCAACCTCGTTGGCACGGATCGCCTCGCGCGTGCTGTCGGCGGACGCCTTTGCAGCCACCAGCGTCTCCCAGGCCTGCACGGCATTCTGCACAGCCGTGCGGCGTGCATCGTCGACCAACTGCGTTGTCTGCTGCGCGGACTGACGCGCCTGACGCACGGCAGAGTATTCAGAGCCGCCCTGGTAGATCGGCACCGAAAGCTGCACCACCCCCTGATATCCGTTCGAGTATGTGCTGCGACCCCCTGCGTTGGTCGACTGGAAGATCTGGCCCTGAAAGCTCACCTGCGGCATCAGCTGCGCAAAAGCAACATCGACCGCATCTTTGGCTGCCGCATCGTTGAACAGGGCGGCAACCACCGCTGGGTTGTTGTTGGCGGCAACCCCGATAGCCTGCTGTTCGGTCTTCACCGGCAGCGCGAGTGGCTGCGGCTCTACGAGGTCCGCCGGAGGGTAGAAGCCCACCACCTGCTGAAAGGTACCGCGCGCCGTTGCAAGTTGTCCCTCGGCAGTCTCTCGCTGTGCAGTAGCGCCGGCCAGCGCCGCCTCAGCCTGTGCGACGTCGGTCCGCGTGATCTCTCCTACCCGGAAGCGATCATTGGTGGCCTGGAGCTGCTTGGCCAGCACCTGCTCGTTGTTGATGTTCAATGCCAGCAATTGCTGCGCCTGGATCACGCCGACATAGGCGTTGACCACGTTGGTAAAGCTGGTCTGCTCCACGGCGATAAGGTTCGCACGTCCCGCCATCACCTGATTCTTGGCACGGTTCAGGTTGGCCTGGGTTCTGCCACCGGTATAAAGCGGCTGGGTCAAGGTCGCCTGTGCGGTTCCGATCTGTCGATCGGTCTGTGACTTGAGCCATACCCCCGATGCACCCGTGTACTGCCGGTTAATGCCGTCGCCGTAACCCAAGGTGCCAGCCATCACCACGGTTGGTCGCCAGCCGGAAAGCGCCTGAGGGACATTTTCGTCCGTGGAGCGCAACCTCGCTCGCTCCGCCAGCAGCTGCGGCTGACTGGCATAGGTGGCCGCGAGTGCCTCGGCCAGCGTGCGCGGGATCTTTGGCTGCGCCGGCATTGTCGAAGTCATCGTCTGGGTGATGTTCAGCTGACTGGCCAGCCGGGTTTCGTGCTTGACGCGCGCGGGCTTGTGGGTCGGCTTTTGCGCCGGTGCCTGGCCGAATGCGGGCAGCGCTACGACCGCACCAAGGCTGAGCAGCCAGCCTAGCCTTGCAACCATGCCCGCTCCCTTTCCCCGCATGAATGCGTTGCAGCAGCTTACGCCATTTTCCTCAGAACACGAAACCGGGAGATTGAGTGAAACCGGGGATCGGTGGGATCGCGCAGTCGAACATCGGTTGCGTGCGCAAGCCAGCAGGCGTCGCCTCGGCGAGCACCGCCTGACCCAGTCTTCCGCTGCCGGCGCAGACGGTGACGAGCCGCCCGCTCTGTTGGTGCAACTGATCGCCGATCGCCTGCGGGATCTCTTGCACGGCACCCTCGATCAGGATCACGTCGTAGGGCGCGGCATGCGACCAACCGGCGGTCAACGGGCCCGCGACCAGGCTGACCGACGGCGCCAACTCGGCAAGCACGCGATGGGCGATCGCCTGCAGCGAGCCATCTTCCTCCAGTGCAGTGACGCGCGCGCCGCAAGCTGCCAGCAGTGCCGCGCCGTATCCACAGCCGGCGGCCACCACCAAGGCCCGTTCGCCGGCCGTTGCGGCAGTCAGCTGCGCCAGACGCGCAATCACCATCGGCTCGATCAGATAGCGACCACCGCCCAGCGGCACGTCTTCGTCAAGGTAAGCCATCGCGGCTAGCCGCAGGGGCAGAAAGCGCTCGCGCGGGATGCGCCGCATGGCGGTGATGATGCGCGGATCCGTCACCTTGTTGGGACGGACCTGGCTATCCACCATTCGGTTGCGCGCTTCCGCGAAGTCCTGAACAGGGTGGTCCATGGGTGGGAAGTCTCATCCGAGCGGTGAACGAGCGCGGTTATAGGCATCACGGCGGCGCTCTGCCACCGGCAGCAGGCCGTGTTGGTCGTGGCATTCAATAGAGGCATCCAATAACAGACACCCCGCCGCAGAGGGCGGGGCGCGACGTTTTTTCCCTAAACTTGGCTGGTTGGCGCAGTGCTACCCGTCGGTAACGCCCTTGTCCAGGGCGATTTTGTGCTGCAGTGCAAAAAGTCGCTTGACTCTCATTATCGCATCGCTACGTTGTGCACCGCAGCAATGCGGTCCTAGACCGCACTGTCTGCTTTCTTGGACGTTTCCTCCCTAAACTTGGCGGCGCTTCGGCGCCGCCTTTTCTTTGTCCCAGAGCATGCTAACGGTCCCGCGGCATCTCAGGCAGTCGCAAGATGACCGGCTCATACGCGAGTGCACGGACGAACCGCACCAGGTCAACCGAGCGCAATGTAGTTGAAGCCGCGTTGTGCAGCGGGTGAAAGTTCAGCCACTCCCTTTCGAGCATTTCCTCGTCAAGCACCACGGTTGCACGACGTTGCGTGTCGTTCATCAGGCCGAACGGTGTCACCGAGCCAGGCGTCAGCGCCAGCACCTCCTGCAGCACGTTTGGTCGGGCGAAGGAGAACCGGGGCGCCCCTAGCGCCTTTTCGAGCCCTGCGAGGTCGGCGCGTTTGTCTGCGGGCATCACCACCAGCCAGATGCCGCCCCTTCGGTCCTTGATGAACAGGTTCTTGCAGTGCAGCCCAGGGATCTTGTCATGCCAAGGCCTGCCCTCCTCCACCGTGAAGAACGGAGGATGTTCAATCGTACTGTGCTCGATGGCCAGGCGGTCGAACAACGCGAAGAGATCGTCGGGCGTGGCGGCCATCGTTTCATGGGTCATTGTCTGCTGGCGCCTGGATGTGCGGGAATGGTCGGCGTGAATCAACCTGACCCGCTGCTCCACGAAGGGATGCGTGCCATGACATCGATCGCGTTCCATCCAGTCCATACTCTGTCGGCGGAGATCGCCGCACGCCGCCTGTCGCCGGTCGATCTGATGGACGAGTACCTGGCGCGCATCGAACGCCTTGAGCCCAGGCTGCGTGCCTTCGTCTCGATCAATGCGACCAACGCCAGGCTGGCCGCCGAAGCCGCTGACAAGGCGATCCGTGCCGGCCATGCCATCGGGCCGCTGCACGGCATCCCGATTGCGATCAAGGACCTCGTCGAAATTGAGGGCGCGGTCGCCATGGGTGGGACCGCCGCCTGGCGCAACCGCGTCGCGCCCCATACCGCGACGCTGGCCTGCAAGTTGACGGCGGCTGGCATGATCAGCCTTGGAAAGACCCACACGGTGGAATTCGCCTATGGGGGCTGGGGCACCAATCAGCATCTGGGCACGCCGTGGAATCCCTGGGATGACCGTGTGCATCGCGCGCCGGGCGGCTCGTCCTCGGGCTCCGGCGTCGCGGTCGCGGCTCGCATGGCTCCCTGGGCGATCGGCACCGACACCGGCGGCTCGGTGCGGATTCCGGCTGCCTGGAATGGCATTACCGGATTGAAGACCACCATCGGCCGGATCAGCACATTCGGCGTGCTGCCGCTCAGCCCCACACTGGACACCCCGGGTCCGATCACCCGCGATATCGAAGATGCCGCGCTCTTGCTGGAAGTGCTGCAAGGCGAAGACCGGCACGACCGACATACATGGGGCGTGCGCGATGTCGATCCGATGATCGAGCTTCGTCGTGGCGTAAAGGGGCTGCGGCTGGCGCGGTTGCCGGCCGATGAACGAGGTGGAATCGATGCTGAGGTCCTGTCGGCATACGACCGTTCGGTCGAGGCGCTCGCCGGGCTGGGGGCGGAGATCGTCGACATCACCCTCCCTGCGCGGTTCGCCGATCTCGGTGCGGTGAACGGACGCATCATGTCCGCCGAGGCCTATGCCGCGCTGGCGGAACTGGTGGACGACAACGCACAACCATTGGACCAGGACATACGGCCGCGCGTGCGTGCCGGTGCCGCGATCTCATCGCGGGATTATCTGCTTGCGCTTGCCGAGCGGGAGCGGATGAAGACTTCGTTCAACACTGCCATTGAGGGCGTTGACGCATTGCTGACACCGACTGCGATCATGCCCGCTCCGTCAGTGGCTGCAATCGATCAGAACACGACCCCGGCGATATTCACGCGCTGGGTCAACTTCCTCGATCTATGCGCGGCGGCAATACCAAATGGCTTCACCGCAGGTGGATTGCCCACCTCGCTGCAAATCGTCTGCCAGGCCTACGCCGAACCGCTGGCGTTGCGAATCGGCTATGCCTATCAGGTCGCGCACGACTGGCACCTGAGGGTTCCACCCATGGCGGCGTGACCAAGGTCGCTCCTGCAGCTGTCTGATTTGCAGCTTACCCTGCGGCGTCGCAGTCTGCGGACCGGTCCAGCACAAGAACTTCGAGGGGGAAATACGATGCGGCGCCGCGTGCTGATGAAGTCTGCCGCTGCCACTTTGCTTGCGGCGCACGGATCCGGCGTTTCGAATCTAGCAGCGCCGGCCATTGCGCAGCCGGCCAGCACGGCAACGCTTCGGTTCGTGCCGCAGGCAAACCTTACGTTACTGGATCCGGTGTTCACTACGGCAACGGTGACCAGCAACCATGGCTACTACGTGTTCGACACGCTCTATTCGGTTGGTCCCGACGGCATCTCCCACCCGCAGATGGCCGAAGGGCACACGATCTCCGACGACAAGCTGGCGTGGCGTATCAGGCTGCGCGAGGGATTGTTCTTTCACGATGGAAGTCCGGTACGCGCGACCGATTGCATCGCGAGCATCCAGCGCTGGGCCGTGCGTGACCCGTTCGGCCAGTTGCTTGCTGCCGCGGTCGACAGCTATTCCGCTGCCGACGACCGCACGCTGGCGATCAAACTAAAACAGCCGTTTCCTCTGCTGGCCATGGCGCTCGGCAAGCCCGACTCATCAATTCCCTTCATCATGCCGGAACGACTGGCCAGAACGGCGGCTGACAAGCCGGTGACGGAGATGATCGGCTCGGGGCCTTACTGGTTTCTCGCCAACGAGTACGTCAATGGCAGCCGGGTTGTATACGAGAAGTTTGAGAAATACATCTCACGCGCGGAACCGGCGATCTGGGCCACCGGCGCCAAGCAGGCGTATTTTCCGCGCGTCGTCTGGCATATCATTCCGGACGCCGCCACCGCTGGTGCGGCAGTGCAGAACAATGAGATCGACTGGTGGGAACAGCCGCTGGCCGACCTGCTGCCGAAGTTGGCCGCCGACAAGAACCTCGCCCTGCAGGTGGACCAGCCCTGGGGCCGCATCTCGTGGTTGATCCTGAATCAGGCGCAGCCGCCATTCAATGACGTGCGCATTCGTCGTGCGGTGATGATGGCCGTGCGTCAGGACGACTACATGCGAGCCACCTTCGGCGATGACCAGTCATTGTGGCGTGTCAGCAAGGACGTATTCCCGTTCGGCACGCCTTACTACAGCGGCGCGGACGGCGATGCGATGAAAGGTGACCTTTCGCTCGCGGCGAAGATGCTGCAGGAGGCCGGGTACGCCGGGCAGAAGGTCGCGGTGATGAATCCGACCGACTTCGCCGCAATTCACCCGCTCGGGCTGGTCACCGCCGATATCCTGAAGCAGATCGGCATGAACGTTGAACTGCAGGAAACTGACTGGGGTACCGTGGTGCAGCGGCGAGCGAGCATGGAACCGGTGGAAAAGGGTGGGTGGAGCGCCTTCCACACCTTCGCATCATCGGCGACTGCGAGCAGCCCTGCGACGCATCCGCTCATCACCGGACGCGGCGCCAAGGGCTGGTTCGGTTGGTGGGACAACGCAGATGCACGCGCTCTGACGGCGCAATGGCTGTCGGCGCCGGACGACGCAGGACAAGAGAAGGCCGCCAAGGCTCTGTCGCATGTCGCGATGACCGATGTGGCAACTGTGCCGGTAGGGCAGTGGTATGGAAAGACGGTGTTCCGCCGCAGCATCACCGGCGTGCTGCAGGGCGTCTCACCGTATCCGTGGAATGTGCGACCTGCATAGCCGTCGATCATGCGCACCGACCCCGGCCATATATACGCTCGCCCTTGCGGCGGGTGTTGCCGGGTTTGCGGCCTGCCGCGAGGGGATTAAGCTGCAGCCGGCTCCGTGGAGGAAACAGTCATGATCGACATGCACGCGCATTGGAAGCCCGGTGAATTGGTGGACGCCTTGCGCGCCCGCAGCAGGGAGCCGCGCATCGTGCGCAATGAGGACGGCATCGAGGTGCTGAAATCAGGGCGCATGGGCGAAGAGCCGCTCGACAAGGCGTTCGACGAGGTGGATGCGCATCTGGCGCGGATGGACCGCCAGGGTGTCGAGATGAGCGTGCTGTCGCTGCTCGGTTCGTTCTGCTGGATCGAGGCACAGTCGCCGGACGTGGCGGTGCCGCTGTGCCAACGCGTCAATGATGGGTTTTCGGCGATCTGCCAGAAGCATCCTGGCCGCTTCGCCGCTTATGCCGCGCTGCCGCTGACGGACATGTCCGCTGCCGCGGTCGAACTGGAACGTGCGCTCGCTCTGCCTGGCATGATCGGCGCGCAGCTGCCAGGCAATTACTTCCTGACCCGCAAAGACGCTGAAGCGGTGCGTCCGTTGCTTGAGGTCGCCAACCGCCACCACGCGGCTTTGTTGATCCATCATGGTCCGCGCCCCGGCGACATGTTCCCCAAGGTGACCGGCGATACCGATAACGCGCGTCGCCGCAACGGCACGTTGGACATGCAGGCGAGTCTGTCGTCGGTGATGGTGACGCTCTCGCTTACGGAGTTGCTGGAGCCGTACCCCAACCTATCGGTTCAGGTGCACAATCTCGGCGGCAACATTCCGTTCGAGATCGAGCGCATGGACCACCGGTGCCTGCTCGATACACCGAACGAAGAGCTGCCGTCGTCGCGCTTCCGCAAGTCGAAGGTCTACGTGGACTGCAACTCGTTCGGTCCGCGCGCCATCGAGGCAGCCGTGACCCTGTACGGGGCCGACAGGATCGTATGCGGCACGGATGGCAGCGCGTTCGGCGTCGACTGGACCAGGAAGGCGCTTGCCGATGCACAGATCGGCCAAGAAGCACGTCAGCAGATACTACAAGGCAATGCGGCCGCGATGATGGCGCGCACCCGCAAGGACTTGAAGCAACAGAGAGTGGCGGCCTGACCACGACCCGCGGGCGCTGTTCGTCAGGGGCCGGCATGAACTCGCGCCGGCCCTGTCCTGCAGGCCCCCCTAGAAGTCCAGCAGTCTGAGTGCCACCGCGATTGCCACCGCTTGTTCGCGCGTTCTGGCACCGAGCTTCCGCCTCGCATTCGCCACATGTAACTCGACGGTAGCGAGGCTAGACTAATTCCCAGGCGTTCAGCGATGCGGTCGTAGCGCAGGCCGGATGCCAGCCAGATCAGGCACTCCCTCTCGCGAACAGTCAATTTGGGCCTAGGCAGCGAGGGCGAGACCAGCTTGATCAGCTGCGCGTCCACCGCGTGTGCAGCCAGAGTGACCCATTGACCACGGTCGCTGTGCCAGGACAGGAATTCGTCGCCCTGCATTGCAGTGATCAGCGAAAACGAGCCAAGCGCTGCGCCTGGCAAGTGCAACGGCAGCGTTACGCTGCCACGGTAGCCAGCCTCGTGCGCATCATCGCGGAACCGCGTTGCCTTGCCGCCGTCGGCCTGCCGGACCGAGTGTCCTGCGACCAGCGGAGCAGCTTCTTGCAAGCAGTGGTGTACCGCCGGATCAACTGAGAAAAAGCTCTCTGCATCGTAGTGCTCGAGCCATGCCTCCGGCAACGACGAGTAGCGGATCAGTCGCCGCTCGTGCGCTTCCCGATATCCGGCCACGTGAGCGTAGTGGCACCACGCCACGCCATTGTCGTTCAGCCACTCGCGGCCAAGCTGCCACGCATCCTCCGGTTGCCCGCAATGCCCAAGGTCGTCGATCAGGCCTGCAAACGAGAGAGCTACCGACATTGCATCCCTCCAACAGCGCCACCCTAGGGGAATCCATAGATTGCAGGCAAAGGCAGTTCAGCCGACGGTGCGACAGACATAAGCGTAGCGAAGTGCGGGGCGGCTGTGACTCGATTCACTCTCAGGAAGTCGAA
>Ga0170475_101609631_pt1 | contig 20057 bp, 41 predicted proteins | sample Soicark_Litter_5_FD_111474 | JGI IMG/M metagenome (GOLD analysis project Ga0170475, IMG submission 111474) | Avena fatua rhizosphere microbial communities from Hopland, California, USA. Combined Assembly of 48 SPs
ACCGGACCATCTGGTCACTGGACAACGCCCGGTTCACCGGGCTGCTGGCCACCCGGGTGACCCACTTCGGGGTCTGGACCGAGCGCAAGCAGGGCTGGCTGCGTGGGTACGGCGAGCTGCCCAGCCCGGCCACCATCCTGTCCGGCAAGGGCTACATCATCGACCAAGGTGAGATCGCGATCAGCCTGGGCTGACCACCTGATAAAACGGCAACAAAAAAGGCCCCATGGACCCGCCCCTCCCGAAGGAGAGGCGGGTCTAGGAGCCCCAGAGGTGGGTCTACTTCTGGTGACGAACCAGGTCCTGTACCCAGGACGGGTTCTGCTGCAGGTGAGCGATCACCTGCTTGGCGACCACCGGAGCCAGTGTCTTGGCGATCTGGTTGGTGGTCTGGGTCAGGATCAGCGACTGCGCCCACAGGTCGGCCATCCGCCGAGTCTGACGGACCTGAGCCTCGGTGGTCTCGAAGTACGACTGGAGCACCTGCGAGGTGAAGTCGTAGCCGAGACTGGAAGGACTCGCTCCGGCCGGGAAGCCGATCTGCTCGAAGAACGAGCTGTCGATCGAGGCCTGCATCCGGTCGTCGGTCTGGTTGGGCGTGTACTGCTGCTGCTCCTGGGTGGTGCCTTCGGAGCTGTTAGCCATAGAGCATCGTCCCTCTCTGAGGTAGGTGAACTGACCCTCCATGCCTATCGAGACTCCGTACGAAGTTCAAGACCTACCCGTGAGTAAGCACAAAAAAAGGACCCAGAGGCCCCCGCCCCTCCGAAGAGGGACGGGGGCATGGGTCCTCGAACCACCTGACCAGGTGGGGGCTAGCGGTCACTCATCGACCTCGGGCTCGCCATCGACGAGATCGTCCTCGTCTAGCTCGAGCTCATCATCGAGATCGCTGGTCGGGGTGTCCTCCAGCGGAGTCTCGACGGTATGGGAGATCTCGCGCTTGAGCACCTTCTGGATCTTGATCTCACCGGTACGGCTGTACAGGTTGATCTTGGAGACGTAGTTCCGCTTCACGTCGTAGTTCCAGGTCTTGATGATCATCGCGATCTGGACCCGGGTCTGGATGTGCACCCGTTGTCGTCTAGCCTCGGCCATCCGCTTCAGCAGTGCCTTGATCGGTGACCCGTCCGGCTCGTTCATCCGAACCATCCGTTCGATGAACATGTCGGCCTCGGCGTGGTCGTTGTGCTGAGCGATCCACCAGTGCGCGGCACCGGTCGGAGAGGGAGTCATCTCCACGAACCCGGTCCGCGAGTAGGAGCCCATCGCTGCGGAGTGGGTCAGGTCTGGGTGCCGCTCCACCATGTCGATGATCTCCTCGTTGGCTACCTTGGCGGTACCGGTGGTGGCCTGACCGTGCTCGAGCAGCCATCCCCAGCGCGCGACCGAGGCCAGGATCACCGCGTTGCCATGACCCTGGAACCTCAGCTGGTCGTAGGGGGCCCGCGGGATCCCGGTGTTGATGTTGCGTTGGGTCTCCGGCGGGACGTTGCGGTAGACCAGCCACTCCCGGGTGGTCTTGGTGAGCACCTGCGCCAGACATCGATGCTGTCCGTCGATCAAGTTGCCGTCCCAGTCGAAGACGATCGGGTCGGTACACATGCCCCACAGGGGCTTGCCGTCCTTGCCCTTGGTACTCATCGACCTGGCGTACTTCTCCACGTCCTTGGGTCTGACGTGGCGGTTGGAGACGTTCTTCTTCAACGCCTCCTCGGCCATCCTCCAGGTCCACTTCTCTAGTCCTACGGTTCGTGACTTGTGGCGTGGTGCCATGATTCTTCCTCCGAGTAGGTCCGGCGGGGAGGTTACGGGGGATGTGCCTCCCCGCCGGAGGTTTGTTAGTTGAGGTTGACGCCGAAGCGCTCCTCGATCATGCGTTCTCGTTCACTGCCCACCTCAGCGAGTAGTACGGCTCCGAGAATCAGTTCGCGCTCGCCCAGAGTCCTGAGCGTGGCGCAGTCGATGTGGAAGAACACCGCTTCGGGACCGAGGGTGCCCATCAGGTCTCGCATCAGCTCGAACTTGGGACCTTCCATGGTCTGAGCCTGTTCCAGTACCGACGGCAACGACATGGCATGAAGCATCGCGTCCTGCATGTAGCCACCACCAGCGTTAGCCCAGGACTCTTCCTCATCGTCAGAGAGCATCACGACCGGCTCGTCGAAGACCACCTCGGTGCCGGTGATCTGGTAGCCGATCGAGACGATCGTGGAGTTCTTCTTCCGGTCGTAGCCGGTGACCGACAAGCACTCTTTGACCCAGCCCTTGGCTACCGCTTCGGGATCGCTGCCGAGCTCACTCATCTGTCCGTGTTCCCACTCCTTGCCGGTAGCCGGGTTAGTCATGTGAGAGGTGGTCCAGGACTCGAACCCGATCACCACCTGATCGGCTGCCATCCCAGCTACTGCCAGGTGACAGGCTTGGAGAGTGATGTCTCGATCCAGACGGCACTGCAACGCCGCGATGGGCTCGGTTCCCCGGAACAGGTGAACCAGCATCGCCAGGTCGGTCTGCTCTGGTTCAGAGGCCACCCATTCCTTCTTCATCTCCTTCATGGCTTCAGCCACTTGCTTGGTGCGATCACTCAGAACGCTCATGTGACCGCCTCGCTCAAGAAGCGCAGGAAGTGCTCGATCAGCAGTGGTGACATCGGCACGTTGACCACGGTCCGGTCGTACTGGTCGGTCCGACCGGCCACGAACATGAGCACCGCGATGTCCTGCTCGGACAGCTCCTCGGACTCGGCCAGACTCAGGTACATCGCTCGTACGACTGCTTCGTCGTCCTCATCCACGTTGGTGCCACACCGCTCGATCTCGGCCTGGTTAAAGGCTTCCTCGATTGCCATTCAGACTCCTCTCCGCCATCCCGAGGGGGATAGGTCACTGTTGGACAGCAACCTATCCCACCTCAGGACAGACTCGATCAGCTAGCGACGGTGATCTCGCCGTCGGACAGGTCGACGACGTGACGCTGGAGAGCAGCATCGACCCGACGGTCGATGACCTGCTCGAACGCCTCGGTGAACTCCGGCTTCTTCGGCCGCTCCAACGCACGCTGGTGCATGTCGTGGAGCTGCCTCATCACCAGAGCCTCCTGGATGAAGTCGTCGGTCGCCAACGGCAGACCGATCTCTCCAGTGCGGATCACCGATGCGTCATCGGCGTCCTCCAGGACCTGAACGATCCAGGACGGCTTGAAGCCCTCGAAGGCGACCTCGAGAGCGTCGTAGTCCAGATCCTCACGCTGGTCGGAGGGGATGTGGATGTCGATCAGTCGACGCAACGCCTCGGAGTCGAGACTGGAGATGTAGACCGTGCGGTTGATCCGCTTGGCCCGCAGCAGCGACGGCGGCAGCTCGCCGGGGTGGTTGGTGGTCAGCAGCAGACCCACCTCGCGACCCTTGGTCCGCAGACCGTCGAAGATCTCCAGCAGCTTGTCCATCTCCTGCGGGTTCTCGTCGATCAGCTTCTCAGCGTCCTCGACCATCACCAGCGACGGAGTGCCGACGTGTTCGGCGAACCGCATCACCAGGTTCAGATCCTCATCAGGGGAGGCCTGGATGAAGGTCAGCCCGTTCTCCAGGCACAGCTGAGCCGCGATCATGCCGCACGCGGTCTTGCCGGTCCCGTTCTCGCCATGGACCAGGATCTTCGGAGAGAACTTCCGAGGCCTAGCCCGGCTCGGGTCGGCCAGCTTCTCCCGAGAGGTGATCCGACCCCACAACCCGTGATGCAGAGCCTTCTCCACATCGGTGTTGTAGACGATCTCCTCGCGGTTGATCGCGTAGACGTTGAGGAACTCTGGCTGCGGGAACCCGTCGGGGGCCACGATGCCGGTAGACCCGATCGCGACGTTCTTGTAGATCGAGTGCTCCTCCAGGTAGACGTGGATCAGCCTGAACAGACCCTGGATCTCACCGGAGTACTTCTTCTTCGCAGCACCCTGGATCCGGAACGCGATCCCGTAGTTCGGGTCCATCCACGCGGTCAGGTAGAACTCCGCACCCCACGGTGGCCACATCAGCAGACCCCAGGCCACCTGAACCGACTCGGTGGGGTTGATGTGCACGGTCTTCATCTCCGGGAGCTGGGTACCACCCCAGCCCCGGATCGCCTTGCCGATCGCGGTCATGCCGAACTCCTGCTTCAGCACCTGGTCGAAGGCGTAGGCCCCATCCGGGGGTCGACACATGAAGTTCTCACCGAACTCGTGCATCTCCTCCTCGGCCTCGGCCTTCTTCGCCAGCAGCGAAGCACCCTCGGCGTAGGTCATCTTCTTCGGCTTGGACGGCAGCATGATCTTCATGCCGTCGTCGGTGCGGTACTCGACCGCCTCCTCGACCGCGGTGCGGCGCTTGGCCACCTTGCGGAGCCGAGCGTTGACCTGCTCCAGGTCGTTGGTCATCCCCTCTGCGGTCCAGGGGTTGGCGTTGTTGGTTGAGCTCTTAGCCATGCTCAGATCCTTCCGAGATCTACAGGTCTTCCTGGTTCAGTCCGTCTTGTGCTTGGTCGAGACATCCCTCGCGGCAGTAGCCGCCATCGGAGTCGTGGTAGTGCACGTAGACCACTCGCTCGTCTCTGGGTGTGTAGATCACCTCGACGTTCTTGATCCCTTCGAAGGCGAGGGTGTGTCCGAGCGTGGAGAGCTCCTTCCCAACGTTGACTTGCGCGCTCGGTGACAACTTGGGTCCGTCGTGGATGATGTCGATCGTCATTCTCAGACGGTGCTTGTCCGTCATGGTTTGCCTCTCTGTGCTGGTTGGATGGGTGGAACCGGGTGTGAACCTCCTTCCTGGCCAAACACGAAAAGGACGACAGAAAGGGGCCCCCGAAGGGGCCCCTCTCCGCGTCCATGCGGGTCAATCAGCCTGGGTACCAACTTTTGGACCACGCTGTGCGTGCCTCCGGTGATGTGGGTACCCAGTACAGGTGGTCATGAGACTGTCGCAACGCGAACAGTCCAGCCAGCTCCTTCTCCTGAGACAGGGGTGAGTCGGCATCTGGGTTGATGACGTGGATGAAGACGCGGTTGAACCTCCCCCGGAGCAGACCCAGGTGCACGATGGCACGCAACTGGTTCTGGTCCAGGAGCTGGTCTCGTACGAGGAGATGACCACCTCGAGTGATCTCCGTGGGGTAGACCACCTCACGGACTTCGAAGTCCGGATCGATGAACATGATCCGCTCCTCAGTACCCCCCACATTCTCTGTCACCAGATCCCGAAGAACCTTCCGTAGTCGAAGGTCGTCTGGTGAAAGTCTCAAGCTGAGGCTCCTCTCAGGCGTCGGCCGGAACCGGAACCGGAACCGGAATCGCTGAGTCGGGAATCGGCTCGGTCTCGGAGACCTCGAACCGGTCGATCAGGCCCATCACCTCGAAGATCCCGGCCTGGTACTTCGTCCAGTCGATGTCGACCTGGGTGGCCTTCCGCTTCTCGGTGTAGTTCTCACCGGGACGCTCGGAGATCTCCGCGTCCCGAAGCCGCTCGTAGAGCTGCTTGCCGCGCAGTACCGTCGGGTTCGGCTCGAGCACCGCCTCCAGCGACCGGAGCATGCCCTGGTAGTAGCTGTACTCCTTCTTGGCCTCCTTGGCGTCCGGGTTCGGGTGCTTGAACAGCTGCTCCATCTTCAGCGACATCCCGTGCAGGATCTCGACGAGAGTCAGTCCCTCGTACCGCTTCTGGGTGATCGCCAGGATCAGCGACAGCTCCTCAGCGGTGGGCTCGACTGCCTCAGAGGAAGGAACACCGTCGACCTTGCTGATCACCGTGGTGTGGTCGGGCTCGGCCACGGCCTTCTCGACCTTGGTGAGCTCGGGCTCAGGCTTCAAGCCCTTGGCCTTCTTGGTCTTGGCCTTCTTCAGCTCGACCTTCGCCTTGTCCAGACGGTCCTGGGCACGGTCCAGCTTCGCCTGCGCCTCGTCGAGACGAGCCTTGCTGCGAGCCTTGCCGTTGGACTTCTTGGCCGCGGCCTTGGCCTTGGCCTTCCGCTTGGCCTTGAACGACTTCAGCGAACCGGGACGACCCTTGGCGATCCACGCCATCGGCGCGGTGACGGTCTCGCTTCCACCGAGGACAGCCCAGCTCACCAGGGCGAGCACGAGCAGACCACCCAGTGCGATCACTGCCCAGCCCCAACCGATGCCGGTCAGGGTCCAGCTGATGATCTTGCCGCCAGAGGCGAGCAGCCAGGCTGCTCCTCCGGCCAGGGTCCGACCGACCCACTTGGCACCGGTCCAGACTCCCTTGGCACCACCGACGGCCCATGACCACATCTTGCGGCCGACCTTGGCCACACCTCGTCTGGCCTTGACCACGCCGTGCTTGGTGTTCTTCCAGCCCTTCCGCGCGACACGGGTCACCTTGTTGCCCTTGCGACGGCTCTTGGCCTTGACCTTCTTGGCCTTCTGCTTGGCCTTGAGCTTGGCCTTGGCCTTGGCCTCGGCCCGCTGCTGGGACCTCACGGCCCTCTTCAGGTCCTTCTTCTTCAGCACGCGGGTACGCGCGCTCGGGACGGGCACGTTCTCGGGCACCAGGCCCTGGCCCTGGGAGACTCGCTCTGCGAGTCTCGCGTTGGCCTCGTCACGGATCGCCATGTAGGCGTCCGGGGTGAGGCACTCGGGGATGTAGATCCCCTCGGACAAAGTAGTACTCATGGCACTAACTCCTTGGTTCGGACATGCAAAAAGCCCCCCAGCCGGATGGCTGAGGGGCTGGTACCTAGCGACAGGTGTCGCTTAGGTACATACCTAGTATAGCATATAGCACTCACTATACGCAATAGGTAGGTCAGCTAGCTGGCACGGTGGCCGCTTTCCAGGCGTTCCAGGTGCACAGTGAGGCACCTGTCCCAGCTATCAGGCGACCTGCGCCGCCCTTGAAGATCCCGATTGCCACGGTGAAGCCGCACAGGCCGATGTCGATCCCGTTGATCACTCCCTGTTGAGTGATCGAAGACTCCGGGGTCTTGGCACAGGTGTGGGCGTCGTTGGTCGGGATGCCCTTGGTGACACAGGAAGCATCGGACACGATCTGGGCGTACAGCGAGTAGGCGTAGCACCTCTCGCTACCAGCACAGTTCGCCGGGATCGGCGTGTTCTGGTTGTTCAGCTTGGTGGTGATGTGGTCCACGATGACCTCCTTGGCGTGGACCGGCTCGGCGAAGACGAACGAGGGGTTGAACCCCGACTTGCGGTCGAAGAACCCCGCCTTGAACTTCTGCACCTCGACTGCCGAGCTCCACAGGCACACTTCCTCGATGGTCCCGCTCGGACGGCAGATGGATGGTTCGATGATGTCGGCCGACGCGGTGACGGTCGGCTTGGGGTGAGCTTCTGCTCCGAACACGATCTTCGGGAGCGTGATGATCACCACGATGATGGTCAGGAAGATCACCCCGTAGATGATCGGGTGATCGTCATGGAACTTCCTCACGTCGTCCCAGACCGTACGTTCACTGACATCTTTCATGCGGACTCCTTGTCGTAGCGGCCGACCTCTTCTTGGGCCCTCCGCTGGTGGTATGCCTCCATGAACAGGCAGGTGATGATGCTGACCCCAGCCGATCCAAACAGGCAGCTGAACCAGAACAGGATCACAGGTACTCCTTCGTGCTCGGCATGTAGACCACGCCCGGCGGACGGGTCTTGTAGTGCGCATCGTTCTCAACCGCACGCACCGCGATCTGGTCCTCTCCGTCGATCAGCGTCCGAGCACTGAGCGGGTCGTCGAGCTTGGCCAGCAGCACCTCGAGATTGCGTCTGGTCAGCTCGACGACCGGGATGTCGCCATCGACCTTGATGTACTCCATGTCTCCTCCTAGGTAGGGAAGACCCCGCCGACAACGACTCAGCTTCGCCATCGGCGGGGCCAGCAGTGCCTGGGGCATTAGTTAGGAAGAACGCCGCTCCTCCGGCGCGAGTCACCCGCGGACAGCTCAGCGCTCACAGAGAGGCACTGCTTCTGGATCCGTTTGAGTGGTCCGGATCCAGCCGTCTGGTTCAGTCTTCCTCCTCCTTCTCAGGCAGGGGCGCGTGCTCCGCACAGTGCTTACCGGTGCAGGGCTCGTTGGCTGCCGCGAGCAGTTCGGCGAGGGAGGTGGTGCGAACGTCGCCACGGTGCTTGCTCATGACTCCACCTCCGCAGCCTGCTTGTACTGCTGCATCCACTCGAGCAGGTCGGATGCCGCTCCCGATAGTTCGGTGTCCGGAGGTGGATACGACCCCTTCTCGATCGTGAGCGAGATCCTCTGACCGTTGGTGTCGATCAGCCCGAACAGGAACGAGTCAGACCACTGCTCGCACTGCAGCTGCAGCGTGTCGTTGTCCGAAGCAGAAGCGCAGAACGACTGCACCATCAACGCAATCGAAGCCAGGTTGTACAGCTCCTGTGGAGTCGGAGTACGACCTAGAGCGGCGGTCACCACACCGAGTGGTGTGGGGGTGATCGCGCTCATCGCACGATCACCGTCTCGTGGTCGACGACCTCGATCTTGGTGTAGCCGGGCTTGTGCGCGGCCTTCATGACCACCGGCACCATCCGCTTGTCCACCAGGGACTTCAGCTCCTGAACCGAGATCGTGGTCTTCGGGTCACCGTGTCGGTAGATGACGACCTCCTTGTCGGCCACCTTGACCCGGTGGCTCACCTCGGGCTCGATCTTCTTGCGCGGCCCGTACGGTCCGCGGGGACCGCGCTTGACCGGCGTCGGTACCACTCCGGTCCGGCCGATCTGTTCGACCGTGGACGGAGCAACGCTGGCCTTCTTCTGGACAGGTGTATCTCTCATGGATCGTTCCTAACTGTGTGGTGTTACTTCTGGTCCGGGAGGGCCCCGAACCCGATCAGGATCCCGATCAGCAGACTGACCGGGAGGGTGACGTACCACGGCACAGAGGCCATGAACGCCAGGACGGAGATCAGCAGTCCAGCGAGACTGGACAGCACGATCGCGGGAAGCAGAGTGGAGTTCACTCAGCGCCCCTTCCGATCGAACGGACTCTCGGGTGGGTGCTCCCAGGGATGCTCTCCCAGACCGGGCCTCAGCATCATGATCTCGCCCTCGATCTCGTCGCCCACGGTGGTTCCGCTGGCGTCGAGAATCTTGGTACCGCAGTCGCTGCACCGCAGCGGCTTAGTCCTGGCGGTCTCCTTCGAGCTGCGCTTCTCAAGTTCCTCGACTAGCTCGGACTCCATGACGAAACAGATCCCGCCGATGAAGATGGCTGGGATGCCCATCGACAGCGCGGTGGCCTGGAGCGCCTCACCGGCCAGTCCTGGAAGCCAGAAGCTGACCATGAGCGCGATCCAGGCGATGATCGTCGTCACGATCGAGAAGGCGATCACCAGGCGGATGTTGTGCCTCATGACTCCTCCTCGCGTCCTTCTTCGGGCGGAATGACGCTGGCAGCGTCGCGCTCTTGGCATTGCTGGCACGCGGCTAAACCGCCGCAAGTGCAACCTTCCTCGACCGACGTAACGCCGTCGTCGGGTGCGTCATTCTCGGCGGTGTGCTCGCTCATGACTCCACCTGCCATCAGTACCCCCTCTCTTCGCGGATCACCTGACGAACCTTGTCCTTCATCAGCTCGTCCATCTCGGAGTTGACGGCCCTTCGCTGGAAGTCCAGGGCCTTGGTGGTCTCACCGGTGATCACCTGCGCCTCTTCGGCCTTGGCCAGGTACTCGTTCTTGGCCATCACCATCGAACCCTGGTGGTTGGCGTGGTAGAACCCCAGCGCTACGTTCCCGGCCAGGGCGGCACCGAAGAACATCGCCGCGGTCCAGATCCACTGACCATGTGGTTCCGCCCAGATCCCGATGATGCCGATCATGAACGCGATCGCGTAGAACACCGCGATGTACTTGCTGTACCTCAGGAAGTCACTCCAGGTCATGCCATCCGCTCCAATCTCTCGATTGACTCCTTCAACCGCTTGCTGTTGTCCCAGCGATGGTCGACGAAGCCGCTGTACTCCTCGTCGGTCAGGATCAGCGAGTCCCGGGTGTCCAGGCGCAGAGCCAGCAACTGGTCCTCGAACTGGTCGGTCAGGTCGTTGAGCAGGGTGATCCGACCCTGCTCGTCGTTGGGAATGAGCTCCGGGATGTTGCAGAGCTTGCCCGCCAGGTGATCGTCGACCCGCCTCTGCAGCTTCTCGCCGTAGAGCTCGACGAACTGCGTGTAGAGACGCGCGTAGTCGTCTTGAGCAGCCTCCACCTGGCTAATCAGCTGCTCTCTGTCAATGTGATGTTCCATGGGGTTCCCATCTAGGTGGTTGTTGTACTCGATGACCCACCGTGGGTCACCGAAGAGCTTCTCCGCGTCCTCGATCCGGACCTCGACATCGGAGTTCGGATCGTCGTTGATCGCCAGGAGCTGGGCCTGGATCTCGGATCGGATCTCGGGATCGAGACGATCCATCGAGTCCTTCTTGGTGAGCTTCCACTTGTGGTCACCGGTGAGGACGACCTTGAAGTACCTGCTGAGCAGGCCATGTCCGCCGAAGATCGAGCCTCCATCGGCGGAGATGACGAGGGAGCCCTTGCGATCGATGATGCTGTTCATCGTCTTGATCTGGGCGGTGGTGATCCACACGCTCATGTCTCTCCTTTCTGTGCGTCGGGGTGCTGCGCGTTGTAGTGGTCGATGGCCTCGATGCCCATCGTCATCCACAGGTTCACGTCATCCACGTCGGGTCCGAAGACCGCTCGGTAGGCGAGCCCGACCTCCTCGCAGAGGATCTCCTCGCTGTCAGAGATGCGGGTGACGGTGAGCGTGGCGCGGTAGTCGGACTCCCGCTTCACCTGGACCTCCCAGGTGCCGTCGTCGACGGTTCCTTCCCAGATCACCTCGGTCATGTCCTGACCTGATCTGGGTGTTCGGGATGACCCTCGCGCTCGCAGTGATTGCAGAACGCTTGATCGGGGTTGTCCACCATCGCGTAGCACTCGTCGCGGAACCGGCCGCGATGCTGCTGGACGTGAACCATCCGGCACACACATCGATGTGTGACCGACTCGGTTCGTACGGGTTGGATCTGATCTGCCATCAGGCCTCCTGCAACCGGATGTAGTTGGTGCACACCAGCTGGAACCACTCCATCCAGCGGAGCGCGCTTGCGTTGGCGATCGTCGCCCTGGGGATGATCGGGAGGTGATCGATGATCTTCTCGCCCATCCCACCTTGGGTGACCTCGATGCACGCCGACCTGCCGTCCCAGACGAAGCCGAACTGGGAGGCGGTGTCGTAGTAGGCGAAGTACGGCGTGCCGTTACGATCCTGGATCATCGGGCTCCTCTCTCATCTGAGCCTCCAGGCTGGCGAACCCGCGCCTGACCGCGGCGATGGCCTCGCCCTGTCGCTCGAGCTGGTCGGACTCGTACCACGCCTTCCACTCGGCGTAGCCGTTGATGGCTCTGCCTTCGGCCACCTCGTACTTCCAGTGCTCCTCTGAGCCCAGCTGGAACCGAGGGGTTCTCTCTCGCTTCTCCTGTGCCTCCATGCAGTTGGCGATGACGCGCAGCGAGCTGGCGATGGAGTGCATCACCTGCTCCTGTCCGGGTGTCCATGGATGGATGTCTCCGTTGCCCATGGGTTTCTCCTATCTGTAGGTACAGGGGGGCCGGTGACCCTGGCCACCGACCCCCCTGCGTACGGCGGGGGGATCCGATCCCCCCGGTCGGGCCCCGCCGTCTGCCCGCCCCCAGGTATGCAAGGGCGGTGTCAGGTGGTCAGGGACCCGCGGTGTGCTCGCAGGCGAAGATGCCCGAGTCGACCGTGTGGATGATGTGGTTGTTGGTGTCCATCAGGTGCATCACTACCAGCTGGACATGCAGGTCTGGAACGGGTGGATCGAACATCTCAGCCAGCCGTTCGGCGTAGAACGTGGTGGCCTTGGTGACATCGGTGAACTGGGTCACCGAGCCATCACCGTTGCAGTGGTGCACGGTGATCTCGAACTGGTCCATCTGTTTCCTCACTGTTGGGGGTTGACAGAACAGACCCCGGACACCCACTCGCCTGGGAGGGAACTTCAGACGAGGGGTGCCCGGGGGACTAGGGGGTCAGATCTGGTCGAACGGGTCGGGCACTCGAACCTGACCCTTGACCTGCTGGACGATCTGATCAGCCAGCCCTCCGAAGAAGGCTGGCGTGGTTGTGCGCTTCGGCTCGTCGGAGAGCACGAAGTGGGAGTAGTCGGACACCATCGAGGTGAGGACCACGCCGGGCACGTCGAACGACGGCCCGATCACGAGCTTCTCGAGGTACTCCGGGGTCGTGGCGTCCACCATCCGCCACTTCTCGTCGTTCTTCCGGCACTTGGACCTGCCCTGGTCGTTGACCTGGATCTCGTAGAACGAGTTCTGGGTCCGGATCCGGTAGATGTCGGTGAGGTGCATGACAGTTCCTAACTGTGTGTGGGCATGACAAAACCCCGAGGGCCAGAGGGTTCTCCTCTGACCCCCGGGGCTGTCCGGGTATGCGGTCGCTACCACATACCTCTACTATACCACAAACTAGCCTATACTGCCACTAATCTGCGGTGTCTGGGTCACTCAACTGCGCTTGCGTCGTGCAGGACGCCCAGATCCGGCCATCTCGGGCTCCCGATCGTCCTCAGAGCCGTTCTGAGCCTCTTCCGGCTCCTCATGGTCCTGGGAGTCATCGGAGTCCTCTGAGGGGCTCAGATCGTCCTGTTCGCCCTCCTGAGGCCTGTCCTGCTCCTCCTGGTCCTGCTGGTCCTCAGGCTCCGGCAGCTCCTCGGGCTCGGTACGCATCACGTACCGCCGGAAGTGCTTCAGGTCCAGCCGAGCTCGACGCCCAGCTGCACGCCACCGGTTCCCGATCCACTCGATCGGGCCCTTGGGCCGGTACTCCAGCACCACCAGGATCATCGTGGCGTTCTCCCCCACCGGAGTGAAGGTGACGGTGCCCTCGATGGTGCCCTTGGCCCCCTCGGACTGCCAGGCGATCCGGTTGGGCGGATCGAAGTCCGTGGTGGTGGCATGCCAGGAGCGTCGGGACAAGAACACCTTGGCGGTCCAGTCCGTCTCCTCCTGGTCGTCCTCGGACTCACCCTTCTTGCGGTTGACCTGGGTGATGCCCTTGGAGAACTTGGCCCACTCCTCGTAGTCGACCCACGCCGCGAACGCCTGGTCGGGAGGAACCCCGACGTAGACATCCTCGACGATGTTGGTCGGCCGTCGGGTCTTGCCCTTGCCGGAGAACAGGTTCTTGATCCCGCCTCCGATCCCGGACATGGCAGCCTTCACCGGACCAGCACCCTCACCGAGCTTCTCGGCGGCGGTGCCCATGAACCCCTTGTCATCGGGATCCTTCTCCTTCTTCGGTGCAGTACCAGCCGCGCGCTCACCGAAGTTGGTGATCACGTCGCTGGCCTTGGCAGCGGCGTACTTGGTCGCCGCCTCGGTGAAGATGCCCGAGGTCTTGGATGCGGTCTGAGTCATCGCGCACCCGCCTTGGACCGAGACGGACGCGAGGACTGGCGGTCCTCGTCATCTTCCTCGTCCTCCTCGTCGGCCTCGTTGGCCTGGTCCTCCTCGGCAGAGAGCTCTGCCTCCTCCTCAGCGATCCAGCCCGCGAGATCGGACTTCGAGGCCTGGTCGATCTTGTCGGCCTCGTCCTCGTCGAACATCTTCTTGGCCATCTTGCGTAGCGTGGTGATCCGCTCTCGCTGGAGCTCGTCGATCCGCTCCTGGAGCTCGTCGTCGGACTCTTGCGACTCGTCCTCCTCGTCGGTGTCACCACCGGAGGTGTCCATCACCTCGAAGTTGTTCGTCGCCTTACCGGCAGTCTCGCTGGCTTGCTGGACTGCCTTGCCACCACCAGAGGTGATCGCCTCAGTGCGTTGGTTCAGGTTCTCCGACAGGTTCTGCACCCGAGCGTCGATCGCCTCACGTACGACCTGCATGAACTGGTCACGGAGCTGGAAGATCAGCTCCTGGGTCTGTTCGGACTGGATCAGCTTGGTGGCATTGCTGCGCACCAGCTCGGTCGGTGTTGCATCGGTCCCGGCCATCGCCATCCGGGAGGCCAGCCGTACGGCCATGCCACCCTTCTTGGTCCGGCCGAGGAAGTAGCCACCGAGCAGCACTGCACCGAGCTTCAGTTGGTTTTCCATCTGAACCTTCCATCGTGTGTTGGTTACCAACGAGCTCCGCCAGCGGGGTGCTGACGGAGCGTTTGTACCCACCCTTGGCACTACTCATCCGGGTGGGGTTCTGCGACCTGCGTGGTGGCTTCCACCAGCAGGCACATCTCATCGTGGCCACGCGCCGCTTCGGCGAGCGTGGCGTAGCGTCGCGCATCGAGGTCGAGCAGCACCGGATCAACGACATCCTCGGAACGATCGGCATCCCATTCAGCCTTGGAGAACACTGCGGTCTCGAAGATGATCGGCGGACCATGGCCGAAGCTGTGGTCCAGGCCCAACCAGACCGTGGAGACCACGTAGGGACCGATCTCGGTATAGCCCACGCGACGGTAGTAGTCGCTCTCGGCTAGCCGGGCCCACTGCTTCCAGGAGATCTGGTTGCCGTCCCGGTCGTAGATGTCAGAGAGGCTCACCAGCGATCTCCTCGGAGATGCGACGAACGGCAGTGATGGAGTTGCTGCCATCGAAGAGCCTCCCGGCCTCATCGGGCGTGAAGCCCATCTGCTCCCTGACGAAGGCGGCGACGTGTACATCGTCGACGACCTCCCGAAAGGCGTACCGCGGGTCGAGTTCCTGTCCCAGCCAGCCAGCCATGCAGTAGCAGGTACCGCAGTTGGCAGCCACCTGCATCTGCTGCTTGATGGGGATGACGTGCCGTACTCCCATCCTCGTGAGCATCGCGGCAGCCAGCTCCCTGGCAGTCGTCTGGTACTGGTTCTGCCACCAGCGCCGGTCGATCCAGGGCTTCTTGTACTCGGCTTCCGCCCACTCCACGCCCTTGCGGAGCAGCGGGATCATCTCTTGTTTCATGGCGTTCCTTCCATGGGTGTGTAGACAGTTCGAACATGCTGAAGGTATGGAGATCGGACGAAGAACCGTCATCCTCGGTGCGGCTGCGGTCGGGGTCGGGATCGGTTACAAGCTCGGTCACCAACCCGATCCAGCCTTCGCCACCGTGGCCAGCCTCGGCTGTGGTGGCACCACCAGGTTCTCGGCGTACGCCGGTCCGATCATCAAGGACAACTGGGAGACTCGAACGATCCTGGCTGCTCGAGTCGCAGCTGCCTTCGGGGTCTCGGTACTGCCCGCTGAGCGGCTGTTCTCCGAGACCAGTTATGGCAAAGCGATCACCTCTGCTTCCCCGGTGGTGATGTCGTCCTACAAGCAGGTCACCGGCTTGGCGGCGAACAACCCCACCGTGGTCAACGCGGTCACAGCTGAGATCCAAGCGATGAAGGCCCATCCGGAGAAGACCTTCTTCGTGGCCTGTGACCACGAGGTGGACAACAAGATCAAGAACGGCAGCTACTCGGTGACCACCTACAAGGCAGCTGCTTCCCGGTTCGCCTCGATCGTGCGCTCGGTGAACGCAGCCAACGTGTCGGTGGCTGTGTGCTACATGGGCTGGACCTTCACCCAGCCCACCGGGAGCTTCTTCCACCCCGAGCGCTACTTCGACCCCGCCACCTGTGACGTGATCGCGTTGGACCCGTACTGGACCTCCAATCTGAAGACGGTGGAGTCGGTGATGGATCCGGGCTACCTGTGGGCCAGCTCGAAGGGCAAGCCGGTCCACGTCTGGGAGACGGGGTTCTACACCTCCGGCTCCCAGACGCTGTACCCCGAAGCGACCTACACCTCCCATGTCGCGGACGTGATCGGCTACTGGAACGACAAGGCCGACTGGACCCTGTGGTTCGAGGCGAACAAGTCCGACGGCAACAACCTGCTCGAGGGTCATCCCCAGGCGCAGGCTGAGTGGGCGGCGGCGGTCCAGGGCTGACCTAGATCTCAGCCAGGCTGGACGACTCGCTCTCGACCAGCTTGATCGCATGGTCGAAGGTGTTCAGCACCTCGTCCTTGGTCCGATCGGGCCAGTCGTTCCAACCGACCACCGTGATCCCTCGCAGGTCGGGGTAGAGCTCGCAGATCGCCACACCCAGGGCGTTCCAGGCCTTCTTCTGGAGCTTGTCGGCCTCGGAGGCTACGACCGGATGGGACACGCCCATCAGCTCGACGATCGCAGAGTCCATGGCGTACCCGGCACAGACGCTGATGCCGCTCTCGTTAGTGCCCTGACACCAGCCCCGCTCGACCTTCTGCTTGGCCCTGGTCAGAACCTGACCTACCTCTGGTGTGTTCACAACGCCTCCCCTGCGAAGGTCTCAGCGAGCAGGCGGATCGTGGGAGCGGTGTTGCTCCCGGCGAACAGCTGCCCTGCCTGCTCCTCGGTGAGCCCGAGTGCCTCCCGGGCGAGCTCCGAGACATGCACCCCGTCGACGTGATCGTTGGATGCGTAGCGCTGGTCGAGCATCTGGCCGATGTACCCAGCCACGCAGTAGGCGGACCCGCAGTGTGCGGCCACCTGGGCGTAGTGCTTCCGGTTGTGGACGAACTCACCCAACAGGAACATCGCCTTGGAGATCGGTGGGCACACGTAGACGCCCTGCCACCACTCCCGGTCGATATCCGGGAGCTGGTCTTGGGTCTCCACCCACTCCACTGCCTTGCGGAGCAGGGGCACATTCACTTCAGTCATGAGCTTTCCTCTCTCGGTCCCGAGCTGAAGAAGTCGAGCAAGCTCTTAGCGAACTCGGGGTCGTGGTCATGCATCACTGGTCCTGGTGTACCGCACTGAGCGCACGGCATCACCACGTCGTACCCACCTTCGGGACTGAGCTCGATCTGCCCAGCCTTGAATCGATCGCTTCCACACTTGATGCAGGTGACCGTGAAGGCCATCAGTCACTCACCTCCCGGATCTTGAGCCAGACCCATAGCAGTCCGACGCGGCTCATGGTGATCACTTCCCCTCCTCTCGCTCGATCGGTGTCGGAGTTTGGCCGACCTCGTTGCTGCCGGTGCACTTCCACTTGGTGTGGTCATCGGCTGCCGGACATCGCTTGTTGCCACAGGTCGGACACAGGCTCATCCGAGCCATCGGGATGCCACTGACCGACTGCCAGGTCGGTGAGTCGCAGGCGTAGCACGGACAGCCCGGGTACAGCTCTACCGGGTAGGGCGCGCTCATAGATCTCCTTTCGGTACTGAGCTGAGGGTGTTGTAGAGCTTGCGGGCATGCCACTTGGTGTTGGGCATGACCCAGTTCCGCTCCCACCTGGTGGCCAAGGCCAGGCCAGCGTTGATCCGCTGCCTGGCCTGTTCCAGCTCATCCTCGAGCTGGATCCGACGATGCTGTTCGGCATCCCGCTGACGGATCACCGCGAACAGGTCTTCTTCGAGGCGATCGGTCATGCCGAGTCGGGATCGTCAGGACTCTCGTCATCATCATCGTCGTCATCGTCGGAGCACTGATCCAGCATCGTCTTGACGATCTGGGGCAGCTGCTCGACCAGGGCACGGAAGAACTCCGGGCCGTAGTCCAGGTCCAGCTCGACGTGGATGTTGACCGGCCTGGAGTGAATCCGGACCTCGAAGCCCATCTCAGTGGGTCCACCACCGACCTGAGCAGCCAGGCCGACGAACTTGTCGGTCTCGAAGGGCTCAGGCAGCGTCTGGGTCATAGCCAGCCCTCCGTGATCGAACCATCGCGTTCTGCGATTTTGATCGCTCGGTCGAAGGCCTCGACGACCTGCTCCTGGGTCCGCTTCTCGGTGTCGTTCCAGCCGATCACTTCAGTGCCCCAGCCATCCGGGTAGAGCTCGTCGAGAGCTCTACGCACCCAGGTGCAGTCGGTCTCCAGACGATAGGAGACCCGGCGGTAGTCCGTACTCCTGATCGAAGTCCCCTCCAGGATCGCGTACCGGATCGCACCGACGATGCAGTACTTCACCTGGCCGAGATCGTTTTCGTTGATCTCAGTACCCTGAGTCCAGCCCTGAGCGATCTTGTCCCTGGCGTTGGTCAGCTCCTTGACTGACTGATTACTCATCGCGGTACCCCTTGTCCGGGTCGAACCCTGCGCGCAGGATCTTCTCGGCCTTGGCGAAGGCATCCAGGACCGACGTGATGGTGGTCTGGGTGTCGTTCCAGGTGGTGATGGTGTTGACCACGCAGGAGCACCCGTACCTCGAGCACTCCTCGGGATCGTGGGGCAGGATGTCCAAAGCCCGAGCCAGGGCCACCGCGACCATCTGGACTCGGTAGTCGTTGCCGCACTGCTCCTCGTCGATGTCCTGGCTGTACAGAACCGCACCGATGGAACAGACGCCGTTGATGTCCTTGAACTCGTGCTGGGTCCAGCCCAGGAACTCGATGGCTTCCCGGGACGCGGCCACGATGTCGGCCAGCTCCTCGTCGCTCAGCCGGGGAGGCCGAGGAGGCATATCTAGTACCAGTTGTTCAGTCATCTTCTGCTTCCTTCCTGATGGTGGAGTGAATCTCTTCCAGTACCCGAGAGATCAGGTACGCCGGGGGCACCCATCGGTTGTTGAGTGCGTGTTGGTAGTCGGCCTCTGTGATCGGCCAGAGGTCGGTGACGTGTGCATCGCCGTACTCACCGTCGGGGAAGGGCTCTGAGAACCATCTCCCGTACCGGTAGCCGCGGGCGTAGAGCTCCTGGAGATGAGCGATGGTGAGGAACACCTCGTCCTGAGCTGCTCCAGCTCCCAGCTCCAGGGCTGTGAACTCGGTGATGGTGAAGACCCGGCCGAAGACCACCGTGTCCACCTTGTCGTCGTCGATCACCAGCCGGATGGCGTAGCTTCCCCAGGAGATCGACTGCTGAGGTTCGCTGAGGTGCTTCATCTCCTCGGCCAGTTCGGCCTCACGCTGAGCCTGGTAGGCCATCATCTGCTCCATCGAGTCGAAGCCGATGATGGACAACCCATGCCCGAGATCTTGTTCTTTCACGCTTCCTCCTCATCGAAGGTCACCGTGGTGGTGAACCTCAGTCCTGACGCGGTGATGATCGTGAAGGACTCCACTTGTCCTTCCTCATCGAGGTTCTCCTTCACCTCAGCCACCATCACCGGGAAGTTGCTGTTGAACCTCACGATGGCGCTGAAGGCACCGAGGATGAAGTACTTCAGAGCCGAGTCAGGTATCTCGACGGGTGTGCTCATCACCCCTCCCTTCGTTTGGGCATGACGAAGCCCCGACTCAACAGATGTGAGCCGGGGCTAGTCCTTCCACTACGGGCATGCCAAGTAAAGGCATACGTATAGTATACCATAATCACTATACACAGCACAAGGGCCCCATCCCAAAGGGATGAGGCCTGTTCTGGAGTGTCAGTGCCCCTCAGAGAGGGGCCTTACCTGGGTGACTCCGATGGTGACGAATCCGTTCCGACCACCCGAAAGTGGTGGGTGTTTCGTACACCACATAGCTTTAAGCTATGTATCAAGGATACCACACCCACTACACCCTACGCAATACCCTACGAGTACGAGTCCAGGGCTACGGCTACGGGCTGACGCCCTTCGCCTTCGCCCTGGACGTGGGAGCCATCTACATTCAGACATAGTTCACCCACCCATAGGTGGGGTACGACGGCCAGTTTTCGTACGAAGAAGGCTGGTTCTACGCCTGTCCCGTGAGTCGTACGAGTGCACACACGCTCACCCCTAGTGTCAGTTGAGACCACCCTTCCGGCCGCGGCGACCGCTCTTCCTGCCGCGCTTCTTCTTGGCGGTGCTGGTGACCAGACGGTGGGTGTAGGCCTGAGCAGCTTCCTCGGGGTCTGGACACTCGTAGCGGTGGTTGTCGTACTTCCCGCTGACGTACCACTCGCCGGGGTAGATCGTGTTCCGGCAGCGCTTGCACCAGCCCGTCTCTCTGGCCTTGCGCGTCCGACGCTCCACGGTCTCGATCACCGTGGGAGTTCCGACTCGACCCTTCACTGGTCCTCCTGTTGAGCTACGATCAACCTGCCGTCTGAACACCGGCACGCTAGGCCCGTACTACGATCCGGGTCAAG
>Ga0170475_127311662_pt1 | contig 20038 bp, 13 predicted proteins | sample Soicark_Litter_5_FD_111474 | JGI IMG/M metagenome (GOLD analysis project Ga0170475, IMG submission 111474) | Avena fatua rhizosphere microbial communities from Hopland, California, USA. Combined Assembly of 48 SPs
GAACGCGCGTGGACGGTGGCCGACCTCGCGCGGGAAGCGGCCCTGTCGCGCTCCACGTTCTTCGAGCGTTTCAGCCGCACCGTGGGCATGGCGCCGATGGCCTATCTGCTGACCTGGCGGATGGCGCTGGCGCAGGACCTGCTGCGCCGCGGCGCGGGCAGCATCGCCGAGGTGGCCGAGCGCGTGGGCTACAGTTCGGCGAGCACGTTCACCGTCGCGTTCGCGCGGCATGTGGGGGAGCCGCCGGGGCGGTATGCGCGGGCGGCGTGATTTTCGAAGGAAAGCCTCCGAAAACAGCGGGCTGCGCCGCCGGTTTGAGTGCATGCTGTCCATGACTGTTATGGCAATCAGCCGGTCGCCCTCCGATCATTGGTCCATGGGTCTGCCGCGTTCAGCCCGCAGATCCAAGCCTCTTTTCGACGTTGATCGGATCGATATCCGGCTGGCCGGACGCGCGTGCAACGTCATTGGCCGCCGACCGGCTGCCCAAACACGGACAAGCCTGTCTGCCAACTTCCTCGGTGAGTGGGTCCATGCACCGCGGATTCCCAATGACGGTATTTGGGCGTCAGGACAAAATCTGGCTTCGGTCATGCCACGGCATTGCCGTCCTAGTGCGATGAAACCGCTGTGGCCGTCCCTTCCGGAACCGGATTGGCAGGAGCACGCAGGTCGATCGCCGGTGCGTCACCACGCAACCATTCCGCGAGCGCGTCAATGGTGCCCGGAATGTCGCGCTGACGTCCGCGCAGTGCGCATTCCCAGACCGTTCCCACGCGCCAGCCAGCATCCAGCAGCGCCTGCCTTACACGGGCATCGTTAGTACGGTTGCCGGAAATTTTGGCGGCCCAGAATTCGGTACGTGTTCCCGGCAGCCTGAACAGTGGGCAGTCATGTCCATGCCAGAAACACCCGTGGATGAGGACTACAGCGCGCAGCCCCGGGAACACAATGTCCGGTTTGCCGGGCAGATCACGGCGGTTGATGCGGAACCGGAAACCTCTGCGGTGCAAAAGACTGCGAATCAGCTTTTCAGGCTTGGTGTCGCGCCCGCGGATCCCGGACATCATGCGACTGCGGGTGGCGCTGTCTACGATATCGGCCATTGATTGTGTTAGAAACAGTTCACTCCATCATACGCCGGCAGGCAGTCCAGTGGCGCATGCCAACAGCCTGCGGCAGCCGGGCAGACAGATGGCGTGGGGCCGGATACCGGTGAGTACCGGTCACGTGCGGAACGGCACATTTGCAGCCAGATCAGCTATGCCGGTCCACGTCGTTCGCGTAAACCTATGACGTGGGGTGTGCGTAATCTGTCGGTCTGTTGCGGAAAAGCTGGCAGGAAACTAAAATAATGCGGATCATCAAGTGTCGCGATATGATCAGTTTGCTAATTTATCGGCAGAACGCCGTTGCCGTCCGGCGATTCGGTTCCCGTCCCTTTTGTCGTAACACATGCAAAGTCCATATCTCACCACGGCTCCGAAACTACGTTTCGTATCTTCCGGTATCCTGCCCGTCTCCCTCCGATTTTGGGCCGGCAAACAACATCTGCTTCCCTTCGTAATGGAGGCTAGGTGAAGCAGGGCCACCTCTCACAATACTTCGGTGGCATTGCGGCCAAGCGGCTCAGCGGCGTCGAGGCCAACATTTTGGTGTCTAACCAGCATGAGTTCAACGGTGTCGATGGGCTGCGCAGCCTGCTCGGTGAACCCGTCGGCAAGGTCTTTTATGATGCCACGCTGCTATATCTGGGCGACGGATTCGACACTCCGGTGTCCGAGGACGGCAGGCTGACCTGGTACGATGCACGCCAGAAGGCACGTCTGGAGCGCGGCGTGCAGCGCTGGGAATACCGTCTCTACTTCCCCACCACCAAGGTATCTGATCTCGCCCGCGAGGGCGACCTGCTTGTCATTGGACTGCAGCACAGCGGCCGTCTGCTGGTCATCGTTGCGGAGGACGGCTCCAGCGCGGCACGGCAGATCAGCTGGCTGTTTGGACTGGGCGCCGCAAGCCAGCGTGGCTTCCTGATCAGGGAAGAACTCAGCGGAGAACAGGACCGTATCGCGCTGACCTCACGCCTGATTCTCGAAAGCATTGGCATTGCCGTCCAGGCACCGGCGCCCGACTACCTCGGCCTGATACGGGAAAAGTTCGGTACACGTTTCCCGACAACCCGCGAATTCTCCGCTTTCGCACGCTCGTTCCACGCGGATCTGGATGCGGTCGCCGATCCGGACGGCACCCTGATGGCTTGGATGGAAACCGAGGAACTGCTGTTCCGCACGCTCGAGCGGCACATCATCGCCGAGCAGCTTGAACGGGGCTTCCGCGCTAGCGACGGTACAGTCGCGGTCGACGAGTTTCTCCAGTTCTCGCTGTCGGTCCAGAACCGGCGCAAGAGCCGGGTCGGGCTTGCGTTCGAAAACCATCTCGAAGTGATTTTTGGACGGCACGGATTCCGTTTCGATCGCACGGCCGTTACAGAAAACCGGTCCAAGCCGGACTTCCTGTTCCCGGGCGGGACCGCCTATCACGATCCCGGATTTGATGCTGCCCAGCTCACCGTGCTTGGTGTGAAATCGACGTGCAAGGACCGCTGGCGACAGGTGTTGGCGGAAGCGGACCGTGTACCGCGCAAACATCTAATTACCTTGGAAACGGCGATATCCCGGCAGCAGACGGCCGAGATGCAGGAAAAGGGGCTACAGCTGGTCGTCCCGCAGACCCTGCATGAAACCTTCTACCCTGACCAGCGAAGCTGGCTTATGGATCTGAAACAGTTCCTTGCACTCGTTCTGCAACGGGAAAAGACATTCCTGGCGCTCGAGCCGGCGCTGGGCTTCTGAGCTAACCAGTGCCGTCGCGCGTGGAAAGCCGGCCCATAAACATACTTTCAGGAGTTGCAATGACCAGTCGTCCACTTCCGGTGGCCCGGCCGTCTTGGACTGCCTTCGTGGTTTGGGCGAATGGGACTTCCCCATCTTCAAGGTCTTTAGCCAGTAACGATACCGGAGCTGCTCCCGGACACAAAGGCGGGGTCGTCATTCCAAAGGATCTGCGCCAGTTCTTTCCTGCACTGACCGGGCAGTGACCGCAACAGATCCTACGGTAGGAACGTGGATTGATGCCGAACGCCTGTTGAAAGCCGGCATAGTGCGTCCGTCAGGACCAAGTACCAGTTTCAAACATAGGGGGCGACAAGGAGGGGAAAGGCAGACTGACGGGGCAGCTCGGCCTGCTGCGCGACCAAGCGCAGGGTGGGTGATGTTCCGGTCATTCAGCGCCACCGTAATGCCCCCGGCCAGCCTGTATCGGCTTACGTTGGTGCGTAGGATGTCGCCCGCATTTTCCGAAATTGACAGGCTTGTCAGTGGCCGCAGATGAGAGTACTGACTTCACGTTCGCCGGCTTCCGTGTCGGGCGGGTGCTAGGTGCCGGACGCCAAGTCTGTACCCGCCCCCCCGGGAAATCATGGTGCAGCAGCGCGGCCGCTGAACCAGGTCAGGCGGCCAGCCTGCCCTGCTCTTCCTGTTTTTCGCGAAGAATGTTTTTGCCCCTGATCACGCGTTCCCTCATCAGTCTGGCGACAGCTTCAAAAACCGGTACGACAACGGAGTTGCCGAACTGTCTGTATGCTTGGGTATCCGACACCGGAATGTTGAATTTCTTCTCTCCCGGCTTTTCGAAGCCCATCAGGCGTGCGCATTCGAGCGGAGTCAGGCGCCGGGGCCGGTTCTTCATGTTCTGGTCGTGATGCAGTCCGAGTGCGGGATCAAATCCGCGGTCGACCAGAATTTCGGAACCATCCTTGTGGTAGCGCGCCGAAAGGGTGCGGGTCACATCACCAGGTCCGACTAGCCCGTACCCGAAACCATTCCCTTTTGCCTTGTGCTTGATGGAATAGTTGAAAAGATACTCCCAGAGCTTGGGCGTCAGCGTGTACAGCGGGTCCGGGTCTGTTTCCAGAATATCGCCGAGAGTCGGCTTTTCATCGGGATATTTGATGTCTTTCAGCGTAAACCCTTCATGCACTCCGAGGTCCTTGCGGAACCCGACCAGCACGATCCGTTCGCGGTGCTGGGGAACGAAACGGGCGCCGTCAATGATTTTCGGATCCGGCGAACCGCCTGCATCCGCGTCTGCGACCCAGTAACCGAGCTCGTCAAGGGCAGCCATGATGACTTCAAAGGTTTTACCCTTGTCGTGGCTCTTCAGGTTCTTGACGTTCTCCAGCACGAAGGCGACCGGAAGCTTGGCCTTGATGATCCGCGCGACGTCAAAAAACAGCGTGCCTTGAGTGTCGCACTCGAAGCCATGCTTGCGTCCGAGTGAATTCTTCTTTGAGACGCCGGCGATGGAAAACGGCTGGCACGGAAAACCGGCCAGCAGCACCTCATGGTCAGGAACCGTCCTGCGGATATGTTCGTAGGCCTCTTCCTCAGTGTCATCCGTGTTGCTGCGTGTTACCTCACGAATGTCTTCGTAGAACTTGTGAAAGCGCTCGTCCGAATAATGGTTGGCCTTATATGTACGGACAGCGAAAGGATTCCATTCGCTCGTGAGCACACAGCGCCCGCCAGCCTGCTCGAATCCCTTGCGGATACCGCCGATGCCGGCAAATAGGTCAATGAAATCAAAGTCGTACTTCCGATCGACTGGCGGCGCTTCCGGCAGCAGCTTCTGAAGGTGCCTGTACTCCTTATCACTGAACTCAGGTGGCAGCTTCCCGGCGGCACAGCGCTTCACCAGTTCGCTCGTCCACCTTCCGGGAGAAATCTTGTCCAGATGTTTTGCGATGGACTTCGCATCGTAGCTCTCCAGAGCCTGCTTGAGAAGGCGCAGGTTTTCGCTTTCGGGTGAAGTTGTGTTTATCTGGGACATTTTAAAACTCGATTCCTACCTGGTGGCAGCCTGATCCCTGAAGGGTACATGGGAAACTCAACATTATACTGGATGTTAACACAGCATCCGGGGCCAAAATCACTCATGCTCCGGGAAACAACGAAACTGCCAGCCGATCTGTCCGCCCAGCCTTGGCAACAGGCACGTACGCGACGCAGCGGATTAAAGCTACCATTGCTCCAGAAAACCACACAATTTTCCTGGCAACATAATGTGTTAGGATGGCAACAAAACTGGTATTACACCCAAATCGCGCCAACCTGACCTGTTTCGTCCCGTGCAAGCTCTCCCTGTTATCAAGACCATTCCCATCGTTCCCGACGCGGGCAAGGTAACGGATGCGCTGTCCCGCATCGGTTATTCCATCGAAGAAGCAGCGGCCGACCTGATCGACAACTCTGTCGATGCCGACGCGTCGAACATCCTGATCCGTTTCGTCCATGACGGCAGCGAAATCCGCCGCATCCTGTTTGCCGACAACGGCAGGGGAATGACGGAACAGGAGTTGTTTTCCGCAATGCAGTTTGGTACCACACGCGAACGGGAGGAACAGTCGCTCGGCAAGTTCGGGATGGGCCTCAAGACCGCCGCATTCAGCCAAGGCCGCAGCCTCACCGTGGTGACCCGCAAGAACGGGCAGGTTTCGTGCTGCCGCTGGACCCAGAAACTGATTGCCGAAGGCTGGAACTGCGAGCTGCTGGATTCGCGGAAGGCCGCTTCCTGGCTCAACAGCATACGCGAGCCATTCTTGATCGGAAAGAGCGGCACGCTGGTCGTAATCGAAGAGATCGATCAGGCGCTGACTGGGACCCGTGGTCTCGAGGCCGGGCTGCAGCGCCTGCAGAAAAGGCTGAGTTCTCATCTGGGCCTCGTGTTCCACCGTTTCCTGTCCGCGCAGACCACGCTCTGGATTGATGCCGTGGAGGGAAACGACGGCCCCGGCTTCAGCGTTCCCGTCGTCAGCCTCGATCCGTTCGCCTATCCGGTCAGCGGAGATCCGAACTATCCGGCCGTGTTCAACATCAGGTCCGGCAAACTGCCTGCCATCAAATGCACGGCCCACATCTGGCCCCCCAACCAGACCACTCCGTGCTTCAAGCTGAACTCCAGCAATCCGTCATCCCGGCAGGGCTTTTATTTTTACAGGAATAACCGGCTGATCCAGGCTGGCGGCTGGAATGGCTGGCGCGACAGCGAAACCGATGCGGAACTGTCGCTTGCCCGGATTGCCGTCGACATGCCGGCCACCTATGACACGGAGTTCCGCCTGAATGTCCAGAAATCCGGGATCGAGCTGCCCGAGGCCTTTCGGCTGGCGCTGACCGGCACTCCCCTGCCGCGTTATGTGAACCGTGCCATGCAGGTCTACCGAAAAAAAAGGAAAGTCGAGATCGATCCCGTGCCGGTGCCCGGCAGAGGCTTTGGAGCCGCGGTCAGGCGTAAGGCAACCTCCTATCTTGCCGGCAAGAAAGCGCCGACTAGCGAGATCACCATTGTGTGGGACCGGCTTCCCGCCGACCGCTTCTTCGCCATCGACCGTGAGGAACGCGTCATCCGGCTCAACAACTCGTTCCGCAGCGACGTCCTGCACGGATCGTCATCAAGCCTGAATGACGTACCGGTGGTCAAGACTCTGTTGTTCCTGCTGCTGCGTGACGACCTTCTGCGCCTGCGCCAGAGCCGCCAGTTCACGGAACGGCTGGAAGAAATCAACGAGCTGCTCATGCTGGCAGCAGTCGAGGAACGCAACCGGCAGAACGCATGATGGCCAAATCACGTCACATATCTTGGGAAGCACTCGACGGACGAATCGCTTCGGGCATCCCTTTCGTGCACCGAATTCCCGCGCCGCAGGCAGGAATACCCGCACTCGACATCCGGGTTTCTGAACGTGGCGAGGAACTTGCGATGTGGATTCCCGCTGATGGAAACGGGGCGCTGTCGGTTTCGCCGCTGGCCGCAGTGGCAATCGAGGTCATTCCCGGCCCGGCAGGACGGCTCATTGAGATCAGAACCCGGACGCCGGCACTGTTTCAGGAAATTTACGGTTTTTTCGTTTCCGTAAGTGACAAAATTCAGCTGAACGATACCGATCCGTTCGCGGCGGTGGCTGAAACCGTCGACGCATGGCGTGACCTGTTGAGGGCGCAGGCGGTGCTCAGCGAGGAAGCCCAGCTGGGATTACGCGGAGAGCTCCATTTCATGCGGCAGCTCATCGGACGCTTGGGCGACGCGGTACTTGACGCGTGGACCGGTCCCCAGCGTCAGCCACATGATTTCCGTGTCGGCGGCAGGGAGTTCGAGGTCAAGGCAACCCGGGGTGTCCATCACGTCCACGTGGTCAACGGCCTGCACCAGCTTGAACCGTCGCCAGGACGCCAGCTGTACATCCATTCGCTGCGCATGGCTCCTGCCGGGGCGCAGGCCGGCACGACACTGTCGCAAGAAATCGAGCAGACGCGGGCGCTGCTGCCCCCCACTGGACAACTGCGTCTGGACCGCATCCTGCGTACCCATTATGGCTATGCCCCCGGGCACGCGGACTGGTATCCCCTGCGGCTGCAGCTCGCGGCCCCGCCCCGGCTCGTCCCGGTCGACGCTTCGTGCCCGCGCATCACTGCCGGAATGCTGTCCGCCATTCCGCATGCAGACCGCCTCGGCGACGTGAGATACCGCGTGAATCTGGAAGGTCTTGGCCATCCGGAAGGAAGCCCCGCGTACGACGCCATTCTTTCGATCCCCCCTCAGTCAGCCCCTGAACAGCCAGAGACCATTTATGCAGCCGATTTTTGATGTCATCCGCAATGTGCTGGGATTTATGGCCAGCGGCCCGGCTCCACTTGCCAGAACACTTGAGTTCAGCGCCCGTGACAACAGGATGGTCACGAAGTTCACCGAGCACATCCGTGCTGCCTCGTCCTCGGATCCGGTGTTCAACCTTCTGAACCAGAAGCTAAGCGGCTGGGATTACGACGGCGGTGCCGCTTGGGCAGGCGGCACCCGCAGCAACTCGGAAGAGCGGCGTACAAAGATTTATGAGCTGCTCGAGATCGACGGCGACCTGATAAAGCTTTTTGACGAGAAATTCCCGCCAAATCTGAACCATGATGCGCCGATTGTGATCGCGCGCGAGCACACGCCTTGGTATGACGACGCGCGCCAGGCGCGGCAGGCGTTTTACAGAAATGCTTACGCAAACTACCTCCGCACCAAAAAGCACTGGACCGAAGACCAGATCAAAGGCTTGGAAGAAAGTACTAGGCTTGTCATGGAACGTCTTTCCGATCCGGAACATCCTGAAATTTACCCGGTTCGAGGGCTCGTGGTCGGGTATGTGCAAAGCGGAAAAACCGCAAACTTTACGGGTGTTGTAGCCCGTGCTGCGGATGCCGGATACCGTCTCATCGTTGTCCTCGCCGGCACGCTGAACATTCTGCGGGCCCAGACCCAGCGCCGCATCGACCGGGAACTGATCGGCCGTCCCTTCATCACGGCAGAAGAAGATTCCGAATATGCGTCAGAGCTGGACAGCTTCATCGATCACGGCAGTCTCCCGTCCGACCGCGGCGCCTTTGACTGGAACCGGCTTACGGGCAGCAGAGAAGACTTTCAGCGGCTCGTGCATGGTATTGAGTCCCTGCGGTTCCGGCAAAAGGACAGGAAGAAACCGTTCAACCACCCCGACAACTTGCACGTCGAGAGTGCCCGGCTTCTTGTTGTAAAGAAGAACCCTGCCGTACTGAAGAAATTTGCGGAAGACCTTGCGAGGGTCCAGAAAAACCAGCCGCTCGCCGACATTCCGACCCTGATCATCGATGACGAGTCCGATCAGGCGTCTGTCAACACCAAAAAGCCGACGGCAGAGGAACTGCAGAAGCGAACGGCAACGAACTCGGCAATTGTTTCACTTCTGAAGCAACTTCCGCGTGCGCAGTACGTCGGGTACACGGCCACGCCGTTCGCGAACGTGTTCGTCGACCCCAACAACGAGGAAGACCTGTTCCCGAAAGACTTCATTATCAGTCTGCCCCGTCCGGTGAACTACATGGGGGTGGCCGATTTCCATGACCTTGACCGGCCGGACAAGGAAGAGCCAGGTCCCAACGAGAAGGCATACGTCCGGAATGTGATCGGTGACGACAGCGATCCGGGAAATCTTCGTCAGGCCATCGATTCCTACATGCTTGCCGGAGCACTCAAGCTTTACCGGGCAGAGAAAATGCCGGCGCTTGAAAAGGCATTCCGCCATCACACCATGCTGGTCCACATTTCACACCTGAAGGACTCGCACCAAGATACCGCCGTTCTGGTGTCCTCACTACTGGCGACCGGCGGATATCTGGACGGCAAAGCTTGGCCGCGCCTGAAGAAACTGTGGAACGGGGATTTCGCGCCGGTCAGCCAGAGCCGGTCGGACGCCTATCCGGTGCCGGCGAGCTTTGAAGAGCTCAAGCCTTTCTTCGGAAAGTGCTGGGCGCGTCTGCACTCCACTCTCAAGCCCGTCCTTACGATTAACGGGGATTCCGAAGACAATCCGGATTTCGAAAGCAGCTCGGTCTGGAACATTGTGGTTGGCGGCGCAAAGCTGTCGCGGGGCTACACGATTGAAGGGCTAACGGTCAGCTATTACCGCCGCCGAGCCGGCACCGCCGATTCGCTCATGCAGATGGGCCGCTGGTTCGGCTTTCGCGACGGATACCGGGACATGGTAAGGCTTTACATCGGGCGCAATGAATCGGCAGGAAGACGCGTTGCGACGGACGGCAGCCAAGCCGGGGCCAGGAAGAAAGGCGGGGCTAAAGCCGAGGAAAAAACCATAGACCTGTTCAGGGCATTCGAAGCCGCGTGCCAAGACGAAATGGAATTCCGCGCGGAGCTGAAGAGGTATGCGGATCCCGTGGATGGCAAACGCATCCTGCCTAGGCAGGTTCCGCCACTCGTTCCTTCGCATCTGCTGCGTCCGACATCTCCCAACAAGATGTACAACGCGACGATCGAGTTCAAGAACTTCGCGAAAGCTTGGAAGGAACACACCGTTGCGCCAGCCGGGGAAAAGGACATTCTCCACAACCAGAAGCTGCTTGCCCCACTGCTGGAAGGCAAAATCCAGACAGGTGTTCTCTCTGTCACAAACGCGGACGGGACGTTCGGGCGCCCCGCTCGCTGGAAGACCGTAACGGCAGAGACGATGCTGCATTTCCTTGAGGCCTACCGCTGGGCCGGCGGTGACCGGAGCGTTCTGCAGCGCGAGATCGAGTTTCTTGAGTCGAAAAAAAATGGAGTCAGCGAATGGCTGTTCCTTTATTTCGAAGGACCGGTGCGCTCCGGATCCTGGACGAGTGGCAGCAGCGAGTTCAAAGTCTATAACCGCTCACGTATTGCAGACGAACGCTTCGGCGTCTATTCCGAAAGCGTTCACCGTCCGATCGTCAGATACCTGTGCGGGGTGGAAGATGCCCAGCCGGACAACGAGGTAACACGGAATCTCATGCGCACGGACCGGGGAGTGTTCGTGTTCTATCCCACGGCCGAGCGAAACCTTGGAAGCGAAGCAGACCTCTCCCTGATCACCCCAGGCTTTGCGCTCCAGTTTCCGGACAATGACAATCCGAAGCAGATCAGTTTCGGGGTGGTGGTGAAAGCGCGTGAAGACGAGCCCATCGCAGATGTTGATCCGGAAAAGATTGCAGAAAAAGCAAAACCCCGGAAAATGGCGACGCTGCGGAAAACCTCCACAAAGACGGCAGGAGGAAAAAAGTGATACCACCTGAACGCCGCAGGGCGGCCAAGACCAGTTCGGAAGAGCAATAGCTGGAGTTCCGCCAGCCTGCCTGCGTGCGTGACAGCAGCTATGCGCGCAGCACAATCGCAGGAGCACTTTCTACAACCGGCTGTCGCGGAAGGGCAACGTTGGACCTGACGTACTGTCCACCTTTTGTCCGTTGCGGCCGGCAGCGCCGGGGACCAGCATACCGTCACAGTCATGGTCCCGGCAGCGCGCCACTCCGTCGGCTGTCGCCGGCACGTGCGCTACAACGGTCAACACCCATCCGGACCGGTGTTCCGGGACCGGAGCAGACAGCCCCCCTGCCGCCTGCCCGACGCGCCATATGCTTACTCTTTACAAGCCTGCGCTACGGCAGGCGTGCCATGCGGGCGGCACCTGCTGTTGACGCACACTGCCGGCCAGCGATTCTGCCTTAAAAGCCTTGGGCCACATTGTTCAGTACCGCCATGAATTACACACTTCAACGCCACGGTAGCCACAGAGTCTGAAAAATGCAGCGAAAGCCTATTGATTTCAAAGATACTAAAATTTATTATTAGAAACATAAGGAGACGAGCCGAAAGCTGGTCACCGGAGGACTAGCCCGGTGGCACAGCCTGCAGGCATGTGGCGAACATGCCGTCGCGCGTGGCAGCCCACGGGCACACCGGCATAAGCGGCACGTCTTTCCCACAATTTCAAGCGGAACAGCAATGCAGATCCTTTGCAGGGAACAGCACGACGACGAGGTCGAACAGGAAGTCACCAGCGTGACCAGTTCAACACCGATGAGGTGACGCTGGTGTCAACGCTGGTGCGCGAGCCGCACCAGAATTCGCTCGACGCGCCTGCCGCCGCCGGCCGGCCGGTCCGGACACGTCTAAGTATAGTCGGACCGGCTCCAGAGCACCGCAGCTATTTCATGAACCTGTTCGCGGGGCTGGTCCCACACCTGAAGGCCAGTGGCATCGATCTGGCGGACATTGACCTCGGCATGCCCCGCATTCTGCTGGTCGAGGATTTCGGGACTACCGGGCTGACCGGAGATTTTACGGACCGGAAAGATAAGCAACCTTTCAACAATTTCTGGCGCAGGATCGGACGCTCGACAAAAGGCGGCACCGCCGGAGGACGCTGGGGTCTGGGCAAGCTGGTCTTTTCCAGCGCCTCGCAGATCCAGACTTTTTTTGGTCTGACCGTAAGGCATGATGACCCGGAACACACTCCATTGCTGATGGGACAGGCGGTACTTGCAAACCGCGAGGTCGACGGCCGGGCCTACGCTCCGCATGTGTTCTTCGCGGTGCCGGGCACTACCGGTCTGCAGCTGCCGGAATCCGATCCCGCGGCCGTCGGGGCATTTCGCAGGGCCTTCGGCATCACGCGCAATACCGAGCCCGGGCTTTCGATCGCGGTGCCGTTCATACTGCCGCAGATAACGGAAAAAGCACTTGTTCCGGAGGTGCTGCAGAACTACTTCTTCCCGATCCTGACCGGGCGTCTGACTGTCGAGGTCGGTGGGGAGAAGATTTCGGAAGCGACGTTTGATACGGTATCGGCAAAGTACGGCTGGGGGAGCCCGGAGGCCAACACCGGTCTGGTTTCGTTCGTACGCGAACTGCACTTGGCCGGACAGCCTGATGCCGTCCTGGGGCCAGGCTGGACGGATTCCATGGAGCAGGCGCTCGAACCGGCTGTTTTGGAAAAGCTTCGTACGGGACTCGCGACTGGCGGCCTCGTGCATGTACGTGCGCCACTTACGCTCAGGCGCAAAACCGGTAAGGCGTTTGAAACACACCTCGACCTCTTTCTGAGGAAGACGCCGGACGGCAGCCGCGGGAGGGCCCTCTACGTGCGCAGCGCGATTACCGTACCCGACGAGGCGCGCTACTTTTCGCCGCGCCAGACACTTGGGGCACTGATTGCCACTGACGAGGGCATTACTTCGTTCCTGGGTGATGCCGAGAACCCGGCCCACACCAAGTGGAACGGACAGGCTGACAAGCTAAAGGACTGGAAAAATGCGGCGGCCAAGCTGCGCGAGATCCGCAACAGCCTGAACAGACTGCAAAACGCCCTGATGCAGGCCGTTGAAACCGTCGAGCCAGACGCGCTGAAAGACCTGTTCAGCATCAGCGACGCAGGGGAAGTGAAACCGCAGAAAACCCGTGGGCCGCGGCCTTCCGTTCCGCCCGTCCCTCCGCCAGTGCCATCAGGGCCCAAATCGTGGTACCGGATCGAACGTTCGGTCGGAGGCTTCGTGGTGCGCCCCGGCGCCGGGCTGGCCGAGGAAAATCTGCCTTTCGAGCTGAAGGTCAAGGCAGCCTACGATGTCGCGCGGGGTGATCCGTTCGCCAAATTCAGTCCCTACGATTTCGACCTGAACAGGAAGCAGATCGCCATCGCCACCTCGGGAGCCGACTGCACTGTCACGGCAGCCAACGAGGTTACGGTGAACGTCTGGTCAACAGACTTCAGCGTCGAGCTTCAGGGTTTTGACGGTCGTCGGGACCTGATAATCAAGGCAGCGAGGTAAGCCGTGAAGAGAAGACTGAACTATACAAACCGTCACACGCTGACTTCCGAGCACGTCAGCATTGCTCTCGTCAGCCAGAAGAACGGACGGCCTCCGCGTTTCAGCGCACGCATCGAGATCCCGGCGGCATGGAAGCTGCCGACCGGAGCACGGGTCTACGTCGAGCCCTATGTCGCGAGTACATCGATGAGGTTTGCGTTCGGAACCGCAGGCGCCGTCGAGCAGCCGGCCGATACGACGCTTACCGATGTTGACCCGGGCAACGTGCTGTTCCGTATCAAGGTCGTGGACGAATCCGGCGAAATCGGGATGCTGCTCGCTTCGGCCGAAGAAGTCCGGCCGGCCGGCCAGGAAGGCGAGGAAGAGCAGCCAACACGGTCGATTTTTCCGCTCGCCCTTAAGGATCTCGGGCAGGCGGTATGGAAAGTCGAAATCGGGAGAACGGAACGTCCACGTCTCGTCCTCAACAACCGGATCCCAGGGCTCAGGGAACAGCTGCTGAACGATCCCCTGCTGCAGGGAGCAATCCTGCCTTCGGCAATGCAGGCTGTCCTCCAGGCGATGCTGGGCTCCGACGAGTTCAGCGATACGGAATGGGTCGGGGAATGGAAATGCTTTCTTGAAAACCTGTGTGGTCCGAACATCCTGCCTCCGGAAGACGGCGAGCCGGATCCGGACGAGCTTCAGGTTATCATCTCGAATGCGGTTGGCGCCTTCGTCGACCTGAAACGGTTCGGTGAAAAAGCAACAGTCGGTGTCGCGGGAGGTCATGGTGAATGACACGGTACGCCTCCTGAACGGGGCAGGCATCGCACGCTTCAGGGAATTTCTCGACAGGGTCAGGGCCGGTTCGACCGAAGCCGTGCCTGCAGGCCTGCTTACGGACAGTTCAACCTCGGAACCGCTCCTGCCCCATGTCGCGATAGAGCACCACATCTTTACTGACCGCTACGAGCTTGGCGTTTATCTCGTAAAGGTCCTCGCGCCGCTCGACCGGCACCGGATCTCGCGCGACAACCGACTCTGGAACTGGCTGACCCTGTTCTTCTTCGACTCGGTCTGCCGCAAGGAAGCGGACGGTACGCGCAGGCTGCTGCGCCAAGAGTTATATCTTCTCGAGGGAAAATACGACTATCTCCGGTACTACAAACATCTCGTGCGCACCCCTTGGCTCGCCGTGCTCGATACGGAGAAAGTGCACGGATCCTGTTTGCGAACGCGCGGGGCGTAAGAAGCGACATCGAGGAAACGCTGACGGCAAGCCAGCAGGTGCTGGGCAATCCGACCGTCATTGCGGCCGCATACCGTCTGTACTTCGATCCGGCTACCGGGAAGCCGAGACGCGGCGCTGCGAGCAAGGGAGCGGGTTCTCCCCGGCGCCTCACCGCTTTCATCCAGCAGCTCGAGCTGACGTATGACATCCAGTCGTGTACACCGGAACAGTTTCTGGGACTGCTCCCCCAGGAATTCGAGAGGTTCAGGACCGGAGCGAAGACGCCTGTTCCTGCGAACCAACAGTCAGGCATTCCAGTGTATCCGGCAGATGGATGATGCCTCAATCCGAGGCCGACACCTTGTAATGAATCCCCTATTGCCGGTCGCAGCGCAGTAGCCGCCCACATGTCCTGCGACCGACAGAAACCGGTAGGCTTTGGATGGCCTCTTCGCCCCTTGGCGCAGCAGGTACCGGTTATATTCTGGAGTCGCGATAAGGAGGTAGGTGCCCAAGATTCTGTCGCGTTAGAAATGCAAGGTCGGGATCAGCGTTGCAACAATCGGTCTCCCCCTTAGACTGGACGGACGAGTCCCTCCAACCCATCAAATTAGCATACAGGCGACGCGGCAACGCCGTCGGCCGCAAATTGGCCTTCGCAGCTCATGTGCATGAGCTCGGCACCGACAAGCATACTGGCAGCGGCCCTAAACGATTTGGAGCTTAGTATCGTCTCAGTCACGCGCTCGATCGCGCGATGGGCCTGTTCGACGATGTTGTTGAGATACCTGACCTGCCGTACCCTATCGACATCGTCATGTGGCCATTGACCTCGTCGGGTAATACCCGAGTAAAAACGCGCGTTTAGAAGTAAAATTTTCTACTTTCAATCAGGCAACACCTGCTGCAAAGGGCATCCATCTAGCATGGGCTACCTCAGTGTGACAACCCTTGCTAATTACCTAATGGTAGAATGTTTCCAAAAGATAATTTCAGACGTAGTGCCAGTCACCAACACGCGTGTTGGTACTTTTTCACTGGGCCGGCGTCAGGGTAACGAACCGTCCACGCTGGAGTTGGCGCAGGTGACAAGGTCTGCGGAAGCGCACGGAACCGACGACCATTATCGCGCCGGCACCCATTTTTTTAAAAATTCAAATCATGAAAATTGACTTCCCAAAGAGCCTCGGCTCTTGGAGTCCCCCGGTCTTTAAGGTTCTGGCAAACAACGATACCGGAAATGCCGTCGGACACCAAGGTGGTATCGTTATTCCTGCAACCCTGCGGCATGTGTTCCCGGTCCTTTCTGATAACACATCCTCAAGCAACCCTACCGTCGATCAACGGATCAATGTCGAGCTGTATCTCGAAGGGACTTTTCTGGCTACAGTGTGCTCGCGCTACCAGTATCAGACATGGGGAGGAACGCGGAGTCCGGAATCAAGGGTTACTGATGAGCTTGTTCTGTTGCGTAACCGTGCCAAGGGCGGCGATGTCTTGGTCATACAAAAAAGCCTACTACAAAGCAACCTGTACCGATTTATCCTCTTCCGCAAAGAATCCCCGGCAATTTTGGAAATTGATTCTTTCATCAAGGGGAGACGTTGGGGAGACCTCTACGTAAAGGAAAATTTCCCCGCGGCGCACGGCAGCAGCACGAAAATAGTCTATATTTGGGTGAAGAAATACAAGAACCTAGAAAGCTTCTCCTTGAACCTGTCATCAGAGATCAAGTTTTCGTACGATGAAGCGAGCAATGCGGTTCACGCGGAAGTCCAGAACAGCTTACCAAAAGACTTCTTCCCGCCACTAATTGACGATGTCGTCGCTCTCATAGGAAAAAACGGCTCGGGCAAAAGTAACGCGCTGGAGCTGATCTGCAATGTGGCGAAAGGCGCGAAAAGCGCCATTTTTTCCGATTTTCTAGTCATCACGCAGCGCGACAACAGCCGGCGATACAGCGGCTTTTACCAGTTCAAGGAAAGAGCCGCACCCACCGGGAAACTTGTAGATTTCGAAATCCATAATGGCAATATTGAACCGCTTAACGTCGTATTTTTCTCCAATGTATATGATGAAAGGAGAAACAATTTTGACAGCGAAGTGGTGGACCTTTCCGTAAACGGGGAAGTCGTCCTGAAAAACCGCCCGCAGAGCCGGTGGGATATCGCGTTCCTTAAGCAAATTGATTTCTTGGACAGCACTTATGTCGGGGCTCTGGGTTTGACCCAGCCACATGCAGCGCAGATAACGGTGAACGCATTTAACTCCCGGATGGGAATCAAAGGCTTGGGACTTGGGTCTGGCAATCTCGACAGACTTTACGACTCACTGCGCCGCCGGCCCGGAGAGATGCAGGCAAAGCAGGTCAAGGGCCGGTTCGTTTCCCTGACGCGTTATCTCTATCTTGTCGGCATCCTGCATGTGTTTGCAGTGGCGAAGTCCAGCGAAGCCACAACAAGGATCATACATGATCTCGACAGGGAAATCGGTGAAGTGCTCTCATCCGTGTCGAACACCGACCAGACGTTAACCGAGCTACTGCACCGTTTGAAACAGCGCTGCGAAAAGGAAAACCTGTTAAGCAGTGCTGAAAGGACAATTTTTGGCCATCGTCAGAACAGCGACGGGCAGCTGCTGAAAGCACAGTTCGACTTCCTTGCAAAGCTTCCACAACTTGTTGAAGAGCTTGATATCATCCACCAAGAAGAAGGAATCCGCAATCGGGCTCAAGAGAGCTTTATCGTCAGACACACCCAGACTAGCCGGAATTTCCTGAAGACCTTCAGCAGGACAATGAGCTTTATCCGGTTCGTTTCGCTCGACTGGGTAGGCCTCAGTTCGGGACAGAAAGCGTATTTAAACCTGTTTTCCAAACTCACGGCAGCCCTGAGCCGTCTGTCGACAGCCAGTGTCCTGCTCTGTATTGACGAGGGAGATCTTTACCTTCATCCCAAATGGCAGGCGGAATTCCTGCAGCGCCTTCTTGCCGTTCTTTCGGCTGTCTCGAACGTGGGCATTCAACTGGTACTGACCTCCCACTCCCCCCTACTCGTTTCGGACCTGCCCAGGCAGAATCTGGAAATCCTGAATAACGGTGGGGTTGCCGGAGACAATTTCGAAACATTCGGGGCCAATATATACGACCTGTATGCTGGCCCGCTGTTTCTGGGTGAACTGACGAGTGGACTGTTTTCTCATCTTAAACTGTTCGAGCTTTCCCGAATTGCAGAAAAAGACAAAATAACCGTGGCTGAGCGCAAATACGTCGAAAATTATCTTCAGATTCTTGGCGACGAAATACTCCGCTTCAAAATAGAAACCGGTAACAGGCAGCGAAAAGAGCATGATTAAGATATCCCTGCATCTGCAGTCAGCGGGCAGGACCAAGCCGGATGCCTACCTTAGAGACCAAGCCAACACATACTGGCAAAAACTGAATCCGGTGGATTCCGGCAACCATACCCCAACATCCCTTATTTCGATAATCAAGAAATATCGTGATCAGGCAGGAAGCCTCGACGCCGAATATGTTCGGAACTATGCGGACGGCGACCTTTTTATTGCTCTACTTCACCACGAATTTTTTGACGAAGTTCTCGCACGGTCAGCTCACCTGTTAAAAAAAATCATCGTATCTGATCCGGCGGGCCTGAACGCCATCAAGGACCATATCAAAAGCAGATTTCCGGATGAGATTTTTTTCATCTTAGATGGGAGAAAAAAAGTACAAACGAATTTTGGCAGGCTTCTCTCTGAAACAATTTTCAACTATAGGAAGTTCAGATCATCCGGGTTCTGCCTGCAATATCTGAAAAGCTTATCGTTCACTGAAGTATTCTGTCCCTACTGTGGATATAATCCGGTGGAGCTGGTAGGAGTGACTACCCCCAAGACCGGGGGGCATTCAGAGAGGGCGCTGCTGGATCTCGACCATTTTTTTTCAAAAGCAGAGTTTCCCTATCTAGCCATTTCGCTGTTCAACCTGATTCCCTGCTGCCATACCTGTAACTCCACATACAAGCTGACTAAGGAGTTCAGCTTCGACACGCATGTTCATCCTTATGCAGAATCTTTTGACGACCATTTTTCGTTTTCTCTTAAGCGGACATCAGCAGGATCCAAGGTTGTCATTTCGGCCCTCGGCCCGTCGACGAAAATGCAGTCGGTTACAGACTTGGGGCTGAAGGAGCGGTATGAAAGTAAAAGTAAACTTATCAAACTAGAAACCGACTATCGAAAGGTGAAGAGGTACAGGAAACCTGAGGCAATACAGAGCTTCGTGAATTTCATGCTGAAAGACGTCCCGCTCACGCAATCAGCAATTTTTTCGGAATGCCTAGGCAAAGCAAAACGGGACATCCTAAGATCAATTGATGCGTACAACCTGTTGGGACCACACCTCAAGTAACGCGTCGGTCGTGCAGTTACGATATGGAACGCGGACAAGCTGAGGCTACATCGACCACGCCGTAAGCAGGCGCGAGCTCAGGATGGTTTTCAGGACGAATGATGGCTTGTCCTTTTTGAATGCGGAAGCCTTGGCGACCAGTTCCGCTTTCAGCGGTGAAGATCCGTTCGGCTTCGCCGCTACACTGTCAATCTGCCGTACTGGTGGCCGGTCTGCGCCCGTATCCGGTTGTCTAGCGGTGGGGCGAGCCGGCACCGTGTCCAGGTCTCCTTGACGCCCTTTGCTTACGCGACCTTAGAATTGATGAACGGACTCAAACCTGCATTCCTTGCCAAGCAGCTTGATCACAGTCTCTAGGTCTTCTTCCAAGTTTCCGCGAAATGGATCAGCAGTAGCGACGACCGAGCTGAAGTAGCAAAACTTAATGATGCAATTCGGCAAAAAATCCAACTTAAACCCAAGCTCAGCCCTAGACGCAACGTCGATCAGTTGGACAAGTGAGCGACAAATAAAAAAGCCCTTGAAATTCAAGGGCTTTCGTATTCTGGCGGAGAGGGGGGATGGTGCCCCAGAGCGTGGTGTATGAAGAGTTCGCCGGAATCGGCGTTTAGGAAGGCAGCCTGAAGGGCGGCCATTGTGATTCTTGAGGTAAATTTGGGTTTGCGAAGACTCAACTCAACCAAAGGAAAGCACAATGACCAACGCCACTATCGCATTATCCGAGCTCGCCGAAAAGGGGGCAGACGCCGATTTCATCCGCCAGACGCTGCAGCATGCACTGCAACGGCTGATGGAAATGGACGTGGAAGCGCTGTGCCAGGCGGCCTACGGCGAACGCAGCGACGAGCGCATCAACAGCCGCAATGGCTACCGTGACAGGGCTTACGAAACCCGTGCCGGCAAGGTGGAGCTGAAGATTCCCAAGCTGCGCAGCGGCAGCTATTTCCCAGGGTTTCTCGAGCCGCGTCGTACTGCCGAAAAGGCCCTGACCGCCGTGATCCAGGAAGCTTACATACAAGGGATTTCAACGCGCTCGGTCGACGACCTGGTCAAGGCGATGGGCATGAGCGGCGTGTCCAAAAGCCAGGTCTCCAGACTGTGCGAAGAGATTGACGAGCGGGTACAAGCCTTCCTTGAGCGTCCGATCGAAGGCGACTGGCCCTATCTCTGGATCGACGCCACCTACGTCAAATCGCGCCAGGC
>Ga0170475_134927826_pt1 | contig 20028 bp, 4 predicted proteins | sample Soicark_Litter_5_FD_111474 | JGI IMG/M metagenome (GOLD analysis project Ga0170475, IMG submission 111474) | Avena fatua rhizosphere microbial communities from Hopland, California, USA. Combined Assembly of 48 SPs
AGGCCCTTTGATGCCTTCATTTTCAAATAAATGGAAAGAGCGTACAATTAGTTTGAAATTCTTGAGGATTATTAATAAGATAATAGATGGACAAAGACATATGAATTCGATTTAAAACAAAGAGAAAGTTTCTTTGTTTTGGAAAGATAGACCTCTTCTTATTTACCCAAGAAGCAGGAGCTGCTATGGCACCAGGCATATACAGTAGGTCGTTTAAGTTGGCTCGAGAGAACCTCCTCACGGGTCTTTCCGTAGACGTTTCGCGCTTTCCAGCCATAGTGTGGAGCATATCCTCTATCTTGCCTCATGAATTTTTCTTCCAGATGCGATCCACCGAATTCACCATTCGGTAACCCATGAGTCCCTGTCCACCAGTCGCCTAACTGCCAGGGACCTTCTAGATTTTGATTTATCATATTTTGAATGGCACCCATATCTTGGCTAACTTTTCCTTTACCACTTGGAGCCAAGGTTTCATACGTAACACGGTTCTCGCTTATGAGTAATCCTCTCGTACTAGCAGCACCTTCAGGTCCGACTAGAAAGACACGTCGCCCAACAACTGCTTCTGCATCGAGTGCTGCTGAAGATGAAATTGCATTACTTCTAATGATTCCAAGTGCTTCAGCTGATCCAAATTCACCGATGCCCACACCAAGTCCAATGATGTCAGGAGCAAGAAATATCCCAAAAGCAAATTCTGCACTAATTCTGAGGAATCTGTCAAACTTCGACGGATTGGGCTTTTCGGCGCCAGTGACAGCCCTGAAGAGACCGATTATGTCCACACCAGCCACATCTACACCCCCTTCACTGTCCTTTCCTGTCATGAAGGGACCTGTGGTGTTGAAGGAGGGTCTCTCACTGCAGTTACTGCACATGTCAGCCCAGACCCTTGTATCAAAATCACTAAAGTTATACTGTCTTGTTTGCTCCCACAGACCATTCACGTCAATTTCTCGACCAGTTAATGCAGAATCTTCAATCTCGTCCAAGATCATGCGGTACACGGCAAACGTCTTGTAGCTCTCCTCGTGGAACTTGAAAACCTCTTCTGTTTGCTTTAAGCTCTCGCGCCGTTCATTGAAATAGCTCATCACCTCAATCATCCGTTCTCTTTCCGTCCTTTCTTTAGGAGATATACTTCCACCGGACCCACCTGCATCCATTCCATTTAAATCAGAGTTTTTAATAGGATTGTTTTGCGCATATCGATAAAGATTAACCCCATCCCTGATTCCAATAGGATCACAACTCGTCCACCTCCCCAACCACGGCGCGTAATACCTCGCTCCATGATAGTACAAGCCACTCTCCTCATCCCGCTCCTTACCGATATAGCGGTAACGCTTAAGTGGCACTTCAATATCTTTGCGTGTCGCCTTATACGATGTACTGCCATAGGGATAATACTCTTCGTATGAAATAATCTGACCCTCACCATCTAATTCTAGAATAGATGAGCCCAGATGGTTGTTGAACTGGTAACGGATCGCCTTTGAGAGTGAGTCATCATCACCCTGAGTGCGGATTTCCAATAACGCAATGCGTTGTGTGTCGTCCATGATGTGTAGGCTTTCTCTCTCTAGCGTTATAGTGTCACCGTCACTGCCACTGTACTTGCGGTAGACCTCAAAGTTCCCGAGATAAAGGCATTCTTCTTTACGTGTTGGTGTTTGCCCGGGAGCAGCATATCGTTCAGTCACTTTGCGTATACGCTGTCCTAAGCCATCATAGACATAATAAGTGATCTCGGATAAGCCGCCATTGTTTACTTTCTGTTGTGATGTTGCCTTAAGTTGATCCCGGTAATCCCACTGCATCAGTGACAAATGCGGCATACCCGCCATGTTGCCATGGGCGTCATAGGTGTAAGTATATGTCGTTCCAATCCCTGTACTACTTAGGCGATTGTTCATGAAGATAGGCTGGATTATGCTCGGTTCATTGTATATATAAGGAAGTCTCCAACCTGGATGCGCGGGATCCGTACCGCGATGTTCTACTTCTAGGATATTGCCAACCGGATCATATCTGTAATGTTCATTGTAATTGCCCATCGCATTACCGTCACCAGGATGCGGCAGGTTCACGCGTGACTCATCTGTATAACTGGTCGGTGTTGGTGGTTTTAATGCGCCACTACCATCATCGACTTGTCCCAAATGCTCTCGTCCTGTAGCTTCGATCAATCGGTAGACTGCATCATATATGTAGTCAGCGCTTGGCTCGACTCGTTTGTTGTGAAAAAAGACGACATTTTGGATATCGGCATCATCCTGGATATGGGTAATATTGCCGATAGGATCAAAAGTGTAGGAAAGGTCCTGTAAATTCTCTTCTATCCCACGTTCTGTTCTAAGATGAATCAAGCGAAAAGTTTGGTCATCATATTTATAAGTAGTCTGAATATCGTTTCCATACATGATAGACTCTCGTTGGCCTTTAGCATTGTAGTGGATATTTTTAACAATTGCTCTAAATGTATCTTCTCCATGAAGTTTAGCCTTAATTTGTTCAAGTAAGGTGGATTCATTGTAAGTGATGCTGATGATGCTGTTATCCGGAGTAATTCGCGTGACGGGACGATTAAGTGCATCATATGTTATTCTAGTAGTGAAAGATTGTTCAAGTGATAGCATTCCGTCTGCTGGCCAGTTTAAGGTGTTTTTATAATCAGTTGCAAATTGTCGGCTGCTCCGAATTAGGTTCCCTTTAAAGTCATATTCTTCACTAGTCAGGACACCGGCACCATCAAAAAGCTGATAGATTTTGCCACGATGGTTTAGAACTTTACTTTGCTCTTCATCTTGATTTTCACCGTAAATTATGAGCTTGATTCGCTGCTCCGCTCCGCCAGCACCTTCACGCAAGAATACTTCTTTTGGACGTTGTAGCTCATCATATGCAGTACGGATGGTATGGTCGAGGCTATCCCATTCATAGATCGGTTTGCCTGCCATATCGATTAGCGTATAGCGTTCTCCTGCATCCATGCTCTGCTGCTTGATTTGCCTTCCAAGCATATCGTAGTCATATTGGACTACCATACGTCCTAGGGCATCAATTACTGCACGCTGGTTACCCTCGATATCAATCTCGATATGGGTTAGATACTTACCATCTTTGGCATTATCTGTTTCAGTAAGGAAGGTACGCCCTAAGCAGTCAAAATAGGCTACAGTTGGTGTTCTGGCATGAGCAGCAGTTTTTTCGGCAGCCGCTTGCTCTACTGGATGGTCTATGTCAGTCTTGCGACTATCATACCAAGTAGGAAGATAGTCTTTCGTATCATCCAAGCGACTAAAGAATTTGCCAACATTTATATCATTTCTCGGATCACCTTGAAGGACGGTATCATTTACATCCCACATCTCTTGCCTCCAATGATCAAAGACTACTTTTTCGTAGGTATGATTGGGTTGCAGAGAAGCAACCAACCTCTCCATAGGATCATAAAATAAGGTAGGGCTCACGCCAAAGATTTTGGCAAACTCAAAATGGTGAGTATTGCTAAAGAACGGCTCATATTTTTTGACCGGCTGGCCTTTATTATTAAATATTGTCCATCCACTTCCAATCCATCGAGGATCAGCCTGAACTCCATCAGTCACCTCAATTGGCTTGGCAGGGCTCTTCTTCTGTATTTCGCGCCCAAAGCCGTCCGAATATGAGAAGCTTACCTGAATCTTGGATTGTTGATGATCTTCATCCATATCAGCAACATGTGTCTCTCGAGCAAGAGTGGCTGAATATACAGGATTAAGCGAATCTTTAGTTTGATTGAAACGATTGACATCATATATGATACGCACTGTGGCCTGGGCTAACAATTCTGGCGCCATACCATGCGGATTGTCAAAGAATGCTTCAAGTTCAATATCAGTCATATCGGCCATAAAACCATCAAATGTGTCACCTTTGGATTTCCCATCTGATTCCTGTACTTTGCCGATAAGAGATGCCCCGGCTACAAGACCTAGTGTATCGAAGGACACTGCAGAACGGTTTCCGTTTAGATCAGTCAGCAGCCAAGGTAGCAAGACGCGATAATCCAAGGCTACTGTATTATTTCCTTGATTATCCTGAGTTACTACTGTTAGTACATTACCCAAAGGATCATTAGTTTCTTGAAGCAAAAGGGCGTATTTGTCGTATATCATTGTGGTGCTATGACCAAATGAATCTTGCAACTTGTGTGGCAGAAAGAAATGTTCTTGTGCAAAAGTCAGATCGTCCTGGGCAGTATCTGGAGTGTCCGCTGAGTTTGGAGAGTAAAAGACCCTGCCGGATGGGATCCACCAGTTGGTATCGCCTACATCTCCTGGAAAGTGGACATATTTTCCTTGATCCAAAAGCATTATGTCACTAACGCGATTGCCGTAAACCTGTGTCACAAGCCCAGGAGTTAAGGCCAGTTCATAGTTCTCAAATGGTAATGCGTTTGGATCAATCTTTTCAAAAGGTAGTGGTCCTGTCAAATCATCTTTGCGATAAAGGCTGCGCAAATCTTTGATAATGCGCATCTGAAAGCCAACAGAGGGTACTTCGTGATAAGCCAGTGGTATCATGTCAGTCATTATAGCATTGTTAATGGTTGTAAAATCAAAACGTCCACCTGGGTTATTAGGAGCCAATCCAGTTACTTCGTAGATACAGATCTCACACGACATAGGAGTACGATAATCATCATCGAGGTCTATAAAATTAGTAAAACGGTTCTTCATGCAAGTGATAAGCACTTGATTTTGTTTTTCTTTGTCTTGTGTAGAGAGATCAGGATCGGATTGAACGCGCCCATACCCTATAGTGACAGATCTAAGAGCATTACCAAAAGCATCGACTTTAAGTGTCAGAGCATGGCTTATACGCGGATCTGCTGGATTGCGTTCATAATGATAGTCAATTGCTTCACGATGGTTGACGAAAAAAACTGCATTGAGATTATTGCCAACCTTTTGTTGTAGGTGTTGTTGTGGTTGAAGTAGATTAATAGTATAGTTTCGTTCAGACACGCTATAAGGATGCTCACTCATATTCGCCAAGCCATCCATTGCATAAATCTCTTGACGTAATACGGAGCCCTTTAAAGCGCGAAAGGCTTCACGTTCTTCATCTACTGTTATTATCGTCTTTTCTGGTGTTAAAATAGTACTATCTGACAAAGGTTGGTTACGGTCTTCATCATCACTTAATCCCGGTGGTGCTTGATAGTATTCGTGTTCAAATTGTTTTGAGATACGGCTACTTTCCAAGTAAGATCCAGTGTGAAACCAAGTCTTGGTTTTAACCGGTGGAACGTGGGAAGTTTGGTCGATGTTAGTAGCTGACGGGAATGTATCATCGCTGGTGTTGAGTATAGCAAACTCTTCTGTGTCCAACTGTTCCACCAATCCGAACCCACGAAACTCACGCTCAGGACCATCAAAATACCCATGGTGATAAATGTAGCGAGTAACAAAACGGTTCCGACTTATACGGTCGTAAATATCTACGCGGTCCACCACGTGAACTGGGAAAGGCAACCTTGTGATCCAAGGTTTTCCTGCGATCTTGTCTTCTAGATAGAACTTGGTGGATGGTGCATACTGCACAACGGTTTCAGCGCCTAAGTTATTCTTTACCGAGACCAACAGATGCGGCTTTTGTCCTCCCATCAAGTCTATAGAATGCATGGATTGGGATATATCTCCAGGTAAAGGGGACGACCATACAAGGCAAGCAGTACCATTGCCGTTCAGATCCACCACCATCACTGATGACATGTTGTCGACATGGGGAAAACTGGTTAGTAGACGCACATCACTCCATCTATTCCCGGACTGGTTAAAGTAAAGGTGCACTCCATTACGCCCAAGATAGATTATATCAATAACGCCAGAGCCATCTATATCAGCCAAACGGATGCGTTGCTGGTTGAACTGGTCCACGACATCAAACCAAGGCGCATTATCCATAGTCACCTTGCTTCCAAATCGACCGTAGCCTAGGTTTGGCCAGTAACATATCTCCCCATTTTGAATGCGTACTAAATCTGTCAATCCATCGCCAGACATATCTGCAAGATAAACAGACTGTGTGCCATCAGCAAAGACAAGACAAGGTCCTTTCTCTTCATCATCTAGTGCTTGCAGTACCTTTTCGCCCTGCCCAAATCCTTGTTTGCCTAGTGATGGATGCCAAGTCAAGACCTGGTCTTCTGCAATTAAAATGTCAGCATGGCCATCACCTGTTATGTCAATGAATCTAATATTCGGATCATTGAAATGAATATTAGGCATACAAGCGAATGGGACAAAGTACTCCCATCTCTCCTCTGGAGTACGCCGCTCAAAGTATCCTGATATAGGACGATCGAACTTTACTAAGTCAATCTGACCATCGCCTGCCAGGTCCATTAACTGCTGCCGACCTTCACTATTGTTGTTCAGATCTGCAAGAGAGGGAATTGTAGTCACTTGTTTGACTGGTGCAAATCGTGCAGAGACGGTAGTATTGGTCGGCGGCTTGCCATCTGCGGTTTCAGTAATAGGGAGTACATTGCTCAGATTGGATTTGTAAAACCAAGCACCAGCTTGCTCTGTAAGAATGCCTGCAAGTCCTTCACCGTCCAAGTCTATCCACTGGTAACGAGATCCATCCAAACCATATGGTAAGTTTTTGAGGCTCTCCTGATCCATATCTTGAACTTTCTCATTGATAGTTGCCTGACTGTACTCGAATTCAAGTGGTGGTAATGATTTCTTAAGATAACTGTCATCAGCAAGGCGTTTGTAACCGCTCTGAGAAATAGATCCTATAAACGAAGCAATTGGGTGGCCCTTTTTGAGATCTTCGGGGTTATTACGAATATTTCTATAGATAAAATCTGTAGAACGTACGAGACAATCATTTCCTATTCCTTTTTCATCAGGAAAATGATGGAACATCAAAACTCGCTGACATAAACGATATATTCGAACTTCAAAACCTGCACGATAGGATGAAAAGGAATCATAGCGGCATAGCCATTTTCCAGAATCATTTGGTGTTGGCTTATCAGAGTCATGTTCGCCATAGTCGAAAACAACCTCAAACATCCAGATCATCTGCGAGAGATCGGGGAAAACCAATCTAGAAGTACGGTTGCCGTATTTGAGTTTCTTTATGTAACGGTTAGTTGAGCGGATCTTCTCCGTCCGGTTTTTTTCATGTGTTTGTGATAGATCGATATTAATGGAATCTTCGGATTTATATTCATATAGCATAGCATTGCCTTTGTTGTCATAACTCTCGCAAATTAACCAGCTAAAGATACGTTTTGGATCTTCAGGATCAGCAATACGACTATTTGCCGTTTTCCCATAAAAGGTAGTAATATCATCCTTTGAGATAGAACGCCAATGTATCTCGCCTGTTTTTAGATTAGTCCATCGCTCAATTCTTGCAAATAGTCCTTCGATGCGAGGACGGTAGCGTTGTATCTTGTACTCTATTTCGTGTTCAAACCCATTATCGTCACGTTGCATGACCTTGCGTGGTTGGACTCTTTCAGACTGCCACTCTCCTCCTCCATTGACTTGAACAAGAATTGGCACAAGGTCCTCAGATCCAGACAAAATAAAAGTATCCGACTCGATATCATCGTCTTGGTATTTGGGAAGTCCCTTATCGGTTTTGCGTGTGATCGAAGGAAGTGATATATTCCAACCAAAGCCAAATGGTCCATTGTCCGAACCAGAATCATATGAAAGTGATAGTTGTGGGCCAAAGCCAGAACGTCCTGGGCTAGTATAGATGGGCACATCAATAGAGCCGGTGCCAGTCATAGGATTGGCTGCAAACTTTTCACCTATGCCACGAATGGCACCACCTCCCTTTGGAAGCGATATTGATGGTGGCAGTTGTTCTTGCTTATTTGCCTGGCTAGATTCATTAGCCTTGTTGTCGTTAGTTTTCTTGATATTCTTTTGCTGTGTTTCCTTAATGTCAAACATATAAATGCAATCTTGCCTCCTCATTATCATCAACAGAAGTTAATCTGAAGACATTCAAGTTTTTGAAACGATAGATGGAAATCTTTTGCAAGTCTCTTTCCAAGACAAAGGTTTGAATTAATTTAACACTCATATTTTTGTGCCACCACATCCACCTATTTATCCAGTCGTCGAATACCAACACACAATAAAGAGGTCCTCAAGTGCATCTGTGTTCATTCGCGTGTGTAATCCTACAAGTCGTTGCAAACTTTGTGCTATTATCTTGATGTTATTTTCTATGACAGTAAGTGTAATAGAACCAGGAATTCCTGTCTGAGAGTCAAATTTAACCAAAGCGGTAGGCATCCCGTTAATAGAAGGATCACTTTTTAGCATCCCATTTTTGCTAGTGTTTCCAAACCCAAGTGTAAAGTCTAAAGGTTGACCTTCGGGATAATCTGTGTAGTATTTAGCCTCTCTAAAGTTCAGAAATAGTCCGACCTTATCGATCTGGATATTTTTACCACGTAACAGAAATGGGAACCGGTCCATAGTCAGGTCGAGCTTTAAAATTTGACTCGTTGCAGTTGAATCACTTGGATTGAGGAATCTATACCATTCGTTCGGAAATTCATGCCTTGCACTGAATGTACGTATATTATTCTCTTGGGATGACACAAAGATAGATTCCTTTGCCTTCTGCCGCAATAGATCTCCGCCTTCTCGCGCTGTGTAGCTGAGTTTGACGACAACATCAGAAATTGTGCTAAAGTCAAACGCATTGTTCTCTTTTGGCATTTCAATACTCCAGCGCGATATTACGCCCGCGCCTTCAAAGGGAAGGTAACGCTCATCGCGGAAACTCAATTCAAACATTCCACTGTCATTTTGCGCATGACTTGTGGCGATAGATTGCATTGCGGCGAAATTAGTGACAAAACGAGAGTCACCCGCATCTTGCTCAGCATACTCTGTTTGAGCATTACTGTTGATCCGAATCTTGTTTGCCAACAATGTTAAGGTGCAATTGATGCTGGCATACGGTCCAACCACACATGGGATAGTCAGACTCGCATTCTTTATTCTCCTCATATAGTGACCAGGATAATCAGCATCAAATAGTGCTTCTGACAACTCGACAATACACTGTCCTGTCTCCTTCAACTTGATCAATGCCAGAGGATCATTCAGCATCAGCGAAATATTTTTTGTTATTTCGTACTCTCGTTTGTTTTGATTGTAATAAGCCTGCTCTATTTGCTTAAGAGCAAAGTATAGTCTTTCTCCAGCGAGTAGACCCTTATGGAGGCTGTCCCAATAACCGAACTGAATAAAGTTAGAGTCAGTGATACCTCGCTCAAAGCGGTAACAGCGTTCAGCACGCTTTGCTATGTCATAGGCGAATTGGTAACATTGGAAGTAAATAGTGGAGATTTCCCCTTGCATCCATCTATAAAGTTCCTCGTTTGTGTATTTGTTACGTAGAAACTCTTCAATAGATTGTGAATTCTCAATCTGCTTATTGTGATTGATGATTTCCTGATTTGCAATAGCGATGCGTATATCAGCAGCGATCAACTGCTTGTCAATTTGCATGATTTCCTTGGCAGCAAGGTTATTTTGCAAAACCCTCTCTTTCTCTAAGTACAAATGAGCCAATCTTGGCAATATTTGAACTTTGGAAAGTACGCTTTCCCGATTGCAGCTGATAATACTTTGCTACAGCAGATGCTGCTGGCGCAAGATGATCTCCTCCATATTCAATATGGCCACCGATACCCCAAAAGTGAAAGTCTACATCGAATTTAGGTACAGCGTATAATACGTTTGCTGCTAACTCAAGATAAGCAGCCTTCTCTTGATCATCCATAGCTTCGCTTGAAAGATCAAGTTCGTGTTTCTCTTGGCTTGTTAGTTTTACACCTTCCCTCCCGCTTTCAAGCTTGTAATTGCCTGATGGTACATAGTCTTGGATTTCCTCATCTAACTTAGGTTCTTGAGGATTTTCTACGCCTAAAAGTTTTTGATAATGAAGGTAACGGGTGATTGCTGCTTTTCTGGATGACTCTAGAGATATTTTAAAGGCATTAGATTCTTCATATTGACTATTTTTTACTAGGAGAACCATATTGAGAATATCTGTCTCATGTTTTGCACGAACCGATGCTAACGCCTCGACGTCTTTCTTCTCAAGGACAGCAAGTAGCTCTGATCCTAATGACCTGAGTTCTGAACAGATTTCTAACGCTTTTTGTAGCATGTAACTGAAGCGATAGTATGGAAGCGGTGCACTCATGTCTGAAAGCACGCTGCCAATATCTACCCCTTTGGCAGCAGCCTTTACCAACAAAGCAGGGTCAATCGGTGGTTCAAAAAGCGGCAACTGGCGAAAAACTCCTTCAATATTCATGCAATTACGTATCTTGAAAAGACGGTCAGCAACAGTATCCCAATAGCTAAGGAGTTTTTCATTCTGGGGGATACAGAAATAGAATGTATCTCCAATGCCAAGCAAACTAGTGGTTTCATTTGAGCACCGTATCGATGACATTGAACTAGCGAACGGAAACTCATTCTCTATCGCCTCTTTTGCGTTCCCAAATTCATCTAACTTTGGTCGAAGTTGTGCATAGGTTCGAGGCTGCGATTTACCTTTTCTCTGCACACGCTCCGGCCTTGGTCCAAGTAAATCAGCTGCAAGTATATACAATTGGGTGGCTTCATTCATAGCCTCAATTGTGTCTCTACGAAAAAGTTGATCTCCCCAGGCAATCATATTATCAATATATTTCATCAGTACATTTTTCTGATAGGCTATTAAGCGCAGATGGGCGATCCGATGTGGCTGAAATGGATGTTTGGCCCAGTCGTCTAGTTGATCTTCTATCTCTTGTTTGCAAGGAGAACCTTTCTTTGATGGATCGCTTAATATTTCAAGCATACGATCAATTCTCTGCTTTTCGACATCCTGAAAGGGCAAGAATTTCCAATATCGATGTGTAGTCAGCTCATGAGAATCAACCGTTGGATCAAAAATGTAATGATACCAGCGCATGGCATCAGCAAAGCGTTGATTCTTGTTGAGTTGAGTGGCCAGTAACATTGGGACATGGAAAAAGATCTCCCAGTTGTAGAGCGAGTAAGCACCTCCATGAGAAAAGTCTATATCGTTTCTAGGATAAGGATCATCCACATATTCTGTTGGTTTATAAGTGTTCCAAAAGTAAAAACGCTCTCCTTGGCTGCCATATCCTCCTTGGTTCACATTGTAGTAGTGAACAAGTCTACCATTTTCCTCAGGTACCACTACTTCAAAGTTGCCAATATCCCCTCCGAATGACCCGTGGATGATGCATCCCTGGCTGCTAGCCTTTGTACTGACAACCTGTCCTCGCTTCCAGCCACTTCCAGGATCAGAGTTGTCTTTCCAGTAGTGGATCAGGTGGGATCCTTCAGTGACAACTACTTCAAAGTTGCCGTGGAGCTGACTATCACGTATACGGCTTTGAATAATGCAGCCAGCGTTTGTAGCAGCGTGAGTGATGACAGAGATGTTTTGCCACTCATTTTTTGCATGATCCTTTGAATAATGAGCAAGATTATTCCCTTCCAAAACTATCACCTCAAAATTACTGTGCCCACCTGAAACAAAGCTACTCCTGATAATACTCCCCAAACCCGTGGCTCGATCGGTGATCATGCCTTGCTTGATCCAATGATTAGAGGCAGGATGAAGCCGATAATGCACCAGTTGATTGCCTTCAAGTACTATTAATTCTAGTGGAAATTTAGGTCCCATAGGTCCTATAAAGCCAACGAAGTCACTCTCAATAATGCAGCCAGGACCTGTAGCCTGACTAGTCACGACGCCTTGATCTACCCATAGACTTGCAGAATTGGAGTTATCATGAGTGTAATGATGAAGTTCATTGCCTTGCAGCACTACAACTTCAAAGTTACCAGGACGGGTGACTATACCATCTGGGTCAACAACTCTGGTTTGTAATCTCTCAATGATGCAGCCAGGACCTGTGGCTTGATCTGTGATCCGCTGCACCCGCTTCCAAGGCTCTGTTATAGTAGAGTTATCATGCGAATAGTGCCAGAGATCATTCCCTTCTAAAACGACAGCCTCAAAATTCCCAGGACGGGTATTTTGGAGATTTTTACCAAATCCCCCTTCAATGATACAGGCAGAGCCGGTAGAGGATGTTGATATAGTGTTAATGTAACAAAGTTTCCATTGGGAATGAAGGTAAGGATTGCCTAACGTCTCATTTGAAAGATTCAGCAGACCAGGAATCCCATTGCGACTCAATCCCTTGATAAACTCGGCAACATACGGATGAAAGAATGTCTCAAACTTGAGATCGACTATCGTACGTGTCCTAGTTGAGATTGAAGGAATATTGCTTCCTCTAAAGCGATGCAAACCAACAAGCACTTTGGCCAATGCAGATTTGTCCATAGCCTTACGGCATCCTCCTACAGGTTAAGCAGTTCATCTGCCATGTCGAGACGGTAATCCAAGAGGTTTTCTTCTTTTTCTCCTCATCCTTCTTTATCATCTTTAACAAGGTCATAACGCCACTCCTAATTGATCGCTAAACGCCTTTAGTTTTCGCGGAGCTAGTTGTTGTTCAGCTGAAATCCAAGGATTAACTACTGCCTTGTTCATTACAGGATCAGGACTTGGTGGATGAAGTTGGTCGTGAATACTGTCGACAGAATAAATAGGCGCCTCATAAATTGGTTTTTCATAAATTGGTGGAAACGCTTTAGCTGGATCTTTAACCTGCTCGACGATCATTTCATAGTCTTCCCGTGATCTAACGAAATAAACGCCATCTTTGTCTTGGTAGAAAAACGGCGATGAGAGATGCCACGGATAATATTGATTGAGAGAAAGAAATGTATAGCTGGGAGTATTGCCCAATACCGGTAATTTAACAGTATCGATTGTAACAGTATCGTTTGTTGATTTGTGTATTTGTCGAATCGTTAAGGTCAGGTCGTTGTTAGCAATGTAACCCATAAAGTATGGTTCAATTGACGAATCAGCAATCGAACTAATTGAAGGTTCTATATCATCAATACCAAAAACTCCATGTCCTCGTCTATCTTCATACGCTGTGGCATTATCATTATAGTTTTCAAAACGATATTTACCGATAAGAGGAGCACCCGAAAATACATACAATTCAAGACCATCATCTCCGCCTATTGATGCCCTAATCCTGAATAAATTAGGGTAGACGTTGGATGGATAGTCTTCTGAATAGTATGCCTTCAATGTAACATCTGAAACTTGCTTTGGTTTCCATTTCCCCTGGTCATATTTGCTCCACGCTAGTTTAATTTCCCAATATAATTGTGGTATCTGAACCGGAATTTCTTTAGTGGGGTTTATATTAGATGGAGGATCTACCTTAGTACTTTTTTTTGTCAAAACTAGCCAGAATAGATAGAGACGACGATGCCATATCACCGGCAGAAGATCGATTCCATTTTGAGGAACATGAAATAAATTGTTGTCTGTGGAAGAGTAGTCTTTATCATCACCCTGTAATCCATGGATATCCAATTCAACTTTTTCCCATGGCGTCCACAGCCTATTATCTATGAGACGGCGATAATAATAGCTACGCGTTGCACCGCCTCCCATCGTCCGGCCAAAGACATGTAGAATAGTCTGGTAATCTTCGTCTTGGTCAAAGTCATCTTGCAAATACATCCCGCAGATCTCAAGTCGAGCAACTTGATCTAACTTGTACAAGTAATTTGACAGCGTCTTCTCAGCAACTTCGTTTGTCAAGTCATTTTGCAACAACTCAGATTCCAATTCCTTAAAAAAAGGACTCTTGTCATCACGCAGCTCCGGTTCGATCCAGTTCTCGGGATACATAAACACTTTACGATTCGCCTCCCATACGCGATAGTTTTTCATCCATTGCCACTGCTCAACTTTAATCGCGTTAGGATGTACACCTGGCTCAAGGTTGAGAAGACAGCGCTGTACAAACAATTGAATAGAAGAAAGGGCTTGTTTAATGCGTGATGTAGCCATACATGCGCCCATATCTACGTCAATCAGGAAATATTCAAACAGATTATTGGAATCTGTGACATTTGCTTTGCGAGTTTCCGACATAGCGAGTACATAAGCAATTAGTGCTGTTCTTTGGCTATCCCGTAGTTTATCATTGAGTGGTTTTGCCACCGTCAGCCATGCTTCTTCGTCATATTTTGCTTTAACCGTGTTTTTGATATTTTGAGCCTGGCTTGAATTGGGCATCTGTGTTGCCCAGCTGAGCAGGTTTTCTGCAGATATACCTAGTCGCCGAGTCAATCGTATACAGGCTTGTACACGGATGAGAGACCGTTCATCCTTAAAGCTTGCCAAAGTCAGATTTAATGCCGAGGTCGATGGTGGTAGTGGTGGTGTGGGTGATGGTGGTGTTACAATAATCAGTGTGTTCAAATCCTTGATATCCCAACCCGTCACTGTAGATAACATCAGAACCAAAACCTCCAAACCTGTCAACTTAGCAAGCAAATTAACAATATGACTCTGATCAGTAAGCAATTGACTCTGATCAGCGATTATCTTTTTGATCTCCGTATTACTTAGTCTTATCCAGTCTTCGTTTCGAAGTATCTTCTTTAAGGTTGCCTCATCCATAACACTTGCCCAGTGACTTAACAAATTGATAAAATCAGAATTTTGGATGGCTGCAGCAGATAATTGCTTGATGGTTTCCCGGCTCAGTATGGTTTTATCCCCATCCTTTGCGGCAAACTCAAATATGTCAAACAAGCCGATCTCACTTTTTGGCAAGCTCCCTTTGAGTGCGAAGAGCTTTGCCAATTGTCGCCATTGATCAAAAAGTACTGGGGGTTTGAAGTCTGAAGGGTCTTGTGGTAGAAGATTATTAAGATCGAAAGAAACTTTCTGAGTGGGATCCATAGGATCAGTACCTGCAAAATCTTCTGGATGCAGAGAAAGATAGACCAACTCTTTGGCACTAATTTTAAGAGTATTCAGCAGCAAGGCTACTTTATGCAGCAGATAGTATGATTTTAACTGCAAGTCAAAGCTACTAAAGTTTGTTCCGGAATTGGAGTAAAGATGAGTTTGGGAAATTAAGGCTTTTGAAGTAGACTGATTACTACTACTATTACTATTACTATTGCTGCCACTCCATTGCAATTCCACAATAGCTTCAACATTGGGATCTTCTCTAATGTACTCAACTCTGATATCATAAAGCTGCCTTGCTCTCAATTCAATTTTTGGCTGATCGGCGCTAACGGCCCCGTCATCTATCCAAAGCTTAAGACTTCCATTGCTGCGAAAATAAAAGGTGTATGTTTTATCGAATTGAGCAAGCATCTTTCCAGTCCAACGCACACTGAATCGTGGCTGATTGATCAAGACATCAGGAAAGTTCTTGCCCCATGTAAAACTAATTGTCGGGTCAATGCGAGTAATAGCAGGATTACCTGTAAATGTAGCGTTGTTAAAATATTCTGCTTTAAGACCATCACCAACTAAAGCTAGGAAATCTGCAATTGCTGGTTTTGTTTTTGTGGGATCGGTAAAAGATTTTAGAGCTTGTTCAAGCAACACTTGAGTCACTGTGTTATCATCCAGCTTCAGACTATCGCTCAATGTTTGTTTGATCAAACTGCGACTGAGTTTGTCACGCAGATAAGGCAACAGATATTTTAAGATATAGTCAAATTTTTGAGATATCGCTATGGCATCAGGTTTTCCTTCAAAGTTGATGGACGAGTTAAGTAACTGGGTTTTGGGGTGGTCTGAAAAGACAAGGAAACCAAATAGGTTATTTTTGATAAAGCTTTCAGATTGTTCAATGAATAATTTAGATTGTTCTAGCAGATGGTTAACTGCTGCCTGGTAGTTGGAGTCGGCTGATGCACTAATCAGCAATGTCTTCTCTGCTTCTGTCATTAATCCTGCAAAATTCAACTTTTTCTCAGTCTGAGCGTAGAAAATCTTGTTTTTTATAGATGGATCAAACGTAATTCCAACTGGTAATGTGTCAAGTGGTGTTGTATAAGTAGCACCTGTGCCCAAAACTATCTGAATAGTTTTGTCGGCAATTACAGGATCAACAATCATGGCCAATTTGTTGCGCGTAAATTCATCTACGGTACCGGAGACCGGCGTGAGATTATTATTATCTTGATATATTTTTTGTAATCCACCTTGGAGATTCTCAACTAATAATGTCACTTCCTCTAGGCTAGGTGCAAGTCCGGAATTCGGATCCCAAATGTAACGGTATAGATGATTAAGATCATCTATTGAGAAGTTAGATGATCGAACCTGGTTAACAACATCTACAAAAGCTACAATTGCCGCTGGTGTTTTTGGCTCAAACGGATTACGTCCATACAGGGTCTTTAGTGTGATCAGATCCTTTATTTTTAGCTTCAATGCCTTCGCTAGTTCCATATAACGGTAAAGTGATGAAACATTCGCCAGTGTTAGCAGCGTCTGTTTCAGATCCAATTTGTTGAGATCAGCAAGGATCAAACCTAAGTCTTCAGCGTTCATTTGAAAGGCTGCCAACAGTGTAGGAATATGATCAGTATCATTAGAAATCATTTGGTTATTATCTTTTAGAACTGTGCCATCGGGTTTGGGCTGAAAGGCATCATCAATTTTGAGTCTTGCTTTATTCAAAAATAGATTCTTGTAAAGAGAATTCTCGCCATAGGTGTCAATATCTGCCCAGAAACTCAATAGCCTGATAAGCGGCGGTACATTATTCAGATCAGATTGGAGTTTTTTAATCTGTGCTAGTTTTCTAATACAATCTTCATCAATAATTTGACCGGCATATCCCAACGAAATCAGGGCAGCATCGAGCTCCGGTATCGTCCAGCCTACTTTGCGCCAAAGGCGAATGAAGCGGTGTATTTTGTAAAGATCACCATCATCAAGTGAACTGCCATCCAGATATTGAATAAGAGTTGCGCTTAGATCACAATCAGCCTTTTCTGAGTATAGAACAATTGTATGTGGATACTGCTCAATTAATTGTTTGACATCATCAAGAGCTAATCCGGCGTGTGTCAATTTGTCCTGGATGACAGGGTCAATATTTGTAAAGTTACTTTGGATCAGAGTGCGAACTTCCCTATTTGTAATCCCAGCATTTTCAAGCTTGATAAGTGCTTGCCGGCCAGGATTGACAAATCGTGTCTTTAACAGTTCAACTAATTCAATATAGCTTAACTTTGTGCGGTTCATGAACTCGGATACTCTGGCCACAAGTGCGCCTACTGCATCAGGCTTGATAGAGGAGAGTACTTTCCAATCAGCGGCATCAACAATTCCATTTAGTGTTAGTCCATGTTTCTCTTGGAATTTTTTGACTGCGTCTTGTGTAACTTTATCATACTTACCGCTTAGTGTTAGTTGAAGATTTACACCATCGGTATTCAACTTGGCTTGTAGTATGACGACGGCAATACCAGACATGATCTGATCTGGCGTAAATATTGGTTTGAAATCTAGCGTTGGAGTTAGGTTTTCGTCCTTATAGACGTAGAGAGCGCTTAGGCTTGTTGATGACAACGAAGATGAAGAAGGCTGTCCGTTGAATTCCTTCCCTGTAAGAATCTCAAACTCTTTCTCTAAAATACCCAAATATTCACTTGCAAGTTGATTACTATTATCAACACCAACACTGACATCACCACCATTATGATCGAATGCCTGCATCAAATCATATCGACTGGTGCCAAGATGACTCAAGTATAGCCGAGATATCTCGACTGACCTATCAAAGGGAAGGCTTATAGGAAAAACAGCGTTACGTAATATCTCGCCGTAAGCTTTATCTTCAACGTACTGTGGATTGGAACCTAGTTCTTCAGACGTGCTATCTCCTGTATCTTTTGCCGTGCTCTGATCAAGATAGCCACCTAAGACAATATAGCTTTCAAGAACTTCATTTACCAAATCAATGTAAGGAATAGATGTGTTTGTGTTCTCGCATGTCAATGGAATGTGGACCAAATCTGGGCGTTTACCGGGAAGATGATTTGTAGGATCAGGATTTTCATAGTTGCCTACTAGTACGTCTAGCGGGGTCCAACCTTGTTCATTATAGGAGGACTTACGAAGGAATTCTAGCAAGTCCACAAAATAGGCTGCAGGGCTATAGACCGAGCTGCAATGTTGACAATCACACAATTCCATGCTGCCGAAAAGTGTTGCCCAGTTGGGAAGTTCTTTCAAGCCTGAACCGACAACCATGGGATGTGCATCAGTTACAGACTGGTAAACTTGTAGTGCCATATGAAGGCCGGCGGCACTGGCAGCTATAGAACGTTGATGGATTAGACCTATTGTATGAGCATCAATTTTATCCCCAAATTTTTCTATTAAAGATATAGGAGGTAACTTGGCCATGTCGTTTGCAGAATTGAGTTTACTTTCCATAAGTACTTGAAATGTTTCAGGACTCGTGCTGACCTGGAATAAACGCTGAGCACGCTTCACTTGAGCTATGAGCTTGGCTTTGTCGACTTCACCACCATTAAGCCCCGCAATGACCTTGTCACCATGCTTGCCAATGAATGTATCAATGTGTGTGCTACCTATATCAAACTCCTCGCCCGCTGGAACTACATTGGTGGTATCGGTAGCGCGATTGAGAAACAGCGCAAATACTGATGAGGAAAAACCGTCAAGGTGCAAATCGGGGACTTTTGAAATTATATTAGCAACTGTTTCGGTGGGAAATGCTCCTTGAACTACACCAATAACACTTCTCGTATAGAGATCTATTTTTTCTTCGGGAGTATCGCCGGGGAAATCTGCAGGTACGTCAGATACAACAGTGTCTTTGATGAATGACTTTAATTCGTCTTCTTCCGATAGTGCCACCTGGCGCATATATTGGAATTTGTTCAGCATTTTATTCATCAATTGCAGGTTATTTTGGGTTAGTGCACCAAGTTGAAGTGTGAATTGCACTTTCTCAACTATACCTTGTTCTTGAAAATCAGGATCTTGACGAATTATATTCCAAAAATCCTTTACCGTTCGTTCATGATTGGCAAACGTCTGCAACAATTTCGTTTGTTGCGTGTTCGAAGGCAAAGATAAGGTTAGCACCTCAGCAAGTGTTGGCTTACCATTTGTATGGGGTGTCGCAAGAATAATTCTAGTTGCAAGTTCATGAATAGACTTTACTGCTTGATTCAACTTATCTTCTGATTCAAACGGTGGAATGACTTTGTTTTTGGAATTCCCTTGGAGACCGCCTGCCTGAATAAGTGCCTCTCGCAAGTTAGCTATGCTGCTGCGCGCAAGTCCTGCAAAGTCAGTTAGCCCTTTTGTGCGAGCCAGACCATAGAACGCGTCTAAGGTCATGCCAGAGTTGTGGTCAATCTCATCTGCTTTCTTTGCCAGTAGAGCGGCAGCAACCAAGGATTCAATCTTTTGTCTCTCGATACCAGTTTCACCAGAAAGGAAATCAATTTCATCTTTTTGGAGGTCGGCTAGTTTGTAAACTAGCGTGTTCGAACCAAGGAGTCGAATATTGATTAGAAGAGGTTCCAGTTCTTGAGTGAGCTGCTCATATTCTGATAGCGTGCTAGAATCAGGGAAGACAATAAAGTCTATTGTTTGCTCCGCCGGTGCATTATAGTTGATAAAAATAGTAGTGGGTTTGCCGGAATCGTCCATTACGTTTAAAGTTGTAATAAGGTTTCCCGATCTATCAGCAGCTGTAAAATTTATCAGCATCCTTCCAGCTGGATCCAATAATTTGAAGATTAAATCTGCGTTTTGTTTTTCTCCACTGCTAAATTGCTCAAACGAATACCGAATTTCATAGTGTCCCTGCTGATCAGTTACCTGCTCCCCAAGCAATTGCTCTTTACGTAGATCTTTATCAAATGCTATGACCTTAACGCCTGAAATTGGGCTATGGCTAGGATCTCTGACCTGTCCACGGATATTCAAACAAGGTCACATATCCTTATAGAATTTTGTCTTCCTAAGTCAACTCCAAGGAAAGTTTTC
>Ga0170475_122984747_pt1 | contig 19979 bp, 18 predicted proteins | sample Soicark_Litter_5_FD_111474 | JGI IMG/M metagenome (GOLD analysis project Ga0170475, IMG submission 111474) | Avena fatua rhizosphere microbial communities from Hopland, California, USA. Combined Assembly of 48 SPs
ATTCGGTCCTCAGAATCATGCGGCGATATGAATCCATCTTAATCCGGTCGCAGGCTGAGTGTCGGCCCGCAGGGATATGTCGCAGGCCAAGGGTGTTAACGAATTGATTACCCATCGAGGTCAGACACTTGATGCCGCCACTGCAGTAACCCGCTAGTTACCTTTGTAACCCTCTAAGCGCCTTGCGTGCGAAGTAGCATTGGTCCACGCATGGAATTGAGGCGCGAAGAGCGTGAGGACACGCGGCATCAGGTCTCCGTCTGGACCCTTGATTCCGAAGGGAAGATCTTCGTCCAGGAAGGGCAGACGCATGATGTCTCCAATATCGGAGCTCGCCTGTCAGGATTGCATCGCCGCATCGAGCCCGGCGCGCTAATCGGGGTCCAGAATGGCAGCCGGCGTGGACGCTTCAAAGTGATCTGGACTGAGCCGGAGGGCCAGCGAGCTCATCAGGTCGGAATCGAACGTGTAGGAAGCGATACCGATGCTCCTACTCGCGTGCTACTCGTGGATGACAGCCGCGAGTCTATTGAGCATCGAAAACCGGTGTTGCAGGCGTTAGGGTATGAATGCTCAGTAGCATCGTCGGCTTCGTCCCTCTTCGACAGCATCCAGAATTCCGATTTTCATCTTGTCGTTCTTTCACATCCACTTCGCGAAGTTGATTCGATTGAACTCTTGGTTGGTATTCGCAGGAGCGGAAGCCGGGCCAAAATCGTGCTCGTATCCGCGCACCCGCACGTTCATGAGGCGCTGCGCTCAGTAACTGACGCGTTTGTGTTTGCGCGCGAGCCGCAAAGCAGCTTAATCGCTGCCATGGAGCGCGCGCTTGATCGTGCGCCATCGAAGCTACTAACGACTAGGACTATCCATCGACATGCTGTCAGAGTGCCTTTGGCGATTGAGGTTCTTCGTTCCGGCGTCAAAACCACTCTCTACGGCACCTCGGCGGATCTCAACGAACGTGGAGTAGGGGGAAGCATCAAGGCCCCACTGATTCCCGGCGAGATGGTGAAGGTGGCATTTCCTCTGCCAAACTCGCCCGCCGAGCTTCAGGCGTACGCCATTGTGCGTCATCGGCGAAGCGAGTTCTATGGATTTGAGTTCGTCTCAATCGACGACAAGAGTCTTGAGACCATCCGCGCCATGTGCGCAGTTCTACCGCCTTTGCGAAATTCTTGAATACCGTCGGCGATGTCGGCGAAAGCCGGATCTGCAGGAACTCAAGTCGGCAGACTCTTGCTCATCTTTGGCAATAGTTCTCTTAACAATGCCGAAAATTGCCCTTTAATTCGTTGCCCAATTGCCAGCACCTCGGCGTGGTTGATGGGCTCGTCGAGAATTCCGGCGGCCATGTTCGTCACAACCGAAATGGCCAGCACCTTCATTCCGCAGTGTCGCGCAACAACGACTTCAGCAACAGTGGACATTCCCACTACATCCGCACCGATGATCCGAAGGAATCGAATCTCCGCCGGAGTTTCGTAGCTGGGACCCGGCACGGCCGCGTACACGCCTTCGAAGATTTCAATGCCCTGGCGTTTGCCTTCTGCCATTGCGAACGCTCGCCATGATTTCGAATACGCTTCCGTCATGTCGGGAAAACGGGGTCCGAAGCGCTCTTCATTCGCACCGATTAAGGCGTTCGTGCCTTGCAGGTTGATGTGATCGCTCAGTACAACCAGACATCCTGGCTTTAGTTGCGCGCCGATGCCGCCAGCGGCATTGGTTAGCAGTACTCCTTTGATCCCGAGGCGGCAAAAGACACGCATCGGAAATGTCACACGGAGCATGCTGTGGCCTTCATAGTAATGTATGCGGCCCTGCATAGCCGCCACCGCCAGGTCGCCGACCTTCCCGATCACCAGATTGCCCGCATGTCCCTCGGCGCTGGAGACCGGAAAATTTGGAATGGCGAAGTAGGGCAGCACCACACCATCATCGAGATCGTCCGCGAATGCTCCTAAGCCTGAGCCCAAGATCAGAGCAATTTGGGGGCGAAGACTGGTCCTTTGACGAATGTAATCGGCGGCTTCTCCAGCAAGTGTCCATTGGTCGGGTACAGCCGTCGGTCTCGATTCGGGAATCAAGCTCATCAGTGCTGTACCAGCAGGCTCACTATTGACGCGGACATCAGATTAGCCATCGTGCCGGCCAGCATCGCTCGAAAGCCCAGCTTTGCCAATTCCGAACGTTTGTTCGGAGCCAAAGCTCCAATTCCGCCGATCTGAATTCCGATGGAGGAAAGGTTGGCGAACCCGCAAAGGGCGAAGGTGGCAATCGTAACTGAACGCGGATCAAGTACAGCTTTCGCTGCGCCCAATGCGCGGTATGCAACAAGCTCGTTGATCACCATTCGCGTGCCCAGCAGATTGCCGACTGAAATTGCGTCCTTCCAAGGAATTCCGATGGCATAGGCAACCGGCGCAAAGATGTGTCCGAGCAAACCTTCGAGGCTGCTTGGGAAAAAGCCGACATAACGATGAAGTCCGCCGAAGACGCCATTCACGAGTGCGATGAGGGCGAGGAACGAAATAAGCATGATGGCAACATTGAATGCGAGCTGCCCGCCGTCAATGGTTCCACGAGCAATCGCCCCGAGAATGTTGTCGTCGCGGTGCATGTCCTGTTCTGACATCTCAACCTTGCCCTGGGTCTTCGGCGTCTCAGTCTCGGGCACCAATAGCTTGGCCATCAGAATGGTGCCAGGTGCAGTCATGATGACGGCGGCGAGCAGATGCTTCGCTTCGACGCCGAAAGCTATGTACGCCGCCATGATTCCGCCGGAAACATGCGCCATTCCGGCGGTCATGATCGTCATCAGCTCCGAGCGTGTGCATTCTGGCAGGAAGGGGCGCACCGTCAGCGGAGCTTCTGTCTGACCCATAAAAATTGAGGCAGCCACATCTAATGATTCCACTCCGCTCACGCCCATCGTTCGCTTCATAAGCCAGGCAAAGAATCGGATGATGAGCTGCATAATGCCGAGGTAGTACAGCAGAGCAAAAAACGCGGAGATGAAAATGATCGTCGGTAGAACTTGGAAGGCAAAGATGAACCCGGTCGGTGGACCCGGCTTGCCAAGCGCGCCAAAAACAAACTCAGCTCCCGCGGCCGAGTAGCCAAGCAGCTTACTGACACCTGCACCTGCCACGCTCATTATTTTCTGTCCGAAAGTCCAGCGCAGCACAAGCACCGCAAAGACGAGCTGAAGACCTAGGCCCCAGAGGATGGTGCGCAGACGGATAGCTTTGCGAGCGGTAGAGAATAAATATGCCAAGCCAATAATCCCGACGATTCCGATTAAGCCTGTAAGTCTGATCATTTGCTCGTTCTCTTCACTCGTATTTGGAGGTTCCGTCAATCACCTATAGATAAAGACATAGCACGCTACGTCTCTGCATAACAGCTATGAAACATGCACGGCTGGTTTCGAACTACCCTCGATGATTTGCCTGATGAGCTTCGTCGGCCCCACGGCTCGCGCCTTACTTATCGTGTAACTTGACATGATCAACGACTCAGCCTCTCTCAAGCGAGCGTCGGAATTGTAGTGAAGCATGCAAAGAGCCTCACCTTCCGACACCGCGTCTCCGACCTTCTTATGCAGGACAATCCCGACTGCAGGATCAATGCTGTCTTCTTTCTTCTCGCGTCCTCCGCCGAGCACCAGGCTAGCGATCCCCACCTGTTCGCAGTTGATTGCCTGAATGTAACCTGCCTTCGAGCTGCGTACATCGAGACGATTTTTCGCTTGCGGCAGCTTGGCTGGATCGCGCAGTGCGTCTGCATCTCCGCCCTGGAGTTGCGTAACCTCACAGAACTTTTCAAAGGCCGAGCCGTCTGCGATCTTTTTCTGTGCCAGCTTTCGTCCTTCGTCAACCGAGGAGGTCTTCTCTCCCAAGTAGAACATCCAAGCCGCCAGTTGAACGCTGAGGTCACGCAGATCAGCCGGCCCACCTCCCTTGAGAACTTCCACGCACTCCAATACCTCAAGCGCGTTTCCGACATATAAACCCAACGGCTGGTCCATATCGGTGATGAGCGCAACCATTCGTTTCCCGATCTGCACACCTGTGTCGACCATCAACTTGGCCAGGTGTACGGCGTCCGCCTCTTTCTTCATGAAAGCGCCGGAGCCGGTCTTTACATCCAGTACTAAAGCGTCGATGCCCTCAGCGATCTTTTTGCTCATGATCGAAGCGCATATGAGCGCGGGACTCTCCACGGTGCCGGTGACATCGCGCAGTGCATACATCTTCTTGTCAGCAGGAACGATCTTTTCGGTCTGCCCGACAAGTACCACGCCGCATTTTCGAAGGACTTCTCGCATCTTGTCTGGTGCGAGATTAACGTTAAATCCTGGGATGGCTTCGAGCTTGTCGAGCGTTCCTCCCGTGTGCCCCAGCCCGCGTCCGCTAATCATCGGCACAAGCAGTCCCCCGGCAGCTACGATCGGCGCAAGAATGAGCGAAGTCTTATCTCCCACACCGCCCGTGGAGTGTTTATCAACCTTGTTTCCTGGAAGATCAGACCAATGAGAATAACGCCAGAATGCAGCATCGCCTCAGTCAGGGTGGCGATCTCTTGGGCGGACATTCCCCGCAGTAGCACGGCCATTAGCCAAGCTGACATCTGGTAGTCAGGGAACTGTGACTCGGTATATCCGCGGACTATGAACTGGATTTCTTCGCGCGTGAGTTGTTGCCCGTCGCGCTTCTTGCGGATGAGATCGACGATGCGCATGCAATACGCTAGCGCGTATCAGACTCCTCAACTGTGTTAGCCGAACGGAAGGGAAAGAGTACAGCAACAGCGAAGAGGTGAATAGACCTTTTTCAGGAGCCAGAAATTCCAAGCAGTACTGGCGAAGGACCGACGGGCAACGTTGTCTGACTGGGAGCAAGTGATGAACGCTGTCCCGCGAGATCCGTCATGACCGTGGCCTTCCAGCTGGCAGGTATGGAGAAAGTTGCGGTTCCGCTCTGGCTCCAGACCACGTGCGAGACAACGCTCCCCTGCGACAGGCTGCACGTCCAAATGCCGTTCGCATCAGACGAGCACGGCGAAATGTCGGAATTCAGCATCCAGCCCCTTACAACTGCAAATGCCTGAGCTGGAGGCCGCATGCTTCCGTCGGTATTGGTCATCTGCAAGGTCGCCCAATCCTGATCATCCCATGCATACCAGTAGAAGCGGCTCACCCCTACGCCCCAACTCACGAGATAGGAGCGAGCGACGTACCCTGTCTCCTGATCGGGAGTAAAGGCAGCGGGCCAGTGCCATCCCGTCTCCGTATTCCAAAGAGGCTTCCCAGATTGTCCATACTTCTTAAGGATTGCTTGCACGTCGGAAACCATGTAAGTGATGCTCTCAGGTGGATCTGGATTGACGTAGAAATGGTATCCAATCACATCCGCGTAGTTGCCGCCGCCGAGAGCGAGATAGGTGTCGAGCCAAGTCTTGCCTGTATCTCCGGGCAACCCCGGCGTCACCACTGTGACGGTCGGATCTACTTGCTTCAGGATTTTGTATGCTTCGCTTGCGAGCTCAACCATTTTGGCTGGAGTTCCTGTAAAGAAATTCGGATCGCTGGGTTCATTCCAAATGTCGTATTCATGGATGCGTCCTTTGTAGCGGATCGCAACGGTCTGTACGAAATCGCGCCAGTCCTGGATATCCTGCGGTTCTGCTGCTTCGCCTGAGCCATATGGACACGCTTCGTTCGGACGTGCCGACGCCCACTGAGGAGAGAATCCCAACGTCATCAGGACTTGCACATTGCTCTGCTCAGAGAGACTCACGAACTTATCCAGCGCGCCAAAATTCCACTGTCCCTTGGCGGGCTCGAGGCTAGGCCAGGTTACACCTGCGTCCCACAGACGCATTGCGCCGAACTGAATCGCTGGCCAATGATTTGTATTGTGTACGTGCATGCCGAAGTACTGCGCCGTGACCGCCGTGGCAGAAACTGGAGTGACCGTAGGCGGAGCGGCTGGAGTGGAAGTCGTCGTTCCACTCGCTGCTTTCCCGCTAGAGGAACCGCAACCATTGCAGCCGACAAAGAACGCTGTGGTGAGCAAAAGAATGATTCGGGATGATTTGCGATTGCGGCAGTGCATCCCTGCAGCATGACTGAAAGGATGCCGCTACTGGATAGGGTAAAAGGCTGAGTCTCGCGGGCGGTGACAACGAAAGTACACAGCACCTTGGCGGCTCTTGCCCAAAAAAGAACAGCCACTCACATGGTGAGTGGCTGTTTCAAAATCGTATCGGGCAGACTAGCCGAACAGCACCCTGCGCCGTGGGCTCTGGCCCACTGTGTCAAAGTTCCGCAAGCCAGCCATTTGCATAGCGACCAAAGTTACATACGCAGGGTTCAGCAGTACATAGCGGCGCCACAGCCGCTTAGGCTCAATACATAAACGAAAGAACCACTCCATTCCGAGCCTTTGTAAATTGGGTGGTGCTTGGCGAAGTTCACCGGCAATGAATGGAAATGCTGCTCCGACGGCGAGAATCGGGAGCGACAAGGGATCGCGGAATTCATAGGCCCACATTTCTTGGCGTGGGCAGCCGAGACCGGCAAAGACAACTGCTGCTCCAGAGTCTCGAATGCGAACTGCAAGCTCAAGCGCCTCTTCTGATGTCAAGCGGCGGAACTTTGAAGGTTCCATGCCAGCGATCTGGAGATTGGGAAAGCGTTTCAGGAGATTGCGGCGCATCTGATCGAGCACGGGGTGGGTGCTTCCGTAGAAGAAGAGAGGTGCTTGTTCCTTTTCTGCCCGTTCACACACGCGGAGCGTAAGGTTAGGACCGTACACGCGGTCATTCAGCTTAGTGCCGTGCAGCAGGTTAAGAGCCCAACGCACTGGTTGTCCATCGGGAACGATAAGGTCGAAACGATTGAGTCGGTAACGGTGCACTGAATCGAGCACTCCGGTCATTACTCCATGGACGGCCAAGGCTGAGACGGCCACGCCACGCTTCTCTCGAGCAGCCTCGAAGATGCGTTCGACCGCACTATCGTAATCGACGGCATCGATGAAAACGCCGAGCAGGTTATATTTTCCGCGATCGATCATACGAAGGCTCTCTTTCCGTTCTTAGGCTGCTCGCAGGATGGGGACGCGTTCCACACTGGCATCGTATATCTCTCGAAGAATTTGACGAACGTCGTATTCCTGGCGCCAACTTGGGAAATGCGAGCGGAATCGCGAGCAGTCGCTGATCCACCACTGATGATCGCCCTTACGCGCTGTTTCTACATACTCCCATTGCAACTGCTCGCCGGCAATCTCCTGGCACATCTCAATTGCTTCGAGCATTGAACAGTTGCTCAAGCGTCCACCCCCCATGTTGTAGACCTCTCCACTCCGGGGGGAATGATAGAACTCGTCAAATGCCTGAATCAGATCGGCGCTATGGATGTTGTCTCTTACTTGTTTACCCTTGTAGCCGAAGATCTTGTATGACTGGCCGGTCACCACGCACTTCATGAGGTAAGAGAGAAATCCATGAAGCTGCGCTCCGGAATGATTCGGCCCAGTGAGACACCCACCACGGAAGCAGGCTGTCTTCATACCGAAGTATTTTCCGTACTCCTGAACGAGCATATCCGCGGCTAGCTTTGAGACTCCGAAGAGACTGTGAAGCGTGTGGTCTACCGACATGGTTTCGGGAATGCCTTCCGAGTATGGATGCGTAGAATCAATTTCCCATCGCGTATCTTCTTCGACCAACGGAAGATAATTAGGCGTGTCACCGTAAACTTTGTTGGTTGACATGTAGATGAACACGGCCTCAGGGCAGTACCGGCGAGTTGCTTCCAGCAACACAGACGTCCCATTGGTGTTTACGCTCAGGTCTGTGGAAGGATCAGTCGCCGCCCAGTCGTGGGAAGGCTGCGCAGCCGCGTGGATGATGAGATCTATTTCGTCGCCAGCTCTTCGGAAAATTCCGGAAATATCGTCGGCGTTGCGAATGTCTATGTCACGATGAATGTAAGAACGATAGCTGCGCTCCAGGCGCTCGCGAATCCACCGGGTGGATGCATCGGCCCCAAAGAATTGACTTCGCATGTCATTATCGATCCCTATGACGTCCCAGCCAAGCGAGGCGTAATAGGCGGCAGCTTCAGAACCCACTAGCCCGGCAGAGCCGGTAATAATAGCTAGACTCATGACAATTCTCCGTTTGCAAGACTGAAGGTGCAGGAACTTTCTTCTATGCGGCGGTGGGAAGCGAGGCTTCAGGCGAAGCCTTGCCCGATGACAAAACTCGCTCGTAGATACTCATAAGCATTTCGTAGTTGGTGGCAGCCGTGTACTTGTTTTCGTATTCTCGACGAGCATTAAGACTCATATGGGAACGTAGTTGGTCATCTGACCAACACCTGCGCACGGCGTGTGCGAGAGCATCCGGATTGGCTGGCTCAAACAACAAACCGGTGCGACCCGTCTGCACCAGTTCTCTCATGGCGCCGTGGTTCGAAGCGAGTACGGGAACTCCACATGCATAGGCCTCGATGATTCCCATACCAAAAGTTTCGTAGCCAATGCTGGGGAAGACGAGCAGACGCGCTTTCTTCAGTTTCGCGAGCACGTCAGTACGAGTTCGGTGACCTTCAAACCTGCAATTCAAGTTTCTTTGATGGCTAATTCTTTCCATCTCTGCCCGTTGCGGACCATCACCCACGATAAGTAGCGGCACATCGGACAATTGCTGCCAAGCACTCAGCAGAGTTGTCACACCCTTTTCCGGCGAAAGCCTTCCGAGGAAAAGGGCATAGCTCTCAGGATGAGCGGCAACGCAGGGATCGGGATCAACGAAATGCGGCTTCACGCTGATGCGAGCGGCGGGCAAGCCCGCGTCAGCCATCTTGTCCCTCACGAAGTTCGTGGGAGCAATGTAGTGATTGACGGCGTCGCTCCAGGTTCGCCGGAGCCAGTTGTAGCCAGTCACGGATGCAGACAGAGCAGTGGCTGTGCGAGACGAGCGGTAGCAACCTCGCGCGATGCCTTGCCACATGTTGCCGCCGACGCACTTCTCGCATGGAGCACCATCTCGGTACAACGTTGTGGCGGGACAGAGCAGCCGGTAGTTGTGAATCGTATTCACAACAGGGATTCCCTTATCGGCACACGCTTGAAAGATTGACGGAGAAATCCTCAAAAACGTGTTGTGCACGTGAACGATGTCGGGCATGAATATCGTTAATAAATTGGAAAACTCTGAGTACGTCGTCGAAGACCACACTGCCTCGGCTGAGCGGAGCACGCGTGGAATCAATTTCATTTCCCGCAGTTCGCCATTTCCACGCTCGTAGGTCAGCACGTCATGGCCATAGCGCCGCAGGAGCGATACTTCCTGCTCGAAAACCACATCTTCGCCACCGGGCTCGATGTAACGGTTGTGCGCTATAAGGATTTTCACTTGCGGTGGCTACGATCAGGCGATTTGGGTTGCGTACGCAGGAGCGGCAGCGCGTAATGTGTCAACGGTTCTCACATACTGAACGCCCGGACGATTGCAGACATAGGCGAGAATCTCAGCCAGTTCGTCCCACAATCCATACTTCTCGATTTCCCAGGAATGACCATAGAGGTGCCAAGTACCTCCTTGGCTCAATACGCGATCGAAGAGGCGGCGTCCGAGCTCAACCCAGGAATCGCACTGATAGAGCGAAGTACAGTAGCGCAGCATGTCTTTTACACCGCCGTTGCGCAGCAGATTCTTCAAGTACTCCGAGGAGCTATGACGATATGCCTGTATCGAAGTGGGAACATACATGGGGTCGAAGTCAGCTTCAGTCGATAACATGCGCGTGGTTCGTGCGCCTTCGTATCCGGCTTGCCTGACTTGCTCGAGAACGTATGAATCGTGTCTGCCAATGGGATAGCAGAACATGCTCACCTTGCGGCCGATTGCCTGCTCGAGTTCAAACTTTGAATCCGTGATCTCCCACTGCAGTTCTGTGCGTGGAGCCTTGAGCAAATTGCGATGAAGCATGCCATGACTGCCGATTTCGAAGCCACACGAGGAGAGATCTCGCAGATCGGCATCGCTCAACCTCGCTCGTTTCGGGTCGCAGACAGGAACGAAGAAAGTGCCCGTCATTCCGCATCTAGCGAGCATCTCGGCTACGCGAAGGTCGAGGGGATGACCGTCATCCCAGCTGGTCGTCACCAGTGCGAGAGTTGAAGAACTTGTCATTAGTAAAGCGCTGCCGAGACTGAAGGAACTATTGCGTGGTTCTTCTGCGTCGCAGTCATTAGAAAGCTCATCTGAAGAAGCCTTTGTTGACGCGCAAGCAAGATCATCATGCGGTAGCAAACTCCCATCGTCAGCCAGAAGATGGAAGCAGCGAAAGGACTCTCGAGGGCTAAATTCAGCGCCCCGGATAGGAACATTGACAGAAATGCGAGCATGCAGCAGTACAACAGGAGAGATTCCTGTTGCTTGCGGCAAGAGCGCAAAGCCTTCCATCCTTGCAAAAAGAAATGCCCGAACAGGCACATGAGAGGCACAAAGCCGGCTAATCCCATCTTGTAAAGCACGGTCAGATAGGTGTTATGAGGACGAGAATCGTAATCTTCATCCCCGAAAAGAAATGGCACGCCAAATCCTTCCCCGAACAAAGGATTTTGCGAGAAACGATTCATCGCCTCATTCCACGCTTGGAAGCGAAATTCGGCGTTGGCATCGTTCTGGTAATTTACGGTTCCTGAAATCAACTCTCGTGTTGTCCGGCTAAGAAATGCCGAACCTTTGTCATTCACTGTCATCAGCGTAAGCAAGATTCCCGAAATAAGAATCGTGCCGCCCAGCAGTAGAGCTATTCCAGAAAATCTGAGGTGTCTGTTCCCAACTTTCGCGGTGAGGAAGAGAACACCAAGGCAAACTGCGATGCAGACGTAAGCAGTTCGCGAGTTAGTAAGAATGATGCCCACTGCGAGCAAACCAATTACTCCGTACCGGATCGTGGCTGGTACACGCTTGCTCAATGTCCAGGCAAGCACCCCGATGAAAGCAGCTGCAATATGGGGTCCTCCGTGAAAGATGTATCGTCGTTGAGCCGGTACCATCAAGAACCATCCGACGGCCGTTAAAGATGCCATGAGCGCTCCATAAATAAAGAAGCGGCAAAAGCGCTGGATCGCAGGCCACTCCTCGACTGCATACATTCCGATGAGCAGAAAAACTGCGTAAAGGGGAACCTCAAAGTCACGCAGCACTGTGAGCGCATCGCGTCCCGCCGCCAACCCCCTGCACACCTCGAGGATTCCGATGCTCACCAACAGTAATGCAGCGGACACAGGCCAGAATTGGAGTGTCGGAATTCTTACGCGCGGACACAGGAATATGAAAAGGAATGAGAGCGCTAGGATCACGTCTGTTATGAACAGCGGAACTCCAGGAAGGCGCAGGTACGCGAAATCTTTCGAATACGCGGCAGTGCACATCACAAACCAAAGCAACAGCCCGTGCAACAGAGACGCGCCTAAACCGCGCGCATAGCGCAAGGTCAGTGGGATCAGCAGACCAGCAAACAAGAACGCCGCTTTATAGGGCGTGTACTGGAGCGGATTCTGAAACGGCATGCTCTCCCAATCTGCATTGGGAGCACGGGTCAGCCCATCCGCCAGAGCTACGGCTGCTCCGATGACAAGAAGGAGCACAAGCAGCCACTTGACAGTAGCTTCGCGCCGCATTTGTAGATGGGCAACCGCGGCAGAAAAACCGTCCGGAACTTCAGGATGGGACAGAGCAATCAACTCAGACATGCTTCTCTCGACTCAATCGTGCGTCATGTAACGTGCTGTCGTTACTGCGGCCAGCATCTTGCGAGACCCGCACTCCAAAATTAGAGGGTTAAGCTGCAACAAGGTCGGGCTCTGTTCCCATGTCTTCAATTGTAGGTTTAATGCTTCGTTTCATAAGTACCAGGCTCGCGATGACGGCGGCGATGTTGGAAACGATGAAGCTGAAAATCACACCTCCGACTCCCCACCACCAGGTAGCAGGAATTCCGAAGAGCAGAGTGACGATGCCAGAGATTCCATAGGCATAAAAAACAGACGCCGGCGCTCGCATCGCACGAAGCCCCACCACGAAAGCGGCGACCACGGTATTCAGGACCGAAGACACCGCCAACCAGGGCAATAAGTGAGTAACCGATGAGTATTTGTCAGCATAAAGAAGATGAAAGATTTCTTTGCGGAACAGCAACACGAATGCCCAGTACACGATCGATCCAGCCGTGAACAAGTGGCAAATGCGTCGGGTAAATGCCTTTGCTCCTTCTTGCCCATGCTCGAAGTAAACCTTCGCCATGTGCGGCAATAAGAGAAGGCCGAGAGCAACTGTAATCCGCTGCAGTGGAAGTGCGAGGTTGAGCAGAGCGCGAATGTCTGCTGCAGCTGACATGCCATCCGTGCCTGTAAGGACCGCATAATAGATGTTTTGCGGTACCCACATCGCGAGTGCGCCCGCCAAGGCCCAGCTTCCATAACGCCAATGCTCTCTGCACTCCGCCACGAAACTGTTGTCTTCAGGGTTCCTGGAGAATCGAGGGCTCAAGCGCCAGAACATCGCAATACTAGTGACTAGCGCAGCGGCCCCCATCACCACAAATGCAGTGAAGGACGTAAGTGCTTCCATACGACGGACGACGAGCAACCCGACAAGCGTTGCAAGGCTGTACACTGCAGCTCCCGCCGCCGCAGGACTGGGGGCATGCTCCAGATAAAACGCGCGGCGCGCCATCCAGAACAACATGACAAAGGGTGAGGCGATGGTCACGCCCCACAGCGCAGCGCCCAATTGTGGTCCCTGAGCAAAGTGCTGCACCAGGGCGGCGGCGACGGCAAGAGGCAAGGTAGTGCCAACGGCAATCGCGTTGTGCATATGGAGCAGAGAACCGTAATAGCGTTTCAGCCTCCCACCCGAGTAACTTCCGCCGAAAACGCTCATGGGTTCCAGAAGAACCGATTGCTGGAATTGCGACAGCAGCAGGAATATAGCGAACGCAACAGCAAATGCTCCGTATTCGGGAGCAGATGACCATCGCGCCAATAGAATGCTCACGAGGAAATTGGAGCCAGAGATAAATGCCTGGTCGATGAGTGCGAGAGAGCCTTTACCTGCCCACCGCTTAATGTTCGCAATCTCGGACATGTTATGAGGCAGCTACCCGTTGCGAAACAGGATTGTCGGTGGCTGGCGATTGCTGAGGCTGTCTTATTACGTCGTTGGGCAGAAGTGCTGATCGCATCCGTCCAAGCATTAGATAGGCGCGCTGCATGGCTGCGCGAAAGAGCGACCGCAAACGTGCGATCACCGGACGCAAGTCATCGTTCGCCCAGTATGCACTTTCACAAACGCCTTGAAACGAATGGAGCCACGCCCGAAGACTCAAGTTGCCGTTGCGCCAGTAACGCACTGATGAGATCAAGTCACGATCCTCGACCATCCATTTGCGACCTTCGCAGGGCAGACCATTGGGAACCCGTTGACCCGTCATATCGAGATATAACGCTCGCGCTACATCGAGTCCGTTATCGCCAACAAACAGACGGAACGTTGCGCCGATCCTGGGATTCACATCGAGCACTTTGTATTTGCCATCCCGCGCGTCGAAGCGATAGCCGATATCAAGAATTCCGCGGTAGCCAACAGCTCTCATGAATGCCAGTGTCTGCGCGGCAACTACGTCATTGCGCAGGCAGATTCCCAAACTGGTGTAGCCGGTATATACGGGACACTGCCGGATCTTTTTCCCCGTGAAGTCTGCTAGGCATTCCGATTCGGCATCGAAGTAGCCGTTGAACATCCAAATGCTGTCGTCGCCGCCGGGAATGTACTCCTGCAGCATCAAATTGGGACTGCCTGGTTCTTCCACTCGGTTATAAACTCCGAGAAGTTCCTCAGCTGACCGCACGATGAACATCTTCTTGCCCACACGTTCGCATAGCCGCGTTCCGTCGATTCCTTTTAGCATTATCGGAAACACCGCCCCATGCAGAAATTCCTCAACATCGCTTCGGTTTTGAGGGAAGGCAGTATCGGCAGTAGGTATGCCGCAACTCTTAGCCAGCAAATACATTTGCTTCTTGCTGCACAAAGCTTCAACTAGGCCCCGCGGCTGCTCTGGAAATCTGAACCATTTGCGCAAATCATTTGCATTGCGATCCACAAACAGAGCGGCGTAGTCCGTGGTGGGGATCAGCAGCGGATGGCCACCCACTTTTTGGCTAACAGCAGTCAAATACTCGAGTGAGTTCGCGTCGGTGTTCTCGTCGATGCTCCACAGGAAACGGCCGCGATTGTAGCGTGAGTGGAAGACCGTCACAGTCGGCGTACCTTCGACTGTGTATACGCTAACTCCCAACCGACCCAAGCTGCGCGCGATCCCCAGACCGCAGTAAGCGATCGACCGCAGAATGACTACCGGAGCCGAGTTGTCGCGGATTTCAATCACGCCGCTTTCGCCTCTGAGCGCGTTGGTAATGCATCTCCAAACTGTGGAGCGACTTCCTCCTGAGATGCCGCGCATATTGCTCGCACTTTCCTGACGATTCGCTTACTGATATCCCGAATGTCTGACGCAACACGAACAAAGAACGGAATTGGATCGTCAATGGCGAAGAAAGCGCTATCTTCGATTCCCCGCAAGGAAGCAAGCCACTCGATTGGCTTCAGCTGGCCACATTTGTAATAACGCAAGGAGGATGCGAAATCGAGATCCCCCACAATCCACTTTCGTCCTTCTTTTACTGAGGCCGGCGGTACTCTTTGCCCGGTCATGTCCAGGTAGTACGCACGGGCTAAGTCGAGATCGTTTTCTGCGACGAAAAGCCGGAACGTGGCTCCCAGCCGCGGATTGACATCCAGCATCTTGTATGTCCTGTCACGTGCGTCATAACGGAAATCGATGTCGACCAAACCGGAATAATTCAAGCCGCGCAGGAATCGAGTCGCAGTCTCATGCACGACATCGTTGCGCATGCAGACACCCAACGAGGTGTATCCGCTGAAGGCTGGGCATTGGCGCAACTTCTTTCCTGTGTGGGCAATCAAGCATTCGGAGTTTCTGTTGAAGTACGCATTGAACATCCAAACCGAGTCATCTACGCCGGCGATGTATTCCTGCAACATCAAGTTAGGAGTCCGTGGGTCCTCCAGCGCGTCGTAGAGATCCAGCAATTCGTTGGCTGAATTCACGATGAACATTTTCTTTCCACAGCGGGCGTCCAGACGCGTGCCATCGATTGCCTTGAGAACTAGAGGAAATGTCGCCGTTTCTAAGAAGGTCAGAACGTCTTGGCGACATAGAGGAAAGCTCGTCTCTGCGGTAAACACTCCGTGCTGCTTCGCCAGGTAGTACATCTCGCGTTTGCTGTACAGTTTGCGGAGTAGCTCCGGTGATTGCTCCAGGAAAATAAATGAGCGCTGCAAACGGCCGTAGTGGTCGGCAAGGAAGATGGCTGCATAATCGGTGCTGGGAATAATTACTGAAGGAACTCCGAGGCGCTTCGCCAGTCGTTCCAATTCATAGAGCGCCCGCTCGGCAGGAGCAGTTTCGATGTCGAGTCGCACTGCTCCCCGGTTGTAGCGCGAGTAAAACGCCGGAGTCCAAGCGTCCGCTTCGATCGTGTATGCATTGATCCCAAGCCTGCCCAAGCTGCGTACTACGCCTAATCCGCCGTGAGCTATAGATTTCAGCACCACAACCGGAGTTGTAGCATCAATCGCCATCACGCTGCTTTCACCGGCACTGCAGGGTCTGTGATGGGGCGATTGATGATGATGGTTTGCGGTTGATGCATTGCAATCACTTCGCCGCCTTCCATTACATAGGTTGAGCGCAGGTCATCGACGTGCTCAAGGATGTAATCAAGGTCATTGAGCTGATCGGTGCGCCTGAGGTAGTCCACGCTCTTGCTAGGTATAAACGCGCTCGCGGGCGCGCCGCTCCATTTCGCAATGATCTCTTCGGTCGCGGCGTTCTCGGGTCTGTATCCTTGCTGTGCAAGAAGCTCTCCAATCCAGGCGCAGCACATCTGATCTTCCTCACGAAACTCGCCCCGGCTACCGGCGCCGATGATGGCAATGCGTTCGTGCTTACCGGCAAGCTGATGCGCCACTCCGCGAAAATTCCTCAGGCATGCCAGGTAGGTGGCGTCACTAGATCGCGCCGTTGCGATCAACTTTGTGCCATTTGAGGAAAGCAATACAATGGGCCGATGCAGATCTGTGCGTGTCACCAGTTCAGCCGGGCTGTTGTTCATTTCAAAGGAATCGGGCATATCGCCGGAGAGTTCGCCCATCAGCAGCGAATTAGTGAAGAACGACGCGATTTCGGTTGCTTCCTCGAGCGATGCGACTGGAAAACAGCGCCAGCCACTTGCAACGGCAGTGATGGCCACCGTCGTGGCACGGATCACATCGATGGCGACTACCGCATATCCGGTGCGGTAGCGCAATCCGTTCTTCGAAAAGCAATCAATAACAATGCTTGGCTTCACCGGACCGCTCCCTGGGGTTCAGCAAGCTCGACTTTGCGTGGCCGCAGATTTTCCTTTGCAAACGCGTCGGAATGCAGACCCCGCCGGTAAATTTCTACGCGCAGTAGCTCCTCCAACCGAACATTGCAGAGGTGTACCTCGCGTCCAAAGTGATTGAGCAGGGCAAACTGGCTGGACTTGTTGGGCGCTTCGAACATCACCACGTCATGGCCAAACACCTCAACGAAGCGATCCGCGTACTCAGGATTGAAGTGGCCTTCTGCGTCGAAGAGGCCAACACCACACGCGCTCTCTCGAGCTTCAATCACCAACTGCAAGGCACCAGCGTCCAACCAATCACGACCCTGTTCGATGAGCGACTCCATCGTGTCATCGTTAAATGCTCCGGTATGTTTCTTTCCCAATTCGAACTGGACCTCGAGGCCAAGGTCGTTTGCCATGCGCACGACTTCACGTGGCCGAAGATCCGGATCGGTAAATCCTTCGCCGCATTCGATGCGCGTTACGCCGATGTCGGCGCATAGATCGAGGTATGCAGGCAGTTCACCCTGCGCCACTGCTACTTCAAAGGGTCCACCTCCGGTGACAGTGGGTACGCCATGATGTTTCGCAGCCGCCAGTTTGCGCCGCGTAGCCCGCTCATCGGCAATCAACCAACACGCCATGGAAATTTTCAGGATCGAGATTAAGTGGGCGCTCTGCTCCAAATGGCTTTCTAGAGTGGCCGGATCGTAGCCTGGATCGAAAGGACTGGTGCGCGGAGCAATCTCAGGCACACCAATTTTGACCAGGTAGTCTCTCGTGTGGAGTTGTCCAGAGGGCATCGTGATAGTGGGAGTCATAACCATTCTCGTCGTGAAGAATTGAGGAGCGTGGATCTATGCAGGACTGCTATTACTCGCGTCTGCCTTGCGCGCCAATACCAGGTATTGCGACCCGCTCGAACGCAGCACCGGCTTGTTAGTCACGAACTTCTTAAGGCGATGATGAAGAGCCACGCCAATGGAGTCAGAGAGCAGCTCGTGCTCAAAGAAAGTAAACGGACCAAAGCCCACAGTTGTGCAGTGAATCTTTTCCAAGCTGGCTCTCTTCAAGGCGTGGTCGAAGGAACGAACTGAGTACGTGCTTGCATGCGGTTCCCTCCAGCATCCCAGCCGCCGAAGAAGTTTGCCTACTCCCGAACGTATGGTGGCGTGCCCAGGACAGAATCTTGGATCTAACCAGTAATTCAGGCGCAGAGCATTGTCGGCGCTAATGACAACGTATCCGCCAGGTTTGAGAACTCGTGTAATTTCCTGCAGGGCAGAAGGAAGCGAGTGCAGCCACGGTGTAACGCCAATGGCGAGCACGAGGCCGAAGCTGTTGTCCGGATAAATCAGATCGTGCGCATCTCCTGATTCAACCGCAACTCGATGTTCAACTCCGCGTTCGCGAACAAGTTGTGAGGTCTGCTTCAGCATGTCAGGGACGGGGTCGATCGCACGTACCTGAAAACCACGTTTGGCCAGTGCTACCGAAAATGAACCGGCGCCGCAACCAATGTCCAGCGCGCGCTCGCCGGCATCGCTCCCTAGTTCGTCCACCCAGCGAAGAACGACGTCTCGTCTTTCCCGGTAGATGGTTGCGGAGACCGTTTCGCCGCCGTATACATCTCTCCAATAGGGCGCTGATGTGCCGAAGTACGTGTCGACAAGACGTTGTGCCGAACTGACCTGCTGAACTGCTGGCATGTTTGTTACTGCCCCGTTCCTTTCAGAACGGCTGGGATGGTGAGCGACAGGATTTTGAGATCCAGCCAGAGGCTCCAATTCTCGATATACGCGAGATCCAATGCCATATTGGTTTGGAACGAAGGATCGCGGCGCGCCTTCACCTGCCACAGACCCGTGATACCGGGACGTACTTCAAGCCGGCGGCGATGTTCAAGATCGTAGAGTTGGTAATCATCAACTGGATGGGGACGCGGGCCGACCAGACTCATCTCGCCCCGTAGTACGTTCCAGAGCTGCGGTAGTTCATCGAGACTGCTCTTGCGCAAGAATCTGCCGAAGCGGGTCACGCGGGGATCGTGTGACAATTTGAAGAAAGGTCCTGAGCGTTGATTCTTGGTTCTCAGCTCTGCTTTTAACGCGTCGGCATTGGCTACCATCGTGCGCAGCTTCCAGCAGCAGAACTTTCGTCCCTTGCGGCCAATGCGTTCCGCGCAATAGAACGCTGACCCTGCAGAATCGAGCTTCACCAGGACAGCAAGAATGCCAATTAAAGCGACAACAAGAGGAGCAGCGCAGAGGATCAGTACGATGTCCAGAGTTCGTTTACAAAATAACGCAACTGCCGGAATTGGTTCACGATGCAGTGAAAAGACCGGCAACTCGCCGAGAACTTCCAATTGAGGCTGCACACTTGCGGGCTCCCAGAATTCGGGAACTACCTTCACGTTCCAATGGTTGCGACGAGCCTCGTCAGTCAGCTTCCAAACGACCGAGCGGTCGTACGGGGGTGCAATGAAGATGTCGTCGATGTATTCCGCCCGGGCGATCTCACCCAATTGGCCCACTGTGCCGGCGACATGGATGCCATTCGAATGCGCCTGGTCGTCCAGGAAGCCGCGTACCACAAAACCCCAGTGCGGATTCTCGGATATCGATCGCGCCAGCTCGCGTCCACACAAGTTCGCGCCGACAATCAGCACGTTGCGCAACTTGCCGGCTTCAACGCGACTCGTAGCAGTGTGCCGATCCCACGCACGCCACGCCGCAAACGCCGTCAAGTTCATCATCCCCATGCCCACGATGGCATACACCGAGAGCGGTTGCGCGGCCCACGCGACGAAGCCTCCGAACAGCAAACAAGCCAGGCCGATAGCCTTCGCAATCGTTACGGCTTCGCGGTTGCGTGACTTGCGCACTCGATACAGACCCAAGCTATGGCAACTCAGAACCGTGAGAGCGGTGTATAGCATTAAAAGTGCGCGAAGCTGGTTCGCACCGTGCAAGCTGAGGGTGATGTGGCGCCCAGCGCTGGCGTAAAAAGTGAGGCATGCGCTGAGAGCGGCGAAGAGCAGATCGGCGGCCACCGGCGATAAATGCGTGGAGCTACGACCAGGAAAGTCCCACCACCTGCGGCTTTCTGTAGCCGACTTGCCTGAGACCAGAAACGGCTTTGCTGCGTTCGCTTTCGGCGATTCACGAATGATGGTCGCAGGCGTGCTTGGCTGCACTTGCGCAATTGGGATAGACACCGGGAAAGAGTCCGGTGCGTTGGGAATAGTTGCCATTTGTGTTTTGATCCGGTTAGTACGTCTTCAATGCTAATAAGCGCTGCAGAACCACATCGGAGCTGCTTCTTGGCGATGGCCCTGCGGCATAGCCGCCATCGGCTGCGACTGGAGGAGATACACCAGTCACATGGCTTCTGCCACGCCTCGGTAAGCGTGCTAGATAGGCTCTA
>Ga0170475_102986856_pt1 | contig 19933 bp, 20 predicted proteins | sample Soicark_Litter_5_FD_111474 | JGI IMG/M metagenome (GOLD analysis project Ga0170475, IMG submission 111474) | Avena fatua rhizosphere microbial communities from Hopland, California, USA. Combined Assembly of 48 SPs
CTCTCCTTTTTTGCGGTGCTGCGCAACCTGGTGCCGGACCAGGATTTCGGCCAGGCCGTCGCGCTCGGTTCGTCCACCTTCCAAGTCGCCGTGATCACCGGTCCGGTGCTGGGCGGCCTGCTGTATGCGGCCGGCCCGGCCGCGGTGTACCTGACCGCCGGCGCGCTACTGACGCTGTCGGTCATCCTGATGGGCGCGACCCGCAGCGCCCCGCAGGCCGTCAACCGGGCGCCCGTCAGTTGGAACGCGCTGCTCGAAGGGCTGCGCTTCGTCTGGTCGCGTCCGATCGTGCTGGGGGCAATTTCGCTCGACCTGTTCGCGGTGCTGTTCGGCGGCGCCACCGCGCTGCTGCCGGCGTATGCCAACGACGTGCTGCACGCGGGTCCGGCCGGGCTGGGCCTTCTGCGCACAGCTCCAGGCGCCGGGGCCGCGCTGTGTTCGATCGCACTGGCGTTCTTTCCGATCCGGCGCCGCGTCGGCGCCTGGATGTTCGGCGGCGTGGCGGTGTTCGGCCTGTCCACCGTCGTGCTCGGCTGGACCGCTCACTTCGGCGTGGCGCTGGTGGCGCTGTTTCTGCTCGGCGCCGGCGACATGGTCAGCGTCTACATCCGCCACCTGCTGGTGCAGTACGAAACGCCGGACGCGATCCGTGGCCGCGTCAGCGCCGTCAACGCGGTGTTCATCGGCGCCTCGAACGAACTGGGCGAATTCGAGTCCGGCGTGACCGCCGGCTGGCTCGGGCTGGTGCGGGCCATCCTGCTCGGCGGCGCCGCCACCCTGGCGGTCACCGGGCTGTGGTCGGTGTTGTTCCCGGTGCTGTCGAAAATGGACCGTTTTCCGCACCACGAGAAAGCGCATGCGCCCCGTGCCGGCTAGAGCCGAGGCACTATCGGGAACACTGAGAAAGCGCCGAACGGTGTAAGATGAAACCGTCATGACAAACGGAGGCAAATCAATGCAAATTAATGTTAACACCGACCGCACCATCGATAAGCATCAGGGCCTGGACGAACATGTGCAGTCCGTGGTCCGGTCTTCGATCGGCCGCTTTGGCGAGCACATCAGCCGGGTCGATGTGCATCTCAGTAACGAGAACAAGGAAAAGCAGGCGGATGGCGGTAACTACTGCATGATGGAGGCACGCGTGAGCGGCTATCAGCCGATCGTCGTGCGCGAGCATGCCATTAGCTTGCACCAGGCCATCTCCAATGCCGGAGACAAGCTCCAGCGCGCCATCGATAGCGCCCTGGGCCGTCTGCAAGATAAGAAAAAGTACGATCCGCTGGCAGCCGGCACCGAAGCCTACAAGAACCTCACCGACTCCTGAGTTCCGATTCAGGTCGGGGCGGGCGCTCTTGCGTGGGTAGTTTGTCAGCCAGGTTTCGGCGGCCGGACGCGTTCGCGCGCTGCCGCTCCCCGGCTGACCCCGGCTAGCCTTCCAGCATCGCCCGCACCGCGCGTAAATAGCGCAACCCGGCCAGCGCCCTGCTCCCATACCACGAGAGCATTTCACCATCGACAAGAAACACCGGCTTGCCGAGCTGCCGTTCGAGCGCATCCGCATGCGCTTCCGTAAAGCGGTAGGGCTCGGTCGACAAGAGCACGGCATCGAGCTGGCCGACCAGCTCTTGCGTCCAGTCCAGGCGCGGGTAGCGCGCCGGCCCCAGGTCCGGCACGCGCCAGCCCAGCTCGGCCAGCATCGCTGCGATGTAGGTGTCGCGCGATACGCTCATCCACGGGTCTTGCCAGATGCAATACAACACGGTGCGCGCCGGCCCCGGTGTCAACGCGCGCAGGGCCGCGTATTCGGCTTCAAACGCGGCGCACCATGTTTCGGCTCTCTCCCGCGCTCCGAAAATGCCGCCCATCAGGCGTGCCAGCGCCAGGTTGTCACGCGGCGCCAGCGGATGCGTGACCACGACATGCGGCACGAACGCCGCCAGCTTCTCGACGGCCGGTTTTTCGTTCTCATCGATGTTGACCACCAGATGGGTCGGAGCCAGCTCGCGGACCCGCTCGATATTGACGTCCTTGGTGCCGCCAACCTTCGGAATCGCGGTCACCAATGCGGCCGGGTGGATGCAAAATCCGGTACGCCCGACCAGTTGAGGCGCCAGGCCCAGGTCGCACAGCAACTCGGTAATCGAGGGCACCAGCGACACGATGCGCGCGCCGGGCGCGCTCCGGTGCTGGCGGCCGGCAGCGTCAACCAGATGGGCAATGGCAGTGTTCATGTCCGGTATTGGACCACTGTTGTTTATGAAACGCCAGCCTCGGCTTGACTGTTGTGATGCGCTATCATTGCCTAATAAATAAAAACAGCCCGGACAACCCAATCGAGAGACTCACTTGAAACAGATCGGCACCTTCGGTGCTTCACGCTATACCATCCGCGACCTGCAACTGTTTCGCGATGCGGACGCGGCCGTCGTCACGGCCGTGCTCGCGCCGTGCGCGCTGGTTCGCCTGGCGCGCGGCAAGCGGGTCGAGGACGCGTTCCGCGCGCGCCTCTATATCCTGCTCTCCGGCCTGCTCGAAGTCGCTACCGACAGCAAGACCGGATTGTCCGACGGTACGAACCGCCGCATCCTGCCCGGCGAGAGCGTGGGCGAGCAGTCGGTGCTGGACGACGCGGTCAACCTGGAGGCGATGACCGCGCTCGAGGACTGCGAGCTGCTGGTGATCGAGCCGGACCTGGTGTGGCAATTGATCGATTCCTCGAACGCAGTCGCACGCAACCTGCTGCGCCTGCTGTCGTTTCGCATCCGCGCCGCCAATGCGCTGCTGCGCCGGCGCCAGAAGCTCGGCGAGTTCTACCGTCAGCTGTCGCTCAACGATGCCCTGACCGGACTGTACAACAGGGCCTGGCTGAACGAGATGCTGCCCCAGCTCGTCGCCCATGCCCACCAGGAGGGCAGCCCGCTGTCGCTGGTGATGATCGACCTCGACCATTTCAAGCGCTTTAACGACACCCACGGCCACGTGGCCGGCGACTCGGCCCTGTGCGCGGCCGCGGGCGTGATCCGCGCGGCGCTGCGCCCGACCGATTTCGCGGTGCGCTACGGCGGCGAGGAAATGATGGCGATCCTGCCCGACACCACTGAAGCACGGGCGGCGATGGTGGCCGAGCGCCTGTGCCTGCGAATGCGTAAGGCCGTGGTATTTCCCGACATGCGCCAGCCGCTGCCGCACATCACCGGTTCGTTCGGCGTTGCCAGCCTGGCGCCGCATGCCGACGAGAGCGACCTGATCGCCGCCGCCGACGCGGCGCTGTACCGGGCCAAGGAAGGCGGACGCGACCGCTATTGCCTGTGACCGATTGACGCATCACTCCGCTGCCGGCCGCTCCTGTGCAACCATGACGGCCGGCGCACACATCATACCCCCATGAGCAAGCACACTTTCCTCTGGCACGATTACGAGACCTTCGGCGCGGTGCCGCGGCGCGACCGCCCGGCCCAGTTTGCCGCCATCCGCACCGATGCCGAGCTGAACGAAATCGGCGAACCGATCATGCTGTATTGCCAACCGGCGCCTGATTTCTTGCCCGATCCGCAATCATGCCTGATCACCGGCATCACCCCGCAGCAGTGCCTGGAGCAAGGCGTGCCCGAGCACGAGTTTGCACGCCGCATCGAAGCCGCGTTCAGCGCGCCGGGCACGATCGGCGTCGGCTACAACACGATCCGCTTCGACGACGAAGTCACGCGTTTTCTGTTCTGGCGTAACCTGATCGATCCGTATGCGCGCGAATGGAAAAACAACTGCGGACGCTGGGATCTGCTCGACGTGGTGCGCATGGCCCACGCGCTGCGCCCGGACGGTATCGAATGGCCGCTGCATGAAGACGGTAAACCGAGCTTTCGCCTCGAACATCTGAGTGCGGCCAATGGCCTGGTGCACGAGGCGGCCCACGATGCGCTCTCCGACGTGCGCGCGACGATCGCGCTGGCGCGCCTGATCCGCCAGAAGCAACCCCGATTGTTCGACTTCTGCCTGGAACTGCGGAGCAAGGACAGGGTGGCGGCCGAAATGGGCCTGCATCTGGAACCGTCACAACGTCAGCCGGTCCTGCACGTATCGGGCATGTTCCCTGCCGAGCAAGGCTGCATCGGGCTGGTGTGGCCGCTGGCCCAGCATCCGACCAACAAGAACGAGATCCTGGTATGGGATTGCCGCCACGATCCGTCAGAATTGTTCGGTCTCGACGCCGACACCATCCGCGTGCGCCTGTTTACGCCCAGCGCCGACCTGCCGGAAGGCGTGACGCGGCTGCCGATCAAGAGCGTGCACCTGAATAAGTCGCCTATGCTGGTGAGCAATCTCAAGACCCTGAGTCCGGCGCTGGCGGCGCGCTGGAGCATCGACCTCGAACAGGCGCGCGCGCACGCGTCCAAGGCGGCTGCGGCGCCGAGCATGGCCGCGGTATGGTCGCAGGTATTCCAGCGCCCGACCGCATTGGACACGGTAGACGTGGACGAGGACTTGTACGGCGGTTTCGTCGGCAATGGCGACCGCCGCACGCTCGAAGCGCTGCGCAACGAAACGCCCGATGCGCTGGCGGCGGCACGGCCGTCGTTCGAGGATGCGCGCCTGGCACAGTTGCTGTTCCGCTACCGTGCGCGCAACTTTGCGCACACTCTCAGCGCGGTGGAAATGCAGCGCTGGGAGGAACACCGTGCGGCGCGGCTGTTCAACGGCGCGGGCGGGGCGCGTACGATCGAACAGCTGACTGCCGAGATCGATGCGCTGGCGGAAACGGCGGACGAGCGCAGCCAGGAAATCCTGGGCGCGCTGTACGATTACGCGGAGTCGATCGCGCCGGAGCGGTATTGACGATTCGTCGTCCGCACTACGTGCGGTAACGGTTGATCGCGTCGCGCGTCGCTTGCGCCGCGCGCCGCGCGGCGCTGGCGAAATCCTCGCCGTCCCGTGGCGCCGCGTACAAGATCGCGCGCGACGAATTGATCATCATGCCCGCACCCTCTGCCGTGCGGCCTGCGCGCACCGTCGCCTCGACATCCCCGCCTTGCGCCCCGATGCCAGGCACCAATAGCGGCATTGCGCCGACAATCTTGCGCACCTGGGCCAGCTCTTGCGGAAAGGTTGCCCCGACCACCAGCGCGCACTGGCCGTTGCGGTTCCATTTTTCCGCGACCAGGCGTGCCACGTACTGGTACAGCGGCTGGCCGCCCACGTCGAGGAACTGCAGGTCGGAGCCGCCCGGGTTCGAGGTCCGGCACAAGACGATTACGCCACGGTCGCTCCACTCCAAGTATGGTTCGACGGAATCGACGCCCATGTAAGGATTGACAGTCACCGCGTCCGCGCCGTAACGGGCGAATGCCTCGCGGGCATACTGGTGCGCGGTGGCGCCAATGTCCCCGCGCTTGGCATCGAGGACCAGCGGAATGTGCGGGTAGGTTTCGCGCAGGTAACGGCATATCTGCTCAAGCTGCGCTTCCGCGCCAAGCGCCGCGAAGTAGGCAATCTGCGGCTTGAATGCGCACACCAGGTCGGCCGTCGCGTCAACGATGGCCCGGCAGAACCGGACGATGCCGTCCGGCTGCTGCAAATGCGCCGGGAAACGCGCAACGTCCGGGTCGAGCCCTACACACAGCAGCGAATCGTTGCGGGTCCATGCGGCGGATAGCTTGTCTATGAAGTTCACCTCAGGCCCCTTGTAACCCTGTTATTGCAAGCCCATTATTGTACCCGCCGCCTGCCGCCCACGACGCGGGCCAAGGACACAGCCGGTGCGACAATCTGAATTCGGATAGGGTATATTTAACGATCCAATAATTTACAATTGGATAAGACCATCATGGAGCGCTCCGTTTTCTCCCGCTGGTTCCGCCTTCTGACCGTAGCCGTTCTGGCCGGTTCCCTGCTCTCAGGCTGCGGCTACAACGAGTTCCAGGCCAAGGATGAAGCCACCAAGGCGGCCTGGGGCGAAGTGGTGAACCAGTACCAGCGCCGCGCCGACCTGATCCCGAATTTGGTGAACACGGTCAAGGGCTACGCCTCGCACGAGCGCGGCACGCTCGAAGCGGTCACGCGTGCGCGCGCCGCGGCCACCAGCTTCCAGATCACGCCGGAGGTGCTGAACAACCCGGCCGCGTTCCAGAAATTCCAACAGGTGCAGGGCGAACTGTCGAACGCGTTGTCACGCCTGATGGCCGTGTCGGAAAAGTATCCCGACCTGAAAGCGGACACCAGTTTCCGCGACCTGCAATCGCAGCTGGAAGGCACGGAAAACCGCATCACCGTGGCGCGCCAACGCTACATCGCGGCGGTGCAGGACTATAACATCACGGTGCGCAAGTTCCCGACCAACCTGACAGCAATGTTGTTCGGCTACAAGTCCAAACCGTCGTTCATGGTCGAGAACGAAAAGGCGATTTCGACCGCCCCGACCGTCGATTTCGGCAACAAGTAAGCGATGCTGCGTTTGTTGCGCTTTCTCTGGCCTTTGGCCCTGGCCTTCGTCTTGGCGGGGCCGGCCTTCGCGCAGCTCAAGCCGGTGCCGGCGCTCACCGCCCGCGTTACCGACGAAGCGGGCATGATCGACGACTCCCAGCGCCAGCGCCTCGAAGCAGTGCTGGCCGACTATGAAGCGAAGACGGGCAGCCAGATTGCGGTGCTGCTGGTCACGTCGACCGCACCGGAGGCAATCGAACAGTACAGCATCCGCGTCGCCGATGCCTGGAAACTTGGCCGCAAGGGCGTGGACGATGGCGTGCTGCTGCTGGTCGCGCGCGACAATCCGAGCGCGTTGCGGCGCCTGCGCATCGAGGCCGGGCGCGGCGTGCAAGGCGTGCTGACCGACGCCCAATCGAAACGCATCCTGCAAGACGTTATCGCGCCACACTTCCGTCAAAACCACTATTATGAAGGCTTGGTGGCCGGCGTCGGCGCCATCGCCACGCTACTGAACCAGGAGCAATTTCCAGCGCCAGCCCGGCAGGGTCGGGCCGCAGCCGAAGACGGCGGCGGCCTTGGCCTGTTTGGCATCGCGATGCTGGTATTGGGCTTCATGCTGCTGCGCTCAATATTTCGGCCGCGCCGCTCGCGCCTCGCGCATGGCGGCTGGGGCCGCGGCGCCGGCTACAGAAGCGGCCTGGGCGACGCGGCGACCGGCTTCATCCTCGGCAATGTGCTCGGCAACATGGGCCGCGGCGGCGGGGGCTTCCACGGTGGCGGCTTTTCCGGCGGTGGCGGCAGTTTCGACGGCGGCGGAGCCTCGGGAGACTGGTGATGACGCACTCAATCGGACACCGTGTGCGGCGCGCATGGCGCCATCTCGGCAGCAGCATGCGCGAGGCGCGGCGTGCCTTTCCCGCCGAAACACTGGACGCGATCACCGCCGCGATCACCGCCGGCGAGCAGGCCCATCGGGGCGAGGTGCGCCTCATCGTCGAGAAGGCGCTGCCGCTCGACGCGGTGTGGGCCGGCGTCACCAGCCGGCAGCGCGCTCTGGCTCTGTTCGCCGACTACGGCGTGTGGGATACCGAAGACAATTGCGGCGTGCTGATCTATGTGAACCTGGCCGAGCACAAGATCGACATCGTGGCCGACCGCGGCATCGACCGTAAGATCGACGGCGCCACTTGGCAGGCAATATGCCGCACGATGACCGAAGGATTCAAGCGCGGCCAGTTTCATGACGCAACCCTGACGGCGATCAGCGCGGTCAACGAGCTGCTGCTGCACCACTTCCCGGCCGACGGCGCCCGCGACAACGAACTGCCCGACAAACCGGTGATGCTCTAACAGCCTATTTGCACGTGACATCAATTGCATACCGGCCATGCCCGTCTGGCGTATGGAGCACTTCGCACCGAGCCGTTCTCGCCAAGCTCGCGATGCTCGGGCGGTCCAACAGTGACGCCGGCCGAGTACAGCCGGAAGCGGGTGGGAACGAAACCGATCCAACCGCCCGGTTCCTCGACGACGTGCACAGTCGGGGCATGACGTGATCGCCTCCCTGGTTGCTATCAAGCGATTGTGGCCGAAGTGGGCTTAAGGCAACTTGGCTCGAATCAACTGAAGGTCAGGCGCAGGTTACAATTGCCAGCTCCAGAACCCATGAAAGCCAGCAATGAAACTAGCCCAGAAAGTCGCGATTGTCACTGGTGCGAGTCAGGGAATCGGCCTGGCCTGCGCCCAGCGCCTGGTACGCGAAGGCGCGCACACGATGCTTGTCGACATACGTCCCGAGGGCGCGGCTGCCGCCGCTTCGCTCGGCGACGCGGCGCGCTTTTTTTGCGCCGATGTCGGCCAGAAGTCGGACGTCGATGCGATGATCGCCGCCACCCTCGCCGCCTTCGGCCAGATTGATATCCTGGTCAACAACGCCGGCATCACGCATGCCGCCGAGTTCCTCGACCTGACCGAAGATGACTTCGACCGCGTACTGCGGGTCAACCTCAAGTCGATGTTCCTTTGCAGCCAGGCGGCCGCACGCGACATGGTCAAGCGCCAGAGCGGCTGCATTATCAACATGTCGAGCGTAAACGCAGAACTGACGATCCCGAACCAGGTGCCCTACGTGGTTTCCAAAGGCGGTGTCAATCAACTGACCCGAGTGGCGGCGATCAGCCTTGCGCAGCACGGAATCCGCGTCAATGCCATCGGCCCCGGCACGATCTTGACCGAACTGGCGAAACAGGCGGTACTGGCGAGCCCCGAGGCATGCCGCACGATCCTGTCACGCACCCCGCTCGGCCGCTGCGGAGAGCCGGAGGAAGTGGCCGCGATCGCCGCCTTCCTCGCCAGCGACGATGCCTCTTACATCACGGGCCAGACCCTCTATGCGGACGGCGGACGGATGGCACTCAACTACACGGTGCCTGTGAAGGAGTAAGGACAATGGGTTGCGGGCCACCCGCAAAGATATTCACAAAACGCATCCCTGGTATCTGTATTCCCAATTGGACATATATATCCGGGTGCCGCATACTTCACCTGTCTCCACTATTCTCCTCCAAGAAAATAGTTTTAAGCCCGCAAACAGCGGGCTTTTTTTTGGCCATCACAGGACTTCAACTCGCATGCCGGCCTGATAACATTCCAATAGGCATGTAGGAAGGTTGAGCTAAGTCATGGTCAGGTAACAATCTCCTCCTATACTTTGCTCATCTGCCGTACACGCAATCAATGTGTGATTGCAGTCAGGTGTCGTAGCACTATGCAACACGCTAACCGATTTTCCGTGTCTCTTGGCCCGGTCTTGGGTTTGCCCACCGTTATCAGTGGGCATTTTTTTGGGTTAGCTGCTTCCCGGTCGTCCCCAAAAAAACCTTGTACCAACCTTGCAGTCTGCCGACATTTGATTATGATGAAGTTCGCTTTTTGGATTTTCCTCATCAATACGAGGCAAATACAACGAAAATAGGAGCCGTTAAATGAATTTACGTGTACCTGAGACGGAATCGCAAGCCCCAACATACACCCAACCCGACAGCCGGCGCCACCAGGAAACCAGCGACCGCCTGGTCCTCAGTGAATTAAACCCGCGCATGGTGGTCGACCAGCTCGATGGCGAGGACACTCCCATTGATCTCATCACTTTTGGCAATGTCCGCGAAGTCTGTCCAAAATGTCGGCATCCCCACTTGAAGCTGGTGTTGAGGCAAGCCACGGTACGCATCGCCCACCTGTTCTGCGCCAAATGCGAAAGCTGCTTCGACGCGCACTATGAGAACGGCACACCTGCACTGACTCTTTGAACGGCCAGGTCCGCGTATGCGGGCAAAAGCGCGGCATGGTATCGTGACGTTTTTGATGCCGTGTCCGCCATGCCCGCATTCTTCTCGCTGCTCTTGCTCGATCCCAAACTTCGCACCGCCCGGCGTTTCTGCGCCATTGCCTTTTATCTCGTCATTGTCATCGTGGGCTCGATTCCAGGGGCGCGCGCTGAAATCGGCGAGTATGCACCGGGAGTCGTACTGCATTCGCTCGCCTATGCCTTTCTTACCGTGCTCTGGTTCACCGGCAGCTCAGGGAGCATGCTTGCGCGCACGCTCAAGTCCCTGTTGACGGTGGCCATGATGGGCGCTGTCGATGAACTTGTGCAAAGCTTTCTACCCTATCGTGTCGCCGACGTGGCCGACTGGGCCGTCGACTGCACGGCGGCGGCGGTCGCCTGCCTTCTTCTTTGGGCGCTGCTGCCAAAAACGTCTTCGTGACGTTAGGCGGCCGAGGCAGACCGCCATACTCCGCCGTTCCGTTAAATCCCCGGTTACTTGACGTGGCTCATGCTCAACCCGAGTCAGCTGGAACGTCGACCATGTTCATGCCTCTTACTGAAGTGGCACGCTGCATCGTCACGCACACCCACTGAAAAATATTCATCACAAGGAGTTGATCATGAAGCAAAAACACCAAAGCGTGGCCTTGGCGGGCTTGCTGGCCATGGCACTCGGTCTGTCCGCTTGTACGTCAATGCGTGGCGGTACCGGAGATACCTCCAGCGGCATGTCGGGCAGCTCCACCGGAAGCGGCACCACCGTACCTGGTACCGACAGCAGCACCGGCAGCTCTGGCTCCAATGCGGGGGCGGATTCGCCCAGCAAGCCTCCCAGCAACAACAGCAGCGGTACTTCCGGTAGCACGGGTTCTTCAAGCACATATGAACAATCCGGTAGCACGTCGGGCACCACCACCGGCGGCTCCGGCACTGGTGGCTCCGGCACCGCCGGCAGCACCAGCAGCGCCGGCACCTTGGACAACACCGCAGCCAGTGGCCAGCAGGGCGCGCAGGGCGCCTCCAGCGTTGGCGCAACGGCCTCAGCCAGCTTAAACCCAAACGCTACCGTTACCATGATCGAGGTCGTGCCGCGCCCGGGTGAAGCCAGCACAACCGGCGCAGGTACGGGGGCCGCGGGTACGGGGGCAATGGGCAGCAGTTCGACTGGCGCCACCGGCAGCCCCACGACATCCGACCGCGTCTATCGCGTCACGCTGCGCATGGACGACGGCAGCACCCAGGTAGTGACGCAGGAAACCACACCGGATTTTCGCGGTGGCGACCGGGTGAACGTGACCGGCGGCGTGATTCGGCATTAAGCCGTGGGCTGGCCTGAGCGAACCAGACCTGCATGGCCAACGCGACCTAGCCTGTCGCGGCTTGGCCTGTCATGGCCCGGCTGGTAGATACGCTCGATCAGCCTCGCCGTGCCGACAGTTGGAGTAATCCATTTGCAGTAAGCAAGCGCAACAGGCCAACGCCGACGACAGTGACCTGCCCTCGCTCGTCAGGCGTTCGCGTTCAATGTGCCCCGCCATCTCCAGGATGCGCCGCTCTACCGGCGTGTGGCGCGCAAACTCCAGCATTTCGCTGCTGTCGCCTGTGGCGACGGCGCAGCAGCGTATCGAACGCCTTGGCGTCCTTGGGCGGCGTCGGCAAGACTGAGGTCCGCTTCGCGACGCCGAGATGAGCGTCACGCGTGGTCGATGATGCCGTGGATATCCGCGAACCGTGGCACCCTCCCGAGTTCGGTCTTGATCAAGGGGGCATCGGCCACCAAGCGCGGCGGATCGCCGGCACGGCGCGGCCCGTTCTCGCGCCGCACCGAGTGACCGGTCACGCGCTCGGCGGCGCCAATCACATCCAGGATCGAATAGCCCGCTCCATTGCCCAGATTGTAGCGCGTGCTCGGCCCGCCATCCTGCAAGGCACGCAGCGCCAGCAAGTGAGCGTCGCACAAATCGGCGACATGGATGTAATCCCGGATGCAGGTGCCATCCGGCGTCGGGTAATCGTTACCATAGACCGTCATGGCGGCGCGGCGTCCGCTCGCCACCTGCAACACCAGCGGGATCAGGTGCGTTTCCGGTTCATGGCACTCACCCAATTGCCCATCGGGGTCGGCGCCCGCCGCATTAAAGTAACGCAGGCAGCAGGCACGCAGGCCGTAGGCGCGATGTCGCCGACGACCAGCGCGTCCACCGGCGCCGCTTCGCGCCGGCCGTTCGACAGATCGTCCAGCACCACCGGCGCGTACCCAGCCTGGCCAAGCAGCTTGACCATCTGCGCGCCGATGTAGCCGGCGCCACCTATGACCAGAACACGCGGTTTCACCGGCTACTCCACACTCACCTTCTGGGCCCGCTCGCGCTCGGCAAGCACGGTGTCGGCCGCTTTCTTCCCGGCGATGAAGGCATGGTCCGAGTTGTAGTATTCCCACTCGCTGTAGCGCCCCGCAAGCACGATGTCATAGCGCGCCAACCAGGCGCGAATGGTCGCCACGTTATTCGCACGTGCGTGGTCGTACACGACATATGCATAGGGCAGGTCGACGATGCTGGCCGTGACGATCTTGTCGTCCGGGCGCAGCATCGTCACCTTGACACAGTCGTCTATGCAGCGCTCGATCAGCGCCTGGCCGTCGACCGGCAGCGGCTTCCACTTCGAGTACGAAATCTCGCAGGTCAGGCCGAAGCCGCCAGGCGGGTTGCAATGCGGGCTGGCATTACCCTGTACGAAGATGCGGTGGAAAATCGTGTCCTCGGGATAGTAGATCCAATGCTTGTCCGTCAGGTTTTCACGCGCCACGCCCAGGTTCACGCAGCGCACCGACAGGTGGCGCAGGCCACGCGCGGCCGCATGCACCTCTTCCGGCGCCTGCACCCCGATGAGCTTGACCAGTTCGGGTAGAGGCATCGTGCTCACCAGATGGTCGTAGCGGTAACGGCTGCCGTCGGCCATCACCAGCACGTGTTCGCGCGGCAGCAGTTGCGCGGCGCTGGCATTGAGCTCGATCTTGCCCTTAATGTGCGGCAGAAAACCGTTCATCAGCGCCTGGAAGCCGCCCTTGAGCGGGTAGCCAAAGCGCGCGTTGGGCCCCATCGGCTTGGCCACCGGTTCGAGCGCGCCTTCGATAATTTCTTCCAGATTTGGCAAGGGCACGCGCCCGCCCAGCCATGATGTTTCCATTTCGCTCAACGGAACGGTCCACAGCTTTTTGTTATACGGAATCGCGAAGTGCTTGGCAATGCCCTTGCCCCAGACCTTGTAGATGAATTCCTCGAAGTTCGGCGCCTCGCGCTTGCGCGGCGCGAGGGCTGCGGTGTTCGCGACATTGACCGTGCCGTCGGCGCAGCAATCCTCGACCGGCTTGACCGCGCAGGCCGTGCCCGATGCCGCGTCGCAGCTGCCGTAGCGCGCCTCGATGGCGCCCATGATGCATTCGGTGATCACCTTTGGCGGCAGCCCGTACAACGCGCCCTGGAATGGGTAGCGCGTATACACGTTCTTGCTGTAAACCCAGGCTTCGCGGTCTTGCCAGTGCAAGTTCGGCCCCAGCAGCATATCGTACAGCTTGAGCACGTAGGGATCGTTTGAAAACATGATGTGCCCGGCATGATCGAAGGTGAAACCATGATCGTCGATCGAACGGCACCAGCCGCCAACGGTTTCATTCTTCTCGACCAGCACCGTGTCTTCGTCCAGGTGGTAGGCGGCCGACAAGCCGGTCGGCCCCGCGCCGATGATGACGGTGCGCGCCTTCTGCGCCCCGCCCTGCCCCGCGCGCAATGGGTTCACCTTCGGTCCAGCCGCTGCCGCCGGATCCACTGTTGCCGGTGCCATTGCAAATCCGGTGTGCGCCCCACGTCGCGGCGCCGCGGCCAGCAGGTCGCGCATCCGTTCAACAGTGCTATCCCACGAGGTGCAGGTGACGATGTCGCGCATGGCCGCGGCCATTGCCGCCTTCTGCTCCAGAGTTTGCGCCAGCGCGGCCTCGCATGCGGCCACGAACTGCTGGGGACCGCCGGCAATCGCGACCACCTTGCCATAGGGCCCGGCAACGTCTGCGATCGGCGTGCTGACGATCGGCAGCTCGGCCGCCATGTATTCGAGCACCTTGGTCGGGCTGATGAAGCGCGTCGCCTCATTCAGCGCAAACGGCAGCAGGCACACGTCCCAGCCGGCCAGCAAGTCGGGCAACGCCTCGTAAGGCTGCTGCCCCAGGTAATGGATGTTCGGCCGTTGCGGCAGCTCGCCGTGCCCGATCTTCGCGACGGGGCCGACCAATACCACCTGCCACTCGGGATGGGCATCGGCCAACGCGGCCACCAGGGCGGTGTCGAAGCGCTCGTCGATCACGCCGTAAAAGCCCAGCCGCGGATGCGCAATCGCTGCCTGCGCTGGATGGACGCGCGACCGGTCCTTCGCCTGGGCGAAGTGGGCCAGGTCCACGCTGCTCGGAAAGCAGTGGGCGTTGGCGTGGCGCTTGCGCTTGGCTTCGTACAGGCTGGGGCCGCCGGCAAAGACGAGATCGGCCAGGTTCAGCAATGCCGTTTCGCGTTGCAGCAGCTGCTTCGGCGGGTTCTTGAACGAAGCCAGCTCGTCCATGCAGTCGTAGACAACCAGGCTCGGATTGAGGCCCTGTAGCAAGGGCAGCGCCATTGGGGTGTAGAACCAGGCAATCGGACGCTCGCCGGGGGGCGTCAGTTTTGCCAGCAGCGGCTGCAGTAGCGGGATCTGGGCGTCGTGAAAACCGTCGGCCTGGACCGGGGTGTGTGCGCGGCAAACGGTCACATTCGGAGCGGGACAGTATTGTTCCATGAACGGGCCGCCGTCATCGTATTCCGGCTCCTCGACAAACAGCACCGGATGGTGCCGCGCCAGGCGCGTCAGCAGGTGCTGCGGCCTTTGAAACACAAAATCCCAGCGCAGGTGGCTGAAAACGACGATCGTAGGCATGATAACTCCTTCATCGCCCATGGCGGGCGGTCGGTTAATTGAAGAACTCTTGCAGTACCACGGGCCGACCGCCGCACCTGGCTGATGCGTCAGACGCCGCCCGGCCCTTTACCCTCCTCCACATCCCTTTCTTCAAGCGAGACATTGCGTGTCGCGGCGCTGATCAATTCGAACGGCAGTTTCGGCGTCCGGTCGGCGTTGAGCAGGCCATTCGCTTCCTGAAAAGTGTCCGCAAACTGGGTGTAGCAAAAGCCGCTGAACATGAACGTTTCGTTCACCACCGTCAGCAGCTTACGGTACAGCGGGAGATAACTCTCGGCCGTGTGGGCACGCGAATAGCCCCACGTAGTCTCATCCGCATCCGGGTTGCTGGCGTCGAACGCGACGCCGCCGAACTCGGTCAGTACGATCGGCTGGCCGCGGTGCGGGAAGCCGTCCAGCGTCAGGATCCGTCCACCCGGACGGCGCTGGTCGAACAGCGTGCGTACCGGATCGTTCACCTCGTAGCGCGCGCGCAGTTTTTCCGGATCGCAGTCGTAATCGTGGATGCCCAGAATGTCGGTGGCCGACGCTTCCCAGCCGTCGTTGCCGATCACGGGACGCGTCGCGTCGAGCGTGCGCGTGAGATGGTACAACGCCTCGACTGCATTACGGTGTGCCTGCGTCAAGGTCAGGTTGGGAACGCCCCAGGATTCGTTGAACGCAACCCAGACGATGATGCACGGGTGGCTGTAGTCACGCTGGATCGCCTCGGTCCACTCGCGGACCATGCGCGTGATCGCGCGCGGCGAGAAGCGGTAGGCCGACGGCATCTCTTCCCATACCAGAAGACCCAGCTTGTCGGCCCAGTACAGGTAACGCGGATCCTCGATCTTCTGGTGCTTGCGCACGCCGTTAAAGCCCATCAGCTTGGCCAGTTCGACGTCGCGCTTCAAGTGCTGGTCCGAGGGCGCGCTCATGAACGACTCCGGCCAGTAGCCCTGGTCGAGCACAAGGCGCAGCTGGTATGGGCGGCCATTGAGCATGAAGCGGTCGCGGTTGATCGCCACCGAGCGCAGCGCCGTGTAGGAATGCACGTGATCCACCACGAGGCTGCCGCAGCGCAACGTCACTTGGGCGTCAAGCAGCGTCGGACGCTCCGGGCTCCACAGCAGTTCGTTGCGCGAGTCGTCGATGCCTGGGTCCGACAGCGCGATCTTCCGGTTCGCTTCGCCTGCCAGCAGTTTGTAGTAATCGTCGGCCAGCAGGTGCTTGCCGTGCCATATCTTGACCTCGACGAACAAGTCCTCCACGATGTCGCCGCCGGCAAACACTTCGCAGCCGATCTCGAAGGTCTCGAAGATCGGCGTCCAGCGCAGCGACTGGATGAAGGTGCGCGAGACCTGCTCGACCCACACGGTCTGCCAGATGCCGGTGGTGCGCGGATATCAGATCGAGTGCGGTTCGAGCAGCCAGTCCTGCTTGCCGCGCGGCTTGGCCAGGTCGGCCGGGTCGTCCTCGACGAACACCGTCACCGTCTGCCGGCCGTCGGCCTTCAACACGGTCGAGATGTCGGCCGCGAACGGGGTATGCCCGCCCTCGTGCTCGGCCACCAGGTGGCCGTTGACCCAGACCCGGGCAGCGTAATCGACCGCGCCGAAGTGCAGGATGGTGCGCCCGCCGGTGGGCATGGGCATCAGCGTGAAGTCGCGTTCGTACCAGCAGGCGGGGTGAAACCCGGTGTCGCCAATGCCGCTGGCCTGGGTTTCGGGTGCGAACGGGACGTTGATCTCGTGAGTCCAGTCGCGCAAGTCCTCAGGCATCCTGTAGCGCTGCTCGTCGTCGAAGCGGAAACGCCATTTGCCGTTCAGGTTCATCCACTGGTCGCGCACCAGCTGGGGACGGGGGTACTCAAACTGATCCATTTTTTTTCTCTCGTCAGCCGGGAACCGGAATCAGAATCCGGCCCTGTCGTCCATGCGTGTTGTATTGCGCCAGCGCGGTCTGCGCCGCGCCGCGGGCCGCTCCGGTCCGGCACAGCGCGACGCAGGCGCCGCCGAAGCCGGCCCCGGTCAGGCGCGCGCCATACACCCCGGGCGCGGCGCGCAAGAGCGCACACAGTTCGTCGAGCTCCGGGATCGATACTTCGTAGTCGTCGCGCAGGCTGGCGTGCGAGGCATTCATCAGCTCGCCGAAGCGCGCGGCGCTCACTCCCGCGGCCGCCTCAAGCACGCGCAGATTTTCCCGCACCACGTGGCGCGCGCGCTGCCTGAGCGGCGCAGGCAGCGCTTCGACCGCCTCCGGATCGCGCACGTCGCGCAGCGCCCGCACGCCAAGCCTGCGCGCCGCTTCCTCGCATTCGGCGCGGCGCTCGTTGTACTTGCTGGCGGCGAGCTTGCGCGCCACGCCCGAGTCGATGACGATCAGCCCGGCGTCCGGCGGCAGGGCACCAGCCGGTGTTCGAGCGTGCGGGCGTCGATGAACAGCATGTGGCTGCGGTCGGCCAGGCTCGACGCCATCTGATCCATGATCCCGCAGTTCACGCGCGCGTATTCGATCTCGGCGCGCTGCGCCAGGCGCGCCAGCTTGACGTCGTCCAGTTGAATGCCGAGCAGCAGGCGCAGCGCGCGCAAGGTGGCCACTTCCAGCGCCGCGCTCGAGGACAGGCCGGCACCGACCGGCAGCGAAGTCGACACGTACACGCGCAGCGGGGGCACCTCCACTCCTTCGGCCTCGAGCAGGCGGATGCAGCCTTCGATATAGCTGCCGAAACCCGGCGGCGCGCTGTCGGCGCGGGTGAAGGTGACGGCCACGTCGAGCGTGGGCGAATAAAAATAAAAATAGCCGTCGCCGCTGCGGCTCATCGCCACGGTCGTGTCTTGCGGCGTGGCCACCGGCAGCATGAAGCCGTCGTTATAATCGGTATGCTCGCCCAGCAGATTGACGCGCCCCGGCGCCGAGGCATGAATTTCGGGCGCGCCGCCGAAAAAAGTATCGGTCGTGACCATTATTTTGTCTCCAGCCAAAGCGGCCGCGTGCGTCCGTGGACGGCCACCGACGGCCAGGCAGGATCGCAGGTCAGGTTTTCAAGGCCGTGCGGGCCGAGCAGGAAGGTGTCCTCGATCTTCAGTCCGGCAACGCTCGGGTTGAACGCGAAGGCCATCCCGGTTTCCAGTTCGGTTGCGGTACTGGCCGTGGCCACGATCTCGCGCGACAGGTAGCCGGTGATGCCGCCCTGATGGTGCTCGCCGATTGCATCGGGCTGGGACGCATGGTTGTAAGCCTGGGCCAGCGCGTGGTACACCGCCGACAGCGAATTGCCTGGCGTGACGGCGGCCAGGCCGGTGGCCTCGATTTCCATCAGCTCGGCCTGCTGCTCGGGCGCCTTGCCGAACGCCACGAAGCGCGTCAGGTTGGCGTACAGCCCGTGGCGGCGCGCGCAGAACACCAGCATCGCGCGCTCGCCGAGCGGTTCGGCCGACGGCGTCGGGTGGCGGTAGATCGGCAGGCGGCGCGCGCCGGCGGCGAGCACCAGCGCCGGGTGGATGCCGCGCCGCCACAGCGCTTGGGCGCCGGCCCCGGCCAGCTGGAATTCGGTCCAGCCGGGCTGGGCCATGCGCATCACCTCGCTCATGGCCTCGGCCGCTTCGCGGCCCAGCAGGCGGTAGCGCTGCTGCTCCGGCTCGGACAGCACCATGCGCTGCACGCGCAGCGCGGCGGGCAACGGCTGTTCGGCGCCGAGCGGGCGGTCCGACAACACCGCGCGCCCGTCCGTGGCGGCGCGCACGTAGTGCTCGCGCAACTCGACCTGGGCCCAAGGCGCGACGTGGAAGGTGAAGCCGGGGGGAATTTCCTCGTCGCGCAGGCGTGCCGCCTCGATCTCGTCGGTGAGCACGCAGGCTTCCTGCTGCGTGACCAGCACCTCGGCAATGCCAACCTCGGCCGTTTGCAGCACGACGCTCGAACCGCCGGCGGTAACCCAGGCGAACCAGTCGATGCCGCGCAGGCGGATCGCACCGGCCCCGGCCCGCGCCATCGCCTCGCGCAGCAACGCCAGCTTGGCGGCCGCCTCGACGCCGCGCCGTTCGAGTGCGCTCATGCCGATTCCTCCAGATTCACCTCGACCTGCTGCAGTTCGTAGGCGGTGGTTTCGGGCAGCACATCCATCGCGAACATGCCCGCACCCAGTTCGGTGCCGGCCAGGTACTTCAAGCGGTCGCGCGTGCGGTAAGGCGGGAAGAACTGGGCGTGCAACTGGGTTTCCGGGTGCGCGCCGCCGTCGGTGGGCGCCTGGTACCAGGCCATCAGATAGGGGAACGGCCGGTTCCACAAGGTCTCGTACTTGAGCAGCACGGTTTTCAGCGCGCGCGCCAGGTCTTCGCGCTGCGGCGGGGTGAGCGCCGCGAAGTCCTTGCAGGGCGCGCTCGGCATCACCCAGACCTCGTACGGATAGCGGGCACAGGCCGGCACGAAGGCGATCGCGTACTCGCCCTGGTACAGCACGCGCTTGCCGTCGGCGGCCTCATCGCGCGCCATGTCGCACAGCAGGCTTGAGCCGTGCTGCAGGAAATACTCGCGTTCCTGCGCCAGCATCCTGGCGGGCACGGCGGGCACGAACGGGTACGCATAGATCTGGCCGTGCGGATGGTGCAGCGTCACCCCCACCTCGGCGCCGCGATTTTCAAACGGCAGCACGTAGTGGATGTGATGGTGGCCGCCGAGGCGCCTGGTGCGGTCGGCCCATACCTGCAGCAGCAGTTCGATGCGAGAGAGCGGCAGCGTGGCCAGGGCGGTGTTCGGGTCCTGGGTGAACACGACGACCTCGCAGTGGCCGTTGGCCGGCGCGGTCGGCACCGACACGGTGGGCGGGTCGTGCGATTCGAGCGACAGCGACGGGAAGCGGTTGTCGAACACCGCGATCTCGTAGTCGCCGAGCGGCAATTCGGTCGGGTTCGCCGGGTCGGTCATCGGCGCCAGCGGGTTGTACTGGGGCGGCGGCTGGTAGGTGCGGTTCTGGCGATAGGCGGCATAGGTCACCCATTCGCCGCGCAATGGATGGCGCAGGTGGGGATTTGCATTTTGCGGCTCGAGAAACGGACTGGGCGCAATCAGCCCCTCCGGTATCGGCTGGTTACTGTAGAGAGTGAGGTGACGTTTGTCCGGCTTTATGAGTTCTTGGATATGCATGGCATCTTTAATAAAAGTCGAGCGCAACGTGGCGCGATGCACCGCTAGATGGCGGGC